>Ga0302278_10000004_pt1 | contig 324303 bp, 296 predicted proteins | sample III_Bog_N3_2_FD_194543 | JGI IMG/M metagenome (GOLD analysis project Ga0302278, IMG submission 194543) | Peat permafrost microbial communities from Stordalen Mire near Abisko, Sweden - III_Bog_N3_2 | ecosystem: Environmental > Terrestrial > Soil > Wetlands > Peat | place: Sweden: Abisko...
TGCCGGTGACCATACTGCGAGGGATCACCCGTTCCCATCTCGAACACGGAAGTTAAGCCTCGCTGGGCCGATGGTACTGCACGGGCGACTGTGTGGGAGATTAGGTGATCGCCGGCAATTAATTCAAACAAATAAGCCCATCCTGAAAAGGATGGGCTTTTTGCGTTGTGGGTGGGTTTTAGCGAGTTAGCAGGACAGCGGGTTAGCAAGTTAGTGGCGCTGCGCGCCTGCTAGCGGAGTTGGCGATGTTAGTGTGACAGCGAAGTCCGTTTGGCTTGTGAGCCTCCAACCCGCGCGGCAAAACAGGCTGCGAGGATGGGGGGGGCTCAATTTGCTACACCAGGCAGGCTTTGGGGCCGGCGTTGCGAATCTCTTCAGAAGCTTCGAACTGCTGAAAGTTCGCGTCGAAGCGCTGGGCTAAATCAGCAGCCGTTTTATCGTACGACTCCTTGTCGTCCCAGGCGTTCCGTGGGTTGAGTATCTCCGGCGGCACGCCGGGGCAGGATATGGGAATCTGCAAGCCAAAGGCGGATTCGGTGGTGTACTCCACGTTATCCAGCTTGCCGTCGAGGGCCGCGTTGACCAGGGCGCGGGTGATGGGCAGGCTCATGCGCTTGCCAACTCCGAACTTGCCGCCAGACCATCCAGTATTGACCAGCCAGCAGGTGGCATTGTGCTGCTTGAGGCGCTTGCCCAGCATCTCCGCATAGACACGAGGGGCCAGGGGCAGGAAGGGTGAGCCAAAGCAGGCCGAAAACTCCGGCTCCGGGTCCTTGCCCATGCCGGCTTCGGTCCCGGCGAGCTTGGCGGTATATCCCGAGAGGAAGTGATACATCGCCTGTTCGGGAGAAAGGCGGGCGATGGGCGGCAGCACGCCAAAGGCATCGGCAGCCAGAAACATTACATTGCGCGGGTGAGCGCCGATGCCGGGAATCACAGCTTGGTCGATGTGCTCGACGGGATAGGCAACGCGGGTGTTCTCGGTGAGGTGGATGTCGGTGTAGTCGGGCTGATTGGTGGTGGGATCGAGTACGACGTTCTCCAGCACCGAGCCGTAGCGGATGGCGCGGTAGATCTGCGGTTCGCGCTCCTCGGTGAGATCGACGCACTTGGCGTAACAACCCCCTTCAAAATTGAAGATTCCGGATGGGCTCCAGCCGTGCTCGTCATCGCCGATGAGGCGACGGGCGGGGTCGGCGGAGAGAGTCGTCTTGCCGGTTCCGCTCAGGCCAAAAAACAGTGCCGTGCGACCGTCGGGGCCGACGTTGGCGGAGCAGTGCATCGGCAGCACATCGCGCTGGGGGACGAGGAAGTTCATCACGCCGAAGATGGATTTCTTCATCTCGCCGGCGTATTTGGTACCGCCGATGAGGACGATGCGGCGGGTAAAGTCAGCCAGAATAAATGCGCCGGACCGGGTGCCGTCGCGTTCGGGGTTGGCTTCGAACTCGGGTGCGGCGATGACGGTGAACTCTGGTTCGTGGGTGGAAAGCTCAGCGGAGTCGGGGCGGACGAAGAGCTGGCGGACAAAGAGGGCGTGCCATGCGTATTCAGCGATGATGCGGATGGACATGCGGTAGTCTGGGTCTGCTCCGCAATAAAGATCCTGAATAAAGAGGCTGCGGGTGCGCAGGTGTTCCAACACACGCTGCAGGAGAGACTCAAAGCGCTCAGGAGTGAAGGGAAGATTGACTTTGCCCCAGTCGACGGCGGTATGGGTCAGATCATCATCTACGGTGTACTTGTCCTTGGGACTGCGGCCGGTGCGGGCGCCTGTATAAGCCACCAGTGCGCCGTTGGCTGCGCGACGGGCTTCGCCACGACCCAAGGCGCTCTCAATCAACAACTCCACAGGCATATTGTGATGTACTTGTGGGCCGGATGCCAGCGAGCTCAATAATTCCGCTGTCGAGGAACTTGCCATGAACAGGACTCCTTCCGAGTGAAAAAAGATGAAAGCCAGAGATTCCACATTGTGACACGGAAGCAGGGGATAGGGTTGGTGTTGGTCATCACCATTTTTTTAAGATTTTAGGTTCGGAGGAGCTATCAAGGGTGACCGAGGCACAAAAGTGAATTTACATTCTATGAATGTAGTGAATCAAGCACCTGTGTTTATGCGCGTTTCAGGCCAAAGCAGGGGACGAAACCCAAGATAACGCATGTTTGAGCGCAGACAGGCGTCATCTTGGGAAAAAATCAAGCGAGGATAGGGAGGGTGGGCATTTCGCCCTGGGCTTTTGCCTCAATAACCACGGCGTCCAGATGTTCAAGGACCTCAGGGACAGTCATGGTATAGACCTGGCGCTGGGCGTCGTAGCCTTCTTGGATCAACTGTTTTAGGTAGCGCCCGGCGATCTGCGCGGTGAGTTGGTCGGTGATCACCTTGCCAGAGCGCTGTTTCTGCTCGATCCAGGCCTGGTTGGGCAGGGCGATCCACATCGGCTGACCGTTAACGTCAAAGCGCACGTCTACTGCGTCAGCGTGGCGGGTGGCGATGGCGACCATGGTGCCCTTCCAGCGGCAGTGCAGGTCCTCGCCGCTCCAGCGGTCGGTTCCGTGAAACTCCTCATACATGCAACTAGCCTATCGTTCCTGCCTGATCTGGGCAAGTTTAGAATAGAGTGTAGAGGCAAGGGAAATTTCGCATCTCGATTTGGGATACTCCCTCATCAAGAATGTCGTACTGCCGATAGACCAAACAGCGCTCAAAAGAAGGAAGAACCGTTCGATGATCATCCCTGTAACCATTTCCGATGAAATTATCCGTGAAGCCCACGACCAAGGGCATTCCGTTGAAGATTATGTCGATATATTGATCGACAAAGGGCGCTCCCTGATTGTGAAAAAGGGCGGTGGCGTGGCTGTTGCGCCGGATTTGGACAATGTGATCGAGCGGATTCGCGCATTGCGCGGTTCTGGCCAATCTGGCAGGTAACGAGTCTCCACGGGCAGGGCTGGCGCAGGTGCGTTTGTGACCGCGTTGAGGTGGACGGTGGTCTTGGCACGCTGATAGACTAATGGGGTTGCAGATATGGGCTGAATTGAATGAGTCCGCCTGCAAGTCGAACAGACGCAGCAAGTCTAAAGACGAAGGACAAGAAGAAACCCCGTGGATACTCAAACCCGCCATGCCCTCAAGACAGACAGCTTTGCCCAGGCCACCGCGACCAGTGTCAGCTGGCTGAGCGATCACCGTTCCGGCGTTGTGCGCTGGGTCATTTGCGCCGTTGTGGTGCTGGCGTTGGGCGTTGGATCGCTGATCTGCTGGAATGTTCGTGCAACAGCCGCTGATAGCGCGTTGGGCGCGGCGCTGGATGTGTACTCAGCCACACTGGCTCAGCCTGGAGCACCGGCGGAAAAGGGTGTTTATGCCACCGCAGGCGAGCGTTCCAAGGCTGCCAATCAACTGTTTGTGGCTGTGGCTCAGCAATATGGCCTGTTACAACAGGGCGCCAAGGCGCACTACTTTGCCGGCGTTACCTATGCTGAGCTGGGGCAGAACGGCTCTGCTGAGACCGAGTTGAAGACGGCAGCGGGTTCGTGGAACCGTAACCTCTCCAGCCTGGCCAAGCTGGCGCTTGCCAACCTCTATCATCAGACAGCGCGCGACTCTCAGGCGATCGATATCCTGACCGCTCTGGCGGCCAAGCCAACCGAGACGGTGACGGCCAGTGCTGCCAAGCTGAATCTGGCGGATATCTACGCTGCCACTGGCAAGCAGGATCAGGCGCGCAAGCTGTGGGCCGAGATCAAGGACGCCGATAAAGACGGTATGGCCGGCTCCGTCGCCACCCAGAAGTTAAGCGGCAAGTAACAGATTTTTAGCAAGTCAAACAACTCGCGGGGCTTCGGCTCCGCGAGTTTCCTTTTGGCGCCGAATTTGTATGCGTGCCCAGAGTCCACCTTCGGTGGGAGCAGGGGGCTTCAGACCCCAGATAAGGTCAGATATTGCGAGGACTTTAGCCTTGAGTTTCTTTCCGCAAGTGGAAAAGCGCTCAGGAGACAGAGTTCAACGATTTTCGCGGCTATACAGGCTGCGGAAAAAGGCCACAATTCGGGGAATTGCAGTGAATGACATCGTGCAAGGGCTAAAGCCCGCAGTTTGTTATCAGCGGCTTACGGCACGACTAAAGTCGTGCCCTGTTACAAAACCTGCTGAAACCGGAGTTTTTCCGCAGCCTGTAAAGCCGGTATTCATTGCAATTCAGTCAGGGGTCTAAAGACCCCTGCTCCGTTGAAAGTCACATAGAAAAGGCGAAAATGCAGATCCTTCGCTGCGCTCAGCGATGACATTTTCTTCGGAGAAACTCCAACTTTCATGCCCGGAGGTGACCCGCAGGGCCATGGGTACTCCCTCCGGATCGAATTCCATGAGTTGTGAGCAGTTTTTCATTTCTCTGCGTCTGGTGGATATGAGCACCAGCCAGGCAGTATTCTCAGGTTGGATGGGGACGACCAACAGCGCATTGAGCGATCACGCACATCAGCACGCCGAGGAGCAAGCGCTTTCGGCGCTGGTGAGCGAGTATGGCGCAACGCTGTACCGAGTGGCATTCTCTGTCCTGCGCAACGCTACCGACGCCGAGGATGCGGTGCAAGAGGCTTTTCTGCGCGTATTGCGGCATCGTGATCAGTTGGGTGAGATTCGCGATCACCGGGTGTGGCTGATCCGCATTGTCTGGAACGTGGTTCTGGACCGCAAGCGCCGGGCCAAGACCCGTCCCGAGACTGACGATGTTGCGGAGATGGCCCGTATTTTACCCGCCAAAGGGATGGCCGCAGACGAGCGCGCCGCAGCCGCACAGCACCATGCCAAGATTCTGGCTTTTGTCGAGCAGTTGCCGGCCAAGGAGCGCGAGGTGCTGATGCTGTCGGCCTTCGAGGAACTCTCCAGCGTGGAGATTGCCTCGGTGCTGCGCATTACCGAGTCCAGTGTCCGTTCGCGCATCTTCAGGGCACGCAATCTGATGGCTGAAATGATGAAAGATTCTCCCTACCGTAATCGGAGGCAGCGATGAACAATTTTGATCGTTATACACAAGAAAACGCGCTGGCCGCTGTGGACGAGACGCTGAGGCTGCTTGCCAGCCAGCCCGCTCCCGAAGGACTGGAAGATCGGTTGCAACGGCAACTGCGTCTCCACTCCGCGCAGCGCCCTGGCGTCTTTGCCCGAATGAAGGATGAACTGGCGGAGTGCTTCCGCTTTCTGAGTCTGGATGGGGCGACGATGCGCGCCGTGGCTGCGGTGGCGATTGCCGCTGTCGTGCTGGGCGGTGGGTGGAGCGTCTCCTCACGGGTGCAGTTGGCTCCACAGGGTAGCGCGATCCAGCAGCGGGGCGGCGGAGGTTTTTCCAGCGCAGGTGCGATCAGAACACCGCAGAACATCGAGGGACCGGTGGTGGTGGTGGTGCCGGTGGCGAAGATGGTGGTGACAACTTCTGTTTTGCCGAATCAAAACCGCCGCGGCAACATGGCTGGAAAACACAAGAGTGCTGCCAAACCGGTGGCGGCGGAAACAAAGTAGCCAATCAGAGCGTAAATTCATTTGCCGGAAAGACAAAATCGCATTCAGAGAGGGGGCAATCTTTGAGGTGTCTCCCTTTTCAAATGCTTCGCTGAATTCTTGCCGGCTTGTTTCGAAAGTTCTACGGGTTTCTCCTGAGATAACTATGACATGCAAATCCTCAATCGATCCAGATGCTTTATCCATAAGTTCTGTAAATTGCCCATAGGGTAAATCTGAATCCACCTCAATAAAGACGATACGTTCAACCCGGTTTTTCATCATTTCAGCTAAAGTTGAGGCTATCTTATCGTGAGGAATCTCGGCTTCGTTGATCCAAGTTCGTCCGTCTTTTGTGAGCCGAAGGAACTCAGACCGACCGCCGCAATCCGTCGGTTCATCGGGATGATGATGCAGGCGAATGATGGGCATGTAAAAGCCCGCTGATGGTGACCTGCGCACCACCATGGTGCAGAGCGTCAGAATCAGAAAGAGGCTGGCGAAAGGAACCGCCAGAAGCGAGAGCAAGCGGTTGAAATTCATATCTGTATGGACACCGGGGGAGTTGAAATAGTTCCCGCGAAAGTTCTTTTGTTCATTTTCTGAAACGGAAGTTAGTTAGAAAAAAGCAAACGCAGGTCCCCTTCGACAGGCTCAGGGCAGGCTTTCGACTACGTTTGGCCCAAACCACCCCAGCGGGCAAAAATCACCCGCCGGGGACCCTGGTCGCGTGCCAAACTTCGCTCCTAATGAACGGGAGAGTTTTTCGTTCCGCCCCTACGGGGCTGGAGATTGTTTTGGAAGCTCACCCAGGACTGCGCTGCGCTTGTCCTGGGCTATTATCCTGCGCCCCTCCGGCTGATAGATAGCTGCACAACTTGTTCATTCCTCGCCTAACTCGCACCGCGAGTCACTTGCTCAGGATGACGATGGATTGACGAGACCCATTCCAAAAAAAGCTAGCTCTTCGAGACCCAGCGAATTACCATCCCCAGAATAGCCAGGACTACAGCGCCCCAGAAGGCGGGCACGATGCCGCGGACGTGAAAGCCGCGGACCAGGGCCGAGGCCATCAGGATCATGATGCCGTTGATGACTAGCAGAAAGAGGCCCAGGGTCAGAATGCTGAGTGGGAAGGTGATGATCTTGAGCAGTAGCCCCAGAGTGGCATTGAGCAGGCCGATGACCAGCGAGGCGACCAGCGCCGCGCCCAGTCCCTCCACATAGAAGCCGTCAACAAGTTGCGAAACCACCAATAGCGCCAGGGCGCTCAAGAACCATTGCAGCAAGAGTCGCATCATAATGTTTCACCTCTTCTTTTAAGAGTCTCCACCCATCCGTGCATGGTCTGGGATTCGTTATAGCATGTTCCTTACAGCCTATTTAAAGCTTGGAGACCCTTCCATGAATACCATACGCATTTCGCATCTTGCTGGTTGCATCTTGCTGGGGACACCATTGGGTTTGGCACAGGCAGCGGGCAATGCGCCTCTACCCGACATTCACCAACTGCTGAACGAGGCGCAGGAGCACCAGAAGCAACTGGACGCGGTGCGCGAAAACTATACCTACAGTTCTTTGCAGACGACGGAGGAGATCGACAGCAAGGGGAAAGTCGCCAAAACCGAGAGCGCGGAGTATGAGGAGTTCTTTGTCAATGGTCACCCGATTGCCCGCCAGGTAAAAAAGGACGGCAAGACGCTCGACGAGCACGCCCAGCAAAAAGAGACCGAGCGCGTGACCAAGCTGGTGGAGAAGGCGCAAACGACGCCGCGCGATCAGCCGCTGGAAGGGCAGAGCATCACGGTGCGCCGCATTCTGGAGATAGCCGATGTGAGTAATCCTCGACGCGAGCAGTACCGTAGCCGCTCCGCGATTGTCTTTGATTTTGTTGGACGCAAAGACGCCAAGACGCACGGCATGTTGGAAGAGATTGCCAAGAAACTGCAAGGAACAATCTGGATCGACGAAGCCGACCGGCAGGTGGCGCATCTCGATGTCAGCTTCGACGACAACTTTCACCTGGCTGGAGGTTTGCTGGCCAATGTGCAGAAGGGTTCCAACATGCATTTTGATCAAGCCCCGGTGAATGGCGAACTCTGGCTGCCGACCGGTGGCGAGGTCAATCTGCAAGCCCGCCTGCTGCTGGTTAAAGGCATTCGACAGCACATCGTGGAGCGCGATACCGACTACAAGCACTTTCGCGTAGAGACGCAGCAGAACAAGGACGCCAAGGCGACAAAGAAGCCGTAAGCAGGAAGCTTTTAGGCAGGCAAAAAGTGGGCCGCCTCCGATGAGAGAGGCGGCCCGCATTGTTTTTGTTCGTACATACGCACGGTTAAATTCCTGGAGGTCCACCGCCGCCAGGACCACCAGAGCCGCCGCCGCCGTCCGGTGGAGGTCCACCTTCACCACCGTCGGGCGGAGGAGGCATGTCGTTACCCTTCTGTGAAGAGCGGGCGTGTTTCTTTTCCCAGGCGGCGAATCTGGCCTTCTGATCGTCGCTGAGTAGGGCGGCGATCCTGGTGTTGGATGCGTCGCGGATAGCCTTCATGGAATCGTGCATCGCTTCCATGGCCTCGCGACTGGGGGGCTGAGGAGCGCTGTCGGTGGAGGGCATGGACTGCTTGATCAGCGCTTCGATCTTCTGGTGCTGGTCGGTGAGGATGGTTTTGACTTGTGTCTGCTGATCCGTGGTTAGGGTCAGCAACTGGGTGAGCTGTTTCAGTTCGTGGTCCACGCTGGGTCCACGCTGCTGCATAGACTGTCCTGGAGGCGGTCCATCGGGCGGTGGGCCGCCAGGACCGTCAGGCTGAGCCCACAGCGCACAACTGCAGGCGATCAGAATACTGAATATCGGCAGTGTGCGCCGGACGATGGAGGTTATGAATCGAATATCGAGCATGAGGAGTCTTCTTCCTGGGGAAAGATGAAAAATTTGTACTGCAGCGGGAGTTTCGCGGGACTCATGCTGACGTTCGCGCAACCCGGTTCCGCTGTCAACTTTACATTCTTCCTGGCTCGTCGATCTGGCCAGTGAAGCTGTGCTGTTCTCTAGACGCAGATCGACCCATTTTTGTCACCACGTCGAAGCAAAAGCCGTACTTGAATGATCAGCTTACGAGCAGGCTGCGGGTGCCTGCACCCCAACAGTGCGATGGCAGAGCAACAATGCTGCGCTACGGGTCTTGGTTTCTACCAGAGTGAGGCGACAAACCAACCTGAGCGTCATGCTGGAACCGTTCTAAGCGGCGACTGATTGGCTGCTGCCGCGCCACAGAGCAGCTTCGGCTTCACGGCGGGTTTTGAGGGCGGTCAGTTCTTTGGAGCCAGCGTGGTCCCAGCGCAGCAATTGTGCGACGGCATCTTCGTATTGCCCATGGTTCAGATCGACGAGCAAGGTGGACGTGGCGAGCCGGTCTGCGCCCAGATTGAAGACAAAGTCTACCAGCGCATCGAATTGACCCTGGGTCAGAGAAACTTTGACCAGACGCTCGACGGCGGTTTCGGCCTCACCCAGGTCACTGGTCAGTATCTGGCTGGCCTGAGCCTCGTCGATCCCGCTGGGAAAGCTCTCGCCGGGCAGCAGCCGGTGTCCATAGCCGATGGTGGGCACTCCCACCACATCCAGATAGACACGGCAGCGAAATCCTTCCGCGCGCTTCAAGAGATCCATGCCTTGAGTGCTGAATTTCATGATTTACCTCCTCGATCGATTCCAAAAACACACACCGGGAGGTTATCAGGAGGCTGGGAATCAATCGGCAAAATTGCGGCAAGCGATGTTGCAATCGCAGGAGGGAAGATTTTTACTGTCGTTTTTTACTGGTGTTGAAATCGCTTTTGTCTCATAATGTGAACCTCGCAGCCTCGGACGCGAAAGGGCTATATCTCCGGGGCAGCGTCGGACCCTGCACCGTTTGTGGTGAAAATGCACGAGGCTTTTTCGGCGAAAAAGATGGGATAAGGTGCATGAAATATGCCTTTTTTGCACATACACCCCAGTGCGTTTTTCGTCAATTCCTTGAGAAAGGGGTACCGATTTGGTAAAATAGGCGGATGGAGATAAGACAAGATACAAGCAGTACGAGCTCGAATGCTTCTCTACGGATATGGTTGCTGGCAGGAGTTACATCGGTAGCACTAGCTGCACTGGCGGTGACGTTGACCGCACGTACGGTACAGGCCGATGCGATTCTCGCCCATCCGACCGCGCCCTCAGTGGCGCCCGTAGCGAGTGCGACGCCGGCCTCGCTTGCGCCGCAAGAGTCTCTCGATACTTATCGAGTCGACGCACTCCACGGCATCGCTACCTGGTATGGAGGGGTCTTCAATGGCCGCCTCACCGCCAGCGGCGAGCGCTTCAATATGTACGCCATGACAGCCTGCCACCCCACCCTGCCCTTTGGCACGGTCGTTCGCGTCGTCAATCGCGATAACAGAAAGTCAGTCATCGTACGCATCACCGACCGCGGCTATCTGGACGAGGGCCGCATCCTCGATCTTTCCTACGCCGCCGCCGAACGGCTTTCCATGGTCAAGAATGGTTTGGCTCACGTCGATATCCACGTCATTTCGATGGGACACCCCAAGCGGAAGGGCTGAGAACCTAATTACGCTGCATAACGCAAAACGGCCAGCCCACAGGGCTGGCCGTTTTGCGTGAGGGCTAAAAGGTCGGAGCGTTGATGAGTACAATGGCCTGAAGTCCCAATTCGAGGATTAATCTCTGAATACAAGCGGACCTACCAAGACTAGTCGACTCGCTTAATTAGTTCGGCAAAACGAAGCCCCTTGGGCAGCAACACATACCGATTTTGTACGTCGGCCAATACATTGAGGGTGTTATTTCCTGGGACACTGGCCAAGAGACCAAAACTCTCAAGCTTGCTACACACACTGTCGATCTCTGGATTCCTGCTCTCGCCCCAATGGCCATTCACCCACAACTGAAACGCGTTATATCGATCGACACGCCCATTCCTTTTTACCGTCTCGCCGTAGATGCGCACTAGCTCTATCAAATAATCGATGTCTTGTTCAGTGAGTTCGCGTGCAATCCGCATCATTTCCTCGATCTCATCTTCATCAGGCAGCTTTTCTTCTGTGACGCCGCGTGCCAGAACGATTCCAATGCGCATCACTCGCGAAATTGATCGAGTACCAGCAACCCTCCGAGCCCCCTCAGCTAAGAGCTTGCAAGTACGCTCTGTTCGTTGGGCCGCTTCAAGGTCGTCAAGACGACAATCATGTCGGTCTGTGCGTCCTTGGACCGCTTTTATTGTGTCAGCAATTGTTTGAACGTAGACCTTCAATCGGTCGTACCGATCATTTTCTATTTGCTTATCGAGGGCGTCTACCGCTGCACTGAGTGGCCAAGGCAGAGGGAGGAGCTGAAGTTTGGTTAGCAGGGCGCGACCGATATTCGAGCTAGAACTATCCTCGAGCTCTAGCTGCTTTTCGAGTGCTTCAATCGGATCGTCGATGTCCACGACGAAATCATATACGACGGGCTGGTGATTTGAACTTTTAAATGCCGCAAGATACGAATCTAATATCGACCACCCCAGACGCGAATCCACCGGGAATGTTCCTCGGTTCATGCATAATCGCCAATGCACTCACCTAAACAATGCGATTAGCAATTGGAAGCGCGGGCAGGTCTTACGGAGGGAGCAGGGGCCTTCAGGCCCCTGAATAATGCCTTATAAAAATCGGCTTTAGCCGCGGGCTTTTGGCATATGCTGTTCGCATGAAATTTGCGCCGCAAGAAACCCGAACGTATTTGGTCACTACCGTGACGGCGCAGCGACGCAGCATTTTTCAGGTTACAGCCACGGCGGAACTGCTCGAGAAAACCATCCTCGACTATCACAGCCAAGGGAAGTTTCTCTTGCATGCGTACGTGATCATGCCGGACCATTTTCATGTTCTCATTACACCTGCTCCGGATGTGTCGCTCGAAAAAGCTGTTCAGTTCATCAAGGGAGGTTTCTCCTTCCGCCTGAAAAGCAACTTCGATGTGTGGATGCGCAGCTTTAATGAGAGTCAAATCATGAGCGCAGAAAAGTTCATCAACGCTGTGCATTATGTAGAGAACAATCCCGTTCGCCGAGGACTTGTGTTGAAGCCGCAATCTTATCCATTCAGCTCCGCTGTCCGTGGCCAAATGGACCCCATGCCTCTCCATTTACAGAGCTGAGTAGGGAAAATGCCCGTGCCTAAAGGCAGGTGTTCATTAGGTCCATTCAGGGGCCTGAAGGCCCCTGCTCCCTCCGCCGATTATTTCGAAGACTTGAAGGGAATCAGCCTTATTAAAAAACAAGGTTGAAAAGCTGCTTGCATTACAATCCCTCGCTGGAACGTTTCGGCAAACGATCAGAGTCGGTAGAGGTCTTGCCGCTTGGCTGGACGACGCGGGCGGATTTCCAGAATGCAGTTCCGAGCGATTCTGCCTCGGGTGCATCGGCGCTGGTTTGATCCTGGCCTTGATCGCGCAGGTCTTGAATCTGGCTCAAAGAATGTTGGACGATGTTCGTATTCATGGCTACTCGCTCTCCGGCCGGGTGAAGGGCTTTTGCAGGTAGAGGCGGGCTTCGTTGACGGCGCCCTGGGTGTTGTCGTTGGTCTGCACGGCGAGGCGGTACTCGTTGACGGCGCGGTCGCGCTGGCCAGTCAGGTCGAAGATCTTGCCGATGGCGATGTGGCTCCAGACTTCGGTCCAGTGGGGTTCGCCGTCGCCGCGCAGGGAGTCGCGATAGGCGTTGACGGCGGCCTGGTAGTTGCGCTGGGTGAAGAGCACTTCGCCGATGCGATAGCTGGCCAGGGAACTCTGCGAGTTGGCTTCGAGAGCCTTTTGATACTGGGTCAGCGCGCCGGCCAGATCGCCCTGGGCTACCAGTTGCTGGCCTTTGAGAATGGCGATACGCACTTGCAGGTCGGGGGTGGACTTCAAGACCCAGTTGCCGGGATCGATGCTGATGCGGCGGGGACGGCCAAAGGTGTCCACCACAAACTGGGTCTCGGTGCCGACGACTTCAACTTTCTGGATCTCGGTCTTGCCGTCGGTCTCGACGCGCAGTTCGACGGGCATGCGGAAGAGGTCCAGATCTTGATTGATCTCGCCGATGGTCCGAAAGCCCTTGTTGTTGCCCAGGCGGTAGACGGCGTACTTGTTTGTGAACTGCGGCGCGCCGGTTCCATCGACCCACTGGGCGAAAAAGGAGGTGAGCTGCTGCTGGCTCTGCGATTCGGCTACCTTGATCAGGTCCTGGCTGCGCAGGCCGCTGTTGCTGTACTGGCTGAGAACGCCCTTGAGGGTCTCAAGAAATGCCTTGTCGCCCAGTTCCCACCTGAGCATGTGGAAGATCATCGCGCCCTTTTCCAGGGTCATCGACTGAAATTCGGGAGAGAAGGGGCTCATGCGGCCGACGGTGGAGAGGGGAACGGTGTCGTAGGCCAACGCTCCAGCGGAGACATCCTGCAGGGCGGTCTTGAGGGCGTTTTTGCCGGACTCGTCCTCGACGTACATCAGCTCGCCGTAGCGGGCCATGCCGTTGGTGATCCAGGCGTCGTTGAGGGTCTTGGGGCTGACCTCGGAGCCCCACCACTGATGGGCGATGGTATTGGCCAAGAGGCGCACGCCGGATTTGTCGCCGACCCGCGAGCTCATGATGCCAGCCAGTTCGGGCGCCCAGACGGAGGGCAGGGTGTCGTCGGGGATCTCGATAACGTTGAGGTGACTGGATTCGAGTGCGCCGAAGCTCTCGGTGAAGAAGTCGTACTGCTTGGCGGCTGTGCGGGCCAGATCGTTGCCGGAGGACTGATGGGAGACGGTCAGGTAGACTTTGACGTTGCCGGGACCGGCGGTGAAGGGGTCCATATAGCGGCCGGCGATGATGGTTCCGGGGAAGTCGGGCTTGGTCCAGAGAAAGCTGAACTCGTCGCCGGGCTTGCCGTTGGCCAGGGTGACGGGCTTGGACGCTCCCTGACTGCCGCTGGCGAAGACGCGCATTCCCTGAGGAACGCGGATGTGTAACTCGGCGGTGAAGCGGTTGGTCATGTAGCCGATGGTGGGGAACCAGCGGGAGGCATAGAGCAGGTAGGTGATGGGTTCCTGGATGGCGGCCAGCTTGAGGCCTTCGATGGGGCCATCCTCGTTGCCGGTGATCATGCCGTCGTAGACAAAGGTCCAGTGATTGACCTGGCCGGCGACAAAGGGCGCGGTGGGGGTGACGCGGATGGAGCCGTCGGCGGAGCGCTCGCCGGTGAGCAGCGCGCCGGCTTCATCGCTGATTTTGGTGACCTTGAGCGCGGGATGAAAGCCGAAGCTGACCACTTGCAGACTTTCGGGGGCGGTGAAGTCCACTACCGTGGTAGCGGTGAGGTGGTGAGTGGCGGTGTCCAGTTCGGCGTCGATGTGATAGCCGGTGATGGCCAGCGCGGGACGCTCGGGGCGCTGAGCAGCCAGAGGGGTCAAAGCCAGCAGAGCGCAGGCCGAGGCCAAAAACGGCTTTTTAAGAAAGGCAATTGTTTTCATACACATCTTCCGCAATTCAAAAGTGGTTGATTCGCGTCGTGTTTCGCCACGCCCCTCGGGGGCTGGAGATTTTTTTGTCAGCTTTCCTAGGACTGCGCTGCGCTTGTCCTGGGCTATTCACCTGCGCCCCTTCGGGCTGATGTTTGCGCGGCTTTTCTTCCATGCCGCGGCGTTCGGTTCAGCGTTGCGATGCTCCGTCGAAATTCATCTTGCATAGAACGGAAAGCAGGTCCTTCGACTGCGCAGGGCGCACAAAACGCACCCTGCTTCGCTCAGGATGACAATTTGTTTTTGGCGCCATGCACAGCGAACGGATTTTTCTCAGCACCTAAACGAGGCTGCCCGATCAGTTCCAGTGCGACTTGGGCGACGCGGTCGATGGCACTGGGTTGTGCCCCGTCAGTATGCAACAAGCTGCGAATCCGCGCCAGCTCTTCCATCATGGACTGCCGGGGAGGCCCATCGGGTAGCAATGGCTCGATCTGTTGGACGATCTTTGATGCGGTAAAGTCATCCTGAATCAGCTCGGGAACCACGCGTTTGCCGGCGATCAGGTTGGCCATGGCCACATGATCCACCTTCACCAGCCGTTTGGCCATGGCGTAAGTCAGGCGAGAGACGCGGTAGACCACGACAAAGGGGTTGCCGATCAGGGCGGCTTCGAGAGTGGCCGTGCCGCTGGCGACGATGGAGGCGCGGGCGTGATGCAGGGTAGCGCTAGCGTTCTCCACCAGATGGATCGACAGGCCGGAGCCGTGCTCTTCTATCAGAGTGCGAGTTGCGGCGCGCTGTTGGTTGTTCAACGTGGGAGCCAGAGGAAGAAGAAAGCTGATCCCAGGGTCTTTTTTGATGAGCTGTTGGGCAGCCGTCAACATCTCCGGCAGCAGATCACGAATTTCTTTGGCGCGGCTGCCGGGGAGGAGGCCGATCCAGGTCTTTTGCGGATCGAGGCCGTTGGCGGAGGCAAACTCTGCGCGAGAGATGGAGGGTGCGGGCATCTCGGCCAGCGGGTGGCCGACAAACTCTGCCTGCACGCCGCGCTGGCGGTAGTAGGGCTCCTCGAAGGGGAAGATTACCAGCATCCGGTCGACATATTTGCGGACCAGCTTGATGCGATGTTTCTTCCAGGCCCAGAGCTGGGGGCTGACAAAGAAGATCACGGGGACGCCCTGGCGATGCAGGGCCTCGGCCAGCTTGAAATGGAAACCGGGGAAGTCGATGAGGATGGCCACCGCGGGGCGACGTTCGCGGATGGCCTTTTTGAGGCGCTGGAACTCACACCAGATGTGAGGCAGGTGGCGCAGGACCTCGGTCAGGCCCATCACCGCCATCTCCTCGGCACGGACGATGCGTTCCAGACCAGCGGCTTCCATGCGCGCTCCGCCCATTCCAAAGATGGCCGGGGTCTGGCCGGTGTCTTGCAGTTGCTGGCGCAAAGCAGTGATCAGCAGCGCGCCGTAGTGCTCGCCGCTGGCCTCGCCTGCCGAGATAAAGATGCTGGGAGCCATGTTTTACCGATCACACCGCCGGTTGCGGCGCACGATCCCATCATAGCGGCTTAGCCGATGTGAGTTGCCGGTTCGGCCTGTTCCTTGGCCAGGAACACCTTGGGTTGTCGTTCTTCTTTTCCTGTTTTTTACCTGCATCGGACCATTTTTATGGATTTATTAACTAGCCGTGTTCAATTTAGGACATTTTGACTCAAAGTATTGCAAGTGCGGCCGATAGAGGAACTATACGGGGGAACGATGGACGCGAAGACGCGAGTTCTGGTCGTTGAAGACTCCAAGTTCTTCAGCCATTTGGTCTATAACGCGGTGAACGAGCGCATCGGCGCGGAGGTGACCACAGCCTTTACCTTTGCCGAGACGCGCGAAGCTGTTGAGCAAGCCAAAATACCCTTCAATCTGGCGCTGGTTGACATCGATCTGCCGGATGCGCACAATGGCGAAGCGGTCGACTGGCTGGCGCAACAAGATATCCCCTGCATTGTCTTTACTGGCATGTTCTCGGAGGATCTGCGTGAGCGCCTGCTCTCGCAGAAGGTCATTGATTATGTGGTCAAAGACACACCCTCCAGCCTGGACCACCTGATGGGCCTGGTGGAGCGGTTGCATCGCAATCGGGAGTACAAGATTCTCATTGTCGATGATTCCAAACCCACCCGTGAGTATATCGGCGACCTGCTGCGGAGCTACCAGTTTCAGGTGGAAGAGGCGATCAACGGCAAGCAGGGGCTGGCCAAGCTGGAGTCGACTCCCGACATCCGCATGGTCATTACCGACTTCTACATGCCGGAGATGGACGGTGTAGAGATGGTCAAGCGTATGCGTCTGACCCACCATCAGGACCGGTTGGCGATCATCGGTGTCTCATCAGCGGGCGGCAGCGCCTTGTCGGCGCGGTTCATCAAAAACGGCGCCAATGACTTCATCAACAAGCCCTTTTTGCGGGAAGAGTTTTTTTGCCGGGTGACGCAGAACATCCGCATGATCGACATGATCGAGCGGCTGACCGACATGGCTACCAAGGATGCGTTGACCTGCATCCATAACCGCCGCTTCTTCTTCGACGCCGGCGAGATGTTGGTAGCCAGCGCCCAGCGCAACCAACTGACCCTGACCACCGCCATGATCGATATGGATTTCTTCAAGACGATCAACGATACGCAGGGACACGATGTCGGCGATCTGGTGCTGAAGCGCATCGCATCCCTGATTCGCTGCATGTCGAGGCAGACCGACATTGTGGCCCGAATAGGCGGCGAGGAGTTTGCCCTTCTGGCCGTCAATATGGACCAGAACAGTGTTCCCGTCTTCTTTGAGCGGCTGCGCTCGGCGATTGAATCCGAGGATATCTTCTTTCATGGAAAGCGTGTTTCGGTGACGGCGAGCATCGGGGTCTTTCACGGTGAAGAAGGCGATTTGGCCGCCATGATGCGCCGGGCCGACCGCATGCTGTACAAAGCCAAGGAGAATGGGCGCAATCGGGTGGAGATCAGCTAGAGCCCGTTCACACTGCCCCCCGAGAGATCAAAGCTGGCTGTTCGGAAGTATAAAAAGTGGAATTATTTGGTTGAGCAAGAGTCTTGTTCAATTGACTGAATTTGTAAGTGCAACAGCAAGAATCAACAAGGGGAAGGTTTGGAGCCAGCGGCATGGCTAGACGGCAAACGTGATTGTGGATCCCGGCGAGAAAGGGTGCTCAGCGAATCTTCTTCCTGGCCGCGGGATGCTTGCCTGGTTTGGCGACTTTATCGTCGGTAGTATGGGTGCTGGGTAAGGGAGCAAGGTCGGGGCCGATGCGTTTTACCTGGGTGTCATTCAGGGAATAGCGGATGGTGCGAGCGGCGGCGGGGCGGGATATGCCGGTGGCGGCATCGGTGCGTAGTTCGCCGTTGGCGATCTGGAAGCTGAAGACGGGAACGCTGCCACCCGGCGCGGGCTCATAGGAGACCTGGACGGGCAGAAATCCCAGGATGGGATGCAGTCGGAAGGCCGTCTCGTAGCGGTGACGCTTGAGGCTCCAGGTAAAGATTCGCACCTGATCGAAGTCAAACGGCAGGCCGGACTTGGGTGGGCTGAGCAGGGTCAGATACTCCGGCACTTCGTGGTTGGGGGCGGAGGAGTCGGGATCGGTAACCTTGGCCAGCACATAGGCGCCGACAATGCGTTGGCCCTCGGCGTAGAGCCCAATCTCATCGGGTACATCCACATCCATACGGTTGCTCAGCAGCCATCCGGTATGACCCTGGCCGTCGCGAACCAGCCACCAGTCTTCCATCGGGACCGCTGGGGGAGCATCGGGCGCGTTGGCTACGACGGTAGAAACCGCGGGCTGTGAGGCTTTGGCGGCAGCACCCGGGGGGGTAGCAGGTTGGGATGGTTTTTCTGTTTTGACGACGGGTATAGAGCCCGGTGCAGGTGTTTTAGGAACCGAGGCGCGGACCAACAGTTGTGCCTTGGCGTTGGCGGCCAACAGGTAAAAGCGCTCGGTGTCGCGGCCGGGGCGAAGATGCACGTAGATATCGTCGCGCACTACTGCGGTAGCAACCACGGGGTCTGATTTGTGTTCGCTGGCAAGCTGGGCAAAGCCGTCGAAGGTGCTGCCGTCGATGACGGCGTGCTCCTCGATCCAGCCGATCTCGTTCTTCTCGGTCTTTACTTTGAGGAAGCGGCGGCCGTGCTCGAGCACTTCGAGTTGCTGGCCGTTGGTCACCTCGGCAACACGATTAGAGACTGCGGCGACGCGGTCGTGCAGATACATTTGCCGGGCATTGACGTAGACCGTATCGTGCTTGTCATGGCGAAAACGGTTGCATCCAGCCACTGGCAGCAGCAAACACACCACCACCACCACTGGAAGCCAAGCTTCGAAGCAGCGTAAACAAGATGCGAATAGAATGTGAGGCTGTTTAATCACGGCTGGTAACGATTGTCTTGAGGATAGCATCTTGCGAGGGACGAGGGACTAAGGGACTGAGGGACGGAGGGACTAGGGAACAGCAGGGCAGCAGGTCAGCGGGTTAGCAGGGCTTCCGTGCAGATTGAGCTTGCGACGGGGAGGGTGAGAAACGATCATCCTTCACTGACCACTGACCACTGACCACTGACCACTGACCACTGACCACTGACCACTGACCACTGACCACTGACCACTGACCACAAGTCCTTAGTCCCTTAGTCCCTTAGTCCCTTGCACTTTCGCCGCTATCGCACAGATCGCCAGAATCGCTCCCATCACTGCCAGAGAGAGGGTGATGGGTACTTCGAACCAGTGGGCGGTGAGCATCTTCAGGGCGACGAAGGCCAAAAGAGCCCCTAATCCATAGTGCAGAGAACGCAGGCGGTCGAGAAGGGCGGACAGGGCGAAGTACAGGGAGCGCAGGCCGAGGATGGCGGCGATATTCGAGGTGTAGACCACGAAGGGATTGTGGCTGACGGCCAGCACAGCGGGGATGGAATCGAAGGCAAAGAGCAGATCGGTGCATTCGACGGCCAGAATGACCGGCAGCAAGGAGCCTCGGGCGGGCTGCATTCTCTGAATCCACGAGGGGATCACCGCATGAGTGGAGCCGCCGCGAAGCAAACGCCAGGCGGCATAGAGCAGGATCAGGCCAAAGAGCCAGGTGATCCAGTCATAACGCTGAATCAAGTTGATACCGGCGATGATGAAGAGCGCACGGAGTACGACTGCTCCGGCTACTCCCCACAACAGAGCGGAGTGCTGGCGCTGGCGGCTGATGCGGAAGCCCTGAAAGATCACCAGAAAGACAAAGAGATTGTCGACGCTCAGCGAGGCTTCGATGGCGTAGCCGGCCACAAACTCCAGCGCCGGCTGGTGGCCTTTGGCGACGGCGATCCAACCGGCAAAGACTGCGGCGGCCAGAGCCAGAACGGCGGTCCAGATCCATGCGGCGCGGGTTGAGCGGCCAACGTTATGACGAACGCTGGGCAGCAGAGCGTCGGCGATCAGCAACAGCGCCACTGCCGCATGAAACCCCAGCCACCATTGCCATGAAGCGCCTGCAAGCATGTAAGTACAGCTCCTAGCTGCTAGCTTTCAGCTTCTAGCCTGGATGTCGATGATCCACAATCAAGCTGAAAGCTAGAGGCTAGCAGCTAGGAGCCAATTTCTGGTAGCTTATCTCGCCCCCACCAGCCGGATCGTTTCCATCAGCACATCGCCGTCGATGGTCAGGCTTTTGGCGCTGATCTTGTCGAGGGTGTCCTGGGCGGTGTGGTGATAGCTGTTGTTGGGGCCATAGTTCAGATCGATCATGTCGATGGAGGGAACGCCACGCTGTACAAAGGGCAGGTGATCGTCCTCGACCGCCATCTCCTGTTTGAAGAAGTACTTCTCGTCGCCAAACTTTTTGGCAGCCTGACGCATGGTGTCGACCAACCAGGCTGTCGAGCGGGACTCGCGCTGAATGTCGAGATCTTTGTCGCCGATCATGTCGGTGAGGATGAAGGCTCTTATCTTGTTCAGCGTGCCGTTGGAACCCCATTTGGCGGCCAGATGGCGGCTGCCATAGGTGGAGTCGGAAGCGGACCAGCTCTGAATGGCCTCTTCGCCATCGAAGAAGACCAGCCAGACGGAGTAGCCGTCGAGGGTTTTGCCGCGCAACTGATCGGCAATGGCCAGCAGCAGGCCGGTCGTGGCCGCTCCGTCGTTGGCGCCGACAAAGTTGATGTTCTTGAGCGGGTAGTTGGTCTCGTAGTGGGTGGCCAGCACGATCACGCCGTCCTTTTTGCCGGGAAAGCGCACGATGAAGTTGCGCATGGGCACCAGGCCGATGGGGGTGTTGGCGGTGAAGGTGTCCTCTTCCAACTGATCGTGCTTGAACTGGGCGCGCAGGTACTCCTCGGCCTTGACGTGGCCGGGACCGGTGGGCCAGCGGGGGCCGATGGAGGCAAACTGGCGGGCGTATTCAATGGCGCGAGCGCCGTTGAAGTGCTGCTGGGCGTGGATGGCCAGAGGCGAGGCCAGCAGAATCACGGCCGCGATCTTCTTGCAAAACCTGAACGAGCTCATGGTACGACTCCTCGGCAATCTCTGCGCGGGTCTTTTGCTATTCAGCAGGCCTTCCCGCCGGGGCTGAAGCCCTTGCTGATTCTGCTGGCTTTGCGCGGGGGATAAATCCCCCGCCTCCCTCTGTTTCACGGAATCCTGCAGCTGGTAAAGCATGGTAGTTGCTATCAGCCTTCAATCCTCATCCCTGTTTGGCGGCTTCCTTGGCCTTGCGGCGCGAGGGGTGGACCCACCAGGCAACGCCGATGCCGAGCACGTAGAGCGAGAGCATGGGAATGGCGTAGATGCACATGGTCCAGGGATCGGGGCTGGGAGTGATGATCGCGGCCACAATAAAGATCGCCAGAATCGCGTAGCGGATGTTCTTCCACAAAAACCTTGGGCTGACGATGCCGAAGAGAGCCAGAAAGAAGATCAGCACCGGCATCTCGAAGCTGATTCCCAGGCCCAGAATCACAGAGAGAAAGAAGCCGGTGTACTCCTCGATGGTGACCATGGGCTGAAATTTGCCGCCGAAGTCCACGATGAGCACCTTGAGTGCTCCCGGCAGCACATAGAAGTAGCCAAAGCTGGCGCCGGTCAGGAAGAGTCCGACGGTGGCGGCCATGAAGGGAACGACGAAGCGCTTTTCCTTCTGATAGAGCCCTGGAGCGATGAACAGCCAGACCTGGAAGAGGATGAAGGGCGAGGCCAGAATTGCGCCGCCGATCATGGCCACCTGCAGGTACAGGTTCATGGGGTCCATGGGATGGGTGTAGTTCAGCTTAAGGTGCAGATGATCGAGCGGTGCCTGCACAAAACCGTAGAGCTTCTCATGGAAGTAGAAGGCCACGAAGAAGCCCACCGCCAGATAGATGGCCGAGTGCACAATGCGCTTGCGCAGCTCTTCCAGATGCTCCATCAGGCTCATGCCAGGGAGGTCGGCGCGCTGGCTGACTGCCTCGCGCGCCTTGCCGAGTGCGCCTGCCGGATCAACCATGTTCGACCGCCTGTGGTGCCGACGCCGAGGTCGGTACCGATGGAGCTTCTACGTTTTCCGGCGTCGTGGGGGCTTTTATCTCTTCTGTAGGCTCTTTTGCGGAAATAGGGGCTTCAGCTGCCGCGATCTCGGGGTAGTACTCTTCGCCCGGGTAGGGGCTGGCGGTTTCGGTGTGCGTTGCCAATTCCAGCGTCTGAGACTCCGCCTCCAGGGCGGCCTTATAGTTGTCTGCCAGCTTGGCGGGATCGGCGAGGATGCGGTTCTCGTCCCGCTTGCGGCGGTCGGCCTCTTCGGAGATGCGCAACTCCTCTTCCATCTGATACTTGAAGTCGTTGGAGGCCTTGCGGAACTCGTACATCAGCTTGCCGATCTGACGGCCGATCTGGGGCAAGCGGCGGGGTCCGAAGACCACCAGCGCCATGATCATCAGGATCAGCGAATCCCACATGCCCAGACTGGCAAATTCGATTGTTGGCGGTATACCCATGAAGCAATCATGATAACTGCCCATGCATACAGGTCACAAACGGGGTGTAAAAAGACGGGGTTCAACGGCTTAAAGAAGCGCAGTGGAGAGCGCTGAGATTTTCTTGATTTTCTGGCGCATCCATGCAAATCTGGTGCGCATTGCAGCATTCGATGCTGCTAAAAACACGAATCGCCGGTGGTTGCACACCGGCGATTCGCGAACTGAAAGGAGAAAACGATGAACAAACCATCGTCAATCCGTTGGTCCGCCCAGGTTAAGGCCTGGGCAGGCACCCTGTGGGTTGTGCTGGATTTCATCGCCAAAGCGATCAAGCTCTGGCGCGATTTCCGCTAAACCCGAAACGAGCGCTCATCCCGCAGGTCATAACTGTGGGATGAGCGTTCTTGCTTCCTGATGTTCGTATATACCGAATTTCCTTGCCTGTCAATACTCCGCATGACTCGCCAAGACTCAAAGCACTCCTCCGAAATGCGGAATGAATCTCGGGCCGTGCCGCGCCGATTTTTTCTACCGACTATTACATATGCGTTAAACTATCAGGAATGGATCTTCTCCTCTCCGGTTTCATTCATTGCAACCATCGGGTTGGAATTGCATCCATATGTGAAAGGACTGCAACAACCCCGTGGGTGGGGGCGGTCTGAAGCGGTGTTACAAGAGGGCGTTTCCCCGGTTTTATGACGCAAGCTCTGCCGCTCAGACAGCCAGTGCATCCACTGCAGCCTGTGTGCTTTCAACATCCCCGTCCGCCGCTCCAAAAGAGCGAGCAGGGCTGAAGGCGGAGTAAAGTGAACCTGGTCCTTGAAGAACCCACGGCGGCCTCGCCGCAGGCTGCGAGTAGTTGCAGCCTCGAAAATTACCTGGCGCTGCCCGACCACACCATGGACGGCCGCATCGCAGCCGCTCGCGAGAGATTGGGCGCAACCACGCTGTTGCTTGGCCACCATTACCAGCGCGACGAAGTAGTGCGCTTTGCCGACGCCACCGGAGACAGCTACAAGCTTTCCAAAATAGCCGCTGAAACCGACGCCAAGTACATTGTCTTCTGCGGTGTACACTTCATGGCCGAAAGCGCCGACGTGCTCGGCCATCCCGGTCAGCAGGTGATCTTGCCCGACCTGAACGCCGGCTGCTCGATGGCCGATATGGCGGAAATTTCGCAGGTGGAAGCCTGTTGGGAAGCGATTGAGAGTATGGGGCTGGCGGAGGAGATGATTCCGCTGACCTATATGAACTCCACTGCCGCCATCAAGGCCTTTTGCGGCGAGCGCGGGGGGTTGGTCTGCACCTCGTCCAATGCGAGGGCGGCTTTTGAGTGGGCTTTTGCGCGGGGCAAGCGTATTTTGTTTTTGCCCGATCAGCATTTGGGCCGCAACACCGGCTACGCCATGGGCATTCCGCTGGAAGAGATGCCGGTATGGGACCCCTGGGGCCTGCAAGGCGGTCAGTCGCGGCAGAGCATCGAAGCCAGCCGCATCCTGCTGTGGAAGGGCCACTGCGCCGTGCATCAGCGCTTTTTGCCCAGCCACGTGGATGAGGTTCGCGCCAAGTATCCCGGAATCAAGGTGATCGTGCATCCCGAGTGCCGTTGGGAGGTCTGCCAGAAGGCTGACGATCTGGGCTCTACGGAGCGTCTGATCGCTTTGGTCGAGAACGCCCCGGAGGGCTCTATCTTTGCCGTGGGCACCGAGATTCACCTGGTCAACCGCATGGCCAAGCGCTTCGCCGAGCAGAACAAACGGGTTATCACGCTGGATGATACGGGCTGCCTGTGCACCACCATGTACCGCATCACTCCGCAGCATCTGGCCTGGGCGCTGGAAAACCTCGTAGAAGGCCGGGTGGTCAATCAGATCAAGGTCCGCCCCAGCGTTAAAAAGTGGGCGAAGGTGGCGCTGGACAGGATGCTGGAAGTGTAAAGACAGGGAACAGGGATTAGGGAACAGGGATCAGGGGTGGTTGGACTCGGGTGGCGCATCGGGGGTGGTTGGGTTGGGTGAGAAAAACAATGAACCCGTTGTGCAGGAATCGACTCAAATGGGATATCTGAGCGCCCGCGCTGCGAGCAATCCGAATCTGTCTGCGGATGAGCTGGAAGCTGCCGAAGTTGAGGCTGAGGAGTGGGTGCGCCGGGTGAATCGCTGCTGAAATCTGACAACTGATCCCTGACCCCTCACCCCTGATCCCTGTTTTCGCAGTATGCTATTTCCCAGGAACCGCCATGAAGACATTCACACTTGAAGAAGCGCAATCGCTGCTCCCGGTTCTCGAATCGCTGCTCAAGCGGGCCATTGAAGGCCGGCAGGCGGCGGAGAAGGTGGAGTCCGGTCTGACCGAGTTCGCCCGCCGCATCTACTTCAGCGGGGGGATGAAGATCGACGTGATCCAGGTGGCCAAACTGCGCGTGGAGTTGGAGGCGCACATGCTTCGGGTTCGCGAGAGTGTTGCCGAGATCGACGCTATCGGTGTGCAGGTCAAGGACATAGACTCCGGGCTGCTGGACTTTCCCTGTCGCCTGGACGATCAGGTGGTTCTGCTCTGCTGGCGGATGGGCGAGCCCAGCATCGAGCACTGGCACACCACCGAAGCCGGGGTCAAAGGCCGCCAGCCAGTGGACGAGCGGTTTCGCCGCAGGACCGGGCCGGGGAGCAGGCCGAATTGATAAAAGCAGGGAACAGGGATTAGGGAACAGGGATCAGGGATGGTTGGTCGCGTTTTTTTGCAGTGTAGGCAATTGACCACCGAGGATGTGTTTAAAATCCTTCACTGACCACTGACCACTGACCACTGACCACTGACCACTGACAGGCACCCTCCGGAATTGGTCCAAAACAGTCTTAGACTGAAAAACTCCAAAATACTTCTTGAAAATCGACTTGCGGTAGAATCCTCTTGGAATTCCAAGCATCTTTTCTTGTGAGTGAGATAGCGCAACTGCTGCGCTGAACGACTCAGCTGCCCTTTTGTGCGGGCGCGTCGGCGGTGGCTCGTTTCCCCGTCGCTTCCTACACCTTTTACGCAATATCTGGAGGAGTCAAGAATGCTTTCCGTAGGCGCAAATTTTCCCAGCTTTGAACTGACTGGCGTTGTCGATCTGAACCCGCAGAAGGCCTTTACGCCGATTACCGATAAGAGCTACGAGGGCAAGTGGAAGCTGTACTTCTTCTGGCCCAAGGACTTTACTTTTGTCTGCCCGACCGAGATTTCGGGCTTTGGCGATGTGAATCAGGAGTTCGTGGACCGCAACACTCAGGTGCTGGGCGCCAGCATCGACTCCGAGTTTGTGCACCTGGCCTGGCGCGAAAATCACCCCGCGCTGCGCGATCTGCCCTTTCCCATGCTGAGCGACATCAAGCGTGAGCTCTCCGAAGCTTTGGGCATTCTGGACCCCAAGGTCGGCGTCAGCCAGCGTGCCACCTTCATCGTGGACCCGCAGAACGTGATCCGCTTTGCCTACGTCACCGACCTGAGCGTGGGCCGCAACCCGCAGGAAGTGCTGCGCGTTCTTGACGCGTTGCAGTCCGGCGCGCTGACCCCCTGCAACTGGAAAAAGGGCGAAAAGACGCTGTAAGGCGGCAAACAAGTTTGCACCCCGGTTTTACGCCCTCCCCCAGGCTCCCCCGGCCTTGGGCGTAAAATCGGAAGTGCAAATCGGACTTTTGAGTCTGAGGAGAAGGGGACGGGCCACGGCTCGTCCCCTTTTTGCTGCTTGCAGCGCTCTTTGCCGTCTGTTGGGATGAGCGAAAGGCTGCCTGAATGCGTCCAAGTATGCTGTAGAGGCAGGGTTTATTGAGATACTTGACCCGGCTGGACAGGAAGAGGCGCTTGCGCCGGAGGATCGAGAGATGACGAAGTCGCGATGGGCGTGGGGTTTATTGGCGTTAGTGCCGTTTTTGGCGGGTTGCAGCGGCTTTTGGGATGCGCCGAACTCTTCGTCGAGCACCACCACCACCACGACAACGCTCACCAGCGGCTATTTCTTTGTGCTGGATCAAGATACCAGCAAGATCATCTCCTATAATGTGGCCGCCGGAGTGTTGACGGAAGCGGGCACCATTGCGGTTCCGGCTACGCCAATAGCGATGACGGTTGCGCCCAACAATGCCTTTCTTTACGTCAGTACCCTCAATGGTATTTACCTTTACACCATCTCCGGCGGAACGTTGACCCTGGGCAACTCCTCGTCACTAATCATCAACGACCCCGCTGTTGCCATGGTGGTGGATTCAACCGACTCATGGCTGATTGAGACCTCGGGCGATAGCCCTTACACATTAAACGCCATTCCCATTGTTTCCACCACAGGCATCGTCAATGCGTCTGCTGCTGTATGCAGCGGTTCTACCAGCGTCGTATGTACCGCGAAGCTTCCTGGAACTGCGGGTACCAGCGGCGCGATTGTGGTTAACCAAATGGCGATTGCACCCAATAATCAGTTCATTTTTTTGGCTGACGACACCAACGGTACGGAGATTTATACATTCACCGCGGCAGTTACATCCTCTGCGCCCAACCCGTTCGGTGCGACATTGGCCACCCTTATACCAGCGAACTACGGTGGGTCGACTTTGGGCGCCGCTCATTCTGCGGCGGTGGATCCTACCAGTCGTCTGCTCTATGTCGGCGAATCGGTTGCGACTTCTTCCGGGGGGGGGCTGCGCGCCTTCACGTTTGCCTATGACTCAGTAAAAGGCTTCACTCTCACTGAGATTTCCGGTTCGCCGTATCCGAGTGGTAGTTCCGGGCCCTACGCTATCCTGCCCAAGGCAACGGGTGACTTCGTCTATGTCGCCAACTGGAATGGGACTTCGGCCGGCAATATCGCTACTTTTTCTATCAGTGATACGAGTAAAGGTGTTTACTCGCTGACCGCGCTCAGTACTTCGGCTACTACCGGCATCAAGCCCGTTGCGCTGGCAGAAGACAGCAATGCGGAGTTTGTCTTGGCGGAGTGCGGAGGAGGTAGTCCGTATCTGGATATTTACTTCTTCGACAGCACCACGCCCAGCACGCTGGACCTGACTCTGACCTCTTCGGCCTTTGCGGGCATCACGGTCGCGGCAGCAAGATGATGAAAAATGGGAACAGGGAGTAGGGAACAGGGGACAGTAAGGCGTTGATTTGTTAAACAGCTTGGTAAGCATCGAAGGTGATCCGTGGATTGACTTTCCACGATCCAGGATGGTGACAATCCTCGCCTGTTCCCTGTTCCCTGTTCCCTGTTCCCTGTTCCCTGTTCCCTGTTCCCTGTTCCCTCGTCTACCGTCTACCATTCTGCAAAGACCACCCGTCCATCGCCGCCCACGACCGAGTGTTTCTGGAAGTGGGCGTCGTCGCGTTCGGGGTAGTCGTTGCGGTAGTGTGCGCCGCGGCTTTCGGTGCGGGCCAGGGCCGAGATGAGGATGACTTCGGCGACGCGGCTGAGGGCGCGGGCTTCGACGAGACGGCGGCTGTTCTTGCCCTGCGCGGTGAGTCGATCGAGTGCGGTGGCGCACTCCTGCTGAATCATCATTCCCTGGCGCAGAGTTTTTTCTTCGCGTAATAGACCGGCGTAGATCCACATTGCGGCTTGCAGGCGGGCGATGAGGGCTTCCAGATCGGCTTCTTCGGTGGTGGAGAGTGGTTCAGAGGGTGTGGGGATGGCCTCCGCGGTCTGCGGGACCAGGTCGCAGCCATCGTCGAGCATGGAGCGGGCGGCACGAGCGCCGAAGACCAATCCTTCCAGCAGCGAGTTCGAAGCCAGGCGGTTCGCGCCGTGGACGCCGGTGCAGGCGGCTTCACCTGCGGCGTAGAGCCCTTCGAGCGTGGTTCTGCCTTCCAGATCGGTCTGGATGCCGCCCATCAGGTAGTGAGCTGCGGGGCGGACGGGGATCATGTCGCGGTGCAGGTCCAGACCGTGCTGGGCGAGAAAGGCGCTGATGCCGGGAAAGCGGTGGTGCAGGTCGAGGCCGGTGACGTGACGCATATCGAGGTGGACGAGGCGGGATTCTTCTGGGCTTTGACCCATGCCTTCGCGGGTGATGGCGCGGGCCACGACATCGCGGGGAGCCAGTTCGAGCAGGGGGTGGTAGCGCTCCATGAAGCGCTCGCCACGGTCATTGCGCAGGTATGCGCCCTCGCCGCGCAGAGCCTCGGAGAGCAGGAAGCGGGGCACGCCGGGCAGGGAAAAGGCGGTGGGGTGGAACTGGTAGAACTCCATGTCGGCCAGAGCAGCGCCGGCTTCGGCGGCTAGCGCAATACCATCGCCGGTAGCTACGCCGGGATTGGTGGTGTCACTGTAGACCTGACCCGCGCCTCCGGCGGCGATCAGCACGGCGCGAGTGGTTATTTTTATCTGGTTGCCGTTTTGATCCAACAGATTCACGGCTACCACGCGGTTATCAGCGACAGTGAGGCCGGTGACCATGGTCCACTCGGCAAAGCGGATGCGCTTGTGGACGCGGGCAAAGGCGACCAGAGAGCGGCTGATCTCGGCGCCGGTGGCGTCGCCGTTGGCGTGCAGGATGCGGGGCAGGGAATGAGCGCCTTCGCGGGTGCGCAGCAGGGGGCCGCAGGGCTGATTGGAGTCGCGGTCGAAGTTCGCGCCCCACTCGATCAGCTCGGCGACGCGAATCGGCCCCTCAGTCACCAGCGCCTGGGCGGCTGGCTGATAGACCAGGCCATCGCCGGCGTTGAGGGTGTCAAGCAGGTGCAGGGCTACGTCTTCGCTGCCCTGCATGGCCACGGCGATGCCGCCCTGGGCATAGTGGGTGTTTGATTCCTTGAGCGATTCCTTGGTGACGACCAGCACTTCGCCATGGTTGGCGAGTTCAACGGCGGCGCGCAAACCAGCCACGCCCGCGCCCATCACCACGTAATCCACTTGAGAGGTTGCCATAAACGATTAGGCTAACACTTTTGGCAGCGAGTCAGCGCGGCTGCGCCGCGAGCGGGTTAGCAGGTCAGCGCGGTTCCATTCGGTCCTGGAGCGCACTGGCCTGTTCCCTGATCCCTGTTCCCTAATTAAACAAGTCCTTCATCTTTTCGATGAGGCTGGGTGAGGTGGGCTTGTTCTCGATGCTCATGGACTCGGCCAGCTTGGTGACCAGCTCGCGCTGGGCACGGGAGAGCTTGCGGGGAATCTGCACAACCACCTGAACGACCAGATCGCCGGTACCGCGTTCGTTAAGGAAGGGAACGCCCTTGCCACGGATGCGCAACTGCTTGCCGCTCTGGGTTCCCTCGGGAACCTTGAGGGTGACGTCGCCGCCGATGGCGGGGATGGTGATTTCAGCGCCCAGGGTGGCCTGGGGAAAGCTGATGGGGATGACGCAGTGCAGGTCGTGGCCGGTGCGCTCAAAGAAGTCATGGGGCTTGATGGAGAGCACCACGTAGAGATCGCCACGAGGGCCGCCGGAGCGGCCAGCATCGCCTTCGCCGGAGTAGCGAATGCGGGTGCCGTCCTCGACGCCGGGAGGAACCTTGACGTTGAGCTTGAGTTCCTTGGGAGCGCGGCCTTCGCCGCGGCAGGATGCGCAGGGATCGCTGATCACCGCGCCAGTTCCGGAGCAGGCGGCGCAAGTGCGGGCGACGGAGAAGAAGCCCTGCTGGAAGCGCACCTGGCCGCGGCCATTGCACTGCGAACAGGCGCTGGGGCCACGGCCCGAGGCGCTGCCCCGTCCCTTGCAGCTTTCGCAGGGGTCCATGCGGCGCAGCTTGACTTCGGTCTCGGAGCCAAAGATGGCGTCTTCAAAGTTGATGGTCAGGTCGAAGCGCAGATCGTCGCCGCGCTGCTGACGCTGGCCGCGTTGTGCACCGCCCGTACCGCCGACATTGAACATCTCACCGAAGAGGTCTCCGAAGAGGTCGCTGATGTCGACGCTGCCGGCAAAGGGACCGCCATTGAAGCCCTGCGGGCCTGCTCCGCCGACGCCGGCGTGGCCGTAGCGGTCATAGGCGGCGCGCTTGTCCTGGTCGCTGAGGACCTGATAAGCCTCACTGGCCTGCTTGAACTTCTCCTCGGCGGCATGATCGCCGGGATTGCGGTCAGGATGGTACTTGAGCGCCTGCTTGCGGTAGGCGCTCTTCAGGTCCTGGTCGCTGACGTCGCGTTGGACGCCCAATACTTCGTAAAAATCTGCTTTGCTCACTTTTACTCGCTTGCCTGTTTGGGATTGGAGGCCACGCGCACCAGCGCCGGGCGCAAAAGCCGCTCGCGCAGCCGGTAACCGCGGCGAATCTCTTCAGCCACATGTTGATCGGGCATATCCAGGCGCTCGACTGTGCCCAGCGCCTCGTGCAGGCGGGGATCGAACTCAACGCCCACCGAGGGCACCGCCTGCACCTGCAACTGCCCTAAAATGCCTTCCATCTGCTTGACGATCAGTTCCACGCCAGAGCGCAACTGTTCGACCGTGCCGGAGGACTTGAGGGCCAGCTCGAAGTTATCCAGTACGGGCAGGAAGGTCTCGACGACACTGCCCGTGGCGTAATCGCGGAACTCGACCCGCTCGCGTTCGCCACGTTTGCGGGCATTTTCAAACTCTGCCTGCAGACGAGCCACGCGGTCGAGCAACTGGTCGCGCTCGGCCTTGGCGCTCTCCAATTCGGCGCGCAGGGCGGTCTCATCGCTGGTTTCCAATTCCTGGTTGGGCACAGTTTCTGCCTCGGCTTCTGCCGCAATTGCTGCCGCGGCCTCCGCGGAGATAGTCAATTCCGCACCCAAAGTTTCCGTATTCTGATCTGCCATCGCTTTACGCAATCTCCGAAAAATCGTTGGTATTCTCATTCATTCTAATTTCTGTACAGGTAAAAGGTCCCATTGGGCCGTACAGAACCCACCGGCAGACCGATGTTTTTGATGCACAGTCCGCCTTCAGGATGCAAAATCGGGTCGACGGAGGATCGAGAATCGTCAGTCAGCGGGTACTTCCAAAATGCGTTCGGAGAGGCGGGCGATGTAGCGAACCGCCTGAATCATCTCCTGATATTGAATGCGGGTAGGGGCGATGACTGCTACGGTGCCCAGGTTGGAACCGCCCAGACGAGCCGGAGCGCCAATCAGTACCAGATCTTGCATGGCGGGCGAGCTCTGGTCCAGACCGACCACGACGCGCACCTCCTGCTGGCGACCATCGACATAGGCGGTGAGCAAGTCCACCAGCCGCTGCTTGGCCTCCAGGGCCAGAAGCATCTGGCGCAGGCGTTCACGGTCGGCTTCGGCGGCGATCAGGTTGGCCATGCCGTCGACAAAGAGCGCGGGACCGCTTTCGTCGCCAGCCAGCGCGCCGCCGCGGCAGAGTTCCTCGACCGCGGTCAGCATCTGGCGATAGGCTTCGCGCTCGGCTTCGACGCGAAGGGCGACTTCGGAGCGAATACGGTCGATGGGCCAGCCGCGGAAGTTGTCGTTGAGATAGCGCGCGGCGGTTTCCAGCTCCAGGTGGCTCAGTTCGCGATCCAGGCAGAGCAGGCGGTCCTGCACTGCTCCCGCCTGGGTGACCAACACGGCCAGCACCCGGCCGGTGGAGAGGCGGGAAAAGTGGATGTGCTCCAGCACCTGGCCACCGGTGGAACTGGCCAGCGCCACGCCCAGGCCGCTGGAGATCAGCGCCAGGACGTGCGAGGTGCGTTGCAGGTAGTCATTGCTGCTGGCCACACCGCTGAAGCTGTCTTCGATCTGCTCACGCCGGGCCTCGCTCAAAGACAGTGTCTCCTGGGACTGCGCCTCCATTGCATCCATGGGGGACTGAATGTTCAGCGAGAGGCCGGGGCGGGTCAGTTGTTCGACGTGCAGGCGGAAGGCGGCGGCGGTTGGGATGCGCCCGGCGGAGGTGTGCGGCTGCTCCAACAGGCCGGCATCGGCCAGCGTGACCATCACGTTGCGGATGGTTGCCGAGCTGAGACCCTCACGATGGGCAAAAGAGTGCGCGACCGCCTGCGAGGCAACCGGCTCGCCGGTAGCGATGTACTGCTCGATGATGGCCGTAAGCACCATCCGCTCTCGCGGACCGATGCGCGTCTCGATCATCTGTTTACTCCGTGATTTCGCCGGAAATTAGACGAAAATCTCCTCTTTAATTCTAGAGCAATTTAGGAAAGATTGTGAACTTTTTGACCGCATGGCAGGTCGTCGCTTCCTGCTGGTCGCGCCGACTGGAGAGCATGGTTTCGGTCAGCAGCATTTCCTAAAGTGCTATAGGCGGGCGCATGGGGGGGGGGCAATGAAGGCCGGTTGCTAGGGCTGGTTGTAGTAGCCGGTGTTGGTGCGGGCGGTGAGTCCGGGCTTGGCTACCTGTACCTTCAACGCGTGATACTCATTGGCCTGGTGTGCTGGCGAAGGGTCGAAGGAGAGGGTGTAGAACGCGTCAGCGTCGGCAACGCAGTTCTCGATCTGACCGGCGAGGTCGTTGTTGGGACCAACCACCCGACCTCCGCTCTGTACCGTCAGCACTCGCAGGGCCAGGCTAGGCGGATTTGCCTTCTCCGCCGATTTGATTCCCTTCAGGAAGTCCAGGTACTCATAGGTTCCTTTGCCCATCATGCCGGGAGAGATGCTGTAAAGGTCGATGCGCGCCTCGCGCAGCAGGGTGGAAAGCTCGACAATCGAAGTGAATAACTGCTGCTGGTTTGCGGAACTCAAGGACAGGTTGTGCACGTTCAGCATCGGCCAGCCGCTGCCTGCCCAAATGAGCAGTTTTCTTCCCGGCTTTTTGGCCTCGTTGCGCGCAAGGCCGGTCAGCATCCGGGTGGATAGTTGAAAGCGCTCGGCTTCACCGATCTGCCCTGCCGCGTTACCGATGGTGCGTAGACGCACTTCAGAGTTTTCTACCCGCTCGGCCAGCGCATTGCCGTCGCTGGAAGGCTTCGGTTGAAGGTCCAGACCGTCATTGGTGAGAAAAAAGATGGACGTGGGATGAGCAAGATGTCCGCCGTTCAGGCGCAGGAACTTTTCCACTTCGATCCGGGTAAAGCCCACTTGCTGCGCTGGGAAGTTCACCGTGTCAATAAGCAGGATCACTTCAACCGGGGGGATGGCTTTGTGTATGACTCCATCTCGGGCATGAAACGAGAGAACCGGGGCGGGCTGGTTGTTGTCGAGCAGTGTGAAGTCTCTGGGTTCGAGGCCGGAAACCGGATTGCCGGCTTTATCGGTCACCATCACGTCGAGCTGGATGCGTCCCTCGCCGCTCGCGGATGCGGGAGGCGGAGCGGAGGTTGGGCTTGCGGTAGTTTGTTGTGCCGAGACCATCAGCGGAAGGCTCAACAGGAGCGCCAGAGAGATGCGGCTGATCGAATTCATGCTGTTTGCCCCTTGTATTGTTCCAAACCTGGATGCGCAACAAGTGTAACTTACGAACTTTGCGCGTTGTTCAGGGGAAGGGGCTGCGCGCAGGGTTTTCGTGTTCGCGCCAACCAAAGGCACATGGGAGTGCAGAGCTTGATGCGGGCTGCGCGATGAGCACCTGTTTTGTTTCATCGAACGGTTAGGATGAACGTATCTTGCGCCGGATTTTATTGATTTTGCAAGAAGGAGCTGAACTGTCATGACGAGCCGCCTGCTTACCCGAACCCTGCTGTTGGTGCTTGTCAGCGCCGCACTGCTACCTCTGGCTGCTCAGACGCCGGGCAGCGCCGCCGCGGAGAGGGAGCAATGGCGAGAAGAGATCTCTGCCTGGCGGACGCAACACGAAAAGGAAGTCTCCGCTCCCGATGGCTGGCTGACTCTGGCTGGTCTGGATTGGCTCAAACCCGGCTTTAACGCGGTGGGCTCGGCTGAGGGTAGCGCGATCAAACTGCCTTTGCAAGCCCCGGCCAAGCTGGGATTGATTACTGTCAGCGGCAAGACTCTGCAACTGCTGGCCCCGGCAGGCGGCTTTCCTGAAGGGCTGACCATCGATGGCAAGTTGGCGCGTGAGGGGCAGATCAATGCAGGCGGAGAGCATCCATCGCTGATCGCCTGGCACAGTCTGACGTTGCTGGTGCTGGAGCGCGGCGGCCGCTTTTTGGTGCGCATCAAGGACTCCGATTCGCCCAATCTTACTGCCTTTCACGGGCTGAACTGGTACCCGCCGGACCCACACTTTCGCATTATCGCGCTGTGGACTCCCTATACACCGCCGCACATCGAGAAGATTCCCACCGTTCTGGGCAATACGCTGGACCTGCCCGCGCCGGGAGTCGCCGAGTTCACCCTGAACGGGCGCATCCTGAAGCTGGAGCCGGTGCTGGAAGATCCACAGGGCAAGACTCTCTTCTTCATTCTGCGGGACGAGACCAGCAAGACCACCACCTATCAGGCGGCGCGGTTTCTGCATACAGGTTTGCCCAACAATGGGTTGGATCAGCCGGGCATCCTGACGCTGGACTTCAACAAGCTGGAAAATCCACCCTGTGCTTATACCCCTTACGCCACCTGTCCGTTGCCGCCCGAGCAGAACAAGCTGCCGGTGGCGATTGAGGCGGGAGAAGAGCGGTATGGGCGGCAATAGAACAGCTACTAGCTTCTAGCTGTCAGCTTTCAGCTTTTCGGTTGGTTTGATTGCACCCGCAGTGAGGCAGATATTTTTGGCTTCAGCTGTAAATCGTCATCTTGGGTTGTCCTGGGGACAGACAGTTTGATCCGGCGCTTTTTTCTGGCCCGGACCAGCCGAAGGCGGTAAAAGCGTCGACGGCGCCGGCTGCCGCAGCGCAGGTGCCAGATGGCACAATAAGAGAGAAGACTTCAATTCTGCTGTTGGAGAGATTTAGCTATGCCTGCAATTTTCTCGATGACTCGTGGTCTACGCCTGGTGGGCGGGACTGTTCTGTTGGCCGCCGTGGCGGTGATGGCCCATGCTCAGACGACTCAGGTGCACGATCCGGCTCTGCTTCGGCAGCAGTTGGGCGGCGCGCGGGTGGCCATTGTGGAGTTCGCCGATCTGGAGTGCCCGCAGTGCGCTCATGCCAACCCCATTCTGAAGCAGGCTGTGGCGCAGTATCACATTCCATGGATTCGGCGGGATTTCCCCCTGCAACAGCACATCTGGAGCAGACAGGCGGCGTTGAACGCCCGCTGGTTTGAGACGGCCAAGTCCAAGGCGCTGGGCGACGAGTACCGCGACGAGGTCTTTGCCAACCAGAATTCGATCTATAGTCTGGTGGTTCTGAACGATTTCACGCAGAAGTTTGCGCGCAGTCATGGCGTCACGCTGCCTTTTGCCATCGACCCCATGGGCAAGCTGGACGCCGCGGTCAAGGCCGACTCGGATATGGGCCAGCGGCTGGGCATCGACCACACTCCGACGGTTTGGGTGCTGGCCAGCAAGGGCGCGCCCTATACCGAGGTCTCTACCGATATGCACGACCTTTACCAGATTATCGATCAGGCGCTGGCCAACACCAAGGACAGCGGTGCGGCGGCGAAGAAGCCGGTCAAGAAGTAACCACCTGCGGTGGGGCCAATCCCTTCGGCTGGCTCAATTCAGAGAAATAAAGCCCCACTTCTTTTATCGAGAAGTGGGGCTCTTGCATGAAGTTACAAATCGCGGGCGCCCCATGTCCAGCTATTGGGATGAGGGGTGTAGTGTTTATAAGTTTCTATCCCCGGTCCCAAAAGCGGGACCGGGGGCACCCAGTGTCTTGCTAAACATTGAATTTAAAGAACAAAATGTCGCCGTCCTTGACGATGTACTCCTTGCCTTCGGAGCGGAGCAGGCCTTTTTCCTTGACGGCTTGTTCGCTGCCGTAGGTGAAGAGGTTCTCGCAGTGATAGCAGTCGGCCTTGATGAAGCCGCGCTCGAAGTCGGTGTGGATGACTCCGGCGGCCTGGGGGGCTTTGGCTCCATTGGGGATCGTCCAGGCGCGGACTTCCTGCACGCCGGCGGTGAAGTAGGTGCTCAGGCCCAGCAGACGGTAGGCGGAGTGGATGAGGCGGTTCAGGCCGGGCTCTTTCAGGCCCAACTCGGACAGGAATTCGGCGCGCTCGGCGGGCTCCAGCAGGGCGATCTCGGCTTCCATTGCGCCGCAGATGCGGACCACCTGTGCGCCTTCCTCGGCGGCACGTTGCTCGACGGCAGTGACCCACTGGTTGCCGTCCTTGAGACCGGCTTCGTCGACGTTGGCCACATAGAGCACCGGTTTGGCGGTGATCAGGAATAGTTCGCGGGCGGCGGCGCGTTCGTCATCGGTCAGATCGACGACGCGGGCTGGCTGGCCGGCATCGAGAGCTTCCTTGATCTTCTTGAGCGCCTCGAACTCGGCCTTGATCCTGGGGTCCTGGGTATTGCGGACGGCCTTTTCGGTGCGGATCAGGCGCTTGTCCACGCTGTCCAGATCGGCCAGCATCAGCTCGGTGTTGATGATGTCCATATCGCTGATGGGATTGACGCCGCCGGCAACGTGGATCACGTTGGGGTCGTCAAAACAGCGGACGACATGGCAGATGGCGTCGGTGGAGCGAATGTGGCCGAGAAACTGATTGCCCAGACCCTCGCCCTTGCTGGCGCCCGCCACCAGACCGGCGATGTCGATGAACTCCATCGTCGTGGGGACGGTGCGGTGGGGCTTGACGAACTGGGTGATGCGGTCCATGCGCTCGTCAGGAACCGAGACGATGCCCACGTTGGGGTCGATGGTGCAGAAGGGATAGTTGGCCGCCTGGGCCTCGGCCGCGGTGAGCGCGTTGAAGATGGTGCTTTTGCCCACATTGGGCAGGCCGACGATTCCGCAATTCAAAGCCATTCTGGATTCCTTTAGGGAGGGTCGCTATGCGGGCCACACGCTCCCCTTGGACCCGTTGGGCCTGATCTGGACTGGCCTGTCAGCTAAGGAGAGAAACTCGCGGGACCGCTTTTGCGGCAAATGTCCTCTTTCTATTATGCCCGAAAGACAGATCAGGCGCTGGAGACGGAACGGCTGCCTGCAATGCGAGGCAATGGCAGGAAGGTTGGGCAGACAAGAAAATCAAGGAAGAAAGCGCGATGCCAGCCAAACAGTCCTACAGGAACGAAAAAACTCGGAATTGGTTTCCCTAAAAAGGGGTTCACTGCTTCGAAATATTACATTTTCGTGAAGATTATTAAGGCGTTACCGATATATACAGAGGAGCAACCCGGGGAAGTTACTGCAGTCCGCATCTATCCACAAGCGGGGAACAGGTAAAGGTTACGCACCGATGAGGCAATCGAGTACGTTCCGAGGAGCGGGTAACTGTTTTCGCCTTTGGGTGCTTCCATGGCTCCTGTTGTTCCTCCCTGCTCTCTGTCTGTCCCAGGCCGGGGCTCCGGATGTGTCTTCGCTGGTGCTGCGCACAATCAAAGATGTTTACGACAAAAGTCCCGATGAAGTCCGAAAGGCGCTCCCCGTCGATCTGGATGTGGTGGTGACCTATGTGGACCCGGAGTGGGGGCTGCTCTTTATTTCCGACCAGACCGGATACTCGTTTATCGACCTTCACACCTACAAAAAAGCAAACTTCCTGGCAGGTGCCCGTATTCGACTGACCGGTGTGACCAGCATCGATGAAGGCACGACCAAGATTGTCCAGGTCAAGATTCGGGTAGAAGGCCGAGTACCGCTGCCTGCGCCTGAGCCAAGGAGCGTAGCTGAACTGAACACTGGACTCGGTGGAAGTCATTATGTAGTCACCGAGGGCGAACTGCAGCGTTGCGATATGAACTGGGGACGCATCTGTTATCGCATCACCGATGGGACCGCGACGGCGTGGATCGTAAGCCCCAAAGCAAAGGATTTGGTGTCGGAACGCCTGATTGGCTCCAAGGTCCGGGTCAAGGGGGTTGCAGCGACTCACGTCGATGCCGACGGCAAGATGGGTGGAGCGCAGCTTTGTGTCAACAGCATGGACGATATTGAGGTTCTTGCTCCCGGCCCGCATGCCCTGGAAACCGTCAAAGAGCGCAACTCTCTGCGGACCGTCCGGCAGGTTCAGTCCTTGAGCATCGTGGAGGCGATGAATGCCTACCCGGTGGATCTGCAGGGAGTGGTGACCTACTCCGACCCCGAATGGGGATTGTTGTTTATTCACGATGACACCGGGTCGATTTACATTAACGTGCACGGAACCGGCATACGTTACCCACTGGGCACAAAAGTGCGCGTGGAAGCGGTCACCGGCACAGGGGATGCCGGTCCCATTGTGACTCTGGCGAAGGTTGAGGTTGTGGGGCAAGACAACCCGCCCGCAGCGGCGCCGTTGAGCATTGCGCAATTGAACGCCAGCAACTCCGACAGCAGTTGGATCAGCACCACCGGTGTGCTGCATTCTTGCGAAGAGTCAATCTCCCGCGTCTGTTTCCGGATCTTCGATGGCAAATCCTCGGCATGGGTGATCATTCCCCAGCCGGAGAGCGCGAAGGCCAAACACCTCATTGGCGCTGAGGTTCGCATCAGGGGGGTGCGCGGCATCCATCTGGACGCCACAAACAAGCCTGCCGGAGCGGAAATCTTTGTCAACCGTCTTGAGGATGTGGAAGTCCAGAATCCTGCCCTGGACGATACCTTCCTGCTACCGCTCACGTTGATCAGCAAACTCGACAGCACCCAGGCGAATCAACGCTTTGTGAAGCAAGTGCATGTACATGGCGCCATCACCTGGGCTGCCGCCGGGCGTCTGATCGTTCAGGACAGTTCGGGTTCGGTGAGCGTTGCGCCTGTTAACGCCGCTTCCCTGCATTTGGGGCAGGTGGTGGACGCGGTGGGCTTTCCAACCCTGGGAGATTTGACCACGGTGATGCTCACCGACTCGCAGGTGCGCCTGGCGACCAGTCAGGCAGGGGGAATAGCCCCCCTCAATGTAACTTCCACGGAGGTTATTCAGCGATCTCTCAATGGGATGCGGGTGCGCTTGCGAGCACAGCTGGTTGGCCAGAATGCCAGTCCGACGGAGTTTGTTTTTTTTCTGGATGACGGCAAGCAACGATTCAACGCCCGTCTGCCACGCAATGACGCGACCCGAGAGATTGTTGGCATGCCCAATGGCGCTTATCTCAAAGTAACCGGTGTCGTGGTCCTCCACAGGGGAACTCCACAGTGGCCCGAGTCCATTCAAATCCTGGTTGCGTCGCCAGCCGATATTGTGCTGGACGAGACTGGCTGGTTTACCTTCACCCACGTGCTTGGTGTGCTGGGCGCAATGAGTTCCGTGGTGGTTGTCATTCTCATATGGGTGGGAATGCTGCGGCGGACGGTGCGCAAGCAGACGGCCATTCTGCGCGCCACCCTGGAAAATGAACTGCAAATGGCCACGCAGTATCAACGGCTTTTTGAACGCAACCTGGCGGCAGTCTTCCGTTGGTATCCGGATGGTTCCTTCCTCGATTTCAATATCGCCTTCGTCAAAATGCTCGGGTTGGGATCACGAGAAGAGCTGGTGGGACGTTCCTACTGGGATTTTGAGGCCCATGCCGGGGAGCGGGAGAAACTGCGCGAATCTTTGTTGCGCGAAGAACCGCAGAACAACCGTGACGCCACGCTCTGCCGCGACGACGGCATTCATGTCCATGTTCTGATGAACATCACCCCCGTCGATACCCCCAAAGGCATGTTGTATGAGACTACGGCGATCGATATCACCCAGCTGCGCCATCATCAGGTGGAGCTGCAGAAGGCCAAGGACGCGGCGGTCTTCGATTCGCTCAACGACTCCCTGACCGGCTTGCCCAACCGCAGGATGGTCGCGGAAAAGCTCGATCATCTGCTCAAGGATGCCAGCCGTGACGGCTTCATGATCGCGCTGATTTACATCGATCTGGATGGCTTCAAGATCATCAACGATAGTTTGGGGCATGCTATCGGCGACGGCCTGCTGGTCGAGGTTGGAACCAGGCTGCGCTCCCAGGTGCGCCAGAAGGATATTGTGGCTCGCCTGGGTGGCGATGAGTTCATGGTGATTCTCGAGTACATCGAAGCCAAGGAAGAATCCGCGCTGGTGGCTGGCGGGCTGCTGGAATCGCTCTCGAATCCTTTCTGGGTCGAAGGCCACGAGGTTTCCGTCGGCGCCAGTGTGGGCATCAGCGTTTTCCCGGAGAGCGCCGAGAATGCCGAGGATTTGATCAAACAGGCTGACAGCGCCATGTACGTCGCCAAGCGCGAGGGCAAGAATCGCCTCATGTACTTCACCCCGCAGATCGGTGCTCAGGTGCAGGAGCGGGTCAGCCTGGAGAACCAGCTTCGTGGCGCCATGCAACGGGAGGAGATTTCGCTGCACTACCAACCGGAGTTCGAGTTGCCCAGCCATCGTCTGATCCGCTTCGAGGCGCTGGCTCGCTGGACCCACCCGGCGATGGGCTCCATCTCGCCAGCCAAGTTCATTCCCATTGCCGAAGAGAGTGGCTTGATTGTATCGCTGGGCAACTTCATCATGGAGCAGGCCTGTATCGAAGCGCTCCGGTGGCAGGGAATCCTGCCCCATCCCGTTCAGGTCGCCGTCAATGTTTCCAGCATCCAATTTCGCCGCAGGGGTTTTATTGAAGAAGTGCGGGCCACCCTGGAGAAGACCGGCCTGGATCCCAAACTGCTGCAGATCGAGCTCACCGAATCAGTGATGATGGGCGAGATGCAGCAAGTCACCGAGATCATGAATCAACTGCACGAGCTCGGTATCGGTCTGGCCATCGATGATTTTGGCACCGGCTACTCTTCGATGAGCTATCTGCGCACCCTGCTCTTCGACACCATGAAGATTGATTCCTCCTTTGTGCGCGGGCTTGGCACACAGCCGGAGAGTGAATCCATGGTGCAAACCCTGATTATTCTGGCGCAGAGCTTTGGCATGAGTGTCATCGTGGAAGGCGTGGAAACGGCCCAACAGTTGGAGATTGTCCAAACTCTGGGCGCCAATGAAGTGCAGGGATATCTGACCGGGCGGCCGACCGCAAACCCCATGGCCGACTTCCTTCTCCCCGAACAGGCAAAGCAAGAGGCGGTTCTTTAGCACTTTGTGCTCGGGAGCGCCGGGGACTGAGGGCAGTTTTAAAGCAGGTTTAGCTGTCGATGGTCCCAGCCAGGAAGCAAGGTGACCAGCCTGATCTGATCCCTAATCTGATCCCTAAGATTTCTTGCGGCTCTTAGCCCGTGAACCCATGCCCAGGCCGAAGATGGCAAAGATCAGAATGATGAGGGGGAGAACAGCGTGAAAGCGGCGCAGCAGGAATGCGGCAGCGCCAGCGGCAGGTTTTTGGGGCTTCATGGTGGTCTACTCCGGATCGTTCTTGGGCTATCTAGGCCACACATAGATAACCGCAAGAAATGGCTGTTTTCCTTCGGGCAGAAGGGAGATGTGCCCCCCAAAGTGAGCCATTCCCTCCCTCTGGGCGGGAGAGCAGGAAGCAGGAAACCGGCAAGGGCTGTAAAATTTGAAAAAGAGAACGTGTCGCATCCATGTGCCGGGCTGAGCCTTAAGCTGATCCGCGGGATGGAGAGGGTTGGCGCGAGGAGGTTGCCGGTGTTTCACACCACGGAAGATGTAAGGATCCAATGGACCAAGGTCGTTCTACCCCCGGTTTTTCTGGAGGAGGAGCGTCCGGTGAGCGAGGCAGCCTCGACCACTATCTTCGATGCGCGGAGCGAGATCACTGCCATTCTGAATGGCCAGGACGACCGGTTACTGGTGTTGGCAGGACCGTGCTCGATCCACGATCCAAAGGCGGCGCGGGAGTACGCAGTGCTGCTCAAGGAAGCAATCGATGAGTTTTCCGCCGACCTGCGACTGGTGATGCGGGTCTACTTCGAGAAGCCGCGCACCACGATTGGCTGGAAGGGGCTTATTAATGATCCGTATCTCAACGAGTCCTACAAGATCAATGATGGCTTGCGTTTGGCGCGGAACCTTTTGCTGGATCTGACCGAGATGGGGGTGCCGGCGGGGACGGAGTTTCTGGACATCATCTCGCCGCAGTACATTGCCGGGCTGGTGAGCTGGGGAGCAATCGGCGCGCGCACCACGGAGAGCCAGGTGCATCGCCAGTTAGTGAGTGGCATCAGCTGCCCGGTGGGCTTCAAGAACGCTACTTCGGGCGACGTGCAGGTAGCAGTGGACGCGATTCAGTCGGCGGCGCACTCGCACACCTTCCTGGGCCACACCAAGTTTGGCCAGACGGCGATTTTTGTGACCAACGGCAATCCCGACTGTCACATCATTCTGCGCGGCGGCAAAAAACTGACCAACTACGACGCCGCCAGTGTGGCCGCTACCGCGGCGCAGATGGAGAAGTCCGGCGTGGACCCGCGCATCATGATCGACTTCAGCCACGCTAATAGCAGCAAGGACTACAAACGCCAGTCGCTGGTCTGCCATGACGTGGCTAGCCAGATTGCCGCGGGCGAAAAGCGGGTGATGGGTGTGATGATCGAGAGCAATCTGGTGGCCGGAGCGCAGGCTCTGGTTCCGGGCCAGCCGCTGGTCTATGGGCAGAGCGTTACCGATGCCTGCATCGACTGGAAAGAGACGCACGAGATGCTGAAGGAACTGGCGGCGGCGGTGCGCGAGCGGCGTGGCAAGTAAACGGCGAGTTTGCGGGAATCGCCATTTTTTGCACTTTGCCGCCAGCAGGGTTGGGGCGTCAAGATGCTGAAAGCCAAGAAAAAGCCCCTGACAGCAGAGTGCTGTCGGGGGCTTTTTTGTGATTTTGCCGCGTTGGCAAAAAACTTTTCTCGATCCTACTTTGGACGGATTCGAGTTGTTGCGAGCGATGCGTAGAGTGAACTTCCAGAAATCCAACGCACTCCTATGCCGCCGTGAACAGAAAGAAACTGATGGTTTCCCGCTGTTTTCGGTCCTGTTTTCAACACCGAGTTCAGGAAGGGAAGTTCATGCTGTTTCGTCACCTGGTACGTCGTATAGTTCCCGCCGCTTTGCTGATGGCAGTTTTCTGCGTCTGCTCCACCCGCAACATGGCCTATGCCACCACCTTTGTCCGCGGTGCGGATGTTGGCTGGATGACACAACTCGAGACCCTCGGATTCAGCTGGGAAGACCAGACCCAAACGCAGTTGAGTGTGCTGCAGGCGCTGAAGAATCACGGTGTCAACACCATCCGAATTCGCACCTTCGTGAATCCCACCATCTCCTCGACCAGCCTGGGGGTGGGCGCTCTGAATCAGGCTGATAGCATCGCCCTGGCCAAGACCGCCAATTCCATGGGATTCCAGATCATGATCGATTTCCAGTACAGCGATACCTGGGCCGATCCCTCGCAACAGACCATTCCGGCTGCATGGTCCAGCTACACCTACAGCGAGATGGAGACGGCGTTGTACAACTACACCTACAACTTCATGGAGGCGCTGGCCGCTGACGGCATCTTTCCGGCCTATGTGCAGGTGGGCAACGAGATCAACAGCGGCCTGCTGTGGCCCACCGGCAAGTACACCAATCCGGCGCAGATGGTGGGCTTGCTCAACAGCGGATACAACGCGGTCAAGGCGGTCAGTTCGTCGACCAAGGTGGTGATTCACCTGGCCAACCTGAGCAATCTCAGCGACGCGGAGTGGTTCTTCGATCTGATCAAGAGCTATGGCGCTACGTGGGATGTTTCGGGGTTCAGCTACTACGACGGCCCAGGAACGCTGAGCACCATCACCACCAACCTGAACACCATCGCCGCACGCTACGACAAGCCGGTGCTGATCTGCGAGATCGGTCACTCCAACAGCGACTACATGGGTACAGCCGAGGATATGAAAACCGCCATTGAAGCGCTGCAGGCGGTGCCCAGCAGCATGGGTCTGGGGTTGATCTACTGGGAGCCTGAAGCGCCGGATAACTCAACCACGAGTAACTATGGCCTGGGCGCGGTGGTCAGCGCAACCTCCACGCTGCTGCAATTCAACCCGGCGATTGATCAATATCTTTTCACCGGGAGCACGACCGGCAACCAGATCATCAATCCGCAGTTCAGCAGCGCCACCAATGGCTGGCAGATCAGCACTACTACGCCAGCGGCGGTCTATACCAAGTCAGGCGGCGAGGGTACGATGCTCTCGCTTTACAGCGCTTCGGCCTATAGCGCCACGATCTATCAGGATGTGACCGGGCTGCCCAGCGGCACCTACACCATGACAGCTTACGTGGAGAACGGCGGCGGGCAAACCACGCTCGATATGTTTGCCGAGCCCACCGGCGGCAGTGAGACCACCGTCAATTTGCCTACTGCCAGCAGCTGGACCGAGGTTCAGCTTGGCAACATCCAGATTACCGAAGGGTCAGCTTATGTCGGTTTCACAGTCAGCGCCAAGGCGGGCAACTGGACCAATATCGAATCGGTGCAGTTTGTGAAGAATTAGGCGGTTCGAGTACGCTTGTACGGAAAATGAGAAGAAGGCGCCGGGAATTCCTTGAGGAGTTCCCGGCAGCTTTGTCTGCGGGCGTGAGCGTAGATTTGAGAGGGCAATCTTCTGGGCAGGGCGTTTCTGGAACTGCCCAGATATGGAATTTCTGCTCTCTTTTATATATCCCGACTTTCGGCGGATTCGCGCCGCGTTTGCGGTGTGTAGAGTTGTTTCCGATTGGATGGTGGTGCATGTTGAAGCGTTTTGTCTCTCTGGCTTCGGTTTTTGCTTTGGGAATGGTCGTTGCGCTGAGCGGATGTTCTTCGGGCAGCTCCGCAACGTCGTCCACGGGCAGCACGGGTGGTACCGGTAGTACCGGAACGACCGGCGGCACCGGCTCGACCAACCTGGCCTATGGCGCCGACGTCAGCTGGCTGACGCAGTTGCAGAGTCTGGGCTATTCCTATGTCGACGAGACGCAAACCCAGATGAGCGCACTGCAGATTCTCAAAAATCATGGGGTGAACTCGGTTCGCATTCGTACCTTCGTCAATCCCACCATTACCAGTGGCGTGCTGGGGGTGGGCGATACCGATCAGGCGGGCAGCATCGCGCTGGCCAAGACGGCCAGCGCCATGGGCTTCCAGATCATGATCGACTTCCACTACAGCGATACCTGGGCCGATCCTGGCCATCAGACGATTCCCGCAGCCTGGGCGAGTGATAGCTATAGCCAGATGAAGACCGACCTGTATAACTACACCTTCAACTTCATGACCGCGCTGGCCGCCGACGGCATCTATCCGGTGTATGTGGAGGTGGGCAACGAGATCAACAGCGGCCTGCTGTGGCCTATGGGGGAGTACACCAATCCGGCGCAGATGGCGGGGTTGCTCAACAGCGGCTACAGCGCGGTCAAGGCGGTCAGCTCATCGACCAAGGTGGTGATTCACATTGCCAACCTGAGCAATCTCTCCGATGCCGAGTGGTTCTTCGATCTGCTCAAGAGCAATGGCGGCAGCTGGGATGTTTCGGGGTTCAGCTACTACGACGGGCCGGGGACGCTCAGCACCATTTCTGCCAATCTGCAGACGCTGGCGACGCGCTACAACAAGCCGGTGATGATCTGCGAGATCGGCGACACCTACAGCGACACCATGGGGTCGGCCGACGATATGAAATCGGCGATCGAGGCCATGGAAGCGGTGCCCAACGATATGGGTCTGGGCCTCTTTTACTGGGAGCCGGAAGCGCCGGACGATGCGACGACCGGCAATTACTCGTTGGGCGCGGTGACCGAAGCTGGTGGCAAGGTGCTGCAATTCACGCCGGCCATTGATCAGTTTCTCTTCACCGGAACGACCACCGGCAACCAGATCATCGATCCGACTTTTACGACTGGGCTGAACGGCTGGCAGATCACTTCGAACAACGCCGGCGCGGTTAATACGCAGACGGGCGGGCAGGGAACCGAGCTGTCGTTGTATTCGGCCAGCGCTTACAGCGCGACTGTCTGGCAGGATGTGACGGCGCTGCCTAACGGCACTTATACGCTGACCGCGTGGGTGCAGAATGGCGGCGGTGAAAGCTCGGCGACGCTCTTTGCCTCACCTACGGGTGGTAGTCAGGTGAGCGTCAATCTGCCGGTAACCAGCACCTGGACCGAAGTGCAGATTGCCAACGTGCAGGTGGTCGAGGGCGAAGTGTATCTGGGCATTGCGGTCAACGCCAACGCGGGAAATTGGGTGAATGTGGAGTCGGTGCAGTTGGTGGCAAACTGAGCGGGGAAATTCTTATCGCCTTACGCGGGAATCGCCAAACGCATCATCTGGGCGAGCGGCTCTGGAATCGGCAGGCCGTCTTCGCGCATGCCCTCGATATGCATTTCAATACCTTCGCGCAGCAACTGCTCGGTTTCGGTGAAGGTCGCGGCGGCTACGCCCAATCCCGGCAGATCGGGAGCATAGGCGCTCCAGCCATTCGATGTCTTCTCAAATACAGCCGCGTAATCCTTCATTGCTAACCTGCCTGAAAGAGATTGGAATCGCTGGCGAAAAACGTTTTTTGATTTTGCTTTGGCGGTAGAATAAGTGCGCCTTCTTTGCGAGTAGGGAGCGGCAGTGCAGAGGATTGGCCCAATCGCTCGGGCCATCGGTCCGCAGGCCGCCACAAACGACCTGCGGGCCGTCTAACGCAAAGGAGGTAAGGACTATGGATGAGAGATCGTCCTGGATGCGCTTTGCCGTCACCGTCGCCATCGATTGGCGGTTCGTGCTGGCAATCGCTTTCCTTGTCCTGGCGCTACTGTTGAGGTAGCCAAAACCCCGGGAGGACCCTACCCTTCCGGGATCGGACTCAGTATAGCAAAATGCTAAAAATACGACGCAGTAAATTTGAGTTTTTGCGAAGGCGAAACTCGCTATCCGCGCTGTTTGAGCGCGGCTTCTACTACCCGCCGCATCTCGGCTTCGGGAGCGGGTTTGCCGGTCCAGAGTTCGAACTGGCGTGCGCCTTGCTGGACGAACATCTCCATGCCGCCGATGGTGGCGATGCCGCGTGAGGCGGCCAGTTTGAGCAGGGGCGTCTCCAGCGGGTTGTAGACCATGTCGAAGACCAGATCGGCGTTTAACTCATCTTCGCTGATGGGCAGGGACTGTTTGGAGTCCTTCATGCCGCAGGGTGTGGAGTTGATCAGTGCGTCAAAGCGCACGGTGGCGAAGTCGGAGTGCTTGAGCGCCTGCGCGCCGGACTCGGCAGCCAGGGATTCGGCGGAGGAGAGAGTGCGGTTGACGATGAAGACCTCCGCGCCCTGATCCACGAGACCGAAGACCGCGGCCCGCGCCGCTCCACCCGCGCCGAGAACGGCGATCTTTGCGCCCTTCAGCGTAAGGCGTTTTTCCAGGGGACGAACCACGCCGGCGACATCCGTATTGAAACCATCAATGCAACCATCCCCGCCCACACGCAGTGTGTTGCAGGCGCCGATGCGGTGGGTGAGTGGGTCCATGGTGGTCAGGTGGGGCAGCACTTCGAGCTTGAGCGGCATGGTGACGGCAGCGCCTGAGAGTGGCAACTCACGCAGCAGATTCAGGAAGTCGCTCACCGCGGTGACCTTCAGAGGCAGCAGGACGGCGTTTACCTGTTCATGGCGGAAAGCGGCGTTCTGCATCAGCGGCGAAAGCGAGTGGCAGATGGGATTGCCGGCAACGGCCAAGATACGGGTGGCGCTGTCCAGTTGCTCGACGCGGTAGAGGTCGAGCAGGGTGCGGGCGGTGATCTGCCCTGGTGCGGTTTCGACGCCATTGCCGGAGGAGGCGAAGGTGAAGGCCGAGCCGGCGCGCGGGCCGAGAACGCGGCTGACGATGCCTTCCTCGCCCATGGCGATGCCGACGAAGGGTGTGGTGGGCGACTTCTCTTCGATCAGGCGCAGAACAGCCAGATTGTCGCTGAGATTTTGCGCGGTCGAGACGACTTTGGCGATATCCGGCTGGAAGGCTTGGATGCGGGCCGTGGCGTGGTCCAGAGCGCTGGTCCCAGTGAAGTCGTGAAAGCTGACCAGGAGCGAGGTTCCAGCCGCCTGCAAGCGGGCGCGCAGGGTGGCTAGTTGGGCGGGCTGAGCTTCCTCGGCGGATTCTACTTCGAGATCGACGATGCGGCAGCCTGCTTCGGCAGCCTGGGCCAGCAACTCCAACTCAGCGGGCAACGATCCGGTAAAGCTGCCGTTGTTGGGCTGGCGGCGGCAGGTGCCGATGGCGGTGACTGCGGGGTGAGCGGCCAGAAACTCACGTAGCGGAGGCAGGCCGAGAGCCGGATCGGCCAGGGAATCGAGGCGGAACTCCAGAAAGCTGGAGTCGGTCAGCGCCGCCTGGGCGCGGGCGATCAGTTCATCGGGTGTGCCGGCCTGGAGCGCGATGCACACTTTACCGGCCTGCTGGAGCAGGGAGGAAGTCGAGGAGGAATTTTTATTGGATCGGCTAATCGTCATGAGTCTCGCTGGCCGAATCATAAAAGGCTTGCCGGGGGGATGCAAACTGGAGGGTTTGACCTGCTCTGTTTGCGTACCCTTTACACTTCTTCTGCCGCGTCGTCCGTGACCTTCGTACTGGCCTGCATCTTCCGCCGGGGTGTACACTTCCCTTCGTTGTATCGAAACCTTGAACTATGCCTGTCGAAGAGAATCTTTGCACCTTGAGCTACTCGCGGGGGCCTGGCCGCCCGCTCCTCGATCTGACTATCGGTGAACTGCTGGAGCGCACTGCCGGCCGTTATCCCGACCGTCTCGCCGTCGCTTCCCGTCACCAATCCCAACGCCTGACCTGGGCTGAACTCTCCGTCGCCGCCGACAATGTGGCGCGCGGTTTGTGGTCTTTGGGCATACGTAGAGGCGATCGTGTCGGCCTGTGGTCCACCAACTGCATCGAGTGGATCATGATGCACATGGGCTGCGCGCGCGCCGGCGTGGCGCTGGTCAACGTGAATCCCTCTTATCGCTCTCACGAGTTGCAGTACACGCTGCGCAAGTCGCGCATGAAGGCGCTGTTTTTGTGGAGCCAGGACAAGCGGGCGGACTATCGCGAGATTCTGGGCCGCGCCCGCCATGGGCTGGAGCACGAACTGGCCCACGAGATCTACTTCGACTCGCCGGAGTGGCCCGCGCTGCTCAACGCCGATGGCCGGTTGCCGGAGTTTGTCGGCGCCGACGATGTTGCCAATATCCAGTACACCAGCGGAACGACCGGACTGCCCAAGGGCGTGATGTTGACCCACCACAATGTGGTCAACAATGGGCAGTTTCTGGCCCAGGGCTTCCATTACACCGAGCAGGACCGTATTGTGGTCCCAGTGCCGCTCTTTCACTGCTATGGTTGCGTGATCGGCACCATGAGCGCGGTGAATTCCGGGGCGGCGATCATTCTGCCCAATTGGACCTTTGACGCTCGCGCCACACTGCAGGCGGTTCACGACGAGCGGGCTACCTCGATGTACGGCGTTCCGGCGATGTATGTCGCCGAGATGGCGCTGCCGGAGTTTGCCAGCTTCAATCTGACCAGTCTGCGTACCGGCATGATGAGCGGCGCTCCCTGCCCGGTGGAGTTGATGAAGCGCGTGCTGGACGAGATGCACTGCCGCGAGCTGGTGATTGCCTATGGGCAGACCGAGACTTCGCCGGTGGTGACCATGAGCGACGCCGACGACTCGATTGAGATTCGCGTCAAGACGGTGGGACGGGCGATGCCCCAGACCGAGATTCAGATCGTCTCCACTGTTACCGGCGAGACGCTGCCTACGGGCGAACAGGGCGAGGTTTGTGTGCGCGGCTATGCCTTGATGAAGGGATACGATGATGACCCCGCAGGCACCGATGCCGTCATCCACGAGGATGGCTGGCTGCACACCGGCGACCTGGGCATCATGCGTGAAGACGGTTGCATTCACCTGACCGGCCGGTCGCGGGATGTGATCATTCGCGGCGGGGAAAACATCTATCCTCGCGAGGTCGAGGAGTTCCTCTATACCCATCCCAAGGTGGGCGAAGCGCAGGTTGTAGGGCTTCCCAACGCGCGATTGGGCGAGATTGTGGCGGCGTGGGTCAGGCTGGCGCCGGGGGTCGAGGCCAGCGAAGAGGAGATCAAGGAGTTTTGCCAGGGGCAGATCGCCTATTACAAGATTCCCGAGCACATCCGCTTCGTGACCGAGTTCCCGGCAACGCTGAGCGGCAAGATCCAGAAGTACAAGATCCGCGAGTTCGAGATCGAGGCGCGGGGTTTGGAGTCGGTGGCGCGGACGGCTACGGCATAGACGCCCTGTGGGTGATGAGGCTTGTATCTTCCCCGGGCCCAAAGCGGGATCCTTCGACAAGCTCAGGGCAGGCTCTGGGGCGCCCGATTGGTGGGTTTCCGATAAATGGATTGTGTTCCTGTTGTGGTCCACTCATAATGGTCCATATTGGAGAGCGCATGAGCCTGCCAACAAAAGCCGAGGATGCCATTGGCGTGACGGCCTTCAAATCCCAGTGTCTGGGGTTGATCGACGACGTGGCTCAGGGCAAGACCGGCCGCGTCGTATTGCTCAAGCACAATCGTCCGGTTGCCGCGATTGTGCCGATATCGGGGAATGACGAAGAGTGCTTTGAACTCTGGGGCGCAATGAGCGGCACGGTTACTGTTGTGCCGGGAGTTGATCTGACCGAGCCTACAGACGAGGTCTGGGATGCGGAGCTCTGATGCGCCCGTTTTGCTTGATACCTGCGCCGTGATCTGGCTGATGAGCCGGGCTACCCTCGCACCAGCCAGCCTGACCGCGATTCGTGCCGCACAAACAGCAAGTCTGGGTGTCTATATCTCCCCCTTTACGGCGTGGGAGATTGGGACGTTGGTGGCGAAGGGCCGGCTGCATCTGACACTTACGCCTGAAGTATGGTTTGAGAGGGTGCTGGCCCTGCCGGGAGTGCGGTTGGCGGCGCTGACACCTCGGCTTCTGATCAGCTCGACAGTATTGCCCGGAACTCCTCCCAGCGATCCAGCGGACCGCATTATCGCCGCGACGGCCCGGTACTCTGGATATTGTGTCATCACGCGCGACAAAAAGTTGCTGGACTATGCGGAGCAGGGACACATCTTGGTCATAGCTTGCTGAGTGCGTGAAATGGCCAGGGTTGCGGCATCTGGAACGATCACTCGTCAGGCCTCCCGCTTCCGCAAACCGGCGGAGGTTCAGGCGGGTGGAACCTGGCTGGAATTAGACTTGCAGAGCCTCCAGAGCCCATGCAATCAGCGATAAAGGCACAAAAATGCCTTTTCGGGGCGGTATAACTCCGGAATTCCTGCAACTCCCTGTTCTTTTTCGCACATGATTGAGCCGATTCCGTTTATGCTGTGAGCGGAGGCCAAAAGGGCATGACAAAGGCAGATCTGGTGGAAAAGGTAACCCGCTTGGGCGATCTCACCCGTCGCGACGGCGAGGTCATCGTCGAAACCATCTTCGATTCCGTGATCGCAGCATTGCAGGGCGGAGACAAGATCGAGATCCGTGGCTTCGGTTCCTTCCGCATCCGGCAGCGCAACCCCCGCATCGGGCGTAACCCCAAGACCGGCGAACGCGTCGAGGTTCCCGCTAAAAAGGTTCCTTACTTCAAGCCGTCCAAGGAACTGCGCGATCTGGTCAACCCGGATGAGGTCGAAAAGGCCTCCTAGCGCGCCTCAACTCTTTGATTTTCAAGGCTGCTCCTCGCTTCCGTCTGGAAGCAGGGGCAGCCTTTTGGCGTTTGCGGTTGGTGTTGAAGAATGGAGATAAAGACAGATCGTTGCGATTGCTTTCTAGTGTGGTGTCTCAGAAGTACTTGATAAAAGAGAATGGTCATTCTGAACAAAGCGAAGGATCGGCATTTTTTAACTCATACAAAACGCAGGTCCTTCGACTGCGTTTGGCACAAAAAACGTGCCAAACTTCGCTCAGGATGACATGTGTTTGGGTGCGAATTTCAGAGACCTGACACTAGGTGATTGACGAGTAGGCGACGATTCGGCTGCTCTGCCACCAATAGCCCATAATTGTTTCAACGCTCATTTGCAGTTTGATCAGGAAGGTCAGGTTGAATGTTTGATAAATATGATTACGCGTTCTTGCTCTTCGGAATTATCGTTCTTGGTTGGGCCGGGTTCGCAACGTATTTCGGAGAAACGTGGACCCGCTATGGAGAAGTGGTTCACCGTGATAAAACCCCCTTCAAGTTTTGGGTGCAAGTCGTGCTTCAGTACTTGATCGGCCTTGGTTTGCTTGGAGCATGCCTGTACAGGTTCTATACCTCGTCACACTGAGCCGATTTCACGTTTCGGTTGGTATGTGCTTCGGTCCCTCGTGTTTGCCACCGGGGGGCGCATTTTGGGAGTGTCACCGGCAAACCGGAAGTTATTGCACTACCAAATTGCTGCTTTCCCGGTGCTGGGCCACGCTCTCCCGCCGTGCGGCGCGATGCTCCAGAAGGTCCACGAGCAGCAGGCCGGCCAGCAGGGGGATCATCCAGATCACCCGGCAGCCGTAGCGGTCGTCCACTACGGAGAGCACTCCGGTAAGCAGTGCGTTGGCCGCGATCATGGTGAAGACCATCACGGTCAGCGCCCAGAGTTGTGCCGAGAGACGCCGGACGCGCAATGCCAGCAGCAGAACAATCATCACCAGCGAGACCTTCACCGACCCATTCAGAATGGAATCCAGAAACTCCAGAGGCAGCGCGCCACGTGCCTGGAGGCTGCGCTGGTAGCTGGCCTGCGCAGCGGGCATTGTCGAGGGAAAGGCATCGAGAATCCAGGGGCTGGGATCGAATCCATAGAGGCCGTAGGCCAGCAACTGGTCGTGGAAGTTGGCCGCCGAGTGCTGCAACTGGAGCCGTGGGTAGGCGGAGACTGCGGCCTTGACCAGCGGCATCTCCTGGTTGCGTATGAGCGTCTGGTTCTGCTCGGTGGCGCTTTGGTAGACGCCGTCGGGGGCCCAGAGGAAATCATCGGGATCGTCGTCCAGTTTCGCCCGGTAGGCGCAGACGGCCCATTGCTGCCGGTCGCAGTGCTGATCGAGGTAGAGCCGTCCCGGGCCGTCGGCGATGATGCGGGCCAGCAGATAGGGAGGGCGCTCGATGTTGAGGGTGGGAACTCCGGTGAGATAGGCGTTCAGAGCCATCTGTACCGCTATCGCCAGGGCAACGATTGCTACGGTGAGGGCGACGCCCTGCAAGCGCTGCCGCCAGTGCTTTTTCTGGAAGAGGCTCAGCAGCACCAGCAAGCCACATAGGCCGGCGGCCAGCAGCAGATGGGTGGCGTGGGCGGTGATGCCCCAACAGGCGATGGCGCAGAGCGAAAGGATCTCCCACCGAGCCAGCTTGTTTCTGGCGAAGACCACCAGAAAGAACGCCAGATAGACCAGGGGGCCAAGCACGTCGGGCATGATGAAGACGGAGTACCAACTCAGGCTGCTGAGCAGGCTCAGTGCAACCATCAATCCCAGGTAGTTGCCGGACGCACGGCGCGGGGTCAGGGCGCGCACTGTCAGCCAGAGCACCCAGGCCGCCAGCAGGGCTTGCAGGGCCGCTACCGGCCAGGCGGTGCGGTTCCAATGAAAGGGCAGCAGAACCAGGCTGTAAAGCAGCGAGCGCACTCCGTAGTAGCTGGAGAAGTGGTGCTGGAAGAGCGCTCGTGCTACCGGAGTGCCGTCGGCCAGATAGGTCATCGAGTCGGGATAGAGCAGCGGAAAGCCGTTATAGATTGCCGGCCAGAGGAGCATCAATGCGCCTAGCGCCACCACAGTTCTGCTCACTGTTTTCTTTATGACTGCATAGGGCCGCGTCCATGTATTGATGAGTTGCAACTGTCTGCACCTTTCAAAAATCAGGCTGGAAAGCCGCAACTCATGCTATCACCCGCCTGTTACAGCGGGGCAGCGGGGCAGCGGGGCAGCGAGACAGCGAGTCAGCCTGCCTGATTGGAGCGATTCTCCAATTTCGTCCTATTTTTTGGCTGCGGTCTCCGGGCGGATGCCGATGACGCTCATCATGCGTCCGGCGAAGCCCTCGGAGCCGCGATGGGAGAAGAAGAGATCGCGCTGGCAACTGGTGCAGCCGCCGACGATCTTGATTTTTTCTTCCTTGAGGCCGGCGTCAATTAACTGGAGCCGGTTGGCCTCGACCAGATTCAGGTGCAGATTGGGGCCGATGGGCGAGTGGCCGGGGGCGCGTTGGGTCAAAAAGAGCATGGGATACTTCTTGCGCACCGGTTCGGAGTCGTAGACCTCGCGGAAGAGTGAGCGGGCGTAAGCGAACTGCGATTCAAAGCTGGAGAGCACCTCGTCGCCCACCGAGTAGCAGCAGGCGCCGATGCCGGGACCGATGGCGGCGATCAGGTTTTCCGGCTTGCAGCCAAATTCCAGGCGCATCCGGCCAATGCCGGCCTCGACGATGCGCTGCACGGTTCCCCGCCAGCCGGCGTGGAAGGCCGCGACCACGCGGCGCTTGCGATCGGCAATCAGCACGGGAATGCAGTCGGCGGTCTGAATGCCCAGCAGGATGCCGGGCTGGTTGGTGATCAGGCCGTCGCCCTTGCTGGGTTCGGCGCGGCGAGCGTCGTCTGCGCCCACGATGCGCACCAGATTGGAGTGAATCTGGCGCAGCGTGACCAGAGGGGTATTCACCTTGCCGCTCACGGCCTTGGCAAAGAGGCGGCGATTTTGCAGCACGGTTTCGCGGGGATCACTGGCAGTAAAGCCCAGATTGAGTTCGCCCGGTTCGTCATCGCCGCAGTAGGCGCGGCTCATGCCGCCCTGCCGGGTGCTGAAGCCGCCGATGAGCCAATCTAATTTGGCTCGGCCCGGTCTGGGCATCGGCAGCCAGTGGACGCCGTTGGCGGCGACTTGGGGATCGGGTGCGGGCAGCATCAGGTCTTCCGGCTCGGTCCGCTCCATGCGCATGCGGTGGGTGACTCCGGCGGCGTTGCCGCGCAGGTTGCGCACCAGTCCGGCGTAGGCAAAGAGATCGTCAAGCGCCTGGATGGAGGCGTCGGGGGCGGGATGATTTTTAGGCGAAGAAGACATCTTGCTTCAATTCTAGAGTGCTTTGGCTCTTCCCGCAGCTTCCCGCAGACTGATCGGCATTGCTTCGGTGGCTATGGTACCCGGATTGGGATGTAAGCATGGGTCCGCCTTCCGGCGGACCCCTTTGAGAGGCGCGATTTGGTGGGAGTTTCAGAAGATGGGGAGAAGAGGTCCTCAAAGGACCTGAAGAGTGGGGCCTTTCCAGGTAGGGAGATAACGCGGGTTGCCTCTGCTGATTATTGACTTGGATGCGAGGGTGGGGAAAAGGTTGTACCGGAGGGAACAGAGAACAGGGAACAGGGATCAGGGGGCAGGGGAGGTGGGTTCCGTGTTCATCGTCGAAAAGTGAAGGCATAGTCTTCTCTGATCCCTGTTCCCTGATCCCTGTTCTCTGATCCCTGACCCCTGTTAGAATGTGTTGACTTAGATCGGGCTTACCGAATGAAACGCTGGCACTCTATCGTTCTTGCCCTGGTAGTTGTGGGGATCGTCTACGTCTACCTGCACCGTCAGGAGTGGGGGCTCACCAGCTCGCGTACGGACGATAACGGGGAGAGCCTTCACTCCGGGTTGAGTGCTCTGTTGATGCGGCCGGCGCACGTCAACTGGCGGCAGGTGGACCGCAGCCCCGAGGGCTTCAAGATCGACATGCCCGCGGAGTTCAAGGAGATCCAGGTTCCGGTCTACAACGCCAGCGGGGGTGAGGAGATGGCGGAAATGATCTACTCCAATCCTGACGCCGAGACGACTTATGCCGTTACCTGGGCAGACAACCCTCCGGTAGCGCGGGGAGCGGAGCGCTCGCCGGACCGCATTCTGGATCTGGCTCGCGACAATGCTTTGGCGCGTACCCAGACCAAGCTGGCAGTGGAGACCAATCCTAATATCGACGGCGTGATGGCCCGCGACTTCAGCGGCGGCAACTCGGGCGGCGGAGTGTTGAACGCCCGTCTGATCCTGTCAGGAACTCGGTTGTACATGCTGATCGTTACCCTCCCCTCGGCGCGGGCTCGCAACGAGGAGGATGTAGCGCACTTTTTCTATTCTTTTTCACTGAATTCGGCCAATCGTGTTCCGGAGAGCCTGCCGGGCGCGCCAGCGCCAGTTCGCTGAAGCCCTTCGGGCGGTATTCCCCGCCGCTTGCTGCGAGGGGGTTCATTTGGGACGTACGGCCTTACCGAAGTTTGAATTCTCTCATCAATTCGGTGGCGGATTTTTATCTTAACCTTAAGAATGCAGAGAGGATCTTATTCTTGGATGAGGTGTCAGGATGGCTGTTGCCGCTCTCTCGACTGCGGGGCTCTCGCAGTATCTTTCTGCTTCGAGCAATCTTTCCGCCTCCGATCAGGCCTGGCAATCGGTCCAGCAGAGTCTGGCTACGGGCAATCTGAGTGGGGCGCAAAGCGCCTTCAATACCTATCAGCAGATTAACCAGAACCTGACCAATGAGAGCGGAGCCAGCTCTTCATCGACTGCCGGCACGCAACTGGCAACCGACATGAAGGCGTTGGGCAGCGCGATCAGCTCGGGAGATCTTTCCACGGCCCAGTCGGCCTTTGCTACGGCGCAGACGCAGTTGCAAGCCACACCCTCTCAGGCGGTACAGAGTGCCAATGCGGCGGTGGCCCAGTCGGTGCAGTGGATCGAGGACATTCTCAACCTTTCCAATTCGAGCACCACTGACTCGACGGCGGCTACAGACCCGATGAGTTCGATTCTGGACAGTGTCTACGGGCTGAATACATCGTCCAGCACCGATCCGACAGCTTCGATCCTGAATAGCGCTTATGGCGGCACGACAGCGAGCGGCAGCACAACCAGCGGGAGCAGCAGTACGGTCACTCCGTCAGAGATGTATGGCAATGAGGGCAGCGGCGCCAGCGTCAATGCCTATGCCTGACTGAGATATTTTTGGGAGCGCGATGCGCAGGCCAAAAAGCGCAGGCGCGATGGATTCATTTGGGACGAGCAAGCCTCTCGACCAGAGAGGTGATCCAGCCGACCGGCAACAGGCGCACCATCAAGGCGGCTATTTTGCCTGCAAAATAAGGGATGAGTGTTTGCTGCCCGCGCGCCAGCGCTGCGATCGCCTGACGAGCCACTTCCGCCGCAGGCTGAATCGACCGGCCCTTGAAGACCGAAGCGTGGGCCACGTCGAAGAATTCGGTCTCGGTTGGACCTGGGCAGAGCGCGGTTACCTTTACCCCGAAGCGGGCAACTTCAGCTGCCAATCCCTGAGCAAAGAAGCGGTCAAAGGCCTTGCTGGCGGCGTATGTGGTCAGATAGGGAACCGGCTGGAAACTTGCAGTTGAGGCCAGCACCAGCACCCAGCCGCGGCGGCGCTCCACCATGGGTGGGAGGAACAAGCGCGTCAGCCGTACCATGGCCTCGCAGTTGACTCGCACCTGGCTCAATTCCTGCTCTTCAGGACTCTGGTGGAAGGCTCCGTACTGGCCTAGTCCGGCGTTGTTGATGAGAATTTCGACGGCCAGCCCCGCGCCGGCGGTGGCGTCGTAGATCTTTTGCGGTGCGGCAGGGTCGTTGAGGTCGGCAAGGACAATGCGGATTTCCGTACCTTTGGCGGCTAGCTCCGCAGCCAGTACCTGTAGTCGGTCTTCCCGCCGCGCGGTGAGGATGAGTCGCGCGCCATGACTGGCCAGTTCCCGCGCCAGTTCTGCCCCGATTCCAGAGCTTGCACCGGTCACCAGCGCCCATTTGCCGTTGAATTCCTGACAGTTTCCCATCGCGACTTCATCTTAGCCGATGGACTTGCATGCTCAATAAATGCCGTGACGATTCAGGGGGGCTCGCATCGACTGGAAGGGATAGGTCCTGGTGCATCCATTCTGGAACCGCTGTAAAAACAGCAGATCAAAGGAACCTCGGATCAAGTTGCATTTTCGGAAGAACCTTCCCTCGGAGGCTAAAGCCTGAGGTTGTTTTTCAGCAACTTACGGCACCCTTCGACTGCGCTCAGGGCAGGCTAAAATCCGTGTCCTTTCAAAACATAAAAAACATAACTTGACCAGAGGTTTCCTAAAAAATGCCGTGCGCGTTGAGCCATGCTGAGTATTTCTTGTCGGAGCCCTGAATGTGGTTGATCAGCCAGCTTTGCAGGTAGCTCATCAGTTCCAGGTCGAGCATGGCTACAGGGCGGTTGTCGTAGCGCGCCACGACGTTGGTCACGCGAGCAATAAGGTCATGGTGCTCGCTCATGTGCACGTCGGAGTTAGCGTACCCCGTTCGAGCGAAGAGTTCCTCCTCGCGTCCAAAATGGACCTTGGTGTACTCGATCAGCTCGTGTAAAACCCGACCCAAGACTTCCTTGCTATGTCCCGCCATGATGCCTTCGTGCAGTTCATTGACGATGGAGATCATGTACTTGTGGTCGTCGTCCAGTTGGCCGACTCCCACACTCATGCTAGGTGTCCAATTGATGAATGGCATGATGATGGATATCCTTTCCCGCGTTCTACAGCAAAACCGGAGTCGATGTATCCCGAAACCAAGCACTCAAGTTGGCGCGACCATCAGGGAGCGGCGAACTGCCTGAAAGCAAATCAGGATATGGTTACTCTGGTCTTTGTCTAAAAACCAGGGTCAATATGCCGAAAAGATGAATTCAATGGCCCTTATCGGCGTAAAGCCAGGAAAGTTGACAGCCAGAGGATGATCAGGCCGGTCTATGCATGATTTAAACAATGCCGTGGGCTTTCAGAAAGGGCGAGTAGACGCTGTCGGACTCCAGGATATGTTTCTCCAGCCACTCCCGGGTCTGATCGACCGCTTCCATGGTGAATGGCTCGGTTGAACCGCTCATGAAGCGTGCTTGAAGCTTCAAACCTTTGGTGAGCATGATGTCGTGCTGCTTGTGGTGCTCCGCGGTCTCAGGGAAATTGCATTTGGCCAACAGACGCTCTTCGTGGGCCAGATGGAACTTGGTTTCCTGCATCAGGCTACTGAAGATGTTTACCAGTTCCTTGGTGCTTTTGCCTGCCAAAACGCCATCATAGAGTTGGTTGAGCAGTTCGATGATACGGCGGTGGTCGTCATCCAGCTCGCGGACGCCAACGTTCATCTCGTCCTTCCAGGTGATGAGGGGCATCGTTGCTGGTTCCTTTCTTACAGTTGCGATACTCAGGAGAGAAAATCCAAAATGCACAGGCCCGCAATTGCCGCGCAGGCCTGTGCTCCATGGTTACCCCAGTCCTTGCTCGTTTCTGAAGACGCTATCGGCTGGCCTGAAACGAGCATGAGCCAGGAAAAGAAACCCTGCAACGGATTCCTTCCCTGGCTCGGATATGAGTTCCCAAATTTAAACTTGATGCGAAGGTCTGGAAACTACAAGACCCCGCCTTCGAACTCCTCGTTGAGCCACTGGGAGAATGCGGAAAACTCCTCGTCGCGGCCCAGGAAGGCGCGCACCATCTCTCGGCCCGGTTGCGAACCACCCTTTTCCAGAACCAGCTTGCGATAGCGGCCGCCGGCGTCGCAGCCCAGCGGGTCGGCGGCGTCGAACTGGGCGAAGAAGTCCAGCGCGATGACCTTGTCGAAGGCATAGGTGTAGTAATTCGACGAATAGCCGGTCAGGTGGCCGAAGCTGGCATACATGCGGTTGCCTTCCAGCCATGTCCAGGGTTGCAGGCTCTGGTAGAGCCGCCTGGTGGTCTCGTCCAGATCGATGGTGGCGGGCTGGCGATCGTGCAGGTCGAGCGAGAGGGTGGTGTAGTAGAGCTGCGAACGCACCCAGTCGGCGCGGCCAAAGGCCCCGGCCAGCTTCATCTTGCGGATGGACTCCACAGGAAGAACTTCGCCGGTCTGGTAATGGCGGGCAAAGCCTTGCAGCAGCTTTTCATCGCGGAAGAACTCCTCCAGCATCTGCGAGGGAACCTCGATGAAGTCGCCTTCGGTGGCAAAGCCGCTCAGGCCGACCCACTCGGTGCGACCGCCGAGGATGGCGTGCATCAGGTGGCCGAACTCGTGGAAGTAAGTCACCACGTCGTTGTATTGCATCAGACCGGGATCGCTGCCGTCGCCGCCGGGGAAGTTGCAGATCAGCGCAGCTTCGGGCATTGCGCCGCCCGCGACGCCCGTGACCACGGGGGCGGCGGAGAACCACTTGTCCTTGCCATCCCGAGGATGCATGTCGAGATAGAAGCGGCCCACCAGCGCGCCCTCTTCGATGACGTCGAAGACGGAGACGGCGGGGTGCCAGGCGGTCGCGGTGGAGGGGCGGAACTCAATCTTGAAGATCTTGGCCGCCGTATCCAGCACTCCGGCTTCGACCTGCTCATAGGGAAAGTAAGGGCGCACCGACTGCGAATCGAAGTCGAAGGCGGAGCGGCGGAACTGTTCGTACCAGAAGGCGCGGCTGGCGATGTCGATGGCGGTGATGTCGGGTTGGCTGCGCTGGGCAAAGGCCAACACCAACTCGTGCTCCCTGCGCGCGCCCTCCTGACTGGCCTGATTGAGCTTCTCAATAAAGGTGCGGGCGTTGGCGGCCGAGCCCATCATCTGGTCGGCGGTGGCCAGATCGGCCCAGCTGCGGAAGCCCAGAATGGTGGCGATCTGCTGGCGGGTGGTCAGCAGGTCCATCAGGATCTGGCTATTGGCGGGATAGGCGCGGGTGTTGTAGGCCCCGAACATGCGCTCGCGCAGGGCGGCGCTGACGGCAAAGGTCATCACCGGTTGCATGTCGGGCTGGTCGGTGGTCAGGGTGACCAGGCCATCGGCGTTGGCGGGATGGCGGTCGATGTAATCCGACGGCAGACCTTCAAGCTCTTCGGGCGTGGCGGTGATGGACTTGGCGCCTTCCTGAATATTGCGGCCAAACTCAAGCGTGAGCCGGGTGGCTTCTTCGTGCAGGGCTTGCAGGCGCTCACGGGTGGGCTGGTCCTGATCGACGCCAGCCAGGCGGTATCCCAGCAGGGTGCGCTGGACGTAATGAACGGTGGCGGCGCTGGCGCCGGTCAAATCAATAGCCTTGAGGGCTTCGTAGACGCCGCGGTTGAGGCTGAGGGCGCTGCCGGCCATGGCTACCCGCTGGGCCTGGTCCTGGGCCTGATCGCGCACTGCTTTGTCGGCGGCGACGGAGTTCAGTATCCCTGCCTGGGCTCCGGCCAGATTCAATTGCAAGATGGCGGCATCGTAGAGGCGAAGGGTGTTTTCCACGGTGCGTGGCTGGACACCGGTCAGGAGGGCGGCCAGAGCCTCTTCATGGGCGGTCAGACGAGCGCCGACCCAGGTGGCCAGGGCATCGGCGGAGGCTGCGCCGCCCGCCTCCCAGATGTGCAGATCGTGGATTGCGGCAGGACTCGGTGCGGACATGGGGAGGCTCCTTGGGCGCTGGTACGGGTAAAACCCGTCTACCTCATCTTAAGACGGCAATTTGCGGACCCAAGTCATCTCTGGCTTTTCTATCGCCATGAAATTGGGAGGATTCGGTTCCGTCGTCATGGAGTGGGGGCTGCTTTTGGGCAGGACTGTAACCGTTATCATGGCGCTTTTGATGGGAGGCAATGGGATCGAATGCTTGAAGCCGAGTGTGGGTTAATGGCCATTCCTGGCCGACAGCTGGCTATTCTGGGTTTGAGGAAACCGTTAAAACTATCAGACATACTGCCTTTTTGTCATTATCGAAAGTTGCGAGAAGGATCTCCACAACCAGCCCTCCGAGGGTAATTCAAGCAAGAACATCTTTTCTGTTGACAGTCGTTGTTTTCAGATTGTATACGAACTTGGTAACGCTATCATGATCAAGAATGCGGCGTCCGCCCTGGACGACGGATCTGGATGGTTGCGTACAAGGGCGACGGCCGCGCATGGACGGCTATGGACTTTGGGAGGATACCAATGACGTACAGGACTTCGAGCAACGGACGGAAGCTGGACCTTAAGCGCTGGCTGCAATGGGCGGTTGCCCTCTTGTGCATAAGCTGTATTCCGGCTGCGGCTCAGGTGGTGACGGCGACGCTGAACGGAACGGTGGCCGATGAGACCGGCGCCGTCATTCCCGGCGCAACGGTGACGGTGACGAACCAGCAGAGCAATGCCAAGCGCACGACAACGTCGAATGGCGAAGGTCTCTTCTCCTTTCCCGCGTTGCCGGCCGGCGACTACCGTCTGCTGGCTACTGCCGCCAACTTCGAGAAGTTCGAGCAAAAGGGCATCCATCTGGATCCGGGCGACACCCGTACCGATCGTGGCGTCAAGATGAAGATCGGCGCGGCGATCGAGACGGTGACCGTGGACGCCGGCGACACCATCATTGTCAGTAATGGTGAGCGCTCGGTGCTGATTTCGGAAGACGACATCAAGCACCTCTCTACCGAGGGTCGTGGCGTCGACGAACTGCTGAAGATTCTTCCCGGAGCGGCCATTGCCACCTCCAACCTGGGCAACGCCGGCGCCAGCAACTCCTCCTATGATCCTGGTCAGGTGAGCGTGGGCGGAGCATCCGGCAGTTACTCGATGAGCGGTTCGCCGACCAACGGCGTTACGGTGCGCGAAGATGGCGCCAACCTCTCCGATCCCGGCAGCTACAACGCCAGCACCCAGACCGTCAATATGGATATGACCTCCGAGGTCAAGATCGAGTCGTCGAACTTCGGCGCGGACGTGGCCAACGGGCCGGTGGTGGTGACGGCGGTGGGCAAGAGCGGCGGCGCTGACTACCATGGGCAGGTTTACGTCGATGGCCGTACCTATATGTTGAATTCGGCCGATGCGTTTTTCAATGCTCTGGGTCAGTCCAAGCCGGAAGATCGCTATATGTATCCCGGCGCGCAGATTGGCGGTCCGGTGCGCATTCCGCATACGGACTTCAACCACAGCAAGAAGCTGACCTTCTGGGTGGGCGCGGAAGACCAGATCCAGCGCAATGTCTATGCTTATGGCAATGCTTCCAGCGCTTTGCAGCGCGCCCTGGTGCCCACAGCGAATATGCGCAAGGGTATTTTCAACCAGGATGAAATCACCAAGTACCTGCCCGCGGGAGCGCTGAACGGCTCCAATACCTCTACGGGCTGCCCGACGCTGGATACCACCAACTTCGGCAGCTTCTCCAATGTCTGCTATCTGCCCGGAACCACTTTTGAAGGCGCGGACATCTCGACAACACACGTGATTCCCGGCAGCCAGATCGATCCGGGCGCACAGATCATGCTGGATCTGATGCCCCTGCCCAACACGCCCAATGGCCAGACCGTGGCTCCATCATCCAATTCCGGTTACAACTATATTCACCAAAATCTGGTCAACAACGATCTGTATCAGATCAAGGCCAAGGTAGAACTGGCGGCGACCGATAACGACCACTTCAGCGTCTCTTATGGACTGCAGCGCGGTGTCGTGGGTGTTCCGCAGTCTCCTTATTACTACGCCTCGGGCAACTCCGGCGCGGTCAATTTCCCCGGAGGGTCGGCCAGCACCGTCAACTCCCATACCCTGTCGCTGAACTACACGCGTATTCTCTCGGCGACCAAGACCAACGAGTTCTTTATCAATGGCGTATTCTTTGTGCAGAATTTCAAGGCCGCCAATCCCAAGCTTTCCTATAACAGCCTGAATGGCTATCCCTACAACGGACCGTACAATAATGGTTCGCTGCAGATGCCCTCGTTGTCGGACTATGGCTACGATGGTCTGCCTCTTGGCCTCTTTCCTGACTTCACCACCGCCAAGAACGGTATCTTTGCCCGCAAGTGGACTCCGGGCATCGGTGACAACTTCAGTTGGTCGATGAAGACGGTCACGCTGAAGGCCGGCTTCCAGATGGAGCGTCCGGAAAACAACGAGATGACCATCTACTACGGTGGCGGCAGCTCGGGCACCAATGGCTGGGTGCAGAACTACTACGTTGGACAGACCTTCACCACCGGCACGGGAGCAAAGGCGCAGACCTACTACAACACCTGCGCGCCCAGGGGAACGTATTGCAATGGCCCCGGCAATTTGCTGGCCAGCTTCCTGGGCGGCGAGGTTCAGAACGAAAGCCAGTACAACGTGAATCCGCAGGTCAACACCTACTGGTGGAATCCCGCGGCCTACGCCACGGCCGACTGGAAGGTGACCAAGAACCTGACCTTTACGGTTGGCGCCCGCGTGGAACATGTGGGCATGTGGAATGACGCGCATGGCAAGGGTATTGCGGTTTGGAATGCCGCGGACGCCAACAACACCGCTACCACCGCCGACCCCCTGCCGGGATTCAGCTGGCACGCGCAGAACAAGAGCATTCCAGTCAGTGGCGTGAAGAGCCGTCTGGCCTTTGTCGAGCCGCGCTTCGGCATGAGCTGGGATGTCTATGGCAACGGCCACACCGTCTTCCGCGGCGGCTGGGGCCAGTATCGCTTCCACGACAACTGGGGCGACGTTTCCAACGGTCTTCTGGTTCCCGACGGATTGCAGACGACCACGGTGGGAACACTCGGGACGCTTCTCTCCTATGCCAGCTCGCTGCAACTTCCGGTTACAGGCGGCTCGGCTTACAACTCCGCGACGGCGGGCGTGCTCTACGGCCTTGATCCCAAGGACAACGATCAGCCGATGACCACCAACTACAGCGCCACGCTGGAGCAGCGCGCCTTTTGGGGATCGCTCTTCTCGATCGCCTACGTTGGCAACCAGAGCACGAAGATTCTCAACGACGGCAGCAACGAAGCGATTGCCGTGGATAATGCCAACGCCATTCCGTTGGGAGGACTCTTCAAGCCCAATCCCAACAAGAACGACACCGGCCTCTACGGTGTGACCATCTCGCCGACGCTGTTGTCCAGCCTGACTGCGACGCAGATCAACGATTGGCGCACCTTTCCCAACTATGGAGAGATTCAGGTGCTGGCGCACAAGCTGTGGGCCAACTACAACGGCCTGCAGGTGGCCTGGAACAAGCAGAAGGGGCGCGCTACCTTTGGCCTGAACTACACCTGGAGCAAGGCGCTGGGCGTGCATGGCGGATACTACAACGGCATCCCCGGCGACTCGTTCAACCTGCACAACGACTACGGGGTGCTGGCCTATGATCGTAGCCACATTGTCAACGCCAACTACTGGTTCGATCTGGGCAAGCCGATCCATAACAATCGCGCCTTGGGAGCATTGACCAACAACTGGCAGTTGTCGGGCATTACCGGCTTCCAGACCGGGCCGAATCTTCAAGCTTCCAACTACAACTCCAACTTTGGTTTGAGCGGCAGCGTGACGGGTGTTGCGTTGGGCATCTCCAACGAGGCCCTGCTGGGCACCGCGGACGTCTCCTTGCAGCCTCGCCTGGTGTGCAATCCGACGACCGGGCTGGCCAAGCACCAGTACATGAATGGCAACTGCTTCCGCCTGCCGGTGGATTTGAATGCCAACGGCGAGCCGAGCTACGACCTGAGCAACGGACCGTTCAACTTCCCCTATATTCACGGACCGATCTGGTTCAACTCCGATCTGACCGTGATGAAGGACTTCCACATCTCGGAAGGCAAGACACTGCAGATTCGTGGCGCTGCCTTCAACTTCCTCAACCACCCGTTGCGTACCTTCACCAGCGGCTCCCCTGGGGCGACCCAGTTGCAGTTCAACAACCTGACAACCAGCAGCCTGGGAACATCGGGTCCGTCGAATGCCAGTCAGTTCGGTTACGCAGCCTACACTTCGGGACGCCGCGTTACCGAAATCTACATCAAGTACAACTTCTAACCCTAAAGAGGCGCGCGGTGGAGAGCAACGCTCTCCGCCGCATGCCATGAAACTGCATTGGCTTTTGAGGTACGGGCAAAGAATGAGGAAGCAGTCGATGAAAGGCAAGATTCGGCGGGCGGGGTTGGTGACGTTGGTTGTATTGTTGTCCGCCGCAATGCAGGGAGGGGCACAGCAGCCCTACACCTGGAAGCCGGTCAAGATTGTGGCCGGCGGTTATGTGCCGGGGTTGATCTTTCATCCCGCGCAGCAGGGCTTGATGTATGCCCGCACGGATATGGGCGGAACTTACCGCTACGAAGCCACCGAGCATCGCTGGGTGGCGTTGAACGACTGGACAAGCATGGACGAGGTTAACAATTTCGGCATCGAGAGCGTGGGCATCGACCCCCACGATGCGACGAAGTTGTATGAGGCCGTCGGCATGTATAGCAACTCCTGGAATCCGGATGGTTTCATCCTGCGGTCCGACGACCAGGGAAGGACATTCAAGAAGAGTGCGTTGCCCATCAAGATGGGCGGCAACGAAGACGGCAGAATCAGTGGAGAACGGCTGGTGGTTGATCCCCACAACTCGAAGGTCTTGTACTTCGGATCGCGCCACAATGGTTTGTGGAAGTCCGAGGACGGCGCTGAGACGTGGCACAAGGTGGACTCCTTTCCGGCCTATGACGACAACGGCGCCGGTGCCATTACAGAACTTTTTGCGCCCAGCTCCGTAACGGTAGCTTCGGGCACGGCGCAGGTGAGCGCCAACTTTTTTGTGGCAGTTTCGTCTAAGAATGGCGGATTCTTTCATACCGCCGATGGCGGCAAGAGCTGGGAAAAGGTCGCCGGCCAACCCACGGGACTGCTGATCACCAATGCGACGATGGCCTCCGACGGCAAGCTGTACGCCGCGTATGGTGACAAGGTTGGGCCGAGCGGATTGACCAGTGGAGCGGTCTGGCAACTGGATACCGCAACCGGCAAGTGGAATGAAATCACTCCCCTGAAGCCGGGCACGGGCAAGGACGACGCCAAATTTGGTTACGGTGGGGTTGCGGTCAGCGCCACGCATCCCGAGTTGCTGCTGGTCTCTACGCTGAATCGCTGGTGGCCTTCGGACGTGATCTATCGCTCCACCGATAGCGGCAAGCATTGGACGGAGATCACCGATTCCCATGAGCCGCGCGCCATGTCGTTGAGCCCCTGGCTGCGCATGCCGGCCGATGTGCCACTGGGTACAGGACCATGGCCGACGGCTTTGGCCATCGATCCTTTTGACGGCAATCATGTGCTGTTTGGAACCGGCGCAACCGTCTGGGAGACGCACGACGCCAACGGGCTGGAAGAAGGCCGTTTCATCCATTGGAAGGTAGGCGCGGAGGGGATCGAAGAGACCGCGACGATTGCACTGCTGAGTCCGCCGGTGGGACCGCATCTCTTTACAGCGCTGGGCGACATTGGCGGCTTTCGCCATGACGATTTCACCGTCTCTCCGCAGGGGGGATACACAGAGAACCCGCGCTTTTCCAACACCAACGCCATCGTTTATGCGACGCAGAATCCGCAACTGATGGTGCGGGTGGGCAAGACCTGGGTGGGCAAGATCTTTGGCGCCTATTCGAAGGATCAGGGCTTGCACTGGACGCCCTTCGCCAGCCAGCCGGAGAAGAGCACGGGCGGCGGTACGGCGGCGCTATCGGCTGATGGCGGCTCGTTGGTGTGGGCCAGCGACGACGCGCCGATCTCGTTCTCCAGGGATCTGGGAACGAGTTGGACCGCATCGACATTGCCCAGTGCGCCGAAGATGCTGCAGGTGGTTGCCGATCCGGTTCAGCCGGGACGCTTTTATCTGTATGAACCGGAAGAGGGCGCGGTGCTGGTATCGAGCGACGGCGGAGCCAGCTTCAGCGCTTATCTTGGTGGATTGCCCAAGGCTGGTCCGTGGCAGCACGCGCACATCTACGCGACGCCAGGCAAGGCCGGCGATCTGTGGGTGGGTTCGGAGTTGGGCTTGTTTCATTCCATCGCGTTCAATCAGCCGTTTGCGCCGTTGACTGCGGTGGAAAAGGCCATTGCGCTGGGCTTTGGCAAGGCAGCGCAGGAGGGCGGTTATCCCGCGCTGTATCTGGCCGGTCGCTCCGCCGGGGCTACGGAGATTTACCGCTCCGACGATGCCGGCACGAATTGGGTGCGCATCAACGACGACGCCCATCGCTTCGGATGGATTGCGGCGATCAGTGGCGATCCGCGCATCTATGGGCGGGCGTATCTGGGCACAGAAGGCAGAGGGGTTTTGTACGGAGATCCGGCCAGTGGCCCGGCTCTCAAATAGTTTTTTCTCGTCCGCGGAACAGCGCGGGGGGGAGTTACTGGAAGTACGGGCCGGATGGGTAAGCCTTGTACGCGGCGCAACCCGGTGAATGTTTGACATGTTGGGAAAAGAGTTCAAAGAGCTCTCAAGACTCGGTGAGGCAGGAGTAGACCATGACGCAGCATAAGTTTGAAGGACGGCGCGGATCAAACGAGCCAGGTATCATTGCCCGCATTGGGGGCAAACTCAAAGGAGTAGCCATGCGAGAGATTCGGCACGGGCACGAAGATGGATGCAAGTCCGGCACAGCGAAATTGTTGGTTGTCTTGTTGTTCATCCTGACTCTGGGACTGAGCGCCAACGCGGCGGGCAGTTCGTCCAAGCCGGGGATGGTCATCACCCAGTTTGCCTGGATCAACTCGCTGGCCTATGGCGGATTCAGCGGCGGCAGCAACATTGCTGTGAACTCCAACGGCGACGTGATTGCCGGCAACGAGTGGGGCTTTAACTCCAGCGGCGCCAATGGTCAGGGCATTGTCCTGGTCAATGGTCAAACCGGCGCGGTCACCACGCTGGTCTCCGACTTGAGTTACGTCGGCGGTGGCTGGAACGAGTTCGAGGGAGCGGTAGCCGTGGACAGCGCCAACAATGTCTATGTGGCGCCGATGAACAACCCGGACATAGTCAAGATTCCCTATGTGAACGGTGGGTACACCCCCTTGAATGTTCCCGCGGGCGGTGTGAGCGGCATGGGCATGGGGTATTGCACCGGTCACGACACCGTGGCTTGTCTTTTTGCCGCAAATACGACCGGATCGGTTACTGCGTGGTGGTTTGGCACGCAGAGCATCGCCTTCGATGCTGCGGGCGATTTCTTTCTTGCCACGGTTTCGGGCACCACTCAGAAGAACACCATTGTTGAGTGCAACCTTGCTTGCCTGTGGAGCGGCGGCAGCGCGGTGGAGATCTATCAGAACTCCAACCCCATCGGCTCCATCGCAATCGACTCTTTGAACAATATTTACTTCTCGGACAACACGACTTCTTCGGTGTACGAGATCCCTTATACTTCCGGCGCATATGCCACGACGCCCACCAAAATTACACCGAACATACCTCCCTTCACCTGGGGGGATCCAATCGGCGGATTGGCCGTGGACGCGAAGGGGAATGTGTACATTGGCGAGAACTGGGGAGGGTATGGCGTCAGCGTCATTCCCAACGAGGGTGGCACTCTCAATGGCAATGATGCTTATCCCATCAGCCCCAACTCCGCGCGCGTCATGACCATTGCGGGCAATGGCGATATCTATCTGGGCGGCTACAGCGGCGCGGGCGGCGGTTTCAGCGTCGGCCGTCTGTCGATGAATCATATTGGCTTTGCGGCCAGCCCTGTTGGGACCGCAACCGCGGCGACGGCGGACGTCATGATCAATGACGGCAGCAACTGCCCGACGCTGAGTTTCTCGGCCTCCAAGAATGGCGTGGCTTCGACAGAAGTAACCGCCACGCTGGGCTGGCTGTGGAACGGGACCGCTTCGGTACAGTGTCTGTCCTTCAATAACTACTATTACCAGCAGCTAAGCCTGAGCATGACGCCCACCGCGGTGGGTGAGCGCAGCGTGGTCTTTACCGCGACCGACCCCACCGCCAGCACCGGCAGCACGGTATCGGCGATGGCTTACGGCATCGGCCAGGGCTCGCTGCTGACCCTTGATCCGGGTGTCTCTTCGGCTTATGCCACGGGCGTTACAACCCCAGCCGCCGTAGCCGTCGATGCCAAGGGCGATATCTTCATCGCGGACTCCAATGCTGACACGGTCTCGGAGTACCCCGTGGGGTCGGCTATCACCACCACGCCCACAACCATCCTCTCGAAACTCAATGCGCCGGCTGGTCTGGCCTTTGACGCTTCCGGCAATCTGTACATCGCAGACACCGGCAACAAGCAGATTCTTGAGATTCCCGCGGTCGGCGGCGTTTTGAATGTCAGCGGCAAAACTACGCTGGTGGCTTCCACGGTGGCTTTTGCCGGCGTTACACTGAGCGGCCCGACAGGGTTGGCCGTTGGTCCTGACGGCACGCTGTACATCTCCGACACCGGCAACAACCGCGTGGTGGTTTACGACAACGGCAGTACCGGAGTACGCGCCACCGGCTTGAACTCCCCCATGGGCATTGCCGTGGATGGCTCCAACGCGTTGTATGTAGCCAATACCGGGGCCAACGAAGTGCTGGTCTATAACGGCGATGTGCTTACCGCGCTGACCACCGGCATCTCTGCGCCGCAGGGCGTGGCCTTCGACAACTCGGGCAGTGTGTTGATCGCCAACACCGGCGACGGCCAGATCCTTCGCGTACCCAACGAGGGCGGCGCGCTTAACCCCATCGACCAAAAGGCAGTGGAAACCGGCTTTGCTTCCCCGGGCGCTCTGACCACCGACGCCGCGGGTAACTTGTATGTTTTGGATGCAACGGTGCCGGCGGTCTATGCCATCTCGCGCGCCGGCGCCTCGGTCAACTTCGGCAAGGTGAATTTGGGCGCCAGCAGCTCCGCGCAGACGATTTATGTGGAGAGCGCGGGCAACCAGCCGATCACTCTGGCCTCGCCGGTCTTCACGGCGCTGGCCGCCAACAGCCCCTTTGCTCTGGCCGCTGCCAGCAGCAATGGTTGCACGAAGAGCGCTGTAGTAGCGGCTGGTTATGTTTGCAACCTCTCGGCAACCCTGGCGCCAACCACCTCGACTTCGCAGGGCACTCTCACACAGGGACAGACTGCGACGGTCGCCACCAGCTCAACGCTGACCGCGGTGACGCCCAGCCTGACGGCCAATCTGGCTCTGAACGGCACGGTCACCGATGAAGTTCCGGTGACGATCACCATGACGGTCACCTCGCCCACGGGTGGCAATCCGATCTATGGCGAGAACGTGGTGGTTCAAGCGGTTATCACTCCAACCAAGGCTTCCTCGTTCACTCCGACAGGAACCTACACGCTCTCGGTGGACGGCTCGAACCAGAAGGCAGTCAGCATCGGTTCGGGAACAGTCACATGGACGTTGAGCTCGCTCAATGCAGGCATTCACATCGTGCAGGCTTCGTATGGCGGCGACAATAATTTCGCCAGCGGCGTCTCCAATGTTCTGGATGTGACGGTCAACCAGGCTGCAACCTCGACGGTGTTGACATTCAGTGCGGATCAGGCTTCGCCGCTGAGTTCGACCAGTTTGGACGGGGCCACCGCTACAGCAACAGTGACGCCGGCGTTTGCGGGCTTGCTGAGCGGCAATGTGGTCTTCTACAACGGCACGACGGTACTGGGCACTTCGGCACTGGCGGCGAACACCGTTACCACCAACGGCGTCACCACCACAACCTATACGGCCAGCTACTTCACTTCGACGCTGGGCACCTACCAGATCTCTGCGGTCTACCAGGGCAACACCAACTACAGCAGCTCATCGACAGCGGCGCAGACGCTTACCATTTACAGCGGCCCGACCTTTACTGCGACGGTGAGCGGAACGGCAATCACCGCTTCGGCGGGCAGTTCGACCTCGGTGACCTTTACAACCACGCCGCTAGCCGGCTTCCAGGGTTCGGTGAATTACACCTGCACGGGGCTTCCGGCGAACGCAACCTGCAACTTCAATCCATACCTGACGGTGCTGGTGGCAAATACCACGGCTACAGCCACGTCCCCCATTCATATTCCGGCAGTGACCACGACGCTGACGGTTCTGGTCAATCAGGCGCCGGTGGTGACTCCGACGGCAATTCCGTGGGCGGTAGCGTTGCTCTTTGGCTTGGCGCTATTCACCATTCCCTCGCTGCGTCGGGCGCGCAAAAGCCTGTTGGGCTCTCTGATGCTGCTGTTCCTGTCGCTGGTCGCGCTGACGGCGGTCAATGGCTGCGGAGGTGGCTCCATCGCCAATAAGACTCCGGCGGGCAGCTATGCGGTTACGGTTACCGCTACCGGATCGGACTGCTCCGCTGTCTCGTCTTCGGGCGCAACCTGCGCGGTTATGAAATATTCGCCGAGCCCTGTCACCATCAACCTCACCGTGCAGTAGGGTGAGCGCGTAACAATTCGTTGCAAGACCGGGCGGTTCTTCCGTGGCGTACTCGCGGAGGAGCCGCCTTCTTGCGAAAACGATTATCCTGCGTGTTTTGTTGCAGCAAGCCGTGTCTCGGATATGAGAAAATGAAGCCGAAATGGAGCCTCTCATGAGCTGGAAGTTGAAAGCGGTTGGAGTTTTGGGCTTTGCCTCCCTGCTGGTTGCGGTGCTGCCGGCGCAGCAGGATGCTACCGTGACTGTCGATGCGGGCAAGACCGTCAATGTCCTCACCAACTATGCGCTGGGCGTGATGATGCAGGCGGGCGATGGCTCGCTGAATGACCCCAACCTGGCCAAGATGCTGTTGCCCGCCGGGATTCGCACCATCCGCTATCCCGACGGCTGGGATGGCGTCGCCGACCTTTATCACTGGTCCACCTACCGGCCCAACAAGTGGGAGAACTCGAATCCGCCCAAGGTTGGCTACTATCCGCCGCAGAACGACTTCGGCCACTTCGCCTTGCAGTTGGACAAGGTCGGTTCGGCGTTGATCACGGTCAACTACGGGACCAACATGGCTGGTAATGGGGGCGGAGATCCGGTGGAAGCGGCTGCCTGGGTGGCCTATGCCAACGGCGATCCGGCCAGCAACAGCGCACTGGGCAAGGACGCTTCAGGACATGACTGGAACACCGTCGGCTACTGGGCAACCATGCGCGCCTCCGCGCCGCTGACCGATGATGACGGCTACAACTTTTTGCGCATCAATCACCCCGCGCCGCTGCACATCAAGCTGTGGGAGGTTGGCAACCAGGTCTACAACAACGGCTACTACGGCGACACGCATGGCACGGAGACCGATTGGCACGCGCCCTATCCCGAGAACGCCAAGGAGAACAGCAAGCGCCATCACGATTCCCATCTTTCACCCGCCGCTTATGCCGCCGGATTCAAGGCCTTTGCACAGGCGATGAAGGCTGTTGATCCGAGCATCATGGTGGGCGCTTCGATGGCGCTTCCGGCGATCGACTACGGCTTTGCGCCGGACTGGGATCAGGATGTGCTCAAGGACGCCTGCAAGGAGATCGACTTCGTCTCGTTGCAGTGGCAGCCGAGCATCGGCTCACTTCCGCCCGACTGGAAGCACATGGACGAAGACCAGATGCTGTCGGTGCCGGAAAACGATCTGTCCAAGATCATGAAAGAGTTGCTTTACATCTACGGTAAGGATTGCCCCGCCGGGCATATTCCCAAGGTGGCCTTCTCTTCGCTGAGCTATCCCAACTGGCAGATCGTCGACGATGCGCAGGTCAGCGGCCTCTTTGCGGCGCATACCATGGCACTGCTCACCGAGATGGGCAGCGTGAACATCGACTGGAACGAGTTCCACCAGAAGGGCCTGTACAGCGACGACAACAAGCCGCTGCCGGTCTTCTACGGCATACAGATGCTGCACATCATCGCCTTCCAGCCCGGCGACCTCTTTGTGGGAGCCGAGATCAAGGGCAACGGTATTGTGGCTCATGCCACGCATCGCCGCTCCGGGCTCTATGGCGTGATGTTGATCAACAAGGACGGTCACAGCAGCAGTCGTGTCAAGGTGGTCTTTAACAATGCCAAGATTCAAGCGGAAGGCATCCGCTTTGACTACGGCGGCGCACAGGCCAAGGCCAACACTGGTCCAGCAAGGAGCGATCTGAAGATGGATGGCAACAGCGTCATCGTCACCATTCCGCCCTACTCCATGGTGGACATTGTGGTGCCCGAAGCCAAGTAAATCTCTACCGTGCAAAAAAAATGCGGGTGCCCCACCTTCACCGAGGCGCGTTCTTGGCGCTTCGGTTAAGGTGGGATACCTATAACTACAGCTCTTTATCGTCTTTTATAGCTTTGATGCGCTCCTGTTCCCGTGCGAAGACTGTCCAAGCAGATTCGATTTCGACAATTCCGCGTTCTCCCGTCAGATAGTGATGAAAGCTGGACCATTGCCAATCCTGTGGTTCGCACACCAGCCCGCGTTTTACCGGGTTGCGATGAATGTAGCGGAGCTTCTCCACATGTTTGCGCGTCGAGAAGACATTGAAGTCATAGTATCGGGATTGCCAGAAGGGCCGCTGTTGAGACAACTTGGAAACAGAGAGCTTGAGCGCGAGCAGTGCCTTGGCCAGTGTGCTTTTTGCTGGCTCGCTTACCAATAGGTGAACGTGCTCAGGCATGACAACATAGCCGATGACGCAAAATTGATAGCGCCTCCGGGTGCGTTCCAGAGCTTCTTCAAAGAGGGAGCGAGCGGAAGCAGTGTTCAGGTAAGCTCGTCGCTGAAAGCAACTGAAGGTGACGAAATGAAGTTCTCCCGTAGATTGAAAGCGCTTCAAACCCTGCGTCATGGCAAAAATTGTAGGACGAGCCGAAAAAACTGTAAAAGACAATAAAGTTAAAGTTACGGCGATAGATATCCCACCTTAGGCGCGATAAAACTGCGCCGAAGGTGGGGCACCCGCATCGTACCCGTATAGCACCCGCATCGCTACGCCTGATCTCTCCACAGCGCTACGCCGCCCAGGATGCCGTTTTCATTGGAGACAATCCTGACGTTGCCGGCTGGCGTGAAGTCGATCTTTTTCGTGTTGCCGCCGCCCAGGTAGAGAAAGTCCCAATTGAAAAGGGCTTCGGTCTGGGCGATGGCCTCTTGCAGCAGGACGTTCCAGCGGCGTTTGCCGTACTGGTCGAGGCCGCGACGGCCCAGGTAGTCCTCGTAGCTTTTGCCCTTCTTGCGCCAGATGTGGTGGCCCAACTCCAGGCCCGGGCAAAGATGTCCGTTGGTGAAGAGCGCCGCGCCCAGGCCGGTTCCCAGGGTTAGCACCAGTTCCACGCCCTGGCCCTGAATGGCGCTGTAGCCAGCCAGATCGGCGTCGTTGCCCACGCGCGCGGGCTTGTCCCACAGCTTTTCCAACGCGGCTTGCAGCGGAAATCCCGCTGCCCACAGGGGGTGCAGGTTGAATGCGCCGAAGGTGTGTCCATGCTTGACGATGCCGGGAAATCCCACCGAGACACGGTCGAAGTCGCCTAGAAGATTACGCAACTGGACCAGCCCTTCAAGCACCGCTTCGGGCGTGGGGATGGTGGGCGTAGGCACGCGCTGGCGTTCAGAGACGGGGGTGCCGGAGGCGTCGAGCAGCATGGCCTTCAGCCCTGATCCGCCGATGTCGATGGAAAGGGTGATGGGGCCAGAGGCAGGCGCGTCGATTTCGGCGGCAAGGGGAGCAGTTTTATGGCGTTGAGCGGTCACGGGTGAATTGTACTGCCCGCAAGTCTCCCTGCGTCCCATGAGGGCTGCGATTTTCATCGTCTATTCCTCAACACTCCCCCATCCCCTACACTGGACATTGCCGCCTATGCCCACCTATTGCGAAGTTGCCTTGCCCGTGCCGCTCGACCAGCCGTTTACCTACGCGGTAGCCGCGGGGCAGCCGGTGCTGCGCGGAGCGCGGGTGATTGTGCCCTTTCGCAACGAGAAGCTGATCGGGGTTGTGACCAAGGTCGGTGTCAAGGCTCCCACCGAGTACCAGGTGCGGCCTCTGGAGGCGGTGCTGGACGAGGAGCCGATCCTGAGCGACGCGCTGCTGGATCTGGGCGAGTGGATGGCGCAATACTATCTGGCGCCGCTGGGCGAGGTGCTGCGCGCCATGCTGCCGCTGATGGCCGAGGTGCGGCGGAGCGTTCTCTACCGCATTACCGACCTGGGGCGAGACGTGCTGGCGCGGCAGGTGGAAGAGGGAGACGAGGAGCCCGACGAGCCGCTTGAGTCAGCGCGCTTCCGCGCTGCGGCGAAAGCTCCGGCCTTCCAGGCCAAGCCGGCGGCGCAGGAGAGTTTTTTCCCTGTCGAGGAGATCAAAGACGATTTTGAGAGGCTGTTTGGGGCGGCGGGAACAGAGCGGGATGAGCTTATGGAATCCCATGTCTCAAAATCGGGACCCTTCGACAAGCTCAGGGCAGGCTCAGGGGCACCCGCATCCTTGGGGAATCCTGCAAAGCGTAAAGGAAAACTCTCACCAGAGGACCGGGCAATCGAGAAAAAGGTGCTTGTGCGTTTGGCGGATGGAGAGGCGGTCAAGGCAGGCCCGCTGCGCGCGGCGACGGCGGCGACGCTGCCGCTTCTGGCGGGGATGCTGAGGAAGAAGTGGATTGTCCGGGAGACGGAGGCGGCAGAGCGCGATGCACGGCGTTTGGAGCGCATTGCGGTGCTCATTCCCGAGTCACGCCTGCCCAAGCTGACCGCCAATCAGCAAGGGATTCTGGCCGAGTTGGCGGCTTGCGGCGGAGAGATGCCGGTGGCCGATCTGCGCCAGCGCGAGCTTTCTACCGCGACGCTGCAAACGCTGGTCAAGCGCGGGCTGGTGCGCATTGAGGAGCGGGCGGTTGCCTTCCGGCTGGGAGGCTTGCTGGGCGCGGCGGGGCCAGTGCGCCTCAACGAGCCGCAGATGGAGGCGCTGGCCACCGTGTCTGCCGCTCTGGGAGCATTCCATGCCTTTTTACTTCACGGTGTGACTGGATCAGGAAAAACCGCCGTCTATCTGGCCGCCATGCAGCGGGCGCTGGACCGGGATCAGGCTTCCATTCTGCTGGTGCCGGAGATCGGCCTGACCCCACAGACCGTAGGACTGCTCTTTGCAGCTTTTGGAGACAAGGTGGCGCTGTTGCACTCGGCGCTGACCCCGGAGGAGCGCAGCGAGCAGTGGCGGCGCATCCGGCGGGGCGATGCGCCGATTGTGGTGGGAACCAGATCGGCGATCTTCGCGCCGGTGCCCAATCTGGGGTTGATTCTGGTGGATGAGGAGCACGATCAGAGCTACAAGCAGGAGGAGACCCCACGCTACAACGCTCGCGATGTGGCCGTGGTGCGGGCCAAGCTGGAAGACGCCGTGGTGGTGCTGGGCTCGGCCACGCCTTCGCTGGAGAGCTGGCAGAACTCGGTGGCGGGCAAGTATGTGCGCATCGAGATGCGCGACCGGGTGAAGAATCGTCCACTACCCGAGGTCGAGTTGATCGACATGCGCACCGAGTTTCAGGAGACCGGCAAGGAGCAGCTTTTCAGCCGTGCCCTGGTAACCCAGACCCAGGAGGCGCTGGACCGTGGCGAACAGGCGCTGATCCTGCTCAACCGTCGCGGCTACTCCTTTGCCGTGATCTGCCGGGCCTGCGGTGACAAGCTGGAGTGCCAGAACTGCGCCATCGCTCTGACCCACCACAAGCCGGCCGCCGAAGATGCCGGCGAGGCCCGGGAAGGGCAGCGGCTGGAGTGCCACTACTGCGGCTACCGGCGCACCGTGCCGGCCAAGTGTCCCAAGTGCTCCAGCGAGCATCTCTTTTACCTCGGCGCAGGCTCCCAGCAGGGCGAAGAAAGACTGGTGGAAATCTTTCCCAACGCCCGCATCGGCCGCATGGACCGCGATACGGTGCGAGGACGCGGCGATCTGGAGCGGCTTCTTGCTCGACTGCATTCGGGCGAGATCAATCTGCTGGTTGGCACGCAGATGATCGCCAAAGGCCACGACATTCACGGCGTCACGCTGGTGGGCGTGGTGGGCTGCGACCACTCGCTCTCCATGCCCGATTTTCGCGCCGCCGAGCGGGTTTTTCAGTTGATGACCCAGGTCTCGGGCCGCGCCGGCCGCGGCGAACTGCCGGGGCGGGTGGTGGTGCAGACCTATTACCCCGACCACTACGCCATTCTGGCGGCCAGCAAGCATGACTACACCAGCTTTGTGGAGCGGGAACTGAAGTACCGGCGCTGGATGCACTACCCGCCCTTCGGTGTACTGGCCAATGTGCTGCTGCAATCGGAGAAGCTGGAAGAGGTGGCCGGCTGGTCGGCGCTGCTGGGCCGCTGGTTTCAGAAGACCGCGCCGGAGGGGGTGCGTGTCCTTGGCCCCTGCACCGCGCCCATCGCCCGCATCAAGGGGACCTATCGCTTTCACCTGATTTTGAAAGCCGCCTCGCGCAAGGCGCTCAACGCCGTGCTGCGGGCGATGCTGGAACACGCTGAAACGGCGGGGATTCCGCGGCGCAATCTGGTGGTCGATGTGGATGCGCTGCGGTTGATGTGAACGCGCGGGGGCCTGTTGAGGGCGGAGTTAGCGTTGTCAGCGGGGCTAGCGGAGTTAGTAAAGGCGCAGTATCGCCTCGACAAGCAGGAATCTGCTTTCAGTAAGAAATTGGCAAATTTAGTCAACTCCGCTAGCCCCGCTAACAACGCTAACTTCGCTCATTGTGTCACGCTAAACGGGTCCAGATGCAGGAAGTGCATCAGGGAGTTGTCGTAAAAGGGCGTCAGGGTGAAGGTAAGCAGGAAGATGGCTAGTGCCACAAAGCCCAGCAGTTGGCGGGCGGGACTCAGACCCGTCTCGACGGGGACCTTGGGATGGCGCATGGCGGGAATCATCAGGAAGATACCCCAAATAATCCAGCCGACCCAGTAGAGGGTTCCTGCCAGAAAGAGCAGGAAGGGCAGCGCATTAGTGAAGAGTTGGTGGGTGCGGGGGGAGATGGCGTACAGGATGTGTCCGCCGTCCAGTTGTCCACCTGGGATGAGGTTCAGCGAGGTGATGAAGAGGCCGATCCAGCCGGCTACCAGCACCGGGTGGGGAGCAATGTTGTCGAAAGAGGGAATGGTTGGGTCCCACTGGATCAACAGCGCATGGATCAGGCGAATGGCCAGCGGTTCGCCGCCAAAGCGGACGATGGCGTGAGGCGCGTCGCTGGGGGCGTGGAAGCTGAGCGCAAAGCCCACGGCGATGGCCAGCACCGAGGCCACAAAGCCCGCCAGCGGACCGTAGAGGCCCACATCGAGCAGAGCCTTGCGGCTGGGAATGCGGGAGCGGATCTGGATGATGGCGCCGGCGGTGCCGCTCAAGGTGGGCGCGGGCAGCACCCACGGCAGGGTGGCCTTGATGCCGTGCCAACGGCAGGCGAAGTAGTGGCCAAACTCGTGCGTCAGCAGAATGCCTAGAAGGGCGAAGGAGTAGCTCCAGCCGAGGCCGAAGAGGTCGGGATGAGCACTGAGCCAGGGCCAGGGCCACAGATCACTCTCCCGCACCACAGGAGGCATGCCTTCCACAAAATTCTGCATGAACCGCGCGCCATTGGCAGTGGTGGTAACCACACCGGCCGCAAGCAGCAGCAGGGGAAAGCAAAATCTCCAGAAGAACAATCGCACCGGGGCCCTCGGGGATAGGTGGCAAATGTCGTTATAGCGGTTCCAGAATGGGTGTACTTAGGAGCCCATCCCCACAAGTCAACACCAGCACCAGCGAGTGGCGACCTTCTACAAATCCATTCTGGGAACAGCTATTCTGGAACCGCTCTAAAGCCTGCCATATCTGTGACCGTACGCATCCCGAGGATTGCAGCGATGGGGCGGGATAATTTGGGCAGACATACCACGAACGCAAGCCAATTCCTCGGGGCTGAGATCGACCCTGGAGTGACCCCGCGCGAAGGCAGGCTATGAATTCACAGATGCGGGAATGCCCCTAGCTGCTAGGCGCCGTTCCACCTTCCAGGGAGTGTAGTTCTTTGCCGGGCTTGAAGCGCACAGCCTTGCCGGGGGTGATGCTGACCTCGGTGCCAGTGCGGGGATTGCGGCCGATGCCGGTTTTGCGGGCGCGGACGCTGAAAACGCCAAACCCACGCAGTTCGATGCGCTCGCCTGCGGTCAATGCCTGCTTCAGGCCTTCGAAGACCGTGTCCACAGCGGTCTCTGCCTTGCTGCGGGGCAGGCCCGTGCGCTCGATTACATGATGGACGATGTCCTGTTTAATCAATGGGGTAACCTCGTTTGCACGACTGGATTGACTGTACTACGGATCGGGGGGATGAATCTACATTTTTTGTGTAAGTTGTGGGTCGCAGCCAGGAAATTCGAGCTCCTGCACGGCGCGGCTATATCGCTGCGGCAGTCGGGGTAGCTTCTTCCCTTTGTTGCACTTGCCCGATTCTGGAACAATTTCGTTGTTATTCCCGGTTACCTCCCGTAAAATTTAACTCTCAAGCAATGATTTGCAGCCACCAAGGGGTTGGGCCTGATTCTGTTCTTCCGCTCCGATGAATCCTGCCAGGTTAGCTATGCGGACCGCAAAGGCAAGTACCAGAATCAGCAGGGGATCGTTCTCCCCGAGCTGTGACCGGCCTTGTTTTGCCATGGATGCCTACGGAGTGGGATGGATCGCGCGGCGCTGCTCTGGCAGCATCGTTGCGAGATGTGTAACGCTGTGGGGTACCGCAAGAATGTGCTCTCTTCGTACGCTTCGACCGATCCGCGTGGGCCTGCTGGCCGATGAACCCATCCGTCTGGAGGGGCTGGCCAGCATCTTTGATCAGCCATCTCAGGAGGGGCAGGCGCCGCTTTTACCGGTTATTGGCAAACTGGAAGAGCTGCTGAACGGCGCCAACCTGGAATATCTGGTGGTGGATCTCAACTCCTATGTCCGTGGGCTGGAGACGCTGGAGTCCATCCGTCGCACCAAGCCCTCGATTCGGCTGATCGTCATTGGCCCCGATGGCAATGACGAACTGGTGATGGAGTCGATCATTGCCGGAGCTCGCGCTTATCTGGACTCCAGCGCCGGGCCGCAAACAGTACGCCAGGCCATCGATGTGGTCACCAGCGGGTCGATCTGGGCGCCGCGGCGGATTCTTTCCAAACTCATTGATCGGCTGCTTTCGGTGCCCGACACCAACTTTTCCAACGCCAATCCCTATCTCACGGTGCGTGAGCGCCAGGTGCTGGATCTGATCCTGCTGGCCCGCTCCAATCGCGAGATCGCCCGCCAACTGGGCATTGAGGAACGCACCGTCAAGGCCCACGTGGGTAGTCTGATGCGCAAGACAGGCGTGGACAATCGCATTGAGCTCTCCATGCGCGCCCTGAATCTTTCCCTGGTTCCGCTGCCGGAAAGGGCACAAAATAGAGATCTTAGAGCCCTCCGAAAAGCAGTTACTTGTGAGTAACGTAATGTGATTACTTAGAGGCATACTCCTTATGTACTCTTGTGCGAATGAGTGAATTTCCACAGACTCGTTAACAGAAACAACGCAGATCTGGGGAAAGGAGTTCCCAGGCAGCATGTTTCCCGTGATGCCTGGGAACTCCTCTTTTTTGTCCTGGATCGATTTGGGACAGAATCAGGATCTGCAAAGTTTCAGCCCTCCCCCACCCGCCACTTGGTGCCGATCGCTGTGATCGGCATTCGCCCCCTATTGCGAACCTGCGCTGCTGCCCTGGCGTAGGTTATAAGGCCAATTAAAAAAATCCAAAACTGAGCAATCTTGACCACATACAGAGGTTGCGGTTTCCGTACGATTCCTTTCAGAAACAACGCAGATCTGGGGAAAGGAGTTCCCAGGCAGCAAGTTTCTCGTGATGCCTGGGAACTCCTCTTTTTTGTTTTGTCTATCAATGACCGGTCTGGCGGTTTCTCAATCTTCCAGCTTCATGCTTCTGAAGCGAGTGCCCGCCACAAGCGGGCACTTTTATTTACCAGCAGAAAACGCCATTTTTTCGCCAGATTCCCGGTGCGTTCGGCCGTGGGATGCGGTAGCCTGATTGCGCGGATTGTGTCTGCCTGCCGCGAAACGGTGGATCGGTCAGCCTGCTTGTTGCGGGGGGATCGTGGCATTTTTTGAGCATTTTCCGAAATAGAGTGAACTTTATGACAGCATTGAAGGTCGTCACTCACTGCTGTTCGTGCCGACATGAGGGCGTGGTTTCGGTCTACAGTATTTCGGAAAATGCTCTAGCAACGGGATTATCCCGGCGTCGCTCGGTTTGTGGCTGCTCGGAGCGAGATAGGCCACCAGACATTTTCGAACGATTGTGAACTTTGTGACAGCGTTGCAAGCCGCAGTTGCTGCCTCTCAACTCCATACACTCCGCGCCAGCATGGGCGAGAAAAGAGATTTGCATATGAAGAAGACGATTGCTTTGCTCTGCCTTAGCTTCATCCTCACCAGCAGCGCCTCTGCTGCATCCAAGCGGGAGGAGCTGCAAGCACGCATCGACTCCGCCAAGGAGGTTCTGGATCAGGTAATGGCTGCCAAGGACCGCAGCATTCCCATGAATATCCTGGAGCAGGCCACCTGCGTCGCGGTGGTTCCCGGGATGATCAAAGGAGCCTTTGTCTTTGGCGGGCAGTATGGACAAGGCGTGGTTACCTGCCGCACCGGCCATGGCTGGAGCGCTCCGGTCTTTATCCGCATGGCGGGTGGATCGTTTGGCTTCCAGATCGGCGGTCAGTCGACCGATCTGGTGCTGGTGGCGGTCAATGAGCGCGGCTTTCAGGATCTGCTCAAGAACAAGTTCAAAATTGGCGGCGACGCTGCTGCCGCTGCCGGACCGGTGGGTCGCAACGGGCAGGCCGCAACCGACTGGAAGCTCAACGCCGAGCTGCTCACCTACTCGCGCAGCAAGGGCCTCTTTGCCGGCATTGATCTGGACGGCACCAGCGTGACCCAGAACGTCGAAGACACCGAACTGTACTTTGGCAGGGAGCACGGCTTTGAAACCGTGCTCAAGGGCGAAGTCGAAGTGCCGGAGGGTGCGATTCCCTTTGTGCGCAGTGTGGCGCACTACTTTGTGGCCGCCAAGAACCAGCGCTAGGGCCGATCGGGATTAATCAAAGCCAAAGGGGCGGACCGGCAGGACTGGTTCGCCCCTTGGCTCGTTTCCGGTCCCAGCAAGGCTGCGGTAAACTGGATGCTTGTCTTCGAAGATGCGGGAAAAGATTGAATTTGGGCTGGTTGTAGCCGTGGCAAGCACCCTGGGGCGGATGCCGCGATCACTGGCTCGTCTTTTGGCCGGGGCGCTGGCCGGTGGGATCTATCGGCTGATGGGGCGGTTGCGCCGGGTGGGAATGAACAACCTGGAACGGGCCTATCCTGATTTGCAGCCTGCCGAGCGAGAAGCCATCCTGAAGGGCGTCTTTCGCCACCTGGGCTGGCAACTGGTCGAGTTCTGCCGCATGCCCCGCTACACCATTGAGAACACGCGCAACTGGATGCGTACCGAGGGGCTGGAGAACTATCTGGCGGCGCGGGCGCGGGGCAAGGGCGTGCTGATCGTTACTGGCCATCTGGGCGCGTGGGAGCTATCCAGCTTCTACCACTCGCTGATGGGCTATCCCATGGGAATGGTGATTCGCCGCCTCGACAACCGGCTGCTGGACAGCTTCGTCAACGAGATTCGCTGCCTGCACGGCAACCGCGTGCTGCACAAGGACGACTTTGCCCGTGGGCTGCTCACCGCCATGCGCCACGGCGATACCGTCGGCATTCTGATGGATACCAACATGACTCCGCCGCAGGGTGAGTTTGTGGAATTTTTCGGACAGCAGGCATGCACCGCGAGCGGTCTGGCGCGCGTGGCGTTGAAGACCGGCGCGGCGGTGCTGCCCGGCTTTGTGCTCTGGGAAAAGAAGGAGCGGCGCTACGTGCTGCACTTTGGTCCTGAACTGCAACTAACCAAGAGCGAGAATCACGCCGCTGATATCACCGCCGCCACGCAACTCTGCACTCAGGCCATCGAAAGCTGGATTCGCCGTTATCCCGATCAGTGGCTGTGGATTCATCGCCGCTGGAAGACCCGGCCCGAGGGCGAGCCCGGGCTGTATTGATAAGCGCAGATCGATTTGGAGCAGTCCATGTAGCTAGGCCTTAACGCCAGTTTTCTGGCCTGCTTGCAGTACCAATCGCATTGTCATCCTGAGCAAAGCGAAGGATCTGCTTTTCGTCTCAGGCGAGCAAGGAGCACACGCATGACGCTGGGCGAATTGATAGAAATACTGGGCGGAACTTTGGTGCAGGGAAGTCCCGAAGTGCAACTGACGGGCGTGAACTCCGCGGAGTTGGCGGGAGGCACAGAACTGGTTTTTGCCGAGGATGCGGCATCAGCCGCCATTGCGCTGGCCAGCAATGCCGGAGCTGTTGTTCTCCGCAGTGCCGTGGGCACTTTTTCATTGGATAAGAGTGTCGTTGAAGACAAGCAGCCGCGCCTGTGGTTTGCTCGTGCTGCTCAACTACTTAAATCCGCGTCACTCGCCACAGGCGTGCATGAGGCTGCCGTAATCGCTTTTGATGCCGTGCTGGGTGAGGCGGTCAGGGTTGGCCCCTGCGCAGTGGTAGGAGCAGGAGCGCGAATTGGCTACGGTACGCACATCGAGGCGGGCGCGACGGTGGGCGAGGGCGTACAGATTGGCAAAAATTGCCGCATCCATCCCCGCGCCGTGCTCTATCCCGGAACCACGCTGGGCGACCGGGTTGTGGTTCACGCCGGAGCGGTGCTGGGCGGCGACGGATTTGGCTATGTGCGCGATAACGCCACGGGCTCCTATACGCAATTCCCGCAGCAGGGCACGCTGGTTCTGGAAGACGATGTGGAGATCGGCGCCAACACCACCATCGACCGTGGTGCGCTCGAAGAGACCCGCATCGGCCGGGGTACGAAGATCGACAATCTGGTCCATGTCGGGCACAACTGCGTGATTGGCGAGGACGTGGTCCTGGTAGCGCTGACCGGAGTCTCCGGATCGAGCACGATAGGCAAGGGCGCAGTGATTGCAGGGCAAGTCGGCATCGGAGACCACGCTCACATAGGTCCTGGCGTGATTCTAGGGGGCCAAGCTGGCGTTCTCAGCGGCAAGACAGTGACCAATGAGGGATTAAAGCCAGGAACCGTTCTGTGGGGCACTCCAGCGCGTCCCTTGAAGCAGGTGCTGCGCGAGCTAGCGGTGGTGGCGAGGCTGGCGCGAAGGACAGGGAGTAGGGAACAGGGATCAGGGATCAGGGATTAGGGAAGGTGGTTTTGGTTTCTTGTTCCTAGGGAGTGTCGTCACGAGACTGGTGGATGTGCGAAACTATTTTTGTGAGCGATCAACCTGCAACCTATCACCGTCACGATTTGAGCGATCATGCCTGGGAATTACTTTCTGCCCATCTTCCGGGCCAAGCCGGTCAATGGGGTGGTCTTGCCCGGGACAATCGTAGATTTCTCAACGGAGTTTTCTGGATACTGCGCACAGGGGCTCCGTGGCGCGATCTTCCTCCGGACTATGGCGACTGGAAAAACACGCATCGCCGCTTTTGTCGCTGGCGCGACAAGGGAAGGTGGGAAAAGCTCCTGGAACAATTGGTGGATGACCCTGATTTTGAATGGCTCATGATCGATGCCAGCCACATCAAAGTCCACCCTCACGCAGTTGGAGCGGTGGGCGGCAATCAGCAGATGGGCAAGACAAAAGGGGGCTCAACACCAAACTGCATCTGGCCGTGGATGCGCATGGTATGCCGTTCCGAGTCCTTATTACAGCGGGTACCGTGGCGGATTGTACGCAGGCTAACGCCCTGATCGAGGGGATCTCGGCCGAGCATCTGTTAGCCGACAAGGGCTATGACAGCGATGCCATTGTCGAGCAAGCAGAACAGCAGGGTATGCAGGCGCAAATTCCTCCGCGTAGCAATCGCAAACAGAAACGCGGTTATGATAAACACCTCTACAAACTGCGACATTTGGTGGAAAACGCCTTTCGTGACCTCAAAGAATGGCGCGGAATTGCCACTCGCTACGCAAAGCGTGCTGACTCATACCTTGCCGCAGTACACATTCGATGCCTCATGTTATGGATCAGAATCTCATGACGACACTGCCTAGTTTAAAAAACTGCCTTCACTCGCCGGGATTACTGGCGGGTGAAGGCAGTTTTTTACTGGCTTGAACCTTAAAGCAGTGATCAGTTGTCATTCACCAGCAATCCCTGATCCCTGTTCCCTGATCCCTGTTCCCTCAAATCACCTTCCCGCCTGCGGCATGGGTACCTGCACGGTGGGAACCGTGGGCCGGGTGGCGGAGGCTGGTTCGGTATTGCGGAGCAGAATGGCCAGACCGCGAGCGCCGTCCATGCCACTTTCGACCAACAGGGTGTGGGCCTGGTTGAGAAACTCCGGGTGATGTTCGAAGTGCTTGGCGGCGGCCTGGAAGGTCAGCACCACATGGTTCGTCGAGAAGCTGTAGCGATGGTGGCCGGCGACGCCGATCAGCAAACCCTTCATCAGCGCAAACTGTGCGGTCAACAGGGCGAACTCTCTGGTCATGTCGGGAATGCCGTTGGCCTGTGCACCGCTGCGTCCAAAGGGAAAATGGGTGCGGAAGATGGTGTTGAGCAGGTAGTTTTCCAGAATGTGGGGATGGCGCTCGAAGAAGGGCTGGTAGTGACGGTCGTGGGCCACGGCATATTGGGCGCTGAGTGTCTCCAGCGTGGCGCGGGGACCGTTGCCGATGCCGTCGGTGAAGGCCTGGATGCACTCCACAAAGCGGGGGCGCACATTGGAGCGGTGCAGCATCATCCCGGCCAGGCGCAGTACTACGTCGAGTTGCGCGGGGCGGTCGACGGGCAGGGAATCCATCGCCGGAAGCAGGTTTCCGGTGGCTACGGTCGAGGCAAAGTCGCCCAGAAAGTCGGGGATGGGCCGCGCCAATTCGCCCTTGGCGATGGCGTCGAGGCGGCGGCAGAAGACACCCAGCAGGAACAGTCGCTGCCAGAGTGGGTAGGTGCGATTGCCGACTAGATCGATGATCGCGGCGCGGATGGGCCAGAACCAGGCCTGTGGGGTGAAGGGGTGGTCGATGCGTTTCTGCATCAGCGCCTCTTGTGCAGCAATGACTTCGGCGGGGTCGGATGTGCCAAGGCGCAGATCTGTATCCGTGGCAGCCGCGCCCTGACGGTGCAGGCTGAGCAGGTTGGGGTGCAGCAGAACCAGTCGCGCCGCTTCGGGGCAGGAGAGGGAGAGCGCTTTCTCCTGCACGCCATCGACGGTATTGATGATGCGCGGGTAAACGGAACAGGTGTGGGAGAGCATCGACTCGCCCAACTCGCGCTGCACCTGGCAGAGGCCGTCGGTGGCCAGCAGGGGGCACTGATTGGCCTCGTTCATGCGGATCTGCGCGAAGTTGGCGGGGGTGACCTCTTTGCCCTCGCTGACCGGAGTAGGATGCACGCTGGCTTTGAGCAGCGCGCTCAAGGGCACATCGGGCAAGTTGCGGTACTTTTCGAAGCTCTCGCGGTCGACCGGGACGTTCCATCCCTGGCAGCAGGTGTCCTCACAAGATGAGCCGATGCAGTGAAAGTTCTCGGCGTAAGTAGGGCGAATCTCTCCAGATGGTCGCAAGGTGCGCTCCTGGCAGCGGGACGGTGTTCACGGCTGCATGATCGAATGATTTGCGTTTTGTATGGAGCAAATAAATGGCCGGAAACAGAACACCGAGGATTGGAAGACGCTAAAAATCTGAATAGGCGATGAGGCGGAGGGGGAACTTATAGACTGGAGGAAAGTCGATGAAAAGGGAGTGGTTGCCATTCTTCAAGATGAAGGATGCAGTTCATAATGATTTGGCATCTATTCAAGCTCAAGCAAGGATTTTATGCGAGCGAATAGCGAGCGGTTGCTCTATGCAATGGTGGGCGCTGCAGGATTCGAACCTGCGACTTCCACCGTGTGAAGGTGGCACTCTACCGCTGAGTTAAGCGCCCTGATGAGTCGGCCGACTTGGAGCAAGCCAGCGGGGCATCCCGTAGGTTAGAGTAACACCAGATGGGCTTTGAGGCCAAATCCTGAGCGATGTACAGATCCCGCGGTATTCCACGGGCGGAAATGTGGTGGATCCTGATACGTCGGGGATTGGACGCCCTTTCTCATAGCCTGTAAAGTACTTTCGTTTAACTCATGAAGCTGCGATTCCGATCCACGCGCCGCGATCCTGCTTGCCCCTCCGGGCAGCAGTCGGTGCTGCGTCCGCTGCCGGGTCAGGAAAGCAGGGAACTGTCCGGTGGAGCGGGAGCGGCGAGACACCGTGGAACGGGGTCGCAGGGTGCTGAATCGGCAAAAAACGTTGGCCAGGAGACGAATTCCGCGCAACCTTTGGGTGGGGATGGGGTTGGAGGGATTATGGCAACCTTCGTCCTGGACAATACGGCTCTGGGCCTGGGCGCGGAGTCCGCTCCAGAGGTGATGGCTCCACGAGAAGCGGCTGTCGATCTGGACCCGGCGTCAGATGCCGCCATCATGCTGCGCGCGGCGGCGGGCGACGAGGCCAGCTTCAACTATCTGGTGGAAAAGTACCACCGGCCGATGATTCACTTTTTGTTTCGCATGGTGCGTACCCAGGCGGTTGCGGAAGAGCTGGCACAGGAGGTCTTCCTGCGGGTCTACCGCTCGCGGGAGAGCTACAGAGCCGAGGCCAAGTTCACCACCTGGCTCTATCGCATCGCCACCAACCTGGCGGTCAATCACGCCCGCGATACTCGTCATGAACGGGCGGCGAAAAACGTCTATCTGGATGCGCCGGACGAGGAGAGCGGAACGCTGCCGGAGGTGGCAGACGGCCAGCCATCGGTGGAGCAGCGGATGGTGCGCGATGAGCGGGCGGCGGCGATTCGCAAGCACGTGATGGCCCTGCCGGAGCGGCAACGCTCGGCGGTGCTGATGCACAAGTACCAGGGGATGGATTACAAGCAGATCGGAGAGGTGTTGAAGTTGAGCGAGTCGGCGACCAAGTCGCTGCTCTTTCGCGCCTATCAGACGCTGCGCGAGAAGCTGAAGGATTTTGTGTAGTTGTTGGGTGTACAAGCCGGGCGACACCGGCGGAGAGTGGGGTGGGCGATGGAAACGAAGAAGAACCAATGCGGCGGAATGGAAGAGCGGCTGGCGGAGTTATTGCTGGATCCGCAGTCTGTGCCGGTCCATGTGCAGGAGCACGTGCGGGGCTGTGCGGGCTGCCGCGGTGAGTTGGAAGAACTGCGCGCCACCATGAACCTGCTCGACGCCTGGGAGGCTCCCGAGCCTAGTCCCTACTTCATGACCCGTATCGAGGCCCGGCTGCGCGAGGAACGCGCGGCTGAGCCCGCCTTTGGCCCGGCGCGCTGGCTGGCTCGGCTGCGCGATTCGCTGAGCTTCGCGCCGACGGCGCATGTGCGCCCGGTGGCGGCGATGGCCATGACCATCGTGCTGCTGGTGGGCGGAGGTACATATCTGGGAGTCGCCAACTGGGACCAGGAGCCGATGGCGCAAGGGCCGGCCGCGGCTGCGGTGCACGACTTGCAGACTATGGACAACAACGCGCAACTGCTGGATCAGCTGGAAACACTCTCCAGCAACAACGAGAACGGGGACTGATTTTTTTGTTTTTTCAAGTTGCAAGCGGGCGATCCGGGGCATTTTTGAAAGAGAGTACGAGGCAGTGATGAAGACCGGCAGAGGCAATGCGGAACGGATGGGCGATGCGGCGGCATTGTTAGCGCTGGCGCTGGCTTGCGTTCCTGCCCTCTGCGCTCAAGGTCAACATGGCAGCGCTCCCGCTCCACGTCCGTTGGCAGCACCGGTGCGGCACAGTGCCCCAGCCCGGCCGTCTGCCTCCAGACCGCAGAATCAGCCGCACAACTCTGTTCAGCCCAGGGCGGCGCAGCAGGGATATCCGCGTGCTGCTCAGGGAACGGCGCAGCCGGGAGCTTTCTCGCCGCGTGCTACCCAGGGAACAATACAGCGAGGTTCGAGCTATCCCGGAGCCGGGTCGCGGCCCGCTTACCCAGGACCGCCGTATCTGGGGCCGGGGTATTCGCGGCCTGCCTATCAGGGCTACACGCCTCCTGCCGAGACCCCGCAGGGACATCTGGGCTCGTGGCTCAACGACCATCGCAACCTGCCTGCCGCGCAACAGGAGCAGGTGTTGCGCAGCGATCCCAGCTTCAAGCGGCTCAGTCCTTCGGTGCAACAGCGGTTGGTGGACCAGTTGCATCAGGTCAACCAGCTCTCTCCCGAGCAGCAGCAGCGCCGGTTGGCCAGAGTGGAGATGCTGGAGCGGCTTTCGCCTCAGGAACGGATGCAGATCAACCTGTCGCAGCGCCGTTGGGCAGCCTTGCCGACGGATCGCCAGATGATGATGAAGACGGCCTTCCGCGACCTGCGCGCGGTGCCCATCGAGCAGCGCCAGACGGTGTTGAACTCGGCTCGCTATCAGGGCGTTTTCACGTTCGAAGAGCGCGGCATCCTCACCGACCTGCTGCGCGTGGAACCCTACCAGCCCTAACCACCACCACCTGCGGTGGGGCCATACGCCTTCGGGCACCTGCGGTGCGGCAGTAGCCTTCGGCTCGCCCGCGCCTGGAAAAAGGCGCTGGATTGAGGGGCTGGTGGTTATTGGCCGCGGCTTGGATTGTCGTGCATCCCGTGCCGCGATGAACCGTCCTCTTCCATCTTTTTCATTCACAGGGATTTCAGCAAAGAATCCAAGTCCCCCGATCTCTTGCGCTCTTTGACCTTGATGGCGGGCGATCCGGCATAGATGCACCATGGCTCCAGGTCGCGGGTGGCTACCGAGGCCAGACCCAGCACGGCTCCATCTCCAACATGCACTCCGGGTGCGACCGAGGCGCGGGCGCAGATCCAGGCGTATGCGCCGATCTCCATGCGGTAGGCGAGCAGGGGAAAGGCGGGATCGTCGTAGTCGTGGGTAGCGCCGCAGAGATAGGCGCCCTGGGAGACGATGGAGTGAGAGCCAAAGCGCATCGGAGCGGGGTTGTAGATCTCCGCGTGGTCACCGGCGGTGACTACATCGGCGCACTCCAGATTCCAGGGAGCCCAGATTCTCGCGCTGGGATAAAAAAAGCAACTGCGGCCCATGCGAGCGCCGAAGCGCCGCAAGAGCCAGGAGCGCCAGGCGTGCAGCGGGCGCGGCGAAGGGCGATAGAGAAGCAGCCAGCAGAGATTCCACACCACCCGCCGCAGACGGTTGCGCAGAGGGAAGGCCGGCCTAAGGTAGCCGTCGTAGGCAGCGTGGTGATCGGCGGCGTTGTAGTGAATCTCTTTGGCCATGAGTAGTCCTGTTGCTAAGAGACGAGTTGGGAGACTAATGCCTGGCGAAGGGTGGCGATCTCGCTGCTCTGAAAGCGGGAGTTGGAGACGGCCCGCACGTTGGCGCGAATGTGGCTGGCGCGCATCATGGCGGGAATCGCCAGGTGAATGCCGGTGTCGCGGAGGATGACGTTGAGCACTACGTCGGCGAGGACGGCGTCGTCGACGACGCCCAGCTTTTCGCGGATCTCCAGGGAGAGTGCGTTGCCGGCAGCGAGAGCTTGCAAGCGAGTCTGGCATTGGCGCACACGAGCTACACCGCCGAAGGGATGATTCGCTGCTAAGAGAGCGCCGCTGCGATTGAGCAGCGCAAGATTCTCTGTGGCGGAGAGGTCGAAGACGTTGCAGGGAAACTGCATGGCGCTGAGAGGCCGAATCTGCCGGTCAAGCGCTACAGCGACCACCTCCGGCTCGGCGGAGAGACCAACAAAGCGCACTTTGCCTGCTTCGACCACACGGGCAAGGGCGTCGAGCAGGTCCTCTTGCTCCAATACGCTGGCGGGAGCGGCGTGCAAAAAAAGCAGATCGACATAATCGGTGCCCAGCTTGCGCAGGCTTTCTTCCAGACTCTGGCGCAGCACGGGCAGGGTGAACTGTCCGGCGGTGAACTGTCCGGCTGCTCGCTTTTGCAGCAGAGCGTGGGCGCGGGGAACCGCCGCCAGGAGTGCGCGCGCCCCGGCCTTTGCTACGCGCTTCAGAGCGGTCTGCCGGGCGGGCAGGATGCCGAATTTGGTGGCGATGTTCGCCTGCTGGCGGCGTCCCTTGAGAAACGAACCCAAGAGGGCTTCCGACTCGCCGTAGCCATAGCTGCGAGCGGTGTCGAAGAAGCGAATGCCCTCGTCCCAGGCGGTTGACAGCGCTTGCAGTGACTCTCGTTTACCGGTTCTGCCCAGCAGCGCCGCGCAGCCAAAGCCCAGGGCTGGAGCGCGTAGGCCGGTAGAGCCGAGTTCGATCTGCTGCATGGAGTGCTCCTGAAAACGAAAGCGTTTGCTCAAATTTTGAGTGCACTTTGCCGGTGCAGATGCTCCGCCAGGCGCAGGGCAAAGGCTACGGCCAGAAAGGTGGAGTTGGCCTGACCTGTGGTTGGAAAGACGCTCGATGAGGCGATGTACAGGTTCTCCAGACCATGCACTCGCAGGTCGGCATCGACGACGCTCTGCCGGGGATCGACGCCCATGCGTGTGGTTCCTACCTGGTGGAAACCGTCGGTAGCCTGTGCATAGACAACTTCCCGCTCATCGTCGGGGGCGTAAATGGGCTGCAGGCGGCCGATGCCGTTTTGTTGCAGCGATATGTCCAGCAGCCGATGTGAGTCGATGACGCTTTGCACATCCTGCTCGGTGAAGCGCAGATCGATGGCTGCGCGCGGTACTCCGAAGGCATCGGCGGAGGTGCTGAGGCGGATGCGGCTGTGCGGGTTTGGCGCCTGCTCGGCGTGGTAGTGCAGGGCATATTTGCCGCCGCGATTGCGCACCAGAAAGCCGGGCTTGCGGGGCTTATTGAGGAATCGGTCGCGCAGAATGCGGTAGATGTCCACTGCTCCGGAAGGTGCTCCCAGCAGGGCGTTGCGCAGGTGGGCAGCCAATCGGTGAGGGCGCGGTCCCACATGCACCTGCCGGATGGCTTCGGAGAGCAGACGCCGGCCGGTGGGCGGGAAGGCCAGCGCCAAAAAGACCGCGGAGAGCACGCCGCTGCCGTGGCTGGGGTCGTGAAAGGCGGGATTGTCGGGCCAGAAGGCGGTATTCAGAAGCTGATGGCGCAACTGGATTGCGGCACTCAGCATGAAACGCCGCCGGTAGTACGCGCCGTTGCCGTCGAGCACGAAATCCAGCGCGCGGATCTCCGCGGGGTTGTTCAGGACGATGTTGGCGATCTTGCCCGAGATGTGTCCCATGTAATAACGGCCCAGAGGACCATCGACGCCGCCAAAGTGATCTCGATAACGTTGCTGGGCGTGCAGCAGCAGGCGGGTGGTTTCAACTCCGCCCATGGCCAGTACATAGTGCCGCGCCCGTACTGTGCGTTCACCTTGAGGCGTATGCACGCGCAGATTTTCTATGCGTTGGCAGTCGGAGCTCAACTCGATGCCGGTGACGGTGCAGTGCAGGCTGACGCGAATCAAGGAAGAACGGCGCAGCCGGTCGCGATGCTCCAGGATCACCTTTGGCTCGCGGGACCAGCGCTCCAGGGCATCCGCGGTCAGTCCATCGCAGAGCGGACGGGGATAGGGCAGGGAAAAGGTATCGTCGCCGCAGAGCAGATATTCAGAGGCGGGACGATACCAGGGACGCATCTCGGCTTCGCTCACCGGCCAGAGAGCATCGGTTACAAAGGGCCGGGGCATCCAGTCGATGGCGTCATAGGGGACGCAACGACCGCCCCAGGTCCAGGATGCGCCGCCCAGGGCCCGGCAGGTGGCCAGTTCCATGGGCGCATGGCGGGCGAGGTCGGCGATCTCCGCGTGCGAGGCCTCGGAGGGTTGTTGGCGCTCGCCGCCCGATTCCAGCAGCAGCACCGATTTGCCCAGGCGCTCCAACTCGAGAGCCAGAGAGATGCCGACCGGGCCGGCGCCGACGACGCAAATCTCCGCGATCTGGTTGCTGGAGGCGAATTGTTCGATCATGATTGGTCCCGCAAGCGGTTTAGTTTTAAGGAAGAAGGACGATTTCATAGGCCGTACGCTTGTTTAGAAGTGAAACGGATTCCTTTGGTTGTATGCGGGCTGGAGGGGACACTCTTGGAGTGATGGGTGGTAGACCAGGGCTATCGCATTTGAAGTTGCATTGTGGAGGTTTTGTTGAGCGAGCAAGTTTTTCGGCTTTTTGTGGAGGGAGTACCCATGGCCCTGCGGGTCACCTCCGGGCAAAGCCCAAACAAGAGGGTGCAATCAGTTAAAGATCCAAATGCGATTGCCCTGCGGGGTTGCTGCGCATCTTCCCCGTAAAATTCTCCGCTGGTCTACAATGGTTAGTGGGCCAAGGCCAATATTTTTTGCGCGGCGAGCGCAAACCCAGCAAGGAGTAACCCCTCTTATGGCGATTTCCGCCACGCAAATGCGTCCCGGCATGATCATCAAGCACAAAGACCAACTGCATCTGGTCTTCAAGGTCGAACACCGCACCCCCGGCAACCTGCGCGCCTTCATCCAGGCCAAACTGCGCAACCTCAAGACCGGTGGCATGTTCGAGGAGCGCTTCCGCTCCGCCGACAGCATCGAGAAAGTGGTGGTCGACGAAGTCTCCATGGAGTTCCTCTACAACGACGGCGACGACTACTACTTCATGAACCCTGTGGACTACGAGCAGACCGTGCTCAAGGGCTCCACGCTGGGCGATGCGATCGAGTACCTGACGCCGAACCTCAAGATTGAGGTCAGCTACTATGACGGCAACGCCGTGGGCATCGAACTGCCTACCTGTGTCGAGCTGACCGTGGTGGAGACCGAGCCGGGACTGAAGTCGGCGACGGCCTCCAGCGTCACCAAGCCGGCCAAGATGGAGACCGGGCTGATGGTGCAGGTTCCTCCCTTCATCAACGAGGGCGAGAAGATCCGCGTCGACACCAGCGAAGGCACCTACATGAGCCGCGCGTAACAAGAAGTCGGGTCAACTATTTCTGCGGTATGATCATGGTCCAGGAAGGATTCCTGGACCATGAATCGTTTGGACTTTCAGCAACTTTCGGAATTGCGCCTGAATGAGGCAAGGTTGCTTTTGCAGGCGGGCTTTCCCGACGGCGCATATTATCTGGCTGGTTACGCGGTCGAATGCGCATTGAAAGCCTGCATTGCCAAGAGAACCTGCGAACATGATTTTCCAGACAAAAAACTGGTCAATGACAGCCACACGCACGATATTGGCGATCTTCTGAAACATGCTCGACTGAATGCAGAATTCGATGCGCTGACACGAGTCGATCCCGTGATGAAATCCAAGCTCGATACGATTGAAGAATGGTCGGAAAGCCGTCGATACCAAAGGAACACCAGGGTTGATGCTGAGTCTCTTTTGGAAGCAATTGAAGAAGGGGAAGGAGGTTTACTCCCATGGATACGGCAACGCTGGTGAATTTCGACATCGAACAGGGACAAAAGGTGATTGACGCCCTTGATCAGGATGGTAAGTCTCCAGATGTAGCAATGTGGGCTAAATTTCCTGAGTTTGAGAATTGGCGGTTAGTAATTGCTTCAGATCAGTTGGATCAATCGTCGGCTCTTGTTGGATACACTCAGATCAATGAGACTTTGAAGCGGTTGGGAATTCCTTTGCAACGGCGGGTGCCTTTATTTCTTCGTCCAGTGCAACGACCGTTTATTCAGGCACTTCGACTTGCTTTTTCGTCGGCTGAGGATACCTACGGAATGCGCCTGGGCGGGCAAATGTTCGGCGACCAATATCTGGAAGACGCCTTTGTCTACCGCATCCGTTAGTAGATTTCCATCCAACAAACCCAGAAAAACCACCGCCCGAAAGCGGTGGTTTTTCTTTTGCCTGGGGCTGGTTCCACCGGCAGTTAGAAGCCAGCTTCAGGCAAGGTGATGGGCTTGGCTTCGAGCAGAGCTTCGATGCTGCCCAGCGCTTCCAGAACTTCGTCCGAAACCGGAGCGTCGACCTGAACCACGGCCAGAGCCTTTACCGGCTTCTTGCCGGAACGTTCGCGGCCCAGGGTGAAGTTGGCGATGTTGACGCCTTTTTCGCCCAGGGTGGTGCCGATCTTGCCGATCACGCCCGGTACATCCAGATTACGACAGACCAGCAGATTGCCTTCCAGCGGCGTCTCAATATCGATGCCGTCGAACTGCAAGAGGCGGGGCTGTTCGCCATGGATCACCGTTGCCGAGGCGGAGCTTTTGCCGGCGGCCGAGTGCAGTTCGATGGTCAGCACGGTGGTTGCGCCGCCGCGGGTGCTTTCCTGCTTCTCTTCGTGAACGCGGATGCCGCGCTCCTGCGCTACAGCAGTGGCGTTGATGCGGTTGACGTTCTCCGAGCCATGGAGCAGCCCGGCGATGGCCGCGTTGCGCACCAGATCGACTTTGGCTTCGGCTAGAGTGCCGCCGTAGACAAAGCTGACCGCGTCAATACTGGAGCTGGTTCCGCCCTGGCTGGCTTGCGCCAGAAAAGAGCCGAGACGGCCGGCCAGATCAATGTAAGGAGCCAAGACCACATACTCTTCGTGGCTCAGCGAGGGCAGGTTGACGGCATTCTGGACGACGCCCAGCTTCAGATAGTCGCGTACCTGACGGGCGATCTGGATGCCGACGGCCTCCTGTGCTTCGGCGGTAGAGCCGGCGATGTGCGGGGTAAGAATCACGTTATCCAAACCGTGATAGGGGGTCTCCTTGGCCGGTTCGCTGGCAAAGACGTCCAGAGCCGCGCCGGCGACCTGACCGCTCTTGAGCGCCTCAACCAGGGCCGCATCCTCGATCAACTCGCCACGGGCGCAGTTGACGATGCGAATGCCCTTCTTCATGGTGGCGATGGTCTTAGCGTTGATGATGCCGGCGGTCTGAGGGGTCAGGCCGACGTGCAGGGTCAGGTAATCGACGGTCGCGAAGAGCTCTTCCAGCGTGACCAGCTTGATGCCGTTTTCGCGGGCGATGGCGGGGGAAACGAAGGGGTCGCTGCCTACCAACTCCATGCCGAAGGCGCGAGCGCGTTTGGCGACTTCCAGACCGACGCGGCCCAGGCCGAGAATGCCCAGGGTCTTGGCGCGCAGTTCCACGCCTTGCAGATTCTTCTTCTCCCACTTGCCCTGATGCATGGTGGCGTTAGCCGCGTTCAGCTTGCGAGCCATGGCCAGCATCTGGCAGATGGTCAGTTCGGCGACGGCCACGGCGTTGGCGCCGGGTGTGTTCATCACCACAATGCCGCGCTTGGTAGCGGCGGCAGCATCAATGTTATCCACGCCGACTCCGGCGCGGCCGATAACCCGAAGTTTGGGCCCAGCTGCCATCAATGCATCGTCGGCCTGTACAGCCGAGCGAACCACCAGGGCGTCGGCATCGGCCAGAGCGGCCGGCAGTCCATTGGGTAGCTGGTCGTGCGTAAGTACTTCCCATCCCGGCTCGGCAGCGAAAACCGCCAATGTTGCCGGGGAAACCTTCTCCGCCAGTACGATCTTCATTGCTTCTCCCTTGATTTCTTGCACGTATTCTTCAAAACGAATGCCCTGCTGTTCGCACAACAGGTCGAACATGCGCACCACGGAGCCCTGCGGCTTGCCTTCGCCCCGCTCGTACTTGGTGATCGAGTTGGGGTGTACGCCCAGCCGTTCGGCCATCTCATATTGATAGAGATCCATCTGCTTGCGCGCGATCAGCAGCTTCTCTCCAAAGGTCAGTTCGGCCATGTTTACAGCTCCTAGTAACTAGTTGTCAGTCGTCAGTTTTCAGTTTTCAGTGGTGGTGGTTTTAGAGTGATCGTGGTAAACGAACAACATTAGCCTCGGAACCGAAGCGGTGGACAACCAGCAACCCGCTGTCCACCGCATTACTGTTCGCCTGCCATCACTGACAACTGACCACTGACAACTGACAACTGTTTCTACTTCGTCTCGTCCGCGAAGATCTGCTGCGCCGCGGCGACGGCCGAGCCATAGGCCACGGGCAGACCAAGGGTGTCCTTGGCGATGTGCTCCATGGCGCCGAGCAGGGCGACCGTGTCCAGATAGTCGAAGTAGCCGAGGTGGGCGACGCGGAAGATCTTGCCCTGCATGGAGCCCTGTCCGTTGGCGGTGACGGCCTTGAAACGGGTCTTCAGAGCCTTGACCACAGCGGTGGAGTCCATCCCTTCAGGAACGGCAACCGCGGTGGCGGCAGCCGAGGGAGAAGTCGGCGCGAAGAGCGTGAAGCCCAGTGCGACAAGTCCGGCGCGGGTGGCCTTGGCGTTGGTCTGGGCGTTGTGGATGAGGGCGATGCGGCCCTTCTCCAGGTCGCCATCGGCCTGGCCGGCGATGTAGTCGAGCGCCGCGCCCATGGCGGCAACCAGAGCCACGGCCGGTGTAAAGGCGGTTTCGCCCTTGACCTGATTCTTGCGCTCCTTGCGCAGATCGAAGTAGAAGCGGGGATTTTTGGTGCTCTCCATCGCCTTCCAGGCCTTCTCGCTGACGCTCAGATAAGCCAGACCGGGAGGAATCATCAGCGCCTTCTGCGAGCCGCCGATCAGGATGTCGATGCCCCAGCCGTCAACGTCGAAGGTCTGCGTGCCCAGGCCAGTGATGCCGTCGACGACCAGCAGGGTGTCGGTGCCCTTGGTCAGAGCGGCGATGGCCTCGATGTCGTGGCTGACCGCGGTCGAGGTCTCGGAGGCCTGAACGTAGACGGCTTTATGTTCAGGCTTGAGCGCAGCCTTGATGTCTTCAATCTTGAAGGTCTGGCCATAGGGGGCTTCGAGCACGTCGATGGTGTTGCCGAAGGCCTTGTTGATGTCGATCCAGCGCTCGCCGAACTTGCCGGCGGTCAGTACCAGTACCCGGTCGCCGGGCGAGGTCAGATTGGTCACGGAGGCTTCCATCGCGCCCGATCCGGAGCAGGAGAGGATCAGCACGTCGTTCTGGGTGCCGACAAAGATCTTCAACTGAGCCGATACCTTCTGAAAGAGGGCGCGGAACTCCGGGGTGCGGTGGTGAATATCGGCAGCGGCCATGGCGAACTGGGCCGCCGGAAGCAGCGGGGTCGGTCCAGGAGTGAATAAACGTGTTTTGCTGATCATGGGTCTCCTTGTAGATCGCCGGCAGGTGCTCGATTTTGCGCCGGACTGACAATCACAGAATACACATAAATGTGATTAATGTGGTCGTTGTTGTGCGATTTTTCTGTGCAGAACGGAGGTAAAAGCAGATTATGGGAGATTTTCGACCGCGGGGGAGTATTGCAAAGCGCAGGTTTTTTGTAGGGGGAGGAATTGCAAATCAAGGTAAAGGTAGCTAATGTAATCCTAGCAGGATAGGAGGATGGGATGATTCAAGCCACCATGTTCGAGGCCAAAACCCAGCTTTCCGAGCTGGTGAAGCGGGCTCAGCGCGGGGAAAAGATTGTTCTTACCACGGGGCGGAAGAAGACGCCAGTGGCCGAGATTGTCGCCCTCAAGCCGGTGAAGGAGCGGGTGTTAGGTAAGTTTTACCACCCGAATTTTCGCATTCCAGATGACTTTGACGAGCTATCGGAAGCGGAAATGAAAGGCTGGAATGGTGAATTAGAGTGAGAATCCTGATCGACACTCACTATGTCCTGTGGTCGGTCTTGCATCCGGAGTCTATCAAGCCTTGGGCACGTGATTTATTGACCGATTTTGACAACGAGATTTTGGTTTCTGCCGCATCGCTTTACGAGATCAGCCAGAAGGTTCGCAAGGGCAAGCTCCCGGAGGCAGTGGTCTTTGAGAGCGACCTGGTGGAGAACATTGAAGACTTGGGGTACACGCTTCTGGCGCTGGAGCCAGAGGTCATGGTGCGGGCTGCGCGATTCGATGACAGCCACGCCGATCCGTTTGACCGGATGATCGCGGCGCACGCGATCCATTTGAATCTACCCGTTCTCAGCACCGATGACCGGCTGGATGCATTTGGTGTGCGGCGGCTGAAGAATCCAAAGCAGTAAGATCGAACACTTTAAGCAATGCAATTTGCGAAGGCCTAAAATAGGTAAAATTGCAACGAAGGTGAAAAATACGATGGAAGCCAGCGCACTCGAAGTTATTGTCAGTCAGCAGGTCATTGTGGCCATGAAGGCGCACGACGCCGAACGCACCCAAACCCTGCGTCTGATCAAGAACGCCCTCAAGAACAAGGCGATCGAAAAGCGCGAAGCGCCGACTCAGGCGGAGAGCGAGCAGGTGCTGGCCTCGATGATCAAGCAGCGCCGCGACTCCATCGAGCAGTTCACCAAGGGCAACCGGCCGGAACTGGCCGCCAAGGAAGCCGTGGAGATTGCGGTCATCGAAGAGTTCCTGCCCAAGGCGCTGGACGATGCCGGTTTGGCCGCTCTGGTGGCCGAGGCTGTGGCCGATGTGACCGCTGCCGCAGGGAAGGCTCCCACGACCAAAGAGATGGGTGTGGTGATGAAGGCCGTGCAGGGCAAGTTGCAAGCAGTTGGCGCGCGCGCCGAGGGGCGGTTGGTCAGCGAGCTGGTTAAAAAGGCTCTGGCGGGGTGATTTTCCGGTTGAGAGGGAAGCAAAAAATGTTGGTGTCGCTAGATGCCAGCTTCTTGGGTCAAAAAGGAAATGGGAGTTTCCTTGTGATTCCAAGAACTGCTTGACCATTTCGTTTCTTTCCTGCATTTTATACAGTTGAGAATATGAGCGCGTTTCGGAGCAAGGGCGGGATGGCGCACCTGCTGGCTTGGGCAGCCGGCATGGTTTTTTGTGCGATTTTGCCTGCCAAAATGACTGCCCAGACAGAGTTGACCACGGTGCGGCAGATTCGCGCCTTGACTCCGGAGCAGGCGGCAGAAGCGCGCCCAGTGCATCTTCGCGGCCTGGTTACCGTTCTGCCCGCCAGCAGGAACTCCTTCTACTTTCTTGATGAGACAGGTGGCATCTCAATCGACTGCAATCAGGCGAAACCGGAGTTGAAGCCGGGGCAGCGGGTTGAGTTGCGCGGCGTCACCACGCCGGGATCGTTTGCTCCAGAAGTAGCGGCCAGCGAGGTGCGTGTTCTGGGTGAGGGAACGCTTCCCCCGGCGCCGCTGATGCGATTGGATGATCTGGTAGGTGGGCAGAGGGACGCGCAGTGGATTTCGGTTCAGGGAGTGGTGCGCTCGGCGTCGGTGCAAACCCTTTGGAACCATCCCAGGCTGGTCCTGCAAATGGATATTGGTGTCGGCAACTTGCTGGCGGTCCATATCTTCGACTACTCCCAGAGTGACTGGAGCCGTTTAGCTGGAGCGAAGGTACGCGTGCGCGGTGTCTGCGGCACCATCGTCAGCGATCGCCGCCAGTTTCTGGGATTGCGGCTTTTGGTGACATCTTTGCGCGACCTGCAGGTGGAAAAACCTGCCGCTGCCGATCCCTTCGCTCTGCCGCTACAACCCATCGATACGATGATGCGCTTCGGTGACAGCCAGGGAACGGTGATGCCGGTAAAAATCCATGGCTTTGTGACCTACTGCAACATGCGCCATGGCATCTATGTTCAGGATGGAAATCGGGGACTCTTTGTCCGGGCCAGGCAGTTCATACCGTTGCCACTCGGGAGTGAAGTGGAGGTGGTGGGATACCCTGTGGTGGGTCGCTATTCTCCCTTCCTCGACGATGCAATTTATCGGGTGGTTGGAAGTCCGAAACAGATTGAGGCTCTGCCCGCCACCGCCGAGAAGATGATCGAAGTCAGTTCCACCGGTTCCTCGACAGCGCCTTTTGACACGCTCGTGGTGCGGATGAAAGGGACGTTGGTGGAAGAGATAAGCAACCCCGAAGAGGACCGCTTTACGCTGAAGGAAGGCAAGCAGTTGTATTTCGTGCGCTTGCTGGGGCAACCGAGAAAACACCTGGAGATAGCTCCAGGGGCGGTACTGCAGGCAACCGGCATCTGTGTGGCCCAGGCGAATGAAGCGCATGATGTGCACTCTTTTGAAATTGTTGCGCGTACCGCTGAGGATATTGTTGTTCTCAGCAGCCCGCCCTGGTGGAATCTCAAGCGCGCTGGTTGGCTGGTGGCGCTGGTTCTGGCGATTCTCTCTTTGATGGGCGGTGTATGGGTGCTTCATCGCCGCCACACGGAGCTGCACACTCTGGCTATGACCGACTCGCTCACCGGACTTTACAACCGCCGTGCCTTCTTTCTGCTCGCCGAGCATCAGTGGCAGACCGTATTGCGCCGCAAATCGACACTGCTGATCTTCTTTCTCGACATCGACCGCTTCAAGGAGATCAACGATACCATGGGCCACAAGGAGGGGGACTATGCCCTGCAGGTGCTGGCCGATGTGCTGCGCGAGAGCTTTCGCGGCACCGACGTGATCGCCCGCATGGGCGGTGATGAGTTTGCTGTTGTTTGCGAGGCTTCCGCTCTTTCGCAGACCATGATCGAGCAACGTCTCGATGCCACTTTGCGCCAGGCCAATCAGGTTGAAGGCCGCAAGTTTGAACTCGAAATCAGCGTGGGAATGCTGGTCTACGATAGCTCGCTGAGCGCCCTTTCCATGGATGAACTGGTGAGCCAGGCCGATGCCCTGATGTACCGCCAGAAGCGGCAGCGCCAGGAGAATGTTGCCTGATCCACTGCTTCCGCTAATACCCTTTGCAAGCAACAAGGAGAAAGCAGCGCCGAGCCGGAAGCGATTCCGGTTCGGCTTTTGTCTTTAGGGCATACTACGTGCGATAGGATGGGTGCGCGGGAAGAATTGTGGCGTGGAGTCCATGAAGTTGTGCGCCAGATAAATGCCTGCCAGGAGATTGAAACGTGCGAGTGATTCAGCTATGGACCACATCGATGGTTGCGATCATGCTGTCCATAGGAGCTTTAGCCAGAGCTGAGCACGAGCAGCCAGTGGAGATCATCGCCGACCATCTGGTACAACTGACCACTCCGCATGGCTCCGGGCAGTTGCCCATGGATATGTCTCTGGACTGGGATCAGCCGCAGCCGCAGGTGACGCGAGCGGTGGTGATCTTTCACGGCAAGGGGCGCGATGTGGACGGCTACTACCGCGCCCTGCGCCATGCCGCGCACGAGGCCGGTGGCGATGCGACGGCCACTTCCATTTTGATTGCGCCGCAGTTTCTCAATGAAGACGATGCGCAGGCGCACCACCTGCCCAAGCAGGTTCTGCGCTGGCGGCAAGGCACCTGGGAGGCGGGTACGGAAGCTGTTGGGCCTGCGCAGGTCAGCGCCTATGAAGTCATCGACGCCATTGTGGCCCATCTTGGCGACCGCCGGCTCTTTCCCAATCTGCAAACCATCGTGCTGGCAGGCCACTCCGGCGGCGGACAGGCGATGCAGCGCTACGCCGTGGTCGGCGGAGCGGAACGAGCAGGGATTCGTTTGCGGTATGTGGTGGCCAATCCCTCCTCATATCTCTATTTCACCCCGGAGCGTCCGGTCTTCAAAGGCGATAGCGTGTCTTATGCGCCGGGGAGCGAGAAGTTCTGCCGCAACTTCAACCACTGGAAGTTCGGGTTGGAGAATATTCGCGAGGATTATGTGCGCCGCAGTGTGGCCGTTGGAGCGCAGGCGCTGGAAGACAACTTTGCCGTCAAGGATGTGGTCTATCTGCTGGGCACCGACGACATCGATCCCCAGGAGAAGGATCTCGATGTGAGTTGTGCCGGTGAGATGCAGGGGCCGACTCGCTTTGCCCGTGGCCGCGCCTTCTACGCCTGGCTGCACCGTAGCCATCCGCAGCAGTGGAATCAGCGGCTGTGGCTGGTCCCCGGCGTGGCTCATTCAGGAGGCAGGATGTTCACCTCGGAGTGTGGCGTGGCGGCGCTGTTTGAGAGGTCGAGCTGTCAGGATCAGCCGTGAGGATAGATGCTTTTTAGATATTTGTATCCCACCTTAGCCGCAAAGAACGCGGCGAAGGTGGGGCATCCGGCTTTTTTACATGGATCAAGAAGTTTAGCTCCGCGCCTTTTTACTGGCGCGGTCCAGCCGAAGGCGTCTGCTCCATGCAATGGTCGAAGATCTCGCGGAACTCCCAGACGCCGGATTTGCCGGCGACCCATTCGGCGGCGCGGACTGCGCCCAGGGCGAAGCCGCGGCGGCTGTGGGCGTCGTGGCTCACGGTCAGGGTGTCGATGTCGTTGCAGGCGGTCACGATGTGTTCGCCCTTGGCGTCGGCGATGCGGTGGGAGGTGATCTCCACCTTGACGCCGGGCTGGGCGGCTTCGATGATCTCGCGCAGTGTGATGGCGGTGCCGGAGGGAGCGTCCAGCTTGGTGACGTGGTGGGTCTCGCTGATGGAGAAGGTGTAGCCCTCCAGCTTGGCCAGATCGGCTGTGAGGCGGAAGAGCTTCTGCACGCCAATCGAGAAATTGGTGCCGTAGAGCAAGGCTCCGCCCTGGTGGGTCAGAGCCTTCAATTCGTCCAGATGGGAGTACCAGCCGGTGGTGCCGACCACGATGCGCGCGCCGGCGTTGAGCACGGCGGTGATGTTGGCGACGGCGGATTCCGGGGCGGTGAAGTCGATGACTGCGTCGACGCCGGCCAGGGTGGCGGCGGTGAGGCCGGAGGCGTTCTGATTTTCGGTTATGTCGAGGGAGCGCACGGAGTGGCCGCGTTCGGCGGCGACCTCCGCTACCAGAGAACCTGTTTTACCTTTGCCGAGTACGAGAAAGTGCATTTTTAAGCCTCTAGCTGCTAGCCGCTAGCTTCTAGCTAGTGGCTGGTTTAAATTGCGAAATTTTGAGCTGATCGCCCGGGGGATTACACCTCAGGCCCGTCGCTGTGTTTCCTGGGAACAAGATTTTTCTCTACGCCCCTACGGGGCTGTAGATTATTTTGGCAGCCTTCCCTGGACTAAGCTGCGCTTGTCCTGGGCTATTTACCATCGCCCCTCTGGGGCTCATCTTGGTGCGACCTTTTGTCCTCGTGTAGTTCGAACAGAGGAGTCGGACCTGATCAGGATGGTAGATCATGAGCGTAATTGGACAAATAAGAGTTTGCGGGCTCAGTTTCAGAGCCCGAATCTCTCTACAATCTTTCGCTAGAAGCTAGAAGCTAGAAGCTAGAAGCTAGAAGCTAGAAGCTAGAAGCTAGAAGCTAACGGCTGCTCTTCACATCAAAGATCGCCGGATCGGGATTCTGGAAGAAGGCGGCGTGCAGGGCACGGACGGCTTCGTCGGCATCTTCTTCGTCGATCATGAAGCTCATGTTGATTTCGCTGGCGCCCTGCGAGATCATGCGGACGTTGATGTGACGAATGGCGGTGAAGACCTGGGCAGCCATGCCGTTCTGGCCGCGAATGTCTTCGCCAACCAGGCAGACCAGTGCCTTCTTGCCTTCGTACTTCACGTCGGCCAGCTTGCCCAGCTCGGCGGCCAGTTGCGGAATCCGGTCGTTGGAGTCCACGCTGAGCGAGACCGAGACCTCGCTGGTCGAGACCATGTCAACCGGGCACTGGAATTTGTCGAAGATGGTGAAGATCTCTTTCATGTAGCCGTGGGTCATCAGCATACGGCTGGCTACCACGTCGATGATGGAGAGCTTCTTCTTCACTGCGATGGACTTGAAGGGGCTCTTGCAGTGCGGGGCCAGGGAGATGATACGGGTGCCCTCGCAGGAGGCATTGCGGCTGTTCAGGACCAGCACCGGAATGTTCTTCTTCACCGCGGGCAGGATGGTGGCGGGGTGCAGTACCTTGGCGCCGAAGTAGGCCAGCTCGGCGGCCTCTTCAAAGCTGATCACCTTGACGCGCAGGGCTCCCGAAACCACGCGGGGGTCGGCGGTCAGAATGCCGTCCACGTCGGTCCAGATCTCGATGGCTTCGGCGGTGAGCGCGCCGCCGATGAGCGCGCCGGTAAAGTCGGAGCCGCCACGGCCCAGAGTGGTGGTGATGCCCGTCTCGTTGGAGGCGATAAAGCCGCCCATCACTGGAACCTTGCCCTGATTGGTCAGCGGACGCAGCTTTTCGGCGGCGCGCTTTTCGATCAGTGCGTCCTGGGGAACGGCCTTCTGGAACTGGGAGTCGGTGATGACCACTTCGCGGGCGTCCACGTGGGCGGCGTTGATGCCGAGTTCGTGGAAGGCGGCGGCGACGATGCGGCTGCTCAGGCGCTCGCCATAGCTGACGATGAGGTCGCTGATGCGCGGGGTCAGTTCGAGGATTGCGGAGAGGCCGCGCAGAATCTCGTTGAGGGCGTCAAACTTCTGCTCGATGACCGCCAGCAGGACGGCGCGGTCGTCGAGATTGCTGACCAACGCGGTGGCGGTCTCAATGTGGCGCAGGCGCAGACGATCGCTGATGGCCAGTGCGCCCACCCGGTCGCCGGTAGAGGCGTCGGCGGCGGCGCGCAGCAACTGGTCGGTGACCTTGGCCATGGCGCTGACCACGACTACAGGCTTCTTGCCGAGGGCGATGCGGCCGGCTACGATGGCCGCGGTACGACCGATGGCCGCCGGATCCTCCACCGACGTGCCGCCAAACTTCATGACTACCAGGCTCATGTTCTTTCCTAAAAGAAAGCTGCTAGCTGCTAGCTTTCAGCCTCTAGCTGTTTGCTGGAATCAATCTCCCAGCTGTTGATTTTGCCCAAATTACCCAAGCTGCGTTTTGCTTCCAGCCTCCAGCTAGCGGCTAGAGGCTGGAAGCTAGCAGCTGTACCTACAGCTTTCCCAGGCTGGCCAGCAGTTCGGCATTCAGAATGGTGGCTCCGGCAGCGCCGCGAACGGTGTTGTGCGAGAGCACCACGAACTTCCAGTCCAACAGGCCGCAGGGGCGCAGACGGCCTACGGTTACCGCCATGCCCTTTTCACGATTGGCATCGAGGCGAGGCTGAGGACGGTCGGGCTGCGGCGCATAGTGCACAGGCTGCTGCGGGGCAAAGGGCAGGTTCTTGCCCTCCAGAGGGCGATACTCGGCCCAGGCGGCAAGAATCTCTTCCTGCGTGGCCGGCTTGGCCAGCTTGATGGAGACGCACTCGGTGTGGCCGTCGATCACCGCCACTCGGTTGCAGTGGGCGGTGATGCGGGCAGCCAGTGGCGTGACGCCATGGCCTTCCAGCTTGCCCAGCAGCTTGAGGGTCTCTTCTTCCATCTTCTCTTCTTCGCTGCCGATGTAGGGGACGACATTGCCCAGGATGTCCATGGAGGGCACGCCGGGGTAGCCCGCGCCACTAACCGCCTGCATCGTGGAGACAAAGATCTGCTCGATGCCAAAGCGCTCGGCGAGCGGCTTGAGAGCCATCACCAGGCCGATGGTGGAGCAGTTGGGGTTGGTGACCATGTAGCCGCCCGAGGCGCTGCGCGAAGGCTGCTCCTCGATCAGGTGCAGGTGCTCGGCGTTGATCTCGGGAATGACCAGAGGAACGTTGGGCGTCATGCGGAAGGCGCTGGAGTTGGAGAGCACTGCGCAACCGGCGGCGGCGAACCTGGGCTCCAGTTCGCGGGCGAAGGCGGCATCGACCGAGGCAAAGATGGTCTTCGGTGCGCCCTCGGGGTCGGCCGGAGAGACGATCATCTTGGCGATGCGCTCCGGCATGGGTGTATCCAGACGCCATTTGGCGGCTTCGCCATAGGGCTTGCCGCTGGAGCGGTCGCTGGCGGCAAGCCAGGTGACCTCGAACCACGGATGGTTCTCAAGAAGCTGGATGTAGCGTTGGCCGACCATTCCGGTCGCGCCCAGTATTCCGATGGGGTATTTTTTCATGGTTGTGTGGGTCAGTGAACAGTTCAGTGTACAGGAGGAGAGGCTCCGGGTGCGCACTTTTGCGCTGCATGGGCGTCGATTGCGGCAACTGGGGAAGGGCAAGGGTGCATGTGAAAATCGGAAAAAGCACTCTGTTTAAGGCAAAAGCGCAGGAAACACTCGTGGAAATTATGAACTTTGCCGATGAATGAGAACAAGGAGCACGAGCTATGGGCCTGTTTACCGGAAAATCCGCAGAGAAGGAATCGTCGGAGATTTCGGTGGAAGAGCGCAGCCTCTCGATATTGCTGGAGGGGGCGATGCTCAACATGCCGGAGATCGACGCCGACAGCTACCATGAGTTCCGCGCCAATCTGAACCGGCTGGCGCTTCAGATCGGCGATCCCGGAAGCGAAGAGGACAGACTGACACTGATGCGGATGATGGTTCATGAGTTTGTGAACTATAAGGCTGCGTCGGAAAAGGCGCAACACGAGCATTTGGCGAGCTGGCGTTCGCTGATCGTCCGGATGGCGCAGGATCTGCTGGTCAGTAAGGGAATCAATCCGGTTGCGCCGACTGCGACGCTGTTGCTGGAAGAAGCCGGCAGGGTCTCCGCCACTGGCGATATGCACAAGTTCCGCGAGATGTTGGACGCTCTGGCGCGAGCGGGCAGTGACCTCTCTTCGGCAACTGTAGCAGATCTGCAGCGGACCGCCGATCTGTCGACCGGCAATGACAACGCGGTTGGATTGCCGGGCAGCGGCGCCGCAGTCGAGCGCGTCAAGCGCATTATGGGGGTCGGTGGGGCGGGATATATCGTCCTCTTCCGGCTCAGTTGCCTGGATGTGATCCGGCAGCGTTTTGGGCCGGAGGCAGTTCAGGATGCACTGATGGCTGTCTCCAGCTTTCTTACCTCCAGTCTGCATAGTGACGACTCCATCTTCCACTGGAGCGACTCCGCCCTGCTGGCCATTTTGCAAGGCCGAGCCAGTGAACAGATCCTGGCCGCGGAGTTGCAGCGCATCGTGATGCAGAATCGCGAGACTACGGTGAACATAGGCGGGCGCAATGTCATGATGCGCATTCCCATCTCCTTCGATCTGACTGCGATCAGCAAGTTGCGCAGCGCCGACGATATGCTCAACCTTTCCTGGCTGCTCGACAGCAAGAGGTAAGCTCCATGCCTGAAGGATCTCTGTTTCAATTGGCTTATTCCGGCAATTCCGCCGCAGACGCCCTCGACGATCTACCCTTGCCCTACCTGGAACTGGACGCCCATGGCGTGGTGGTGCGTGCCAATCGCGCCACCTATGCCTTGCATCCCGTTGACCATGGCGAACTCATCGGCAGGTCGGCTTGGGATTCCATGCCCCCCGGCGAAAAGGAGCAGAGCTGCGCCGCCTATATGCAACTGCTGGAGACCGGCGCAGAGCCGCAAACAGTGCACCGTCACATCTTTGACAAGTCTGGCGAGTTTCGCATCTACAAGATGTACCGCCGCTTTATCCGCGATGAAGCGGGCAAGCCCATCGGTATGAGAGTGATCAGCGTCGATGTGACCGAGACCACGAATGCTTTGGAAGAGACGCGCCGGGAGCGCCAGTGGCTGGAGCACATGGTGGCGTGTATGCCGGCCGCGGTGATTGTCACCGATACTGTGGGCATGGTCACCTACTTGAATGCCGCTGCCGAGGAACTGCTGAGCTGGATGGCTAGTGAGGCGATCGGCACGGAAGTCGAGAAGATCCTTCCTTTGCTGGAGTACAGCGCCACCGATGGAGTCATGTTGGATCATGGTGCGGCGTTGGAAAAGCCAACCTGCGGAACGGCCACCACCGCTGATCGGCAGGGCAGGCAGTTGCGGGTCGAGATCCGCACCGCTCCCATGGTCAACAAGCAGACCGGCGTCACCATCGGCGTGACTGGCTTCGTGCGCAGGTTGAGCGTTGCCTAGATTGCACTTGACTCGTAATCTAAAATGGTTACATTGTAACTGTGACGAGCAAGGAACTAAAGCGATGGCTGGAGAAGCAAGGGGCTACCTTCACGCCGGGCAAGGGTGCGCACCTACGTGTCGAACCAAGCGGAAAGTTCTCCGTTATCCCGATGCACAATAAAGACCTCCCTAAAGGAACACTTCTCGCAATCAGAAAGCAACTTGGGATCAAGTAAAGGAGAAACAATGCAATATCCAGCGAAAATCCTCTGCGAAAGTGACGGATGCACCGTGACTTTTCCAGACATCCCGGAAGCGATCACCTGCGGAGATTCCGAGGAAGATGCCCTCCTGCATGCTGTTGATGCTCTTGAAACCGCCCTCGATTTTTACTTCGAGAAGAATCGCACGGTTCCAATGCCGTCTATTCGAAAGCGCGGACACCGCATGGTAGAGCTGCCCGCGAGCGTTTCCGCTAAAGTTCTTCTTTTCAATGAAATGGTCGGACAGAAGGTACGTCCTGCTGATCTTGCGAAGCGGTTGTCGATCCCGCGACAGCATGTGAACCGCCTGCTTGATCCGCGACACTCTACCAAGATCGACGGCATAGCCAGCGCATTGAAGGCGCTGGGTAAAACACTGGAGATGCGGGTGGTGTAGCCAGGTATTTGTGCATTGCGGGCTTCATCGACCAGCCAGATACAGGTAGCCCTTGAAAATCATGAAGAAGAACAGGAAGACGATGATGGCCAGAAATACCATCATCTGGACCATCTGCTCGGCTCGCAATATTCTTTCGATTGCAGAGCAGAATTTGCGGGCGGATTAATTCACTTTTGCCTCCTAGTCCCTCAGTCCCTAGTCCCTTAGTCCCTATTTTTTCTTCTTCCCCCCACCTAAAAGCCCTTCCAGCTCTTCCTTGAACTCGCGCACGTCCTTGAAGTCGCGGTAGACGCTGGCGAAGCGGATGTAGGCCACGGTGTCCAGGCCCTTGAGGTGCTGCATGATCAACTCGCCGACCTCGCGGGTGGAGCGCTCCCGCTCGGGGGCGTCCATCAGATAGCTCTCGGTGGCGTCGACGATCGTCTCTAGTTGGTTGGAGGCAACGGGGCGCTTTTCGCAGGCCCGGAGCAGTCCGCTCAATACCTTTTGCCGCTCGAAGCGTTCGCGGCGACCGTCCTTTTTGACCACCATGTAGGGGATCTCGTCGATGCGCTCATAGGTGGTGAAGCGACGATTGCAGCGTTCGCACTCCCGCCGACGCCGGATGGCGTCCGCTTCCTTGCTCTCGCGCGAGTCAACCACCCGATCCTGACCAAAACCACAATAGGGACACTTCATGCTGGGGTGATTCTAGACGAGGGGACAGGGATTAGGGAACAGGGATTGCAGGGACTGAGGGACTAAGGAGCAGCTTGGCTCGCTTCGGCAAGTCACGGTAGCAAGGAACTCTTGACGGAGACGCGAAGCTCGCCAACTTGCCAACTCGCATTCCCGCGAAGCGGGGGCTAAAGTGCTATCGCAAAACCACCGTTCCGCCGCAAAACCAATGCTCTAACTCATCGAAACGCTTAGCCCAAAAACTCCGTAATGGCCTCGACTACTGTTTGCTGCTCGTCTTCGCGCAGTTCCGGGAAGATGGGCAGGGCCAGCACTTCGCGGGCAGCGCGTTCGGATTCCGGGAAGTTGCCCTCCTGGTAGCCGAGGTGCTTGAGCGCCTCCTGCAGGTGCAACGGCACGGGGTAATAGATCTCCGAGCCGATCTTGCGCTCGGCCAGAAAGGCGCGCAGATCGTCGCGGCGCTGGGTGCGGATCACGTATTGATGCCAGACGTGGCGGGTTCCCTTGACCTCGTGGGGCAGAACCACGCCATGGCTGGGATAAAGTCCAGTCTCTGCCAGCCCGGCCGCGGCAAAGAGGGCGTGATAGCGCTTGGCTACCGTGCGCCGCGCCTCGGTCCAGCCTGCGATGTGCTTCAGCTTGATGGAGAGAATTGCGCCCTGGAAGCCGTCCATGCGGGTGTTCCAGCCGACCTCGTCGTGATAGTAGCGGCGGCGCATTCCATGCTGGCGCAGCATCCTGGCCCGCTCGGCCAGTTCGTCGGAGTTGGTGCTGATCATGCCGGCATCGCCGGCGGCGCTGAGGTTTTTGGTGGGATAGAAGCTGAAGGCGGCGGCATCGCCCAATCCGCCGGCTTTCACTCCCTGCCACTCCGCGCCCCAGGCCTGGGCGGCGTCTTCGATCAGCTTCAGCCCGAAGGTCCTGCTCAGGCTGGTGAAGGCGGTACAGTTGGCTGTCTGTCCAAAAAGATGCACCGGCAGCAAGCCGGAAACGGCCGCGCCGCTAGGGCTGTCCAAAACAATTTCACAGGCTTTGGGATCGAGATTGAAGGTGGCTGGATCGATGTCGGCCAGCACCGGAATCGCTCCGACGCGCAGAATCGAGCTGGACGAGGCAAAAAAGCTGAAAGGAGTAGTCAGTACCGCCTGTCCGGGGCCGATGCCCGCGGCGGCCAGCGCCAGCCACAACGCGTCGGTGCCCGAGGAGCAGCCCAGCGCATGGGCCACGCCCAACTGCGCGGCGGCGGCCTTCTCAAAGGCTGCAACTGGCTCACCCAGAATGAATTGCTGCGTCTCAAGGACGTGGCCTACCGCCGCCAGCAGTTCCTCGTGGAGCGGCTGGTACTGGCGCTTCAGGTCCAGCATGGGGACTGGCTGGGCGGCAGTTGCAACAAGAGCGGGTCGGACGGAGACAGAGTTTTTCACGTGAATAATGGTAGCAGCCGGGCAAAAGAAGCGTCCCACTGTGAGGGCCGCAGGAGGCAAACCGGCGGTTCGGGAAGCGTATTCCATATGGTGGTATAGTCGAGGGCTGATGCAAAAGGAGATTTCGGATTTTGTACGGTAATGATTGTGAGCGTGGATTTGGTTCTTATGCGGCTTCAGTGGGCAAGACTGAAGTGCGCAGTTCGCTTCCCGGAAACGGGGCTGGGCGAGGGAATTTTTCCTGCTCTTTAAATAGCCGGGCGAGCCTGCTGGTTGCACAGGCGGGGAAACGTATATATTGTTGTCACATTGCGGGACCATGCGGCGCCGGGCATTCTGGCGCCGCCCCCGCGGTTTTTCGCATCCGTTACGTGCAATTTCGCAAGACCCAAACCACTCGAAAGAAAGTAGGAGATCGGCACATGGAGAACAAGCCGGCACAAAATATTCAGGATACGTTTCTGAACACCGTCCGCAAGGATAAAACCCCGATCACGATTTATCTGGTCAGCGGCGTCAAGCTCACCGGAAAGATCCGGTCCTTTGACAAGTATTCCGTGCTGCTGGAAAACAACAGCCAGGAACAGCTGATCTTCAAGCACGCCATCTCGACGGTGGTGAGCAATCGCAGCATCATGCACACCGAGCACCGTCCGACAGCGGTTTTTGCCGGCAGTGGTCCGGCTCCGGTAGCTGGTCCCATCGCCGCACCCGCACCGATTCCCATGGAGCAGCGGTAGCAGGCGGGGAGCAGACGCGTTTGGCAGTGGAGCAAAGCCGGATGAGCAGCACCGGGGTCCGGCCGGAAAGAGCAGTGCTGGTGGGAGTGGAGATTGCAAGCCGCTCCCGGGCCACCCGTGCATCGGTAGATGGTGCGCGTAAGGGACTTTTGTCGCTTGCAGCCGGTCTTTCCGAATCCGCATTGCCGGAAGCGTCTGTGAACGAGGAACATTCTGGAATCTCTACCGCTTTGGATGCGGAGGAGTCGCTGGCGGAGTTTCGCGAGCTGGTTACCAGCGCCGGAGGCGAAGTAGCCGCCGAGTTGTTGCAACGGCGCGCGCGTCCCGATCCGGCTACGCTGATTGGAGCGGGCAAGGTCGAGGAGATTGCCGGTGTCGCGGCGTCCGTTGAGGCCGATCTGGTTCTCTTCGATCACGATCTCACTCCAACTCAATTACGCAATCTGGAAGCCGCTCTGCCATGCCGGGTTCTGGACCGCACACAACTCATTCTGGACATCTTTGCCCGCCATGCACGGACCCGTGAGGGACAGTTGCAGGTGGAGCTGGCGCAGCTGGAATACATGCTGCCGCGGCTGACAGGCAAGGGTAAAGCCATGTCGCAGTTAGGCGGTGGCATCGGCACCCGCGGACCCGGCGAGACCAAGTTGGAGACCGACCGGCGCAGGATTCAGAGCCGCGTTGACCACCTCAAATCCGAACTGGAGGGCGTGCGCCGGGTGCGCAAGCAGCAGCGCCAGCGGCGGGAGGCTGTCCCGGTACCCACGGTGGTCCTGGTGGGCTATACCAACGCCGGCAAGAGCACGCTCTTCAACAAGCTGACCGGAGCGGCGGTACTGCAATCGGCGCGCATGTTCGCGACCCTGGATCCCAAGCTTCGGGCCATTGAACTGCCCAGCCGGCGCAAGATTCTGCTCTCCGACACGGTGGGGTTCATTCGCAACCTGCCCCACACGCTGGTCACCAGCTTCCGCGCCACGCTGGAAGAGGTGGGACAGGCGGAGGTTCTGCTGCACATCCGCGATGCCGCATCAACCTATGGTGAGGAGCAGAAGACGCAGGTGGAGAAGGTGCTGGGCGAACTGGAAGCGCTGGGCAAGCCGCGCATCGAAGTCCTGAACAAGATCGACCTGCTGGAGGAGCACGAGCGCGAGGGAATGGTGGCTCGTTCACAGGCTCGTGACGGCGAGGTCGTGGTTTCAGCTCGCACCGGAGAAGGCATGGAGGCACTGCTGCTGGCCATCGATGCCGCCCTGCACTCCGACCCGGTTATGGAAGCTGAACTGCGCGTTCCCCAACAGGAGGGCGCGGTGCTGGCGATGATCGAGGCTGGTATGGTGGTGCATCAACGGGATTACGAGGGCGAAATGGTTCACCTGCGGGTGAGCGGTCCGGCCTCGCTGCTGGGACGGCTGCGTCGCTTTCGTAGCGGCGGAGAGAACGGAGAAGCTGAACTGACCACAAAGCAGTCTCGGAGTTCATCATAAACAGCAGCCAACTCTATTCATCCTTCGGATTTCGCCAACCCGTTCCAACAAAGCACAAGATTCCTGCTCAGGGACATATGGGCTCTTCCTAGGCGCTTCTTTGCCTTTGCCCAAGATTCATGGGGAAGAGAGCCGCGGATACACCGTAATCAGCTCTAGGCCGAGTCTGGCTCGGAGCTGTTCCAAGCCATGGCCTCGTTATAGAAATGCACCAACTGTTGCTGATGCAGGTGGGCATTTTGTGCCAGAGTGTCGCAAAGTTCCCAGGCACCGCGTTCGTAGGCTTCCAGCCATTGCAACAGCCCGCGCTCGGCGTTGTTGGTGCCCAGTAGCGCCTGGTGAATCTCATGGCGCATGGGCATTTGCGCGACCAGTGTATCCATGGGCATGCGCAGCATGGCGGGCAGCAGGCTAAGCATCCCCAGCAGGTACTGTTCATCAGGCTGCAATCCGCAGAGGGGGGCAGCGAGTTCGCAGAAGCGCGCGCGCATCAGGGTCATGCGCAGAACCTCCGGCGGCTTGCCGGAGTTCAACTCGCTGAGGATAGCCAGGGAGGCGATGCGCCGGAAGGTGGCTTCGCCCACCAGAACGATGGCCATTTCAATGTTGCAAATCTGCTGACGAATGGCGAAACCCGGAGAGTTGACCAGGCGAAGCAGCCGATAGGTCAGCGCGGCGTCGAATTTGACCAGCTTGCACAACTCCGGCAGATCCAGGGGGTCACGGTACAGGTGGTGCAGAATCTGCACATGGATCAGGCGATTGGCGGGTATCTTGGCATGGGAGAGCAGTTCCGGCTGGCAGAAGTAGTAGCCCTGGAAGAAGGAAAAGCCTTCCTTGCGCGCCTGGGCCTGGATCGACTCGCTTTCCACTTTGACGGCGATCAGGCAGGTGGAGGATTTCTGAAAGCGTGACCGCACCTCGCGGCGCTGGTCAGGAGTGCTGTTGCAAAAATCAACTTTAATGTAGTCGGCAATCTCTGCCAGGGGTTCCAGCCTCTGCTCCCAGATAAAATTATCCAGCGCCAGGTAATAACCGATGGACTTCAGGCGGCGACAGGCAGCCAGCAACGCGGGGCTGAAGTCGGCCGCGCCATTGATCTCGATGACGGTCGTTGCCGGGGGAAGTACTTCCACGAGCTGCTCCAGAATCGACTCTGCCGAGCAGTTGATGAAGGCCGGCAGTCCGCCGGTCAGACGTTCGAAACCGAAGTTCAGTGTATCGTCCAGAATGGTGCGGGTCGCCTGTTTGCGGTCGCCACTAAAGCTGTGCTCCTGCCCATAACGGAAGAGCAGTTCGTATCCGTGTACCCGTCCATGCAGATTGAGAATGGGCTGGCGGGCCACATAGCGTATCTCGCTGTGAGCATTCTGAGCTAATTTATCTGTATTCGGTTCTGCCTGCGTGCTCTGGTCCATCATGATACCTCCATTGGAAGCCCGTGCATGTTCCGTAGTCTATCCTGTGATAGCGAACTATCAAGCATCCGTACGACAGACTTGCATGTTTTATACCAAAGATTGTAAGTTCATCGCGGATGGGGAGAGGTAGAAGTCTTGGAGCAAGGATGGCGCAGCCGCGAGGAGCCGGAACCCGAACGGAGCAGCATCCCGTTTGTTCCCAGCACGCGCGGTGCTGGTGATGGTTCTCTATCTTTGGTGCTGGTTGGGCCAGAGGAGAGTCGTCGTCAGATGGCCGCCGATGCATTTTTGGCGAGCGGCTTGATTCAGCGCTGCGAAAACCTGACTTATCCAGCCAGCATTGAGGATGTACCGTTGCTGGCGGCGCGCGGCTTCGATGTTATTGCGGTGGATCTGGATGCGGATAGGGAGTTTTCCCTGAAGCTGGTCTCCCGGCTAAGTGCCCAAGCTCAGGCCTCGGTCATGGTCTATACCGACCGCGCCGACGCCGAATTGCTGGTACGCTGCATGTGGGCTGGGGCCCGCGAGTTTCTTACTTTGCCCGTGCCGCCCACCGTCCTGCACGAAGCGCTGCAAAGAGCTTTGGCGCGTCGCCCTTCCCTGCGCGCGGTGCGCAAGGCGCTGGGCAAGGTGTTGGTCTTTACCGGAGCCAAGGGAGGTTCCGGGGTCACCATGCTGGCTTGCAACTTTGCCGCGGCACTGGCCAAGGATTACCCCACCCTTTTGATCGATCTCGACCTGCCTCTGGGCGATGCGGCAATCAGCTTGGGCTTGTCCCCGGAGCACTCCACGGTCAGTGCCTTGCAGGATCCAAATCGGCTGGACATGACCCTGCTTTCTTACTTGACGGTGCGCCACGATTCCGGGCTTTCCGTGCTCGCCGCACCCGGCCAGTATGTGCAGATTAATTATTCCGATGAGGCCATCGAAAAACTGCTGGTCGTTGCCCGGCAGAGTTTCGACTATGTGGTGGTTGACGCCGGTTCGCGCCCCGACCTGCGCACCGCAGCGGTTTTTCAGGAAGCGGCGGTAGCCTACCTCGTGGTACAAAATGGCAAAGCCGAGCTGCGCAACGCCAACCGCATCGTGCAGCGTTTTTTTGCCACCAGTGGAGCGCGGCTGCAGGTGGTGCTCAATCAGCATCCGGCCAACTTGCAAAGCTTTGATCGGGAAGAGATCACCAAAGCTCTGACCAAGCCGGTGCAGTGGAAGATTCCCAGTGATATCAACACCTTGCAGCGGATGAGAAACGCATCGTTGCATCTGGCGCCGGCGAACTCCCTTTTGGCTCGCGCCCTGCGCAAAATGGTCATCAATGCTTCCGGCGCGCCTGCCGAAGTCAAGAAAAAGAGCTGGTTTAGATGGTAAGACAGAGGCGATTCAGATCGTCGCAACTTTAAGTTGCCTGCTTGTGGCACGAAGAAAGCCGCGCCCTGAAACAATTCAATTCAGGTCATGCTGCAAAATTGAGATCTCTACAGAAAAATCCGGGAATCCGGCATACAATCGGTGGCATACAGAACTTCCAAAATAAATAGATGTGGCCAGGGCCTATCGCTTTAACTCGACGCAAGGAATCACAGGGGACACCACCGGCAGGTCTTCGTCACTGGGGCGGGGCGAGTGGCGACCTTCTACTGAACCAACCTGGGCATGGTTATTTTGGTACCGGTCTAGAGCAAAACCAGAGTCCCTATATCCTGACAAGCACTCTGGAAGGTCGTCGCTTCCTGCTGGTCGCGCCGACTTGAGAGCGTGGTTTCGGGATACATCGACTCTGGTTTTGCTGTAGCCGTGCCTTCCAGCAAATTCTGGAAGTGGGAGGCACGCGTAAAAGATCAATAAATCAAGAAAAGCTGAATTATGGTTGGAAAGGTCAAGAGATGGGCGCTGAATGGAGTCTATATTCTTATAAAACGGAAGCAGAATTGAAGAGCGGTAACCGGAAGTCTCTCTCCCCGGAAGTCATGGGGGATCTCTATCTGGAGGCTGCCTGCTTGCGGTTTTCGGGCTGGTCAGGGAAGAGCCCAGGAGGAACTGTGAGCACAGGAACAGGCAGTGCAGCTCCATCAATCACTACACTCTCCAGCCGCGAGGTTTACCGCAACCACTGGATGCGGGTGCGGGAAGACCAGATACTGCGCTCCAACGGTCAGCCTGGCATCTACGGGGTGGTGGACAAGGACGACGCTGCCATCATTCTCCCTGTCGATCATGGCCGTGTCTGGCTGGTGGAGCAGTTCCGCTACACCATCCAGGAGCGCGCGCTGGAACTGCCTCAGGGCGGTTGGGAGATGGAGATCGACGATCCCGAAGAGCTGGCTCGTGGCGAATTGCGCGAGGAGACGGGTCTTCATGCGGCGCAGATGACCTATCTGGGCTGGCTGTGGATCTCTTATGGATTTACCAAGCAGCGGCATCACGTCTTTTTGGCAACCGGGCTGACTTCGGTCGGGAAAGACCCCGACGCTGAAGAACACGACCTGACGGTGCACTCCTGCACGGTGGAGGAGTTCGAGGAAAAGATGCTCAACGGGACGATCCGCGACAACTGCACGGTTTCGGCCTGGGGGCTGTATCTGATGTGGAAGGCGCGGCAGGGCTGAGAAACTGGCTGGTCACTGCGAGCGTTCTGGCGAGTTCAGAGCGATTCCGGGATACCTGCGGCCTTTCCAGCGGCCAGGTAAAGCCGCCGGAAGACACTGGCTTCAAAGAGACTCCGTGCCTTGGATTGCCCCAGGATTTCTTCCGCGCGCCGAGATACCGCGTGATAGGTCCTCATCATCTCTGGAACGGAGGCTCTATTGCGAGGCGACTGGCGGACAAAGGCATTGCACAGTTCTCGCATGACTCCAGACACGGTTCCCTGGTGGATATTGGCGTCAGTTCCACTCAAATCGCTCAAGGATTTTGCCAGCCGACGGTGCACTGTTTCAAAGACAAACCAGTCGTGTGGAGCCGAATCGATTTGTGCGGAGGCGACCGCCAATCCAAGCTCAAAGGGCATGTTGAAACGTGGTGTCGCAGGCTGGGTACGGTCCAATTGCACGCGGGAAAGGTCATGGATCGAATAGCGGCAGCTTCGAATCAGTTCGAGAATTTTGCCCAATCGATCCTGTCCGCCGGGAATCTCAAGGGTGGCGCGCGGATCGAGGCCCAGATGAATCAAGCCTGTAATGTAAGCAAGATAGAGGCGGCGAAACTGGTCGTCGTAGGGGATGTTGAGAAAAACCGCGTTGTTGGATTGCTCAGGTTGTTTTGCGAGCACGGTTGGTTTTCTTTCTCACGATTGCGGAGCTGCGCTTAATGCCGCTGAGAGCAGATGAGGAAGACACGGGATTGAACTCCAGATTTTCTGGTTTGCGAACGGGACTGCTCGCAAAAAGACTTTCCACAAAATTTTCATCTGCTTCGGACAGGCCAAGACGCCGCCGAATATCGTCCAGCGTCGGCATGGGAGTCGTGATGATGACGGAGTGGGCCATGGCAACTCCAGAATACAACCAACCTGAATTGGCGACGCAGAGATTTTGAGCCATACAAACAAATCATCCCTTTGGCTGAATCTGTTCGCCAAAGGGATGATCTTTGCTGTTCCCTGTTTTTTCCCCTACCCCCGCTCCTCGACAGGAATCCAGTGGGAGGGGTAAGCCGGTCCGATGTACTCGGCACGGGGACGGATGAGGCGGTTATCGTCGAGCTGCTCAATGATGTGGGCGGCCCATCCGGCGATGCGGCTGATGGCGAAGATCGGCGTGTAGAGGTCGATATCGATGCCCAGCGTGGCGTAGGTCGAGGCGGAGTAGAAGTCCACATTGGCGTTGAGCTTCTTGTCGGCATTGATGTACAGCTCGATGGCCCGGGACATCTCGTACCATCTGGGATCACCGCAGTCGTGGCCCAACTGTTTGCTCATTTCGCGCAGGTGGGTGGCGCGGGGATCTTCGGTCTTGTAGACCCGATGGCCAAAGCCGGAGATCTTCTGCTTGGCGGCCAGCATGTTCTTCACATACTCGACGGGATCCGCGCCGGCCTTGTCGATGGTCAGCAGCAGGCGCATCACGCCCTCATTGGCGCCGCCGTGCAGCGGGCCCTTGAGTGCGCCGATGGCCCCGGTAACCGCCGAATGAACGTCGGAGAGGGTAGCGGCGATGACCCGGGCGGCAAAGGTCGAGGCGTTCAGTTCATGATCGGCGTGCAACACCAGGGCCATGTCCATGGTCCGGACGGCGGTCTCGGAGGGCTTGACGCCGTTGAGCATCCACAGGAAGTTGGCTGCGTGACTCAGCGAGCGGTCCGGGGGGACGATCTCCAGCCCCTTGCGCAGGCGGTCGTAGATGGCCACCAGCATGGCGATCTGCGAGGTCAGATTGTAGCTTTTGCGCACGTTGGCGTCGTGCGAGCAGTCCTTCTCGTCGGCATCATAGAAGCTGAGGGCGCTGACAGCGGTGCGCAGCACTTCCATGGGCGTAGCGGTGGTGGGGAAGGCGCGCAGCATATCGATGATGCGTGCATCCAGAGAACGCGAGAGCGCCAGCCGGGCAGTGAAATCGCGCAATGCCAACTCATTGGGCAAAATGCCGTTCCACAACAGGTACGTAGTCTCTTCAAATGTGGAGTTGTCTGCCAACTCGTGGATATCAATACCGCGATAGGCGAGTACGCCCGCATCTCCATCAATCCAACAGATGCCGGAGTTCGCCGCGACAATCCCTTCCAATCCCTTACCTGTGCCCGCTGTCGACATAGCCTTTCGGATATCCCCCTTGCAATGACGTTCCATTTTTACGTGTGCGGCGTGGTTCCAGTCCCGGAGACGGACCGGGGAGCGAAGATGCAGTAAGCATGTTTATAACGGAAGGATTCGACCCTTGTCACGAAGTATGGGACGGCAGCGTCCTAAAATCGGCTGCCGGGCATTCCGAAAGCGGCCATTCCGGGGGCAAAGTGCAGCTTTTTCTGCACACAGGGGCCTTTTTCTATATGCTGAAGTTTCCCCGGAGACTGGTGCGGAATGCGTCGTGAAGTCCGTACTTGAGGGCCGGGTAAGCGACAATTTCGAGCGTCAGGTTGGATGTTGGCAAAGCGGGAATCGGAAAATGAGCGTCTAATAGTGGCAGGATGGCGCCCTCCGCCGGCAGTCTTTTGAAAATGAGGCTGCTGGGCGGTCCGCTGTGCTTCCACGATCATCGGCGACCCGGCGACGGGACGCCACAGAGAAGAAAGGCAAACGATGAGTGAATTTGACAACACCCCCAGGACCTACTCCGGCGCACTGCTGGCGGCAATTGCCGTAGCCTTGCTGGCCGGTGTGGGCAGCTTGATCTGGAATTACTCGCTGAGTGGCAAGCTGGCCAATCAGGAACTGGCGCTGAGCGATGCCAAGGACCAGAACAAGAAGCTGGCCGCCGAGTTGCGCGAGACCGATGCGCACCTCAAGGTCGCTACCGAGGAACTGGGCACCTCGCTGGGTCTGACGCAGAAGCAGATGGACGCCAAGGCCGAAGAGATCATTCGCCGCGAGAGCGCCGCGGAGCTCAACAGCCAACGGCTGGAAGCGGCCCAGAAGCAGACCGCACAGCAGGTCAGCAGCGTCTCCAGTGAAGTCTCCAACGTCAAAACCGACGTGGGCGGGGTGAAGAGCGATGTGGCCAAAACGCAGAACGAACTGGCCACCACCATCAGCCAGTTGCAGTCGATGAAGGGTGACCTCAGCGACCACAGCAGCCTCATCGCCCGCAATCACGACGAGTTGGAACTGCTCAAGCACAAGGGCGACCGCAACTACTACGAGTTCACCCTCAACAAGGGCCAGCGCAAGCCGGTCGGCACGGTGAGCCTGGAGTTGAAGAAGACTGACCCCAAGAAGGGCAAGCTGACCCTGATGGTCTACTCCGACGACAAGAGCTACGAGAAGAAGGACCGCAACATCAACGAGCCCTTGCAGTTCTATAGCGGCAAGGATCCGATGCTCTTCGAGATCGTGGTCAACTCGATCAGCGCCAAAAACCAGGTCAGCGGATACCTCTCCACGCCCAAGAACGCACCGGCGCCGGTGAGCATTCACTAGGGAACAGGGGTCAGGGGCGGCGGACTCGTATTTGTGACTTGATCCTGACCAGACAAAAGGCCTCCACTCTTGGATGAAGAGTGGAGGCCTTTGTCGTGCAGAGGATCTTATAGCACTTTAGGAAATGCTGTAGACCGAAACCATGCTCTCAAGTCGGCGCGACCATTAGGGAGCGACGACCTGCAATGCTTTAATAAAGTTCACACTATTTCCTAAAGTGCTCTAACAACGGAAAGCTGGACGGATTACCGCTCCGGCACCGGGCCGGACGGGGTCAGCTTGAGGTCGGGTTGATAGCGGAAGCCGATGGTGTAGTCCAGATCCTTGTGGGTCTCCCACTGCTGCTTGTTGAGGCGATAGAAGGTGATGATCTCGCCCTCCACCGTTTGGCCGGGTTCGAGGGTGGCTTCAATCGGCAGGGGCTTGCCGTGCATCGGTTCCAGGCTGGGGTAGGCGATAAAGAGCCGGTTGAAGTCCGTGGCGCTGGCTGCATAGCTGGAGTGGATGCCGTCGTCCAGGGTCATGTTGCTCAGGATCTGGTGCAGAAAGAGCGGTGTTTTGCTCTGGTTGTGCAGCCGGACCAGGGCGAAAACCAGCAACTGGTCAAAGCTCTCCTTCGCCATGGGGGCACCGTTGGCGTCGAAGCCGGAACTCTCCACATGCATGGGATGGGCCCAGACCTGCAGGATCTCTCCAGTAGCCGCCGGAGGCTTTTGTCCGGCAATGACATACAGGGCAATGGCGATGCTCACCAGCACACCAGCAACAATGCTGGCCCAGACCACATGGCTGGTGCCTTTGGTGAACTCCTCGCCACGTGCGGCGTCGTCAATCTCTTCCAGCGAATCCTGATGCAGTAGGCTCATAGCGAACCTATCTTACCCTCATCCGCACAAATTGAGCTATCGAGAAATAAATCTTTTCCGCAGACGTACTTAAATCGAACAGAAGGCGAGGTATTGCCAGATGGAAACCTGGATGGTCGCTTTCGACTACGAAAAACCGCGACACTGACAGACAACTACCGCAGGAACTGAGGTACACAGCAGAAGTGCCGGGTTCATTGGGGGCGAAAAAGCGAAGGATTGAAAAAATCGTAGTTGGTGCCAGGGAAGTGCCGGCGCGGGGAGTTGCTCACCTCGACGCCGATTCGAATCTTCCCGCAACTGCCTCCGACCGTTTCCAGAACAAGTATTTTGGTCCTGAAAAACAGTTTGTGACAAGCAACCTGAAAATAAGCGCACTTCAGAATAACCACCCCGAAGGGCCGTTTTCTCTTGCTCGAATTTCAGCGCCGTTAGGCTGCGTTGTGCGCGGCAGCATCCCGCAGTCGGAGTACAGCATCCGCCTGGGGACCTTTTTGACCCTGGACGATATCGAACTCAACCTCATCGCCCTCTTTCAGCGTTTTATATCCGTCCAGTTGAATCGACGAGTAGTGGACGAATACATCCGGCCCGTCTTCGCGGCCGATGAATCCATAGCCCTTGGCGTTGTTGAACCACTTGACCTTCCCTTTGTACTGTGCCACAGGCGTGCCTTTCTTACTGCTTACTGAGATGCCGGCGAACGGACTTTTGGGGAAAAGTACGCCGGTAAAAATAAGACGCAGAAAGTAGCCTAAAGGTTGAATTATTTTGGATCGGAAGGCTGCAAAATAGGATGGGCCAGCTAAAAAAATGCTGGCCCACGGTGTAAGTGATTTGAATTGCATCTGAAATAGAAGAATGCGGCCATAACGACTGCGGGCGTTTTTTCTACTTCTTGTGCTTGCCGGCGTTCTTGCGAGCGTAGAGCAGTACGCTGGTCAGTGTCTTGCCGTCGAGAATCTCACCCTTGTCGATCATCTTGAGTACTTCGGAGAGCTTGACCAGACGAATCTCGATCTGCTCATCCTCTTCGGGATGGGCATCGCCGGCAACCAGACCTTCGGCTAGAAAGACCTTCATCGATTCGCCCAGGAATCCGGGGCTGGCGAAGTATTCCACCAGCGGCTTCCACTTCTTGGCGCTGTAGCCGGTCTCTTCGGCCAGTTCGCGCTTGGCGCCGTCGAGAGCTTCTTCGCCCTCGTCGAGTTTGCCGGCGGGCAGTTCCCACAGGTATTGGTTGGCGGCGTGACGGTACTGGCGCTCCACTACAATCCAGGGGTCCTTTTTGCTCTTGGTGGAGTCGAGAGCCAGAATCACCACGCTGCCGTTGTGGCGGATGACGTCGCGCTCGTTCTCTTTGCCGTTGGGCTCGATCAGCTTGTCATGCAGAATGCGGAAGAGCGGCCCTTGATAAACCACCTCGGAGCTGAGAATCTGCGCCGTCTCCGGGAGAGGAGCAGTTTTGGGAGCCTTTGGAGCTTTGGGTGCCTTGGGCTTGGGCGTCTTGGTCTTGGATTTGACCGGCGCAGCCTTCACTTTCTTGCTCTTGGCTACCGGAGTGGCCTTGGCAACTTTTACGGCTTTCTTTTTGGCAGGCTTTGCGGCAGGCTTTTTGGTTGGCTTGGTGGCGGGCTTCTTTTTGGTCTTCGCGGGTGGCGCGGCGGAGGCGCTGACAGTCTCTTCGGGCTTGGCAGTCTTTACGTTTTTAGCCATGGTTGCGGTTCTCCTCGATGGCGCAGAGCGGAAGCAAATCCGCGCGCAGTCACGAAAAGTATACGCACTGCAGTGCTTACGCCAAGTGAAAACTGCGCTGGACTGCATCGAATGTGCCTAACGTGGCATCCTAAACAGAGCCAGGGTGCGTCGTGGCCGATATCTGCGCTGGCTTTTGCGCAGAAAGCCTGCTCCTTGCAGCGAAAGGGAACGAGTTGCCGAGCATCGAGTCGATTGCTATCCACGAAGTGCCGGGAATGAGCCGGCTGTTTCTCGACCATGCTGCCGGGGCGGCGCAGTTTTTTTGTCCGGTGCAAGAGCTGCAACAGCCCGCTGTTCCTGCACACCGAGCAGAACTGACCGCGCTACTGACGGAGCAGAATCCGTCGGCCTCCGCAGCCTCAGCGCTTGCAGCACTCGGTCAAGGCGCTGGCGTTGTGGTTACTGGGCAGCAAGTTGGCCTCTTTGGCGGACCACTCTACACTCCTTTGAAGGCTGCTACGGCCATCGCCCGCGCCCGACAGGCTACAGCGAACGGTCAGCCTCACGTTGCAATCTTCTGGCTGGCGACCGAAGACCACGACTTCGCCGAGATCGACCATGTGGTTTTTCCCGGCAAACGCCAATTGCATAAACTGCGTTATGCCCATGCTCCATCGAACCCGGTGCCGGTGGGTGGTGTATTGCTGGACGAATCGATCACTCCGCTGGTCGATGAGGCCATGGAACTGCTGGGCTACTCGGAGGCCATGACCGCGCTGGCCGAGGCTTACCGGCCGAGACGCACCTTTAGCCAGGCCTTTGCCGATTTCTATTCCCGCGCCTTTGCCGCCCAGGGATTATTGGTGATCGATGCCGGCAGTCGCGCCTTCCATCGCCTGGGAGCGCCGGTTCTGCAAGCCGCTCTGGAACGCGCCGATGAACTTCATGCAGCTTTGCTGGAACGCAATGCGGCGCTCATAGCGGCTGGTTATCACGCCCAGGTTGCGGTTGGATCGCAATCCAGCTTGTTGTTTTTGATCGAAGAGAAGACGGGAACACGGCTGGCGCTGAAGAGAACCCCAGCTACAACTGACGAGCCCGGCGGGATCTGGCAGGCGGGGCGGCAGAGTTATTCGACCGGCGAGCTGTTGGCGATTCTAGCCGCCGAGCCGGAGCGCATCTCCCCCTCGGCCTTGCTGCGGCCGGTCTTTCAGGATTTTCTGCTGGGAACCTCGGCGACCGTCGGTGGACCGGCGGAGATCGCCTACTTCGCCCAGTCGGCTGTGCTCTTCGAGCGAATTCTGGGCCGGGTGACACCGGGGCTGGCGCGCTTTTCAGCCACGTTGATCGAGCCGGCAATCGGCGAACTGCTGCGCAAGCATGAATTGTCGTTGCAACGGGTCTGGCAGGAAGATGCAGCCTCTCTGTCCAAGTTGTTGGCGGCGCGGGCCATGCCGGTCGAGGGCAAGAAGCTGCTTTCCGCGGCAGGCAATGCGCTCGATGCTGAACTGGACCCGCTTCTGGCCTGGATGAGCGCCGCGGATGCGGGGTTGGGCCAGTCCGGCGCGCGCGCGGCCAGCAAGATGCGCTACCAGATGAACCGCCTGCGCAATCTGGCGGCCAACTTCCAGCTGCAAAAAGAGGCTGCTCAGGGCCGTCATGCCGAGGCCATCCGTCAGGCACTGGCTCCCGGTGGAGTTTTACAGGAGCGTGTACACGGCGCTGCCTACTACTTTGCCCGCTATGGCTTTGAGTTGGCCGAAGAACTGACCGTTCAGGCGGGACATTCGACCGCAGGGCATTCCGCCATCTGGCTATGAATTTTCAGCCGGGCCGGACAGCGGCGTGGCCCTGCTTGCGCGCAAATTCGCAAAGTGCCTGATCGAAGGTCACCAGATGCGCTCCGAGAGCGCGAGCCAGACGTTCAGATCAGGAAAAAACGAGGTCATGGGGGTTCTCGTCCACCGGAAACCGGGGGCCGCGTTTGCCGGTAGCAGTGATCAGAGGAAGAGTCACACGTCTGCCTGTCTTTGGGGCTGATACTGTTTCGGCGTAAGCTTCCTGGACTGCCTGCACGATCAGGGATCGAATGGACGCACCGGAAGCTTCCGAGCGCTGCTTGAGTCGCTCGTGGAGAGGTTGCGGGAGTTCGATGGTCGTCCGGACTGGCATGACAGGATTATGGCACAGAATGCGAGTGAAAAAGCGGCGCTTTTGACCCTGTTGAATATAGAAATTCGCCCTGCTTTGCGACGATTGATCGACAAACCACAAGATAGGCTCCAGGGCAATTGCATTTGAAATTGCATTGCGGAAGTTTTCTTGACCAAACAAACTTTCCGACTATTTGAGGAGGGAGCAGGGGCACTCATGCCCCTGAAATCCAATCCTGCGGGAAACGGCTTCAGCCGCGGACCTCTCAGAGCAAAGCAAATCAATACCCGCGCCTGAAGGCGGATACTTTAGCTTTCAATATCAGGGGCATGAATGCCCCTGCTCCCGCCGGGCAAAGCCCAAACAACAGGGCGCAATCTGATAAAGATCCAAATGCGATTGCCCTGAGATAGGCTCCACATTCACTTTGTCAGGCATCGCTTGGAGGTTTATCGTTATTTTTCGCGGGCAGACTGGACGCTGTGTCGGTTTCAGCCGCAGGGGGACTGAGTGAAGCTCTTGCAAGTGTTATTGATCGTGGGTGTAGGTGCGGGAATTGCAGCGCAAACGGTCGCGGCGCAGGTTCAGGTGCGGGTTCCGGAAAAGGAACAGCCGTGCACTGTGCCGGGCGCGAACAACGACTTTCTCGGCATTCAGACCATTCGCCTCTGGCCCGGCGATGCGCCGCAGGCCAAGGGGAAGGCCTGTGAAGATACGCCGACCCTGACCATCTTTGATCCTCCGGTGGGCGCGGCCAATGGCGCGGCGGTGGTGATTTTGCCGGGCGGAGCCTACATGCACCTGTCGGGCAATCTGGAAGGGCGGGAGATTGCCGACTGGTTTGCCGCGCGTGGATTTCGCGCCTTTGTGCTTAGCTACCGGCTCTCTTCCAACGGCTATATCCTACCCATTCCGCTGCTGGACGCGCGCCGCGCCGTGCAGACGGTGCGAGCCAGGGCAGCGGATTACCACGTCAGCCCCAATCGCATCGTAATGATCGGCTTTTCGGCAGGCGGCCATCTGGCGGCGCTGGCGGCGACTCAGTTCATCCCCGGCGACCCAGAGTCCGAAGACCCCGTTGAGCGCGTCAGCAGCCGTCCTGACTATCTGGTGCTGGGCTATCCCTGGATCGGTGCCATCAGCAGCGATACCTCGCACCTGAGCTACTGCAAGATTCTCAACCTCATGGACCGCTGCGAGGCCCTGCGCGCCGCGTACTCTCCAGATCTTTTTGTCACCAAAGAAACACCCCCTACGTTCTGGTTTCATGCTGCTGACGATCACACCGTTCCGGTAGAGCAGGGACTGCGCTTCTATGAGGCGCTTATCAAGGCTGGCGTTCCCGCCGAGGCGCACGTCTATGGGCACGGCGGCCATGGCTTTGGGCTGGGCAAGGGGGACGCCGAACTGGAACAGTGGCCGGCGCAGATGGAGGCCTGGATGCGGAGCCTGGGTGTGTTGACGCCGGAAGCGAAGCCGTAATTTTTTGATCCCTTTCGGACAACGTAGGATCGAACGAGAGAGGATTCTTCTTTGCTGGTGCGCGATGATCGGTTGTTACACCGATTGCCGTGGCTGTGTAGATTTGTGGTTTCCCTGGTCGCGGAAGCGGGACCAGGGGCACCCATGCTGTTTTTGCCCTGTTGGTGCAGTATTGGCAGCGTTTCGTACTGTTTCGGAGAATTTCATGAAGAGATTGCTTGGACTGTCGGGTTTTTTTCTGGTTTTTTTCTTCTTGCTTTCCGCGGCGCGGGCGCAGGAGGTTCACCCTGCTATACCGGCCTCCGCCGAATCGCCAAAGGCGATTGAGAAGGAAATCATTCCCTCTGAAAAATCCTCGGTCACGCACCACGAGATGGTGCTCGACGGCAAGACGCTCAAGTACACCGCAACCGCCGGAACACTGCTCATCCGCGATGAGGAAGACAAGCCTTACGGCAGCATTTTTTACGTCGCCTATACGCTGGACGGCGCTGAAGCCACCAAGCGGCCTCTGAGCTTTCTCTATAACGGCGGGCCGGGTTCGGCCTCGCTGTGGTTGCATATGGGCTCGTTTGCGCCGGTGCGGATTGTGACGGACAGTCCCAATCCGACGGCTGGACCGCCCTTCAAGCTGGTCGCCAATGAATATTCGCTGCTCGACAAGACCGACCTGGTCTTCATCGACGCGCCTTTGACCGGCTACTCGCGGGCGGTGGGCAAGAGCACCGCCAAGGATTTCAATGGCGTGGATCAGGACTTGCACGCCTTTGATCGCTTCATCACCCGCTACCTTTCGGCGAACCAGCGCTGGAATTCACCCAAATTTCTTATCGGCGAGTCCTACGGGACGACCCGCTCGGCGGCTTTGGCCGACATGCTGGCCGGGGATGGAGTGCAGTTGAACGGGGTGGTGCTGATCTCGTCGATTCTCAACTACAACATCCGCGCCGGGGGCTACGACAACATCTACATCGCCAATCTGCCCAGCTATGCGGCGGCGGCGTGGTATTTCAACAAGATTCCCAACAAACCGGCGGATTTGGCCAAGTGGGTCGATGAGGCGAGAGCCTTTGCCGCGGGACCCTACGCTCAGGCGCTCTTTGCCGGGCACAATCTGCCCGCCGCGCAACTGGACTCTGTGGCCAAGGAGGTCAGCCGCATGACCGGCCTCAGCGTGGAGTACGTCAAAGAGACTAACCTGCGCATCTCCCCGGCCCGCTTCCGCAAGGAGGTGCTGCGCGAGGACCGCAAGACCCTGGGCCGCTATGACATGCGCTTTGAGGGCGTGGATGTGGACGCGGCCGGCGAGTCGCCGAGCTATGATCCCTCTGACAGCGGCATCGGTGGGGCTTTTATCGCCACGCTGCACGATTATCTGGAGCGGGAGTTGAAATACGAGAGCAGCGACGCCTACCGGCCCAGCAGCGACAGCTACCTCACCTGGGACTGGAAGCACAAGCCGACCTCCGCGCAGGGTCCGGGCGGCGAACAGGCGCAGCCCTACGTGGCCGCCGATCTGGCCAGCGCCATGCGTAAAAATCCCCATTTGCAGGTTTTTTCGGCCAACGGCTACTTTGATTTAGCCACGCCTTTCTTTGCCACCGAGTACGACCTCTCGCACATGAACCTGGAGCCGGAGCTGCGCGGCCATGTACACTTCGGCTACTATCCGTCGGGACACATGATCTACCTCAACGTGGACGCACTGCGGCAGTTGAAGGATGATTTGGCGGGGTTCATTGAGAAGCAGGGACTGAGGGACTAGGGACTGACGGACTTGGGAAAAGTTGGCAGTGGTCAGGGCTAGTATCAGGCGACAGTCCCTTAGTCCCTAGTCCCTCAGTCCCTGTCCCTACAAAGAGGCGGGCCGCCAGCCGAGGGAGTGGAAGGATTCCCATGGAAGGCGGCCCGCTGGACCCTGGACCGGGTCTAGGTGATAGGGTAAGTTTAGGCTTGTTCGAGTCAATTGCAAGCTCTTTTTGAGACGCTTGCAGGCAAGTCGTGACCGCAGTCACAAGCGCATCCCGGAACGGTCCGCTAGCGTTGACCTTGACGGGCAATGCTTGATACAACAAAGTGTTCCACCCCGCGCAGACACGGTTCAGTTTGAGTCGTGTGGGCAACCTGATCCACCGGAACCTGCATGGAAATCATTCAACAAGTCGGAGCGCTGTTTGTAGGCGCCATCCCCACGGCTCTGCTGTTCATCGTGCTGGTGATCTCTTACCAGTTGCTGGTGCAGGGTCCGCTGACCAAAACGTTGCAGGAACGCCGCCGCCGCACCGCGGGCGCCGTGGAAGATGCACAGAAGGCGATTGCCGAGGCTGAACTTCGCGCCGCCGACTATGCCACCCGGTTGCACGAGGCGCGCGTCGAGATCTACAAGATGCGCGAACAGCGCGTCAAGCAGTGGAACGCCGAGCGTGATGCCGCTCTGGATCTGGCCCGCAAGGCAGCTCACGGCAAGGTGAGCCAGGCTATCGCCCAGATCGAGGCCGAGGCCACCGCGGCCCGCCTCAGCATTCAGAGCGCCGCCGGCGAACTGGCCAATCAGGTAGTGCGGGCAATTCTGCCGCTGGCTGCCGGGGGTTCCCGTTGAAAAATCTGATGCCTCAATCCTGTCTCTCCTCTCGTTTTTTGCGGACTTTCCTTTTCACGGTTTTGGCTGCCGGTGTGGTGGCTGTGCCCGTTCGGCTGGCTGCTCAGGATGCTGCTCCGGCCACCGCAAGTGCGCAGGCGACGCCCAGCGCTCCAGTTGCCGCAGATGCGACCAAGACCGATGCGGCCAAGACGGATGAAAAAGCCGAGAACGCCGAGAAGGCCGAGATCGACGCCTTCCGCCTGGAGGCTCCGCTGATCAAGTGGGTCGCCAAGGCTCTGGATATCCCTCTTGAAACTACCGCCAAGTGGTCCGAGATCTTCAACTTCCTCATCATCGCGGTGCTCATCGGAGTGCCTTTGGCCAGGTTCATGCCCAAGGTGATCCGCAAGCGCGGCCAGACCGTGCGGGCAAGCATTGAAGAGGCTCGCAAGTCGGTTGAAGAGGCCAAGGTACGGCTCAGCGCCATCGAGTCCAAGCTCACCGGGCTGGACACCGAGATTGCACAAATCAAGGCCAACGTCGAGCAGGAAAGCCTGCAGGACGAGGCCCGCATCAAGGCCAGCATCGTCGAAGAGAGCGCCCGCATTGTGGCCGCAGCCGAGCAGGAGATTGAAGTAGCCTCGCTGCACGCCCGTCGCGGATTGCAAAACTACGCCGCCGACCTGGCTATCGAACAGGCCGCCAAGCAGTTGGTGTTGACCCCGGAGACCGATCAGGCTTTGATCGCCGAGTTCCTGCATGGCGTCAGCAAGGGAGGGCAGAACTAGATGGCTGCTTTTGTTTCCCGTTATGTTCATGCCTTTGCCGATGTCGTGGCCTCCGCCAAGCTGGATACCGCAGCTTTGGATGCGCAGATGGTTGATTTTCTTGGCACCTGGGACGGTAGCAGCGAACTGCGCGAGCTCTTCGCGACGCCTGCCGTGACTGCCGAGCAGAAGATTGCGATTCTGGACAAGTTGAACGCCAAGCTGGGGATGCAGAAGGAACTGCGCAACCTGCTGGCGATTCTAATCAAGAACGGCCGTATCGGGCATGTCCGCGAAGTGATCGTGGCCTACCGCACCGAGATGCAGGTACGCATGGGCATTCAGCAGGCCGAGATTGTCACCGCCCGCGAGTTGGGCGAGGGCGAGCGCGCCGCGCTGATCGCCGGAGTGGGCCAGCTGGCCGGTTCCCGCATCGAAGCAAGTTTCAAGTTGGACGCCGGAATTCTCGGCGGCACAGTGGTTCGCATCGGCTCGACGGTCTATGACGGCTCGGTGCGTGGACGGCTGGAACGGTTGAAGGAAGCGCTGATCGCTGTTTAGGGATCAGTTTTCAGTTGTCAGTTGTCAGTTCTCAGTTTTCAGTTGCCCGTTGTTAACGACCGGCAGGCAGCGAGATGGAATCAGAAGTCAGGGAATAGTCGTCGGGGATCGTGACTCGGGAGTCAGTATTCGCACAGCCGCGAACTGACAACTGACAACTGAGAACTGACCACTCGTAAAGGACAGAAATGGCTCAGATCAAGGCAGACGAGATTACGCAACTTCTTCGCGAGCAGATCGCGAACTACGACTCGAAGGTCCAGGTCGACGAAGTCGGCACGATCACCTCGCTCGGCGACGGTATCGCCCGCCTCCACGGGTTGGACAAGGTGATGGCCGGCGAGCTGCTCAGCTTCCCGCACGGGATCGCCGGACTGGCTCTGAGCCTGGAAGAAGATCAGGTGGGCGCCGTGGTTCTGGGCGATTACACCGAGATTCGCGAGGGCGACGAGGTCAAGCGCACGGGCAAGATTTTGAGCGTGCCGGTGGGCGAGGCCATGATTGGCCGCGTGGTCAACGCGCTCGGTGAGCCGATTGACGACAAGGGGCCCATCGCCGCCTCCGGCTATTTGCCGGTGGAGCGCATCGCTCCGGGCATCATTGACCGCCAGCCGGTCCGCGAGCCCATGGCGACCGGTCTCAAGGCCATCGACTCGATGATTCCCATCGGCCGCGGCCAGCGCGAGTTGATCATTGGCGACCGTCAGACGGGCAAGACCGCCGTGCTGCTCGACACCATCATCAACAACGCCAAAAACGATCTGATCTGCATCTACTGCGCCATTGGCCAGAAGCGTTCTTCGATCGCTCACGTGGTCCAGACGCTGACCGAAGCCGGAGCGATGGGTCACACCATCATCGTGGCTGCCTCGGCCTCCGAGCCGGCGCCGATGCTCTATCTGGCTCCTTATGCCGCGACCGCCATCGGCGAGTTCTTCCGCGATTCGGGCCGCCATGCGCTGGTGATGTATGACGATCTCTCCAAGCACGCCATGGCCTACCGCGAGATTTCGCTCTTGCTGCGCCGTCCGCCGGGCCGCGAAGCCTATCCGGGCGACGTCTTCTATCTCCACTCTCGTCTGCTTGAGCGTTCCAGCAAGATGAGCAAGGAGCGGGGCGGCGGTTCGCTCACCGCTCTGCCGGTCATTGAGACCCAGGCGGGCGACGTTTCGGCGTACATTCCGACTAACGTCATCTCCATCACCGACGGTCAGATCTTCCTGGAGACCGATCTGTTCAACTCCGGCGTGCGTCCGGCGGTGAACGTGGGACTCTCGGTTTCGCGCGTAGGCTTCTCGGCGGCCATCAAGGCAGTCAAGCAGGTCGGTTCGACGCTGAAGCTGGATCTGGCGCAGTATCGCGAACTGGCGGCCTTTGCGCAGTTCGGCTCCGATCTCGATCCGCTGACCCAAAAGCAGCTCAACCGCGGCCAGCGCCTGACGGAATTGCTCAAGCAGCCGCAGTTCCAGCCGCTCACCTGGCAGCAGCAGGCCATCATTCTCTTCACCGGCACGCAGGGTTATCTGGACGATCTCAAGATCACCGACATTCGCGCCTTTGAAGACGGTCTGTACAAGTACTTCGACAACACGCAAACCGCGCTGCTCGCCGACCTGACCGCCAAAAAGGCGCTGGACGACGATCTGCGCTCCAAGCTGCACGCGGCGCTGAAGGAATACAAGGCGAGCTTCGCGGCGGAGCTGGCGGCGGCAAAGGCGTAAACGAGTAGTCAGTCGTCAGTTTTCAGTCAGAGCGATGCGCTCCCCTTCTGATGACTGATGACTGAAAACTGATCACTGACAACTGATTACTGAGAACTGAAAAATGGCAAACGTACTCGATCTACGGCGGCGCATTCGCAGCGTGAAAAACACGCGGCAGATCACCAAGGCCATGAAGATGGTCTCGGCGGCCAAGCTGCGTCGCGCGCAGGAGCGGGCTCTGGCAGCCCGGCCCTACGCCCGCATGATCAACAGCGTGCTGGAGTCGCTGATCCGCCGCATCGATGTCTTTGGGCTGGAGAATGACAGCTTCTGTCACCCGCTCTTCATCGCCCGGCCGGAAAAGCGGGTGTTGCTGATCATCGTGAGCGGCGACAAGGGATTTGCCGGCGCATTCAACGCCAACATCCTCAAAACCGCGGCGCAGTTCATCGCCGGCAACCCCGACAAGGAGATCGACGTCGAGGCCGTCGGCCGCAAGGGCCGCGATCTGATGCGCCGCCGCTATCCTTCTGCCGTGTATAACGATGGCGTGCGCGAGCGCAAGGGCGCCATCGAGGTCACGGGCGATCACGTCGGCATGTTGGAGAAGCTGGATGCCGGGCGGATAGAGACGCTGGCTCGTTCGATCATCGACCGCTACGGCAAGGGTGAGATCGACGCCGCCTACATCGTCTACAACGAGTTCAAGTCGGTGATTCAGCAGCGTCTGGTAGTGGAGCGGCTGATGCCGCTGGCCAAGCCCGGCGTGCAGCATCTGGCGGGTTCCATCGAGCCCACGACCGAGGAGCGCGAACGCGCCGCCGAGGCCGCTCTGAGCGCGGGCATCGATCTGGAACCGGCAGACACCGCCGAGGCCGACGAAGAAGCGCGCAAGTTTGGCACCGCCGATGTGGACTACATCTACGAGCAGCCCGCCGAGGAGCTTTTGGCTGGACTGATTCCGCAGTATGTTTCATCGATGCTCTTTCACGCCATGTCGGAATCGGTCGCCGCGGAACATGCGGCCCGCATGACGGCGATGGATTCGGCTACCAACAACGCCTCGGATATGATCGACGCGCTCACGCTGCATATGAATCGCGTGCGCCAGGCGGCCATTACCAAGGAAATCATCGAGATTGTTAGCGGTGCGGCGGCACTGTAAAAACAGCTTCTAGCCTTTAGCTTCTAGCTGCTAGCTAGTGGCTTGAAACGCTGGGATTTTGGCCAAGTGGTCAGTTTGGCAAGGATTAGCTAGTAGCTAGCAGCTAGAAGCTGGTAGCTAAAAAGGAACAAAAATGGCAGAGAACATCGGCAAGGTGATTCAGGTTTCCGGTCCCGCGGTGGACGTGCAGTTTGAAGAAGCGACGATGCCGCCCATCTATCAGGCGCTGCGCGTCGTAAGCGACGGTTTCACCGTCCCCACGCCCATCGACGTGATCCTCGAAGTCCAGCAGCACCTGGGCGAGGGCCGCGTGCGTACGGTCGCCATGCAGGCTACCGACGGCATGGTCCGCGGCATGAAGGCCATCGATCAGGGCGGCCCCATTCGCGTTCCCGTGGGCCGTCAGACCCTTGGCCGCGTGATCAACGTCATCGGCGAGCCGGTCGATGATCTGGGTCCCATCGGCGAGAACAAGCGCATGCCGATTCACCGTCCCGCTCCGCTCTTTGACGAGCAGTCGACCCACGAGGAGATGTTCGAGACCGGCATCAAGGTCATCGATCTGATCCAGCCCTTTTTGAAGGGTGGCAAGATCGGCCTCTTCGGCGGCGCAGGCGTAGGCAAGACCGTGGTCATCATGGAGCTCATCAACAACGTCGCCAAGAACCATGGCGGCTACTCGGTCTTTGCCGGCGTCGGCGAGCGTACCCGCGAGGGTAATGACTTGTGGCTGGAAATGTCCGAGTCGGGCGTGATCAAGCCGGGCAAGTTCGAGGAGTCCAAGTGCGCCCTGGTCTATGGCCAGATGACCGAGCCCCCCGGAGCCCGTCTGCGCGTGGCGCTGACCGGCCTCACCGTCGCCGAGCACTTCCGCGACGAAGAAGGTGCGGACACGCTGCTCTTCATCGACAACATCTTCCGCTTCACTCAGGCCGGCTCGGAGGTTTCGACCCTCCTTGGCCGTATGCCTTCGGCCGTGGGTTACCAGCCCAACCTGGCCACGGAAATGGGTGAGTTGCAGGAGCGCATTACCTCGACCAGCAAGGGTTCCGTCACCTCGGTGCAAGCAGTCTATGTGCCCGCCGACGATTTGACCGATCCCGCGCCGGCCACCACCTTTGCCCACCTGGACGCGACCACGGTGTTGAGCCGTCCGCTGTCGGAACTGGGTATCTATCCTGCCGTCGATCCTCTGGCTTCAACCTCGCGCATTCTGACCGCCCGCGTGGTGGGTCAGGATCACTACGACGTGGCTCAGGGCGTCAAGCGCATCCTGCAACGCTACAAGGACTTGCAGGACATCATCGCGATTCTGGGCATCGACGAGCTGTCGGAAGAAGACAAGCTCACCGTGGCTCGCGCCCGCAAGGTGCAGAAGTTCCTCTCGCAGCCCTTCCACGTCGCCGAGCAGTTCACCGGCATGGCAGGCCGCTATGTGAAGGTTGCCGACACGGTGCGCAGCTTCAAGGAGATCATCGCCGGCAAGTACGACGACATCCCCGAGCAGGCCTTCTACATGCAGGGCGCCATCGAGGAAGTGCTCGAAGCCGCCGAGAAGCTGAAGGCGTCGGTTTAGGGACTAAGGGGCTAGGGACTAAGGGACTGAGTTGCTAGCCGGCCTTTGGGCTAAATGAGTTTTGAGTCCCTAGTCCCTCAGTCCCTTAGTCCCTCGAAAGGTTTTTATGGCAGACGAAAAAAATCAACTCCGGGTCCGGCTGGTCACTCCCGATCGCACCATCTTCGAGCACACTGCCGATTCGGTGGAGCTGCCCTCGAAGTCGGGGTATATGGAAGTGCTCTACGGCCATGCTCCGCTGATGGCTGAGCTGACCGGCGGCGACGTGACCATTCATGGCGCTGGCGACGGCGATGTGCGCTACAACGTCAGTTGGGGCTTTCTGGAAGTGCTTCCCGACCGGGTGACGATCCTTGCCTCCGACGCTCTGAAGCCGGAACAGATCGACGTTCCCCGCGCCGAGCAGCAGCTCGACCGCGGTCTGGAACTCTGGAAGCAGGCTGGCGACAGCGCCGAGGCCTACGACGAAGCCCTGCGGGTCATCGCCGAGGCGGAAGCCAAGATTGCATCCGCGGCATCCGTGGCTGCACACTAAGAATCATTCCATTCAAAACCAACGGCCCTGCTCTTCGGAGCAGGGCCGCTGGTTTTGCGGGGAGGGCTGTGTTTCTCTAGTGGCTGTCGCCGTCGTTGTCCATGTCCATCGAGGCTTTGGAGAGCTGTTGGCCGGCGGAACTGATTGAAGCCGAATCGGGGGCGGTGCGGTTGCTGGTGGAAGCGGCCACGGCGCTGGATGCGGAGGGCGAAGAGGCTTGTGCGGCTGGTGCGGAAAGCAACTGAACGGCGCTGGAACTGGCTGAGAGAGCAGAGAGCATAGGGGAGGATCCTCCTTGAACCGTACTCTCCCTATCGGAAGAAACACTTCCGGCGTGACGATTTGGCGGATGAAGTTTGTGTCATGTTGACCGGTGGATCAAGACAGGGAATTATAGCCAGCTCGCGACGTAGTCAAACTGAACCAGCATTCCCTGATCCCTGATCCCTGTTCCCTGGAAATTCACTTCTGTCCATCACCGTTATCGTCGACGAATTGCGAGGTCTTGATGGCCTGTTGGGCCGCTGGACTGACGGTGAACACATCCGGCTGAAGGAAGGCGGATGTCGATGCTGTCTCGCTACTGGCTACGGCCGGCATGGTTGGCGGAGTGTAGCTGGACTGCATATCGTAGCTGGGCGCGCTGATGGGAAAGGCTGAGGTCATAAGGCGACACCTCCAGTATCACAATCTTCCTATCGGCGGCGGGCACGAGATAAATCAACTTATCTAAAGGTAATTTGCAGTATTTAAGTTACATGAACGCGCCCAAAGGTAAGCTACCAGACCGTGCGTGGGTAGTGTTTGGCGATCTGCTCGTCGGCAGAAAGCAGGAAAGCGAAGCCGTTGGCCTTGGCGTGAGCCACAATGAGGCGGTCGAATGGATCGCGGGTCCACTTTTCCTCGAGGGCGGCTTTGGTGATCTCTGCAAAAGAAAGATCGCAGAGACGGGCACCTAATTCGTGCTCGATCTTGCGCTGAATGTCGCGGGCGGGCAAACGGTTGCGCTTGATCTCGTAAAGGTATTCCAACTCCAGCAAAACCATCGGCGAAAAGAGCAGATCGGCCTGCTGAAGCAGTGTAACTGCCCTGGGGCTGAAACGGTTCTTCTCACCTTCTGCCAGCCACATCAGAGCGTTGGTATCGAGATAAGCGATCATGGTTCAACGCCGGACTTATTGGCCGAAGAGACGCCGTCGGGAGCCGGGCCAAAGTCACGTTCCCAGTCCGCCTCCCAACTGCGGGTCATCTCTGCCAGCAGCGAATCATCATCCATGACACCTTCTGTTGTGTTGACGATCTGCATAGGCGTAATCCGGCTGAGACGGCTGCTTGCAGGTTTTTCCGGCACAAGGCGCACACGCTGCCCTTTGTGCGTCACCCAGACCTCGGTTCCAGACTGCGCCTGCTCAACCAGGGAGAAGATCTGCCGACGGAATTTGGTGATCGGGACTTCCATGCGCAAAGTGTAGCATGTGTACGCTAAAAGATGTACGACATGTACATAAAAGAAAATCTTCCACTGTGCAATCATCGGCGCGAACGCTTACAATCGGGGATTGAAATGGCTAAAACAAAAGAGAAACTGTTCGAAGTAGCGTGTCCCGATTGCGGGTCGATGATGAAGATCGATGCGGCGACCGGGCTGGTAGTGAGCCACACTCCCGCACCCCGCAAACGGATGTTTGAGGATCTGGAGACAGCGGCGCAGGCCATGCGGGCACAGGAAGAGCGCACCGAGTCCATCTTCCGCCAGTCGCTGGACGCGGAGAAAAACAAGGAAGACCTGCTGGCCAAAAAGTTTGCCGAAGCGATGCGCAAGGCCAAGGACGCCCCCGAAGGCAAGCCCCTGCGCGAGTTCGACCTCGACTAGCCACCTGCGCTGCGAGCGCCTGCGCTGCGGGCACCTGCGGTGCGGCAGCCGCCTTCGGCTGGTCCGCGCCAAGAAAAAAGGCGCGGAGCAAAGAGGCTTAGCGCAAGAATATGAAATATGGACGTTGAGAAAGAGAGATTCGATGGGAACGTCACAGGATTTGGCAGTGAAGGAAGTACGGGAGAGCTTGGACTGGGTGGAGATTGCCGCTGGCAGCGCTTTGCTGATGGGCGGCTTGCTGATGCTGGCCGGCAAGCGCCGCGCTGGAACCGTTCTCGCTGCCTCGGGTGGTGCCCTGACCTTGCTGGACCAGCAGGAGGCGGTGCGCAAGTGGTGGAATCGTCTGCCGGGCTACATCGAAGAAGTGCAGCGCGTCGCTGATCAGGTGCAGGGAGTCGCCGAGGATCTGGCCGTGAAGCGGGAAAAGCTGCGTACGCTGATGCATTCGCAAGAGTAAGGGTAATCGTCGAATTCTGGTGACAGGAGGGTTTCAATGGCGACAGCCGCTGCATTGCCCGCCGTTCCGGTGGGAAAGATCAAGAGCATCGGCCCGATCGGGCCAAAGTATGAGGTCGGCCCGCTTTTGCGTCCGCTAGTCGGTGGCGATTGGATGGTCGAAATCTCGCTGATAGAGAGCGGAGAGAAGACGGAGTACAGGTTGTCCAGCGTTTTGGACGATCCGGAAGGGGTCTAATGTTCGCTGTAGCATTCGATCTGGTCGTTGCCGATACGGCGGGGCAACACCCTAAAGGGGTTGCCCAAGCCTATATGGACATCGGCGCAGTTCTTGGTGAGCATGGCTTTCGCCGTGTGCAGGGGAGTCTCTACATCACCGATAAAGAGGACATGGCGAACCTGTTTCTGGCGATTCAAGCGCTGCGTGCTCGACCATGGTTTCCGCATTCAGTGCGGGATTTTCGCGCCTTTCGTGTCGAGCAATGGTCGGATTTTACCGCAGTTGTTAAAAGCTGACCGGTTGGTTATCGATCCATCAAATCCCCAACTGCTCGCGTCCCGCGGCGCTGATGCGGTGCGGGGTCCACTTCGGTTCCCAGACCAGATCGACTTCTACTTTGCTGATGTCGGAGATCCCTGCCAGGCGGTTGTGTACCTGTTCGAAGATCAGGCCCGAGGCCGGACACTGATCGGTGGTCAGGGTCATGGTGACTTTGACCCACTGCCGCGGCCACGCCGGTTTGGACTCCGGGTCCGGCCCCGTCTCGACGGTGTAGATCAGCCCCAGATCGACGAGGTTCAGCTTCACCTCGGGGTCGAAGCAGTCGCGCAGGGCTGTCCAAATCTGGGCTTCAGTAAGCATGATGTATTTCCTGGGCTCTCAACGCCGCAATCGGTAGAGGGAGCAGGGGCCTTTAGGCCCCTGAATGCATCGGGAGAACAGAAGACCTTCAGAAGAAGATCTAATTCTTACGCTCGACCAGAAAGCGGGCGACAGCTTTCAGACCATCGGCGCGGTTGCCCAGTGGTTCGAGAGCGGCAAAAGCCTCTTCGATCAGACGGGCGGCGTCGCGCTGGCTCTGTGCAATGCCGAAGACGGCGGGCCAAGTGGCCTTTTCCGTCGCTAGATCCTTGCCGGCCGTTTTGCCCAGTTGTGCCGAGTCCTGCGTCAGATCGAGGATGTCGTCGGCGATCTGAAAGGCCAGTCCAGCTTTGCGGCCAAAGGTGTCGAGACGGGCAACTTCTTCCGCCGTCGCTCCGGCATAGACGCCACCGGCCACCACGCTCACCCGGATCAGTGCGCCGGTCTTGGCGCGGTGGATGGCATCGACCAGTTCGGCGGTGGGCTTCTGGTGTTCGCCCTCGATGTCCAGCACCTGACCGCCGATCATGCCGTCAACGGTGCCCACGGCCTGGGCGATGAGGCGAATGATCTGCACAGTTGCGGCGGGCGGGCAGTCGAGCCCGGCCAGCACCTCAAAGGCCTGGGTCTGGAGCGCATCTCCGGCCAGAATGGCAATGGCTTCACCAAAGACCACGTGGCAGGTAGGCTTGCCGCGGCGCAGGTCATCGTTGTCCAGAGCCGGAAGGTCGTCGTGGATCAGCGAATAGGTGTGCAGCATCTCGATGGCCGCGCCCAGCTTCTCAATGCCCGCGGGCAGGGAACCGGCGATGGCGATGGCCGCCTGTTCGACCAGCACCGGCCGCAGCCGCTTGCCCCCAGCAAAGGTGGAGTGGCGCATGGCCCCATGGATCGAGGCGGGGACCGTTTCGGTGGAGGGAATGAGAGCTTCCAGTGCCCGGTCGGTGCGCGCCGCGCCTTCGAGAATCAGCGATTTTACGTCGATCTGCATCGTGTCTTTATGATAAACGGCGGCGCGCCACCTTTCGCTCTGCAAACCAAAGAAGAATCAGTAGCAGAGTGGCCAGTGCCGCGATCCAGCGGGAGAGCCGTACGTCGGGGGTGGTGGTCCAGTCCACGGTCAGGTGGACTGGGCCTTGCGGAACGGGAACAACCATCAGCCCATCGTCGCGCCGGGGCAGGTTCTTTTGCTCTTGGCCATTGACCCGCACCGTCCAGGCTGGATAAGCGCGCAGGCGAAGGATAAGAAATCCGGCATGGATCAGGCTGGCGTCTATTTCTACTTTTTCTTGATTTTGGCGGATGAATGGAAAGGCTCCATCGCAACTGCCTTGCGCGGCAGTCCAGACCGGCGTGGGAGGGTCGCCTCCATCGGCTGTGGGCGCAATACCTAAAACCATGTCGGGATCGCTGACCAGGCAAGCTCCGGGCAAGCTGGAGGCCATTAGGGTGGCATCGCTACCCGGCGGGGCGTACTCATCGGTGCCGATGAAGCCCGTGCCGCTGCGGTAGACGCCGACCATGCTGGTAACCGCGTCCTCGTCGTCGCAGACCTGAAAGAAGGTGCGAGCGGTAAAGAAGGTTGCGGCTGCGAAGAAGAGCGCGCAGAGGACGGTGACGGTGATGCGAGCGTTTTTGCGCACCGGCCAGAGCGCGGCGGCAACGAAGATGGCCATGGGCGCTTCCAGCGCGACCAGCCAGCGCCAGGGAAATTGCAGAAAGCGCAGCTTGGGCAAAATATTCCAAAGCGGTAGCGAGATGGGCAGTTGCAGGAAGAGAATTGCCAAGGGCAAAAGAGCCAGAGGAAGCCACCAGCGGCTTTTGATACGGCCTTGCTTCCAGGCAAAGAGGATTCCCACGAGCGCTACGGCCAGCATGGATGCGCCGAGAAGCGAGACGCGGTGCAGCTCCTGATCGTGCAGGGCGAGCGTGGGGTCGGCGTGATGGGCGAAGAGGAAGCTGTTCTCGATGCGTTCGCCGGGATCGTCGGTGGCCTGGCGAATATCCACCCAGCGCTGCTCATAGGCGGCCGGAAGCAGGTAGATGCTGGCCAATCCCAGACCCAGCACGGTGGCCAGAACAGCGCGCAGGACCGGCGTCCAGGATCGTGCTTGCACTGCGGCCACCAAAGCAACCAGAGCGAGCAGATAGCTGGCCATCACGCCCACCGGAGCATTGCAGAGCCACGCTCCGGCCAGCGCCAGCGCCAGTGGCAGAGCGGAACCGTCCAGCACGCGCTGCCATAGTCGTGCATTTGGAAAGCGGTTGCGCAGCGCAAAGAGCAGGACGAGTGGAATCCAGAACCCGCCCGCCAGTTCACCGAAGGCGGTGCGTTCGTAAGCGGTGAAAAGGGTGTAGCCGGAAAAGAGCGCCAGACAGCCGGCCAGGGTTGCCGGAGCTTCGTCGAGGGCTTCGCGGGCCAGGGCGCGGGTTGCAAGGCCGGTCGCGGCCAGCAGCAGGAAGGACAAAGCCGCGGGGACCACCGTCCAGGGAAGAAAAAAGCCCAATAGTGCGCCCAACATCCAGGTCAGAGGCGGATAAAAGACAAAACGCGGCTCACCCGCTCCGAAGTTGGAGCTGGGCGACCAGTGGGGATAAAACTGCCCATGTCGCCAGGCGTCCTGCACGTCGAGCCACGAGACCAGATGGAAGTCGAAATCATGGCCGCAGGAAGCGCCGCGCAGCCATAGCGGTGCTGTCGCTAATGCAGCGGCCAACAGCAGGATCGCGCATCCAGCGATGTTCCCAGGTCCGAAAATCCGGACCTGGGGCACCCTATTAATCCCGCCACTCCCTGATCCCTGTTCCCTGATCCCTGTTCCCTTATTCCCTGTTCCCTGTCTTTTCATGGCAGCAACCGCAGTGTGTGTCTGGTTTGGCCGGCGACGGCGTTTGCGGTGAAGGGAAGTGCGAAGGTTGTGCCGTTGTACCAGTCGTTCCACTGATCACGGAAGTGCGGTGACAACGGGTTGCCGCTCTCGCCCAGGACAATGTTTTCGGTTGAGCCGTCGATGTTGTTCCAGTCCATGGTGAAGCGCTGTGAGGGGCCGAAGGCGCGGCCGACCTGCTTGATGGTGGTGGTGTCTCCACTGAGCGGTTGAGCGCCGGTTCCGGCCAGATGCAGCAGGTCGGGCAGAAAGTGGCTGAATGGATGCTCCAAATCGATGATGTGCCAGCTTCCGTAGTTCCAGCCGGCGACGTTGGCGGGGGCTTTTCCTTTTTCCAGAGCCTTGCGGACGGCATCGGTCAAAAGCTCATCCCAATTCTTATAGCCAAGAGGGAGCCAGTCGGGATTGGCATGCATGATGATCTCTTCCTCGGCGAAGTTCTTCTCGCCCCAGGCGTAGGTTTCGGCGTCTTTGCCCAGTTTGGGTTCGAGGATCAGCGGCCAGAGCGCGTAGCGGGTTGAAGTGACCAGCGAGGCGGCGGCAGAGTCGGTGCTGAGTTTCCCATCCCAACTGCGCATCAGGTCAGCGGCTTGACGCAGCCGCTCGTCGGTCTGGGCGGCGTGGTCGATGGCGTAGGCAAAGCGATGGCCCAGTTCCTGATCGACCTCGCTGTAGATGTCGGTCTGCGCGGCCAGCATGTCGGCCGGGGTGAGCCCATCGCGGCCTTGCAACAACTTGTAGATGCGCTCGGCGCGGTAGGGGTCCACCCATTCCAGCGAGAGCGGGAATGGGGAGTTCTCTGTGGTGACTCTGGAGTTGGCTGTCGCAAGAAATCCCGAAGACGGATCGACTGCGTTTGGCATCTGGTCAAAGGGAATGTAACCCTGCCACTCATGAGCAGCGTTCTGAATGGGTACGCTCTGCATGCTCGCCGGACGCTGAGGGATACGGCCCACAGCCTGGTAAGCAATATGCCCCTGATCGTCGCTGTAGACGACGTTTTGCGTGGGCCAGCACCATTGCTCCAGCGCCGCAGAGAACTCCGTCCAGTTGGAGGCGGTGTTGAGTGCATAGATCGGCAAAGCGCTGAGAGTGGGGTCGTAGAGCGTCCACTTCAAGGCGATGGGCCGGGTCTCCTTGGAGAAGAGGGGGTTCAGCAGGGGGCCATGATCGGTGGATTGCACGGCAACCTCGACATCCTTGCCGCCGCGTACGTGAATCACTTCCCGATCCACCGCCAAAGGATGCCAAGCGGCATCGTTTCCTTCGAAGTTGCCCTTGCCGTCGAGTTTCTCAATGTAGAGATCCTGCACATCGGCATAGAGGGCGGTGAATCCCCAGGCCACGTGGTCGTTGTGTCCGGCGATCACAAAGGGCACTCCCGGCAGGGTTACTCCGGCGGCGTGGTAGCCGGGTGCGGCGAGGTCGGCGATGTACCAGATGTTGGGCACGCTCAGGCCCAGGTGCATGTCGTTGGAGAGCAGCGGCTTGCCGCTGGCGGTGTGGCTGCCGGCGATAACCCAGTTGTTGGAGCCGGGGGTGCAGCTATCGCAACTGGGCAATCCCAGCAGCGTGCGCAGGGCGCGTGGATCTTCGCCGCCGTTGTTGCGCGTCTGGCTGCGGTCGTCGTCGTCATCGTCGTCGCTGGTCTTGGAGGCAGGCGGCTCGGGGTGGGGCTGGCTGAGATCCAGAAGAATGCCGGTGGGGGGATGGTCGCGCCATGAGCCGACCGGATAAAGATCAGCCTCCAGCTTGGGGTTATTCAGCTTGGCGGCGATGGCTTCGCGGCTCAGCTTGGTCTCGAAGTGGGTGTCGAGCATCTGCACCATGGTCAAGCCGATCACTACGGAGTCTTCGCCGCTCCACGGCTGTGGATGGTAGAAGAGCAGTTTGAACTCCGGTGGCAGCGCGCTCTGATGCTGGTCGATGAAGAGGTTCACGCCGCGGGCATAGGCGTCGAGACGGGCGCGGTCGGCGGGGTCCAGGCTGGCATAGATGCGGTGAGCGTTGACGCCAAAGCCCAGCACGCGCTGAGCACGGTCGTGAGCTACCATGGAGGGCCCGAGAATCTCTGCCAACTCGCCACGGGAGTTGCGCCGCAGCATGTCCATCTGCCACAGACGGTCCTGCGCGGTCACGTAGCCCTGGGCGACAAAGAGATCCTCCTGACTGCCGGCTTCGATGTGCGGAACGCCATGGCCGTCGCGGCGTACCGTAACCGGCGCGGAGAGTCCGGCGAGATGTACATCTCCATCCAGCACCGGCAATGCGCCCACGGTGGCGGAGTGCAGCCAGATAAGACTTACGTTTGCGAGGACTGCCAGCAGGGCGATCAGACCGCCTGCGCTCCAGGCAATGAAGCGTAGCCGCGGGTGTCTGGAAGTGCGATCGATAGAGGCAGCGGGTAATGAAGAGTCAGAGATAGGCACTCTTCAGGATAACTCCCTGCTTGCATGCATCCTTGCAGAGCGTGATATCTCGTCGCGGCGTTTTCTTAGGATGTTGGGTGTTTTCCGCATTATGGCGTCTGCCGCCACATCGTGCTTTTGCGGAGCCCACCATAATCCTTCGCCAGACGGCAGCTTTGCAACTTGCCGCTTTCGTAGAAATAAACGCCGGGATCGGGGCCGGTGAGCGTGGCCAGAATGCCGCCGTGCGCGCAGGGAACGCCCTGAACATTCTGATCTTTGGCCAGATAGCAGATCTTCAGTTTTCCGCTGGGGTAAAAGCCCACCATGGAACCTTCAGCCGGGCCGAGAAAGCCGCCGCCATCGCAGAGCGCTTCGTGGACAAGCGTACTGTGCGCCAATTGCACTCCATCGCGTGAGCCGTCTGGCTTTAGATAAAGAATGGACCCGCCAGGGATCAGTGCTTCGCCGAACTGCGTCTCCTGGCTTACCGAACAGCGCTTCAGCCTTCCATCGTTGTAGAACCAGGCGTAGCCCTTGTCGCAGGAATAACCCTGAATCACCGTGGGTTGGACGAGTTTCTTGCGCGTGGATTGCGCTGCTGCCTTGATACAGACGCAACCCAACAGCGCGCAGAGTAAGAGAGCAAAAAGATTCTTAAGCATCCCGGTTTCCTCCAGCTGTCCCATTTTATGCGCTGGTGGTCATTGATTTCTGGAGATCATTTTCCGGCCGAGTACAGCTGAGCAGCTCAATCCACTGCTGGGATGGGAATCGTCAGAGGCTCTATCCGCTTTTTACGTGCGTAGATCACCAGCAGTGCCACCAGCAGTAGCAGGATGATGGGCAGAACCAGCAAGCTGCCTTCGGGGCCGTCCGTGCCGCCACTCCACAGGGCGTTGCCCGAGGTGGTGCTGGAGAGGAAGTGGCCGCTGGCGACAAAGCCGCTATCGGAGGTGCCGTAGAAGTAGGTTTCCGCCCAGTCCCAGGCCGCATGGCAGCCGATTGCCCACCACGCCGAGCCGGTCAGGCGTATGCTGACGCAGAAGACGAAGCCGATGGCCGCGGCGGCAAAGATGCCAATCCAGTTCTCGCCGTTGTTGCTGGTGTGAATGAAGCCGAAGAGCATCGATGTTACCCAGGCCGCCTGCCAGAAAGGTGCCGTAGGCACCTTTTTAACGTGCAAAATCAAACAAGGAAGGAGGCCCAGCAGCGCGAAACCGTATACGCCCCAAACGCCGCTGCCCTTCATGGCGATGAGCATGAACAGGCAAACTGAGGCGTTGATGCCCAATGCCCACCAGAAGTTGAGGCCTCGAGTGAGGGTGTACTGCAGATAACAGCGGAAGCTGCCCTCTTCAAAGAAGCCGGTGAGCAGAAAAGCCGCACCCCACAACCCGGCATAGACCAAAATCTGGCTGCCGCTGAGCGCTACCGGGCCGAAGTGCATCCAGCCGCCCAGGGTCATTGCGCCAACCAGCGCGGAGAGTGCTACAAAGCCGGCGGCCAGGCCGCCGCCAAAGTTCCAGAGGCGGCGAGGACCGGTCAGGTTGTAGTCCAGCAGATGCCGATGCTCGAAGCGGGCGACCAGCGATCCTGCTGCGAGAATTGCCAGTACCGAAATGATCTCGCTGATGAGCGCGGAAACCGCCGAAAAGCCGTCTGGCTTGTGATGCAAGATGTGTTTGGCAATCAAGCTGGCGCCGCTGCCCAGGGCAAACATGAACAGGGCAGAGAGAAGCAGAAAGAGCAGCACTGACCAGCCCGAGCGCAATTCACAGTCGCTGTTCAAAAAGATCGAGGAAAAATAGTGACGCTTGGGCGACTCCGCAGTGAGAAAGGCGGGGGCTTGGGTCTCTGTCGGCTGTGAGTCGAGAACGGGTTCCTGCACCTGATCGGGGGACAACTTCTCCGGCTCCATCGAGCCTCCTTGCAAAATAGACAAAAATCGTGTGTGCCGATTCTACTGGAGAGCGTCTACGCGGACGCAAGCGGGAAAGTTCCATAACGCCTATTTTTCAGAAAGATCCGGATACTTGGCACCTGCTGCGCGGCATGAGATTTCTACCTGCTGTTCTGATGCAGTAGCTTCCAGCCACCTGCGGTGGGGCCAATGCATGAAGAACAAGAATCTATTGCCGCGCAGCGGCCGCTGCCGCACCGCAGGTGCCAGCGCAAGCGGTGTCTGCCGCACCGCAGGTGCAGTTGGCTCCACCGCAGGTGGTGCTTGACAGGAGGGGCGGGAGCCTTGATGCTTGAAAGTTCGGCCAATGCACTTTTGGCCCAGGGGGTACTGGTTTGCGGGTTCGCGTCTTTTATCACGACAAATGCTTCGACGGAGCTTGCTCAGCTTCTCTCTTCACGCGTTTTCATCGCGAATGCGTCACTGCGGACGCCAGCTATGAGTACCACGGCCTGGTGCACCGCGCCGGAGCGCTCTTTGACGAAAACGATTTCACCGGCGACCAGAACGCCATCGTCGACTTCAAATACTCCACCTCGCCCAAAATCACCTGGTGGTTCGATCACCACCTATCCGCCTTCCTGACCCCCGAGGACTATCAGCACTTCCTCGACTGCCAGAAGGATCCAGACTGCGGCAGCCGCAAGTTCCTCGACTCCAGCTACACCAGTTGCACCAGCTATCTGGCTCACATCGCTTCGACCCGCTTCGGCTTCAAGACCGAGCCGGTGGCTGAGCTGATTCACTGGGCCAACATCGTCGATGGCGCGAAGTATGAGAGTCCCGAAGCAGCGGTGGAGATGGCCGCTCCGGCGATGAAGCTGACCCTGATCATCGAGTCCACTCAGGACCCGGCCTTCATTCCCCGGCTGATTCCGCTGCTGACCGAGATGCCACTGGCCGAGGTGCTGGCCCAGCCCTTTGTCGCCGACCTGCTGCCTCCGCTTCTGGAGCGCCACGAACAGGCCATCGAACTGATTCGCAGCCGCAGTGAAGAGCGCGATGGCACGATCTACTTCGACATCACCGATCACCCGCTGGAGGGATACAACAAGTTCATTCCCTACTACCTGCACCCGCAGGCGGTGTACTCGATTGGCCTGTCCAAGTCGAGCTTCCGCAACAAGGTCTCGGTGGGCTCGAATCCCTGGACGAAGGTCGATCCCGACAGCATGGTGAATCTGGCCAAGGTCTGCGAGCGCTATGGCGGAGGCGGCCACGCCCGCGTCGGCGCTATCAGCTTCTCGCCCGACAAGGCCGATCAAGCTCGCGAGGCGGCGGCGGTGATTGTGGCGGAACTTCGGGCTACCAAGCCGCTGGGGTAGGGTTTGCTGGTTGGGGCAATACTGCTTCTGTGTCTGTTGGATCTCAATTAGCGCAAAGATCAATGCAGGTTCGGGAGCTTTCGTGCGTATAACGGTCACACTCGACGATGCCTTGCTGAATCAGGCACAAGCCCTGAGTGAATTGCGGGAAATTGGACCGCTCCTCAGGGCTGCATTGCAGGCGCTGATTTATCGGGATAGTGCTTTGCATCTAACCCGCCTGGGTGGCTCGCAACCGGATCGACTCAGGCGACAGCGGACTTTCGCGCAGCTTTGGGTGCGACGGACGGCTCATAGGCACGCTTGCTTAGTTCTGGCTTCCGTATTCTCACCTTTGGCTGCGGGGCTTCCGTCATGGGCGTTACGTTGAAGCTCACTGCCAGGTTTAAGCTGTGGGCGAAGTGTAGCAGTCTGGTTATGCTGAAACGGGTGATCTGGCCGCGCAGCATCAGGCTGGCGTCTGGCTGGTGAATCTGCAAGAGCTTAGCCAACTGCTTTTGGGTGAGTTTTCGGGCTTCGATCTCGGATCGGATGGGATCCCACAGATCGTGTTTGATCTCCAACTCTCGAATCTCGCGGGGAGAAAAGCCCAGGTCTTCCAGCACGTTTCCAGTCGTGATGTGGCCAGGTTCATTGGCCTTGGCGTTTGGCATAGGTTCTCGCTTCCTGGAGGCGCTGCTTGAGCTGAGACAACCTCGCTTTGGCTCGATTCAAATCGTTCTTCTCTGTCTTGCGGCTCTGTTTGGTAAAAGAATCCAGTACGTAAATCCTGTTTTCAATCCGCGCCAGGTATATGACGCGATACCATGACGCATCATCCGAGGCCTTCAACTCAAAGACTCCCTGTCCTATCGATTGCATGGGACGCGTGGCAAGAAGAGGCCTTGCACCTTCCTGGATCTTCAGAAGGGAGAGACCAAAGTCGCGTTGCACATCGCGCGGCCATTCCTTGAGCACATCGAGCGAGTCACCTTCCCATAAAATGACGGCTCTTGCAGGTAGAACCATACGCTCTCCGCAACTCATTGTAGAGCAAAAATGCTATAAGAATAAAAATCTATTTCGCCTCAAACAAGGAAAGGGCGCTTCTGGAAAGAAGCGCCCTCGGTGTTGATTGAATGTTGAAATTTTCAGATCCCGCGCCTTTTTTCTAGGCGCGGGCCAGCCGAAGGCGTCTGCCCCACCACAGGTGGTTAGCGGGCCAGCATGTCGGCGGCTTTGAGGAACCAGGGGTCGAGGGGCTTTTGGCCGATGACGACCTCTTCCAGCGGGGTGTTGGTCAGTTCGGTATTGTGGGTTCCGACCAGCACGCCGTGGTTGCCGGCGATGATCTGCTCGGCAGCCTCGGAGCCCAGCTTGGTGCCCAGCAGGCGATCAGCGCAGGTGGGAACCGCGCCACGCTGGATGTACCCCAGCACCGAAGAGCGGAACTCGAAGCCCTTCAGCAACTCGTGCTGGTGGAAGTACTGGCAGAGCCCTTCGGCGTTGTACTTGGAGCCCTCGGCGACCACCACGATGGCGTGCGGCTTGCCGCGCTCGTAGACGTCCTGAATGCGCTCAGCCAACTGCTCCGGCACCACTTCGATCTCGGGAATGACGATGGCCTCAGCGCCGCCGGCGATGCCCGACATCAGAGCCAGATAGCCGCACTTGCGGCCCATCACTTCGACCAGCAGCACGCGACGGTGCGAGCTGGCGGTCACCTTGAGGTTGTCGATGGCGTTCAGAGCTACGTTCATCGCGGTGTCCACGCCGATGGTGATATCCGAGCCGTAGAGGTCGTTATCGATGGTGGAGGCCACGCCAACCACCGGGAAGCCCATCTTGCGCAGCGCATTGGCGCCGGTCTGGGAGCCATTGCCGCCGATGACCACCAGGCCGTCGATGCCCGCGCCCTTCATGCGGCGAATGGCCAGCTCCACGCCTTCTTCGGTCTGAAACTGCGGGCAGCGCGCCGAACCCAGCACCGTACCGCCGCGCTGGATGATGCTGCTGACGTCGCGCGGTCCGAGGCGCTTGAAGTTGCCCTCGATGAGGCCAGTGTAACCCTGGTAGACACCCCAGGTGCTCACGCCCCGGGCCTGTCCGGTGCGGATCACGGCGCGGATGGCGGCATTCATTCCGGGAGCGTCTCCCCCGCTGGTCAAGACTGCAAGATTCTTCATGGTTTTTTCCTCTTGGGGCGATCACTCTCAGGATGGCAGTTGCACTGGTCAGACCACTGTGACCGTGGTCACAATTTACCCTCTATCCATCCTATCGAGCGAGTTGCGGGAAAAGATGAATTTGCCCTCGGAAAAGGAAGGATTGTTCCCCAAGTTGCTCAGACCTTGGCCTTGAGGCTGGGCCAGACCGCCCGGCGGCGCTGCAAAAAGGCCTGCACGCCCTCCTTGAACTCGTCGCTGGAGCGTTGCTGAGCGTTGGCGGCGATAGCGTCTTCCAACTCTTCGTCCAGCCGCTTGCGATTGTGCTTGGCGAGCAGCATTTTGGTGGCGCGCATAGCCTGAGGACTGTTCAGCAGCAGGGCCTGCGCCAGCGCCAGAGCAGATTTCATCAACTCTTCCTTGGCGACGATCTCCGTCACCAGCCCCATTGCCATGGCCTCCTCGGACTTGATCTTCTTGCCTGTCAACAGCAGCTCGCGAGTGCGCTTTTCTCCCACTTGGCGCAATAAAAACGAGGAGGCAATAGCCGGCACAAAGCCCACTCGCACCTCGTTGAAGCCAAAACGGGCCTCGGGCGTGGCCAGAGTGAAGTCGGGAATGGTGGCCAGACTCATGCCACCGGCAATCGCCGGTCCGTTGACCGCAGCAATCACCGGCTTGGGAAAGTCGTAGAGAGTGCGCAGCACCTGCGCCATGTTTTCCGCGTCCTGACGGTGTTCTTCGGGCGTGCGGGCATGCAGCGATTGCAGTTGATCCAAATCCAGCCCGGCACAGAAGGCCGAACCAGCGCCGGTCAGCACCAATACCCCGCAATCGCACACGGTGGCTTCGATAAGCGCCTGGTTCAGCTCCGCCATCAGCTCGGGGCTGAGGGCGTTGCGCTTGTCGGGGCGGTTCAGGGTGATGGTCTTTACCCCATTGACAGAACGAACGACGATGTTTTCAAAGTTGGTCATAACAACCTCCTGCCGCGCGCCGCGTTTATGAGAAGTTGCCCGCGGAGGTTGGAAAAGAAACTGGGTTATCGTAACCCAGTTTGCCAAATCATGTCCGGTGACTGGCATCACGCACCACCTGCCACCTGCGGTGGGCCAGACGCCTTCGGCTGGACCGCGCCTACAGCAAAACCAGAGTCGCAGTATCCCGAAACCAGGTGCTCAAGTCGGCGTGACCATCAGGGAACGACGACCTTCCATAAAGCAAATCAAGAAACAGCAACTCTGGTTTTGCTCTGAAAAAAAGGCGTGGGATTGAGTTCTATGAAAGCGAAAGAAAATTCTGCCGCACCGCAGGTGGTCACAAGGTGGAGAAGGAAAGCAGGAAGAGCACCATAGCACCGGCGAGGTGAAGAAAGAGCAGTTGAGTCATGGCGCGGGTGATTCCAAACGTCTGCCGCAGCGTGAGCTTGGTCAGCAAGCCCTCCAGGGGGAATTGCAAGTAGAGCATGAGCTGAGGCAGGGTGCGAGTCAACTCGTCGCTCAAGCCTAGTTCATGATGACCAGCAAGCAGCACATAAGGAAAGAGCAGGCGCATTCCCCAAGGCTCGTAGGGTTCAACCAGCACGCGCAGTAAAGGCGCCAGACAGGCCAATGCGACTCCAGCAGCTACGGGCCACCATGCGGCCCAGCCCTGCGGCGGAGGAATGCGCCTTTTGCGCCGATCCCACTTGCTGGACATCATGGGGCCGGTAACAATGCGCGGAGTAGATATGGGCTCATCAAGGGCAGTGGCGGGAGTTTGCTCGGAAATGGTATCGATGATCTCTGGAGTTTTGGGCATGAGAAGAGTTCGAAGTGAAGGGAACCGGGTTCATCATGGCAGGTGCGGGTTCTGAAGGCAAGTAGCAGGCGTCAGTTAGGTTCCGCGCCGAACTTGACCGATTTACTGATCAGGCAGGCAAGTACTAAGTATTTCGATAAGTTCAGAGAGGTCCCCGCGCATCACGGCAAGATCGCGAGCGTGATAGAGGCTCTTACGCGCTTCTTCCGACGAACCTATCTGCGACCAGTCCAATGTATGTCCTGCTTCGCTTGCCAGATCGGCGGTGAAGGCGCGCAGGGTGCGGCTGTTGCCTTCGCGGAAGGGATGGATTGCGTCCAGTTCGCTGTAGTAGTAGGCGATTCGCTTGACGAAAGCGTCCAAGTCCAGGCCCTTGAGGCAGTTCTCTTTGTTCAGTGCGGCGAAGACTCCATCCAGCGCGCCAGGAACGTTGGATGACGGGCCGTAAGCGACCGTGAATCCCGAACGGTTCTTGGCCATCATGCCGATGCCAGTGCGGAACTCCCCAGCCCAGGGATAGATGCGGGCAAAGATGCGGCGGTGGGTTTCTTGCAGGCGGCGTATGTCGAAGGAGCCACTGATGGGTTTCCGTCGGATTGCGACCAGATTTGCTGCTACGGCATCAGCCTCAAATCGATCCAAAGCCTTGCGGTCACGGATGTCTTCCATGTTGCGCAGGACATCCGTGCCTGGGTAGCAATACGGATCATGTGCTGAGCGATTCATGCCACGGCAAAATTCTGTGTCCGGTGCCAGGCAAGAATCTCCTCGTGTCCCTGCTCAAAACTGATCTCTCCAGCCAGAACCCGCGCCTTAACGGCGTAGAAGTTATCGGTAGGAACCAGACCTTCCAGTCGAACGCTGGCTTCAGCCTCGGCAAAACCGCGTTCGAGTTTTTCTCTCTCTTCAGGCGACAGCATGGGGAACCTCCGCGGGGATGACGCGCAAGCACATCCGACTTGCGCTCAGTTTACCACCGTTGCAGATGCGATTTTGTGCTGTATTTGCACCTGTGAATGAGCAGTGCAGAAAGCTGATTCAGGGCTCTTTCTTGATGCAGGCAACTCGCATTTGCAGTGTCGCAGCCGCATCCGGCAAGCACAGCCCAGGTTTCAGGGGGGATGCTCACCGCACAAAATTATTTGAGGTCAGATGTTATCAATTTGGTTCGTGATTTTTAGGGTTTTTCAGGGTATGATCAGGAAATCTTAGGTTAGTGCCCGAGTTTTCACTTGACAATTATGGTTCCACAGTCCGAAAGTAACAAATATCGTGGTGCGAAGCTGCACCGCGGAGGCCCCGCTCTGGCACTCCGCAAAAAGCCTATGGCAAACACCCTTGCTAGCGTAGACACGCGCGAGGTTCTGCGTTGCGACCACTGCAGCCTGGTGCAGTATCGCACCGGCAATTCCCTATGCAGAAAGTGCCACAAGCCCCTCGACATCGAGGAGCCGGTTGTATTGGCGCCGCAATTGGTGACCAGTCAGCCGGTGGAGTCCTCCTCGGAGGCGGGTTTGCAGGTGGCTGGACAGGTGCGCGAGATTCGCCGCGCCCGTCACCTCAGCCAGCGGCAGTTGGCCGGACGCATGGAAGTGCCCCGCACCTATATCTCCAAAATCGAGAATGGCAAGGCGATTCCCACGCTGGGTTCGCTGGAGCGTCTTGCCAATGCTCTTGAAGTCGATATCTGCCAACTGGTGCGCGACTCCCGCAGCCGCCGCGAAGAAGAGGTTTCGGCGATTCTGGCCGATCCCTTCCTGGCGGAGATTGCCGGATTGCTGCCGGAGTTGGACGCGCTGCAACGCACGCTCTTTGCCGGAGCAGTGCGCGATGCGGCGTTGGGACGCCGGCGCACAGCTTAATACAGGACCCCTTTCGCTCTCCACGCCGCGGCTGAAAAACCGCGGCGCTCCGAACGGTGCTTGCGCCGAAGTGGGTAGTTGGTCTGCGCACTGCGTGGTGAGACTGTCGCAAGCGCTCGGGAAGCCGTAGAATCGTAGAGAGAGGCGAGTCCCTTGGTTTTGTCCGGCAGTTCGCGCATCCATGAGCTGACAACAGAAGAGCGCGCCATCTATGCGACGCTCAAACCTGAACGCCTGCCCGAGCATGTGGCCATCATCATGGATGGCAACGGCCGCTGGGCTGGTGGTCGGTCGCTGAAGCGCTTTTTCGGACATCAGCAGGGCGCTAAGAGCGTGCAACTGGTCACCGAGACGGCCTCGCGCATCGGACTTCCCTGGCTTACCCTCTATGCCTTCTCGCTGGAAAACAACCTCCGCCGCCCTCGCGCCGAGGTCAACTTCCTCATGCGCCTGCTGAAGAGCTACCTGGAGAACAACCTGGAGCGCATGATGGCCAACAACGTCCGCATTCGCTACATCGGGCGCATTAGCGAGTTACCGGTGGAAGTTCAGGAAAAGATGCGCTGGGCCTCGGAGGCGACCGCGCACAATACCGGAACCACCCTGACGCTGGCTCTCAACTACGGCGGCCGCTCGGAGCTGGTGGATGCCTTCCGTGCCCTGGCTGCCGAGATGGATCAGAAGCAGATCACTCCCGACCGCATCTGCGAAGAGGATATTCACCGCCATCTCTATACAGCGCACATGCCGGACCCGGACTTGATGATCAGAACTTCGGGCGAGATGCGCATCTCCAACTTTCTGCCCTGGCAGATCGCCTACTCCGAGATCTTTGTCACCAACCGGCTGTGGCCGGACTTCCGCGGCATTCATCTGCTGGAGGCCATTGCCGACTTCCAGCGCCGTGAGCGCCGCTATGGCGGCTTGGGCAAGAACTCCGGCGCGGTGGACGAAGAGACCGAACGGGCACAGATCGCGGTAGGCTGAGCTTCCCGCTCTTTTCGCGATAATGCCCGTGAAAAGGATGGGGCACGGGGCTTGTTGGATCAGACTTTCCATCAAAAGATGAGCGGGATCTGATTACCGCCGTTTCTTTTTCAATCTTTCTCTTCCCGGATACGGCCCTCGCGTTGCTCCTATGAGTGGTTGAAGAAGCCAAGAGAGGATGTATTCATGAGCGAAAGCAAATTGATTCCCCCGCAGGAAAACGCTGTCGACAAGGTTGAGCGTCTCAAGTTGCAGATTGCCCAGCGTTTAAAAGAGCGTCAGATGACCGGTGGTCTTTCCGAGGCTGCCGCCAACGCTGAGCGTCTGGCCTCCATGGTCCGCGCTCGCTTGCAGGGTGGACAGGTGGCTCGTGCCGGACAGTCCGCCGTGCGGGAGTGGATGGCCGCCGACGACAACAAGCGTCCCAACTGATTGCATCGATCAGGCTGGCGCTTCCGTCCCTGGCGCAACTTCCGTCAATATCCGGGTTATTCGATTGCCGTCAGCAGGATAGCCTCCGATTCGGCGGTACGCATGTACCCTCGACGGTGTATCCTCTACCCTGATGAAACGCGTACTCACTGCTCTGGTTTTGATTCCGTTGGTGCTGGCTCTGGTCTTTCTGGGGCCCAAGTGGCTGGTCGCTTTGGCGACAGCAGTCGTAGCCATGCTGGCTGCCTGGGAGTATATGGGCATGGCCGAGCGCGGCGGCGCCAAGCCTCCCCGCATTGCCACTCTGGTGGCGATAGCCAGTTTCTTTATGGCCAACTTCGAGTGGCCCGACGAGATGGCGGCGATTCTGGGCATTCTGGTGTTGGGATTGCTGATCTATTGCACCTTCTTCAAGCCGGTCGCACAGGTCATGGCCGATGCATCAACTGCCGTCTTTTGCCTGCTCTATACCGGGTTTACGCTGATGGCGGTGCCCATGCTGCGCGAGCAGTCGAATGGGCCCTCGCTGGTCACCTTCCTGCTCTGCGCCGTCTGGGCCGGAGACATCGTCGCGCTCTACGTCGGCAAAGCCTTTGGCCGTCACAAGCTGGCCCCTTCGCTCAGCCCCAACAAGACCTGGGAAGGCTCGCTGGGATCAATTGCCGGCAGTTTGCTGGCGACCGGCGCTCTGCTCGGTCTGGCGCACTTGTTCTCGACACAGTGGGATCGAGTCTGGCTCTCCTTCCCGGAAGACATCAGCTATTGGATGGGCCTGGCGGTGCTGGTCAACGTAGCGGCGCAGGTCGGCGATCTGGCGGAGTCGGCGTTGAAGCGCTCGGTCGACGTCAAGGACTCCGGGAACCTGCTGCCCGGCCACGGCGGCGTGCTGGATCGCATCGACGCCCTGTTACTGGCTGCTCCGGCGCTTTGGTACGCGCAGGCGATTCATCTGCGCTTCTGAAAATGAAAATGGTTCTGTACCCGCTGGAAACATTGCCGCCTCAAATATCCGAATCTGCTAAGTGGGACTTGCAATTATTGGCAGGGGGCAACTGGCTGAAGATCTCGGGCAGGTTGACGAAGATCGGTGTACCGTTGACTTCCAGGCGCGCGGCTGCAACCCATTCCGCACCTGAGCACATGCGTCCGGTGCGGGTTTTTGGATCGATGATCCAAACCGTTTCCACGCCCATGGCGGAGTAGTCCTCCGTGCGCTCCTGGGTGTCTGAGTAGCTGTCGCCGGGAGATAGAATCTCGATCACCAGCAGTGGCGGATCAGTGAGAATATCCGGCTGAGGGCCAGCCGTGAGCACAACCAGATCCGGCACACGAACCCGATTTTCTGATACCTGAACCCGTTGTTCTGTGCTGCCAGTGATTCCCCATTGTTTTTCATGGTTGCCAAACCACACTGCCAGCAGCCATTGCACGCGTGCGTGTTCCCACTTGCCCACGTTGCGCTCCCTGATCTCCCCATCCACGTATTCGCAGTCTGGCCGATAGCTGGTCTCAAGGTACTCGTGCAACGGGATGTGAAAAATCGTGGCCATAATCCGAAACAATAGCACGATTTTCATCGGGGAACTTAAGATTCCTCGTAACGGAGAGAAGGATGCAGGCTGCTTCTAAGCGCAAATTAGAACGTCCCCTGTTCCAGGAGCGATAATAAGTGCAAGGGGACAGTGAAGATTTCAGTGAAAAGACTCGCGATTCTTGGTTCTACCGGCTCTATCGGCCAAAGCACCCTCTCCATTGTTGAGCAGTTCCCGGAGCGCTATGAGGTAGCCGCGCTGGCTGCCGGACGCAACCTGAACGTCGCTCTCGAACAGACGCTGCGCTGGAAGCCCAAGGTCGTCTCCATGGCCAATGAAGAGCTGGCCGGGCAGATGACGCAACTACTGCGCCATGCGGGTGTGAGCGGCATCGAAGTTCTGCACGGCACCGAGGGCACAGTAGCCTGTTCGACGCTGCCCGAGGCGGATTTTGTGGTCTCGGCCATTGTCGGCGTCGCCGGGTTGGAAGCGACCCACGCCGCGATTCTGGCAGGCAAGCCGATTGGTCTGGCCAACAAGGAGTGCATGGTCGCCGCAGGCGAGATTCTGACTCAGGCCGCCCGCGAGCGCAATGTTCCCATCCTGCCCATCGACAGCGAGCACAACGCGGTGCATCAGTGCATGCGCGTCGGCGAGCACAGGGAAGTCAAGCAGATCTGGCTCACCGCTTCCGGCGGACCCTTCCGGCAGACTCCTTTGGCGGATTTTGAGCACATTACCCCGGCGCAGGCCCTCAAGCATCCCACCTGGGTGATGGGCCGCCGCATCACCATCGACTCGGCAACCATGCTCAACAAGGGGCTCGAGGTCATCGAAGCCTGTCGTCTCTTCAATGTGCCGCCCGCGCAGGTGCGGGTGACGGTGCATCCTCAGTCCACCGTGCACTCGTTGGTGGAGTATGTGGACGGCTCCATTCTGGCGCAGATCTCGGTGACTGACATGCGGTTGCCGATCCTCTACGCGTTGGCCTACCCGGAGCGCCCGGCTTCGAATCTGACCTTCGATATGTCCGCCCTCAAGCATCTGGACTTCGAGCAGCCCGACTTGGAGCGTTTCCCCTGTTTGCGCCTCTCCTTTGAAGCGGCGGAAAAGGGCGGCGCGCATTGCATCGCCCTGAATGCAGCCGACGAGATTGCCGTCGAGGCCTTCCTGGCGGGCAAGATCCCCTTCATGGGAATCCCGCGTACAATCGAAAAGGTACTCGCATCCACGCCGGAGGCCCACCCGGAGACCATCGCCGGGGTCCTGGCCGCCGATGGGGAAGCGCGCGAACGGGCCAAAGAAGTGATCAGTGGACAGTCTTCAGTTGTCAGTTATCAGTGATTAGTTGTCAGTCATTGGAGCTTTCCCCTGTTTTGGCCAAAGTGCAGGCCTCTGAAAACTGACAACTGAGAACTGATAACTGCTTTACCGAGGTTGAAACCGCACATTTATGCATGAATTTCTCGTCTCCGCCGCCGCCTTCATCGTTCTGATTGGCGTCATGGTTGTGGTCCACGAATTCGGCCACTTTATTGTCGCCAAGCTGTGCAAGGTGCGTGTCGAGGCCTTTTCCTTTGGCTTTGGTCCCCGCCTCTTCGGCTGGAAGTACGGCGACACCGACTACAAGGTCTGCCTGATTCCCGCGGGCGGCTACGTCAAAATGACCGGCGAGAATCCCGGAGACAATCTGGAACTGAACCCAGACCGTCCCGAGGGCCTTGCCGCGGGCGAGCCCGATCCTGGCGCATTTGACCAGCATCCCCGCTGGCAGCGGATGCTGATCGGCCTGGCCGGCCCGATGGCCAACTTCGTGCTGGCCTTCGTGATCATGATCTTCTACTTTGGCTGGATCAACGAGGTCCCCAAGTACGAAGTCAAGACCAGCAACGTCGAGTGGGTAGTTCCCGGCTCGGCCGCGGCACAGGCTGGAGTGCAGCCTGGCGACGTGATCCGGCGCATCGAGAATGCCGACAACCCCACCTGGGAGAAGGTCTTCGAACGGCTGAAGATGAACTCCGACCAGACCGTGGCGTTGAGCGTGGAGCGTGGCGGAGCGGTTCTGCCCCTCAACCTGCACGTTCCGGCCACGGCCAAGACTGACGACTTCGATCTGACCGACTCGGGCTTGCTGCCGCAGTTCCAGCCCGGTCCTCTGGGCATCAAGGACGTTCCCCAGGGAACTCCGGCCTATCAGGCGGGTCTGCGCGGCGGCGACGCCATTCAGTCGGTCGACGGTCTCAGATTTCATACCGTGACCACACTGCTTGCCTATCTGCAAAGCGGCAAGGGTCAGCCGGTGAATCTGGTGGTGCTGCGCGCTGGGCAGACGATCCCCATGGTTGTCCATCCGGCCAAATTGGACGCGGACTGGAAGCTGGGCATCGAGACGCTGCCGATCCCTTACAGCACCAATCCGTTGCCGATCGGAAGGGCAGTGGCCAAGTCCGGCGCATTCTGCAAGGACAACTCCACGCTGATTCTGGAAGTGCTGCATAAGCTCTTCACGCACAAGGTGGCGGTCTCGCAGCTCTCCGGTCCGGTGGGAATTGCCCGCATGGCGGGTGAGGCGGCGGAGATGAAGGGATGGTTCCCCAAGTTTGGGCTGGCTGGCGAGATCAGCCTCAATCTGGGCATCATCAACCTGCTGCCGTTTCCGATTCTGGATGGCGGACTGATTCTCTTCCTGCTGATCGAGAGCCTGATTCGCCGCGACATCGGCGTAGCAGTGAAGGAGCGGGTCTACCAGGCGGCGTTTGTGGTGCTGATGGCCTTTTTTGCCTTCATCATCTTCAACGACCTGACCAAGCTGCCGATTTTTGTGCACCTGAAGCCGTAGGAGCGGAGTTAGGGTGGTTAGCGGAGTTAGCAAAGGTGTGATGCGCTTCGGCTAACCCCGCTAACCCCGCTTACTCCGCTAACCAAACTAGCTCCGCTAGCCGTCCCTTTTTGCACAAGAAACCCTGCAAAACCCGAAGAAATGTGGAAAACTTCGCGTTCCACGTGGAAAACGTGGTACGCAATAGGTCGATTATCAGACCCTGGAGAACCATAAAAATGTCGGTTACAACCGAGGTCCGCGTACGCTACGCCGAGACCGATCAGATGAACGTGGTCTACTACGCCAACTACCTGGTGTGGTTTGAAATTGGCCGCGTCGAGGTGCTGCGCGCCCTGGGGCTTTCTTATCGCGCTCTGGAAGAAGAGCACGGCTGCATTCTGCCGGTGGTCGAGGCCAAATGCCGCTACCGCGCTCCCGCCCGCTACGACGACGAGATTCAGATCGAGGCCCGTCCGGCGTTGATCCGGGGAGCGGTGATCAAGTTCGCCTATTCGATCTGGCGCAAAGCCACGGAAGCCGAGGAGAGAAAACTTCTGGCCGAGGGTGAGACGGTGCACGTGGTTTGCGATCCGCAGATGAACCGTAAAAACCTGCCCGAACACTACGCTGCCGCGCTGCGCGAGATGATGGACGGCGAGTAAGCAGCACAAACAAACGCCCTGAAAACACCGTCATCCTGAGCGAAGTTTGGCAGGTTCTTTATGCTAAACGCAGTCGAAGGAGCTGCTTTTTGTTTGAGTTAGAAGAAGCAGGTCCTTCGCTACGCTCAGGATGACAATATTTTTGTTCGACATTACAGAAACACCACACCAAAAAAACTACTTCTCCCGCGCCACCACAAAATCCGGGGCCCAGAGCAGTGCACGCTTGTAGTCGGATTCAGGCAAAAAGGCCAGCGCCTGACGAGCCTGTTCGGCGTAGCGGTGGGCAGCGGTCATGGCGTACTCGACCGAGCCGTTGCGGGTCAAAATCTGCTGCAACTGCTCGCGGCTGGTGCGGGTAAAGCCGAGATCGTCCAGCACACGATGGATGGCCTGCCGGTCGGCGGCGGTGCCGTGGTCACTGGAGTGGATCACCGCCAGCGTCGCCTTGCCCTCGCGCAGATCGCTGGCTACTGGTTTGCCCAGAACCTCTTCGGTAGCAGTCAAATCCAATACGTCGTCGACGATCTGGAAAGCCAGTCCGACGGTGCGTCCATAGAGCGCCAGCGCCTCCTCTTCGGCCTCGCTGGCTCCGGCCAGCACTGCGCCCAGGCGCATGGAGACGGAGAAGAGGCAGGCGGTCTTGCGATAGATCAGGTCGAAGTACTCGGCCTCGCTGACGGCCTTGCCCAGCTTCTGAATCTGCAACAACTCGCCCTCGACCATCTGCTGGGTGAGTTCGATGAGCAGGTCGAGGATGCGCAGGTTCTTTTCCTGCAGGGCGATGCGGAAGGCCTGCATATAGAGCCAGTCGCCCGCCAGCACGCATTTTTCGTTGCCCCAGGTGGTGTTGGCCGAGGGGCGTCCGCGGCGCACTGCCGCGCCGTCGATGATGTCGTCATGAACCAGGGTGGCGGTATGTACCATCTCCACTACCGCGCCCAGACGGATGGCGGCCGGCCCGGAGTAGCCCAGGCCGCGCGAGGCCAGCAGTAGCAGGGAGGGCCGGATACGCTTGCCTCCGCCCGCTCGCAGGTACTCGGCGATCTCGGTGATGGTGCTGACGCCGGAGGCGGCGTCGCGGCCCAGTTCCTGTTCGATGGCTACGAGATCGTCTCGCAGCAGATCGAAGACTTCCGTAGCCGTCGCTATCGCCAATGTGCTCAATGTTTCTGTGTCTCGCGCTTTCTGCTGCATGGGGTTTGGGGAAGGGTCTGAAGATAGGATGCTTCAGACGGCTTTTACGGTTCCAGAATCGGTGTACCTGGAAGCCTGCTGGAACCGCTCAAAATGCTCCGGCCTAATTGCTCCGGTAGTTGGTGAACTGCAGGTCGATGCCCAGATCCTGGCCGCGCAGCAGGGCAATGATGGCCTGCAACTCGTCGCGGTCCTTGCTGGTGATGCGCACGTTGTCGCCCTGAATGCTGGCCTGCGCCTTCTTCTTGGAGTCCTTGACCAGGCGTACGATCTCCTTGGCCTTGTCCGAAGGGATGCCCTGTTGCAGGGTGATCTTCTGGCGCACGCTCTGCCCGGCGGCCGGTTCCAGCTTGCCGTAGGTCAGGTTTTTCAGCGAGATGCCGCGCTTGACCAGCTTCTGGCCAAGGATCTCCTTGATGGCTTCGAGCTTGTACTCCCCCGCCGAGGCCAACTGAATCTCCTTGTCGCCTTCGGCCAGGTTGATCTCCGAGTGGGAGTCCTTCAAGTCGAAGCGCTGCTTGATCTCTTTGAGCGCCTGATCGATGGCGTTGCGAACTTCCTGAATCTCTACCTTGCTGACGATGTCGAACGAATTTTCCTGGGCCATGTTTTCTCGATCCTCAAAAGCTTGCGGCGCTGACGTTAACAGTACCTTTTAAACCCCAAAAGAGTCCGCCGTGCGGGCAGCACCAAAGCACCTCTATCAGTTTCCCACGTCCACCCCAAGTCGAAACAGCCGTTGAAAGTTTTTCGTGGTGATGGCGGCGATTTCTTCCACTTGAAGGCCGTGCAGGTCGGCCAAAACCTGGGCGGTTTGCGCGATCCAGGCGGACTCGTTGCGCTGGCCGCGATGGGCGACCGGAGCCAGCCAGGGAGCATCGGTCTCGACCAACAGGCCATCCAGAGGCAGTTGCGCGGCTACATCGCGCAGCGGCTGCGCCTTGGGATAGGTCAGGTTACCGGCAAAGGAGATGAGAAAGCCCAAGTCGAGAGCGCGCCGCGCCTGCTCGATTCCGCCGCCGAAACAGTGCATGATGCCGCCCAGCCCGGTGTGGCGCCAATTCTCATCCAGAATGCCGAAGAGATGATCCCATGCGTTAGTCTGTCCGTCTTTGGGCCGGCAATGGATGAGAATGGGCCGCTTGCGGTGGGCGGCGATCTCCAGTTGGGCGATCAGCTTCTCTTTTTGAATTTCGTGCGCGGCGCCCTCGTGGTAATAGTCCAGGCCGATCTCGCCGCAGGCAATGACTTCGGGCTCACCGAGCAGGCGATCCAGTTCGGCTAAAACTTCGCGGTCAGCCTCGGGCGCGTTATGCGGGTAGACTCCGGCGGAGGCGTAGAGCCGGGGCAGGGCGATGCCGCTCTCGGGATGGCTGTTGAACTCGCGGCAGAGGGCCAGCGCGCGGCCCATGCCCAAGGCGTGCTCACCGATGCCGATGGAGAGGATGGTCTCGACCCCAGCCTGCCAGGCGCGGCGCAAGAGGGCTTCGCGGTCGTCGGTGTAGCGTTCACTGTCCAGATGGGCGTGGGAATCGATGAGCAAAAGGAACCTCGATAAGATTTTACAAGCGAATGGTTTCCAGGCCGAGGAACTTCTCGAAGCCAAGGAAATCGCTGTCGTTATGAAGGAGCTTGTATCTTTCCTGAATGCAGAAAGCGGCGATCAGGCAATCGACGGATTTTCGAATAGTAATGCCTTGGCGCTGTAACGTTCGGAAATGTTCTGCGGCTTTTATGGCGAGAGCGGCGGGCAGGTCTTCATAAACTGGAAAAGCCATGAGCCAGTCACGCGTATGGCGAAACTCACGGTCATAACGAAATCCGCGCAGGACTTCATGGAGAATCAAAGTCGTCAAACCGATCTTATTGCCGTGCAATTCCTCGCCTAGCCATCTGGTTTCGGGGGAAATCCTCCCATTGAGCAGGTCGATCCATACACTGCTATCCACGATTACCATGGCTTTCTTGCATCCTTATTGCGCTCTACGATAACTACGCAGCAGGCGTGTTCGCGCAGGAGTTCTCTACAGGCGAATTCTGGTCCCAATCGGGAAAACGGGATGCCCGCATTTCTTCAAGGTTTCCATCCCAACCGATTCCCCGGAGTCTGCGAAGAATTTGAGTCTGCCGGTCCATCTGTACCGCAAAACGGAGAGCCTCTTCGATTACGGCACTTTGCTCTCTCAGGCCGGTAAGCTCCATGGCAGAGTACAACATTGCTTCCTCGCTTGCGGGAAGCTCTGAATCCGTGAGATACGCAGGCCAATTACCTTTCTTTGCCAATTCTGCCTGCCATGTATCAAGGCTCCCCTCGCGTTCGGCTTTGCGGCGCTCAATCTCCTGCAATCGAAATACTTCCTTCACCCTTTGTTCGTGGAGCAGGTGCGCTACGAGTTTCCGCAGCGAGGCATGAACGGCCTCTGCCTGCGCCGTGGTGCAGGTGGCAGTCATTGCTTGAGCCAGTAATTCGTCGTCAATGTCGAAATGGGTTTGCATGGGCGCGCCTCCCAATGAGTCAGTATGGCGCGTTTTATTTGTAGGAACAAGCTGAATGTAAAAAAGGCCTGGACCAAGGCGCACCCTGGTTCAGGCCGGGTGATCATGTCTCATCTCTGAGACATGGGAAAGTAGATGAAGCCCCTGCGAGCGAATAGCGAGCGTCTGCCGCACCGCAGGTGCCTATTTGAGGCGAGCGCCGAGGGGGACTTCTTCGAGGAAGCCGGCGAGTACCGGATTGCCGCCTTCCAGAGAAGCGGCCAGCAACATGCCGTTGGACTCCAGACCGCGCATCTTGCGGGGAGCGAGGTTGGCGACGATGACGATCTTGCGGCCTACCAGTGCTTCCGGCTCGTAGTACTGGGCGATGCCGGCCAGAATCTGGCGCTTCTCGTAGCCCAGATCGACTTCCAGACGCAACAGCTTGTCGGCTTTGGGGATGCGCTCGGCGACCAGAATCTGGGCCACGCGTAGGTCAACCTTCACCACATCGTCGATGGTGATGAACTGCTTCTCTTCGGCGGCAGATGTTGCGGCAGCCGCTTGGTCCGCAGCTTCAGCAACCGGGGCGGCGGGCGCCACCGGAGCCGCAGCCAATGCAGCCTGAGCCAGTGCTTCGTAGCCCTGCGCTTCCACGGCGGCATCGACGCCGACCGAGTCCACCGGGGCTTTATCCCAGAGTGCCTGTTTTTCAGAAAGTTCGCTCACGTTTGCCTCTTTTGCTTTCGTCGAAGTTGCTGGCGTTGATGGTGAGGAGGAGTCGCCGTTGGCCACGCCGCCGGCAGCTTCAATCACGCTCTTGTTGTTTTCGATTTCCAGATTCTGCATCCGTTCGACCGCATCCTTCTCCGCGCGCGGGAAGAGCGGGGAGGGCTCGCCAAACCTGGTTCCGGCCTTCAAACCACCCCAGGCGGTTTCAGTCAGGAATGCGTTTTGAGCGGCGGCGGCAATCTCGCCCTGGCCGAGTTGCAGCCAGACCTTGGCGGCGGAGTCGGGCAGGATGGGGTATGCCAGCTCGGTGATGATGCGGATGGCCTCGGAGGCTGTCGTCAGCACCCGTGCCTGAAGCAGCGCATGGTCTTCGTCGGAGCGGTCGGCAGGCTTCTTCCAGGGAGCGTTGGCGGTCAGGTAGCCGTCGGTCTCCGCGACAAGGGCCCACAAGGCTTTCAATGCTTCGGAGAAGTTCAGCTCGTCGAAGGTGGGACCGAAGGCCGCGATGGTGCGCTCGGCGGTCGAGCGCAGGGCGGCCTCTGCAGCGGTCTCCGCGCCAGCTTCCGGCACGATACCGGCAAAGTACTTGTGCATCATGTTGACGACCCGGCTGACCAGGTTGCCGTAGCCGTTGGCCAGATCGGCGTTGTAGCGCTGGACCAACGCGTCAAAGCTGAAAGTGCCGTCCTGGCCGAAAGGAACCTCTCGGAGCAGGTAGTACCGCAATGCGTCGGAACCCAAAACCGTGGCGACGGTCTCGGCGCGAACGATGTTGCCCTTGGACTTGGACATCTTGCCCTGATCAAAGAGCAGCCAGCCGTTGGCCTTGACCGAGCGGGGCAGGGGAATCCCCGCCGCCATCAAAAAGGCAGGCCAGTAGACGCAGTGGAAGCGGCTGATCTCTTTGCCGATCAGATGCAGGTCAGCAGGCCAAAATTTCTTGAAGCGCTCCTGGTCGGCAGGATCGTCGGAGCCGTAGCCCAGTGCTGTGATGTAGTTGGCCAGAGCGTCGAGCCAGACGTAGACCACATGCTTCTCGTCATCAGGGACGGGAATGCCCCAGCTAAAACTGGTCCGGCTGACGGACAAATCCTTCAAGCCGCTGCGCACAAAGGAGATCACCTCGCGGCGGGTGGACTCGGGGCCCATGAAGCCGGGGTTGGCCTCATAGAACTCCAGCAATTTCCGCTCGAAGGCTGAAAGCTTGAAGAAATAGTTCTCTTCGCTGACGGTTTCGGTGGGCCGCTGGCAGTCGGGGCAGATGGTTCCCGGAGGGCCATCGATATAGGCCTCGTCGGAGACGCAGTACTGGCCGGTATAGGAGCCTTTGTAGATGAAGCCGCGGTCGCGCAGTGCTGTAAAGAGCTTCTGCACGCCCTTCTTGTGGCGCTCGCTGGTGGTGCGGATGAAGTCGTCGTAGGTCAGACCGAGCTGGTCCCACAGGCCGCGGAACTCGCCGGAGATGGCGGCGGCGAAGTCCTCTGGACGGCAGCCTGCCTTTTCGGCGGAGCGCTCGATCTTCTGCCCGTGCTCGTCGGTTCCGGTGAGGAAAAAGGTGTCGATGCCCAGCGCCCGCTTGCGCCGCGCAATGGCGTCGCAGACGATCGTCGAATAGGCGTGGCCCAGGTGCGGCCTCGCATTCACGTAGTAGATGGGCGTGGTGAGATAGAAACGTTCTGAACTGGATTTGCTCATGAGAGGTGTCGTGCCCGGCGGCCCAACATCATAAGGCGGCATAAGGCAATCATCCTCTATCTTACGGCATGGAATGCTGGGTCTCTGTGGGACGCAGTCTATCCTCCAGGGCAATCGCCTGAAGAATGGGTAGTTCCACGAAGGTACCCCTCTTTCCAAAGGAATGCGCCTCCGTGAAACGGGAGACTACTAAGATTATCTCCGCGCAAATTGCCGTTCATTTTCCCTTCTCGGCGCACAATGCAATCAGTGGCGTTCCCAGCACTTGGGCGGAGTGAGCACAACCAATTTTTCTTCTAGGATGCCTACCCCCTCCCCCCTATAAAATATTTATCTAACTGAAAATAAACGGTAGAGCGGCTAAAACTCCTTCCTTGAGGAAACCCCTCTCTCGGAGTTCGATGCGTCCATGTTGCATTACCCTGTCCAATATCCTCTTAGAGTTGTGTTTTGATCATGAGACCCACAGCGTGGCGTTGATCTGGAGCGGAATCCAGTCCTTGGCGGTGCGGGTAAAGGCGGCCCATTTGCCCTGTCCGCAAAATTCTCCGCACCAGAGCGTGGTGTAGACCAGAGCCACGGTGTGGTCGTGGTTGAAGTAGACCGGGCTGAAGGCAAACATGGCATACGACTTCTTGTAGCGGGGATCGATCTTCTGGCCGGCATTGGGCCCGACGCCTCGCGAGGCCTGGAAATCCAGCTGCTCGGCGGGGGTGAGCAACTGCACCGGGCTTCTCAGCTTCCAATGGCCGGCGTCGAGTCGCCAGTGCTCGTGGCAGTGGCTGTCGAAGTCGGCAAAAATCTCTTTGAAAGCCTCCTTGTACTCTTCTGGAACCTTGACTCCCGTATGGGGATTCAAGCCGTAGACCGCGCCTTTTTGATGTTCCTTGTCGGGCAGGGTGAAACAGGGCTGGCCGGCATCGACGGCGTTGATGGTGGCGTCCTGCACGAACCAGAGGTCGTGGGGCAGGCGGCGATCGACCGCATCGAGTTCAGGCATGAGCTGGGTGTAGATCAGAAAGGAGTCCGCGACCCGGTCTTGCGGCATCGGGACAGGTGGTTGCTCAACTGCGTCCTGTGCCGGTGCGAGTTGAGTTCCCATCATCAATAAAAAAAGGCCAAAGACTAGAAATGGACGGGCTTTCATGAAGACTCCTCGTGCGGCTGGCGCTGGTTACTCCCGCAAGGGAATTCTAAACGGGGACTTGCCGTCCAGCCATACCTTCCTTTGGAACTACGCCCCTCTCGCACCTTGTTCGAGTCGGGAGACAGACCGTTCTGGCCATCTTCCCCAAACTGAGTAGCTCGCCCCGCGCGTCTTTCGAGCGCGGTCCAGCCGAAGGCGTCTGCCCCACCGCAGGTGGTAAAATAGCCTTGAAAATCAACGATTTTTGAGGATTTCACAGTGTATTTGGAATTGCAGAAACGGCTCAGCGCGCATCTTCGCCAGCTTTTGGCGGCAAAGTATGATATACATCTCGACAACATCGCCATCGAGATTCCGCCCGACCTGCAATTCGGCGAATTATCCACGCCGATCTCCTTTGAATTGGCGCGCAAGCTGCGCAAGGCCCCCAAGGTGATCGCGACGGAGATCGTCGAGGCTCTGGGCCATCTGGATGGTTTTGCCTCGTTCGAGGTCGCTGGGGCGGGATATATCAATGCGCGGCTGGACCGCTCTGCCGGCGTACTGCGGATTGCTAGTGTCCGCCCCACCGCAGGTGGCGCGCAGGACCATTCGCTGGTAGAGCACACCAGCATCAATCCCAACAAGGCCGCGCATATCGGCCATCTGCGCAACGCCATTTTGGGCGATACCTTTGTGCGCATGTTGAAGGCCGCCGGACAAAAGGTCGATGTGCAGAACTACATCGACAACACCGGCGTGCAGGTAGCGGATGTGGTGGTGGGCTTTTTGCATCTGGAGGGCAAGTCGGTTGCGGAGGTTCGCGCGATCATTGCCGACTGTGAAGCACGCACGGTTGGAGCAAACGACAAGTCTGGCGCATTTGATTATTACTGCTGGGATCTTTATGCCAGGACTTCGCAGTGGTACACCAGCGGAACGGATGAAGAGAACGAAGGCCGCAAGAAGTTGCGCTACGCAACTCTGCACGAGATCGAGCACGGCGGCAATGAAACAGCGGAGATTGCCGAGCTGATTTCGACATCGGTGCTGCGCCGTCATCTGGAGACCATGCTGCGGTTGGGCATCGAATACGACTTTTTGCCCCGCGAGAGCGAGATTTTGCACCTCAAGTTCTGGGAAGCCGCCTTCGAGTTGCTGAAGTCGAGCGGTGTTCTGTACTTCGAAAATGAGGGTAAAAACAAGGGCTGCTGGGTAATGACGCGCCCAGGAGCCGAGGTTACCGAAGGCGAGACAAACGAAGATGCCAAGGTGATTGTGCGCTCCAACGGCACGGTGACGTATGTGGGCAAGGACATTGCCTATCACCTGTGGAAGTTTGGCCTGTTGGGCAAGGACTTCGGTTATAGGCCGTTCTTTACCTATCCCAATCATGAGTGCTGGATCTCTACCGAGGTTGGTGAGAAGCAGCATCCGCACTTTGGCGGAGCCAACGCCATCTATAACGTCATCGACTCGCGCCAGAGCGATCCGCAAGCGAATGTGATTCAGGCTCTTCGTGGCATGGGGCACACCGATCAGGCTAATCGCTACACCCACTTCAGCTATGAGATGGTGGCGCTGACGCCGCGTTGTGCTGTCGATCTGGGCTATACGGTGGCCGAGGAAGATCTGAGCCGCGCCTACATCGAGGTGAGTGGTCGCAAGGGATTCGGCGTCAAGGCCGATGATCTGATCGACAAATTGATCGCGGCTACACGGGCCGAGACCGACGCGCGCCAGACGGGCAGCGACGCGGTTGAGCGCCAGAAGATCGCCGAGCAGATCGCCATTGGCGCGCTGCGCTACTTCATGCTGAAGTACACGCGCAATTCGGTGATAGCTTTTGACTTCAAGGACGCGCTGAGCTTCGAGGGCGAGACTGGGCCTTACATTCAGTACGCCGTGGTGAGAGCAAAAAATATCTTCCGCAAGGCGGGAACGACGCCGGAGGCGGTGCTGGCGGAGTTTGAGAGGGCAGCGGGGTTAGCGGAGAGAGCGGAGTTAGCGCCGATGAAGCTGGCCGAGTATCTGGAAGGTTCCGCCGCAACTGACATCTGGTCGCTGTGGCTGCGTGCTGGACGGCGAACGATGGTGCTGGAGCAGGGAATTGCCAGCTCCGAGCCGGCCAATCTGGCCCGTCACGCCTTCCAATTGGCGCAGGAGTTCAACAACTTCTATCACAAACATCACATTCTGCACGAAGAGGACGAGGGCCGCAAGTTGCTGCTGCTGGCTACTGCCGCGGTGGCGTTGCGTGAGCTGATCGAAGTGCTGAGCTGGCTGGGCATCGAGAGCCCGGAGGCGATGTAAAGGGCATTACAGTGCAATCACGTTCAGTCCGGGAATCATGCGGAAGTGGCGAAGATTGACGGTGACCACGGCGTAGCCCTGTTCAAGTGCGGTTGCGCCGATCATCAGGTCGATGATGGGAATGACGAACCCGCGGGCTCGTTCCTGACCATCCACACGACCGGCCAGGTAGGCTGTTTCACGGGTGTAAGGAAGAACAAGGAATCCTGCCGCAATCTCTGCGAGAAATGCGCGATGGCGCTCTCTGATTGCGGAATCAGAAGCACGATGCAACGCGTGGACCAACTCCGTGAATCCGACGGCGGAGAGCGCAGCATCTTGATCCCCTATGCGCTCAGTGATATGGCGGGTCAGTGCGGAGACAGTGGTTTTCCGCCGCTCTGCGGCGATCACGACGCTGGAGTCCAGAATTACTCCCATACCAGATCGAGCGACTCATTTTCATGATCTGCAACCACAGCTTCCAGATCGGCGCTGAAGCTGGGATCAAGTGTTGTGGTCGAGCCACGTTCATCCAAAATGCGTAGGGTCTCGGAGAGCAGGCGGCTTTTCTTATGGGTAGCCGGAGTCAAAAGAGCGATGGGGGCCGAAGCGCCCTCGATCATGATCTCTTCGCCATTTTCCACACGGGCCAAGACCGCTGCGAAGTCGCGGATTGCTTCAACTCGGGGAATATGCGTTGTCGCCATGGGACAAGCATAGCGCTGATTGGGAATAGGGCCAAGCTGGAATTTTTGGGGGAGTGAGTCTTACCTTCACCGCCGCGCAAAAAGCGCGCAGCGGTGAAGATGGGGCACCCGATTCCTTGAATCAAACCATAGGCTAAAAGCTAGTAGCTAGAGGCTAGCAGCTAGCTACTAGCAGCTAGTAGCTTCTCGTCCACTCCAGAATCGAGCGTACGCCGACGCCGCTGGGGCCTTTGGCGATATAGGGGCGGGAATCTTCGACCCAGGCCAGGCCGGCGATGTCCAGGTGAATCCACGGGGTCTCTTCGGCGAAGACCTTCAGGAACTCCGCCGCCGTGCTTGCGCCGCCCCAGCGTCCGCCGGTGTTCTTGATGTCGGCGATATCGCTCTTGATCTGCTCGGCGTACTCTTCGCCCAGGGGCAGGCGCCAGAACTTTTCTCCCGAAGTGGCCAGAGCAGCATCAAACTTGGCCCAGGTCTCATCGTCGTTGGAAAAGGCTCCGGCGTTGTAGTAGCCCAGAGCGACGACGCAGGCGCCGGTGAGGGTGGCGGCGTCGATCAGGTGGGTTGCGCCCAGTTGACGAGCGTAGGTGAGTCCGTCGGCCAGCACCAGGCGGCCTTCGGCATCGGTGTTGATGATCTCGATGGTCTTGCCGGGCTTGTCGGCGGAGAAGGGCATTGCCGTCTGCACGTCGCCGGGCTTCTGTGCCTTGCCGTCAGGCATGTTTTCAGTTGCGCAGACTACGCAAATCACGCGCACCTGGGGCTTGAGCAGGGCAATCGCGCGCATGGCGCCGATCATCGTTGCGCCGCCGGCCATGTCGTACTTCATCTTCTCCATGTTGTCGCCGGGTTTGAGCGAGATGCCGCCGGAATCAAAGGTGACGGCCTTGCCGACCAGTCCCAGCACCGGACCTTCGGTCACGCCTTCCGGTTCATAGCGCAAAACGATCAGTGCGGGTGGTTCTTCCGAACCCTGAGAGACGCTCCAGAACGCGCCCATCTTCAACTCATGCAGCTTTTCGGTGGAGTGGACTTCCCAGCCCAGTCCGACTTCCTGAGCCATCTCCGCGGCGCGCTGGCCCAGAACTGTGGGGGTGAGCTTGTTGCCCGGCTCGTTGACCAGGGTGCGGGTGAAGTTCTGGCTCTCGCCCAGAATCACGCCCTCGGCAAAGGCGGCAGCGGTCTTCTCTTCACTATCGACGACCAGGGTGAAAGAAAGAATGCTCTTGTCGGTGCGGTCGCTGCGATAGGTGTCGGGGTCAAAGTCGCCGACAAATGCGCCCTCGATAGCTGCCCGGGTGCCAGCCGCCGCAGGTAAGGCTTCCGCTACCGGCAGGGCTAGAGCCAACTCGCGGATTCCACGGGGCTTGGCGAAGCGTACGGCGACGCCGGCAGCGTTGCGCACGCCGTCCACCTTGACCTTGGCGAGCTTGCCCAGGCCGACGATCAGGAGTCGCTTGGCTCCCAGGCCTGCCGGAGCATGCAGCAGCAGCGTCTCGTTGGCGCCAGCCTTGAACTCGCCGCTGGCCAAAACGGCGGCGGCGGCCGATTTCACGGCTTCGTCGGCGGTGAGCAGCACGGGCTGCGGTTTGGCCTCGGAGCCTTTCTCGGTTTGGGCGTCGGCAGCCAGCACGGCCAGCAGTTCGGTTTCAATGCCGGCAAGATTCGCAAGAGAGAGTTGGGTCTGCATGGAAGACATTATTTCACTTGTTAGGGGGTAGGGATCAGGAAACAGGAAACAGGGATCAGGGGCGGTGTGACGTAAAAACAATTTGTGACATAATTCGCTTTGGAGACAGTATGGATACATTTGTCGTGAATCCGCAAACTGCATCGGCCAAAGTCAATCCGAATGGGCGCATCCTGATTCCAGCAGCCTTGCGGGAGCAGATGGGGATTCAGGTTGGAGACTCGGTCACCATGGAAGTCGAAGACGGTGTTTTGCGTGTCGAGTCCTATCGAGCCCGCATCCGCCGCATTCAACAGGAGTTTGCCCAATACAAAAAGCCCGGATTATTGGCCTCGGACGAACTGGTCGCCGAGCGCCGCGAAGAAGCCCGTCGCGAAGAAGAGGAGATCGTGCGCGATCAAGAGTCAGGCAGATTGCGCTTGCAGAAGGCGGAGCAGATTGCCTAGCCCGGTCGTCCTTGACTCCTCAGCGATTCTGGCGGTCTTTCTCGACGAACCAGGGGGCGAGATCGTACTTCCCGTCCTCGAAGGCGCCCTGTTGAGCACCGTCAATCTGGCAGAGGCGCATATGCGCTTGATCGAACTTGGAGCACCTGCCGAACTTGCGTGGAGTCGTTTGCAAAGCATCCAGTGCGAGATCTGCTTCTTTAGCGATCGCCAAGCGCGTCTGGCGGCGGAGTTGCGGTCCATCACGCGCTCCTTCGGCCTTTCACTGGGCGACCGCGCCTGTCTGGCTCTGGCCATCGACCGAAAAGCGACGGTTTACACCACCGACCGAATCTGGAAGAAACTCGAACTGGGAATCAAGATCGAATTGATTCGGTGAAGTTTCATTCCATAGCTGTTAATAGCCAATTTTCATCTGCAATATTTAAAGACTGATTGCTGTAACGCTCGCTCAAGCTCCCTTAGCGCCCCATGCGGTGCTTGTTGGCATTGATGGCGGAGCGGGCGTCGCGGTCGGCTTCGCGGCTTCTCTCGGTCTCGCGCTTGTCCCAGTCCTGCTTTCCTTTGGCCACGGCCAGTTCGCACTTCACCCGTCCATTGCGGAAGAACAGCCGTACAGGGATGAGCGTGTTTCCCTTGATCTGCGTCTTGATGAGTAGCTTGCGAATCTCCTCATGATGCAGCAGCAGCTTGCGGGTGCGGGTTTCGTCGTGGTTGGAGATATTGCCGTGGGAGTAGGGACCGATATGAACATTGAGCAGAAAGGCTTCGCCGTCCTTGATCAGGCCGTAGGAGTCCTTGAGGTTGGCCTTGCCCTCGCGGATCGACTTGACCTCGGTGCCGCGCAGCGCTACGCCGGCCACGAATTTTTCCAGCAAAAAGTAGTGGTGACTGGCGGCGCGGTTAAAGGCAGCGTCGCGCTCTCCGCTGGCCACGGGATCGCGGGGACGCACCGGCTTAACTGCGCCGGGGCGGTCTTGGGGAACAATGACGTGGCTGGTCTGACGGGCCATACTGCTGCTTCCTCGAATCTTCATCGTAGCATTGACTCGGCTCGGAGCTGCCGAAGACAGGGGCTTTGCTAAAATGAGGCATAGTTGGTGGGACCAGATCCAAAATAGCGTTAGGGGCAGCCAAGGCCGCCCGCAGGGCCGGGCGGGTGAATCCGCGCCGGTACAGACGCCGGGGAGTTTGATGAAAAGCCGTGCTGTTGCTCCGGCTGTCTCCAGAGCCGCTTTCTGGATTGCACTCATGGCCGTTTCGGCCGTTTTTGGCCTGTCGAGCCTTTCCATGCATGCCGAGTCGGCGTCTTCCCTCTTCAAGCGGGGCGAGAACGCCGAGGCGCGCGAGGACTTCGACGCCGCCTATGGCTATTACCAAAAGGCCTTTGCCGCTGCGCCCAAGGATCTGCGCTTCAAGACTGCCTTTTACCGGATACGCATCACGGCTTCATCCGAGCACATCACCAAGGGCCGCAAGCTGGTAGCGGCAGGCGATGAACAGGGCGCCATGGTGGAGTTTTTGCGCGGAGCAGAGATCGATCCCGGCAACGAGTCAGCCCAGCAGGAACTGGCGCACCTGCGTCAGCACCAGGGCCAGACCTTCCAGGCTGACACCAGCCTTCCTATCGATGCCACCAAGCAGGAGGAGGTCGATACCATGGGAGCGCCGGCCTCGCTTAAGCCGCTCTCCAATGAGCCATTGACCATGCACATGACCGAGGACGCCAAGGTCATCTACCAGGCGGTAGGCAAGGCAGCTGGTGTCAATGTTCTCTTTGACCCGGATTTCAACTCCAAGCGGGTGCAGGTGGACTTGAACGGCGTCTCGCTGCTGGATGCGCTGCGCATTGTGGGTACGGTCTCCAACACCTTCTGGCGTCCGGTCACGGCCAATACCCTCTTTGTGGCGCAGAACAGTCGTGCCAAGCGCACGGAACTGGACGAGCAGGCAGTGCAGACCTTCTACCTGACCAATGCCTGGCAGCAGAACGATCTGAATGACGTCAACACCGCTCTGCGCAACGTCATGCCCAACGCCAAGGTCTATCCGGTGCCCAGCCAGAACGCCATCGTCATGCGCGGTACGCCCGATGAACTGCTGCTGGCGCAGAAGCTGATCGACGATCTGGACAAGGCTCGGCCCGAAGTTGTGGTCGACATTGCAGTGCTGGAAGTCAGCAAGAACTGGGAGAAGACACTAGGTCTGGCCTGGCCGAGCAGCGCCAGCGTGGCCCTGCAGACGACTTCTACCAGCAGTTCTTCCACGTCTTCTTCATCGTCGAGCACCTCGACCTCTACAACCACTGCCCCCACCATCTACGATCTGGCCAACCTGAAGGCCTCGAATTTTGCGGTGACCATCGGATCGGCTACGGCCAACCTGCTGCTCTCCGACTCCAATACCAAGATCCTGCAGAATCCCCGCATTCGCTGCACCGACGCGCAAAAGGCGACGATGAAGATCGGCACCCGTATCCCCATCGCCACCGGCTCTTATTCGACCGGTGCTGCGGCGACCACGGCGGTGAGCAGTTCGCTGGTCAATACCCAGTTTCAGTACATCGATGTGGGTGTGAATATCGAGATGACGCCGACGGTGCACTATGACCACGATGTCACGCTCAAGATCAAGATCGAAGACAGTTCGGAGAGCGGTTCGGTTACCATCAGCGGTGTGACCGAGCCGATCATCGCCCAGAAGACCAGCGAACAGACGATCCGCCTGCGCGAGGGCGAGGCCAGCGTGCTGACCGGCATCGTCAACAAGCAGGAGCAGTCGAGCTGGAGCGGCATTCCGGGGCTGAGCTCGATCCCTGGCCTCAAGTACCTCTTTGGTTCCAAGGATAGGACCATTACCGATGACGAGATCGTCTTCCTGCTGATTCCGCACATTGTGCGCTCGCAGGATCTGGGTCCGGCGAATCTGCGCACTATCGACACCGGCGTCGGCCAGTCGATCGATCTGCGTTTGGACTCCAATGTGGCTCCAATCGTTATCCCGCCCCCGGCTATCCGTCCAGCCGTGACGCACTCGACGCTGGGCACGGTTCCCGCGCAGAGTGCGGAAGCGGGAGCTCCGGCGGCGCTGGCGCAGTTGCGCGCCGCTTCTGATGCAACCGGAATAGCCGCCAAGGCCGCAGCTCCACCGACGCCGGTTGTAGCTCCTGCGCCTGCCCCGCTTCCTGTTCCGGCAGTGGTGCCGGCTGCACCAACTGCTCCGGCCGCCAAGCCCGCGACACAACCTGCGGATGATGCTTTGAGCCTGACGCTGGCTCCGCTGGCTGCGCCTATCAAGCCGGGCGCCACCTTCCAGGTGCCGGTTATGCTTACTGGTGGCAAGGACATTGCCGCAGCGCCCATGCAAATCACCTACGATCCCACCAAGCTGATGTTGCTTACTGTGGACAATGGCGACTTTTTGGGCCGGGATGGACAGGCAATTGCTCTGGTGCATCGGGACGATGGGCCGGGCAGAATCACTCTGAATGCATCGCGTCCGCCGGGAACGGCGGGGATCAGCGGCGCAGGCGTGGTTTGCGTGCTGGTCTTCCAGGCCAAGATCGTGGGCAGCAGCACGCTGGTGATTACCCGTCCCACGGCGCTCAACAGCGCCCAGCAATCGCTGACCGCCAAGGGCAGCAGCGTTACCGTCCAGGTGCAGTAAATGAGCAGCATGGCGCCAATCCGGATTCGCCCGCAGGAGCGGGGTCTGACGCTGGTCGAGCTGATTGTGACCGTGGCGATTCTGGGCATTCTGGCCGGAGCGGCGCTGCCCATGGCCAAGTTCAAGGTCAAGCGGGAGAAGGAGCGAGAGCTCCGCCGCGATCTGTGGGAGATGCGCGACGCTATCGACCACTACAAGGACGCTGCCGACAAAGGCGCTTTCCAGACCAAGGTCGATAGTCAGAACTATCCTCCCGATCTGGAGACGCTGGTCAAGGGCGTCGATGTGCAAGGCAAGAAGGTGCGCTTCCTGCGCCGTATCCCAAGGGATCCAATGACCGGGGAAACGGAGTGGGGTTTACGCTCGATGCAGGACGATCCAACCTCCGATTCCTATGGCGGTCAGAGCGTCTTCGATGTTCACTCCAAGTCCACAGGAGTGGCGCTGGATGGGACCAAGTACGCGGATTGGTAGGGGAAGAAGCGGAGTTAGGGGGGGTAGTTGGGTTAGCGGAGTTAGCCTTTGCCCTCCAAACAGCACTCGCTAACACGCGCGCGGCGCGGCCAACTCCGCTAACCAGCGCGAAGTGCTGCTAACTCCGCTCTAACGCAGACACCACCAAGAGAACGCAACGGCAGTACGCATGAGGAAACTGTGAGCGGCAGAAGCAAACAAGACGCAGGCTTTACGCTGATCGAGCTGATGATCGTGATGGCCATCATCGGGGTGCTGGCCGTTGTGGCCATCCCCAAGTTCGAGAGTGCCCTGAAGCTGGCGCGTGAGTCGGTGCTCAAGGAAGATTTGCATGTGCTGCGTTCGGCCATCGATTCCTACACGATGGACAAGCAGAAAGCGCCGCAGACTCTTGATGATCTGGTGACGGATGGATACCTGAAGGCCATCCCTGAAGATCCCATGACCCACAGCAAAGACACCTGGGTGACCGACGCCAGTGACGCCATGCACTCCCTGGATCAGACCGACTCCGGTATCGACGACATCCACTCCGGCTCTCAGGATTCGGCTTCAGACGGGCAGATGTACTCCAGCTGGTGATTCTCTGGACAATTGGAGCGCATGAGTCGATAATCGCGGCATATCGATTCTCGGAGGATCCTTCATGCCTGAGCCTAAGATTGCCCAAACCAGTCCGTATGAAGTCGATGTAGTAGCCGGCAAGAACTACTTCTGGTGCGCTTGTGGCCAGAGCGCCAACCAGCCCTTCTGCGATGGCAGCCACAAGGGCAGCGAATTCACTCCCGTCAAATATGAGGCCAAGGAGTCGAAGACGGTTCATTTCTGCGGCTGCAAGCACAGCGGCGATCCGGTGGAGTGCGACGGGAGCCACGCATCTCTGTAAGCTCAAAATACAAGCGAATCAGGACGACGGTCTCCGTCGCGCGGAAATGTGCCAGCGGGAGCAGGGAAGCGTAGGCCAACTCCGCTTACTCCCCCGTCAGTTCGCCTGCCGCTTCGACCCGAGCCCACAAATCCTTGATGCCGTAGCTGGTTTTGGCAGAGAGAGCCAGAACTTCATCGACGCCCAGACCCTTTTTGAGCGCGGCCAAGTTGCGTGTGCGCTGGTTGCCGCTGAGCCGGTCGACCTTGGTGGCCACGACGGCAAAGGCGCGATGGGTGGAATGCAGCCAATCGATCAGTTGCAGGTCGCTTTGTTGCGGAGGAATGTTGGAGTCCACCAGGCAGATGCACAGCGCCAGCGTCTCGCGCTCGGCGAGATACGGCTCGATGAACGACGGCCAGGTCGAGGAGATGGACTTGGAGATCTTGGCGTATCCGTAGCCGGGCAGATCGGCAAAGAGCATCCGCTGCCGCTGACTGGGGTCCAGCAGGGCAAAGAAGTTGATGGCGCGGGTGCGGCCGGGGGTCTGCGAGACCTTGGCAGCTTTTTCGCCGACCAGGGCGTTGAGCAGGCTGGATTTGCCGACGTTGGAGCGGCCCAGAAAGGCGATCTCCGGCACGCTGGGAACAGGAAACTGTTCCGCGGCCATCGCCGAAAGCAGAAATTGTGTGGTCAAGCGCATGTTTGAGCCAATCGGCAGGGCTGGTTGTCAGCCTGCAAGCGGAGTTCGCGGAGTGAGCGGGGTTAGCGGAGCTAGTCTGGGATGTTTTTCCGAGATCGATTTTTGACCGGGGAATCAGAAGATCCAGCAAGCTACGAGCAGACGCCTACTTCGAGGATACAGGAAGCTGCTCCGCAAAGTTCTTTTCGATCCTGGGCAGGCGCAGAGCCAGATTTCCGCCACGCAGGATCATGAAGCCCAGGAAGGCGCACCACAGGCCGTGGTTGCCCATCCAGCGCTGGAAGAGAACCGCCATGAGCCAGAATCCGGCAAAGGAGAGCAGCATGGAGTCGCGCAGCTCCCGCGCCCGGGTTGCGCCGATGAAGACGCCGTCCAACTGAAATCCCCAGACTGCAACTACCGGCAACGCCACTGCCCAGGGCAGATAATGCAGGGCCAGCAGTCGCACCGTCTCCTGATTGGTGAATAGGCTCACCAGCCAGGGGCCAAGGATCAGGTAGGTCAGCGAGATTAGAGCCGCCACGGCGAATGCCGAGAGCGTGGAGGCGCGCAGGATCTTGTGGAAGTCCGATTGCCGCTTAGCGCCAATGGCCTCGCCCACCAGCGCTTCGGTGGCGTTGGCGAAGCCGTCCAGGCCATAGGAGGCGATCATGTGCAGGTTCATCAGCAGGGCATTGGCGGCCAGAATGGTTTCGCCTTGCCGAGCTCCGGTGCGGGTAAACCAGGCGTAGGCGGCGACCAAGCCCAGAGTGCGCAAGAAGATGTCGCGGTTGAGCGCGAAGAGACGGCGCAGGCTGGGAGCGTCGAGCAGTTCCCGCCAGCGAATGGGCGCGGCATTCTCAAGGCTCGAGGACGGAATCCGCAAAAGCAGCAAGCCGACCGCGCAGCCCACCCACTCGGCAGTCAGCGTGGCCGTGGCGATGCCGGCTACGCCCCAATGCAGCTTGAGCACCAGCAGCAGGGCTACTGCAACATTGACCACGTTGATGGCAGCTTGCAGGGCCAGAGCGGTGCGGGCGCGCTGGCGTCCCAGCAGAAAGCCGAGAATGGCGTAGTTGGCCAGCGCCGCCGGGGCCGACCAGATGCGGATCTGGCAGTAGGCGTCGGCGTTTTGCAGCACCGCGCCAGTAGCGCCCAAAAGCCCCAGAGACAGATGAATGAGCGGCTGCTTCAGAACGACCAGAACCAGACCGATGGTCACAGCCGAGAGCAGCCCGCGCAGCAGATGCAGGCGCAGTGCGTGGTGGTCGCGGGCTCCATGAGCCTGGGCGACCAGCCCGGTGACGCCCATTCTGAGAAAGCCGAAGCTCCAGAAGATGGCGTTGAAGAAGATGCCGGCCACCGCTACGCCGCCCAGCGCCGAAGCTCCCGGCAGATGGCCACTGAGGATCGTATCCACCGTGGAGAGCAGCGGCTGAGTCAGGTTGGAAAGGATCAGAGGAATCGCCAGCACAAAGATCCGCCGGTACCAGGTAGCCATGGAGTCGATTGTAGCCGCTCATTCGCTATTCCTGGCCGATTGCATCCCGTGCTAGCTTATCGTAGGGTCGTCGACCTGTGAAGGTAACTCCGCCAGGCAATCGATCCACTGGAGTTGGGCATGAAACTTGAATTCTCAAAGAAAGTCATGGTGTACGCGGGAGCTTTGGTTCTGGCCGCAGCCATGAGTGCATGGGCGCAGCAGGCTCCCAACCAGGATCAGCACGGCATCTCGGTCGCCAACATGGATCGTTCGGTCAGGCCGGGCGATGATTTCTATTCCTATGCCAATGGCGCGTGGATCAAGCGCACCGAGATTCCCCCCGACCGCGTAAGTGTCGGCGTCTTCAACAAGCTATCCGACCTGAGCAACAAGAATACCGCCGCGCTGATCGCGGAGATTGCCAAGTCCAACGCGCCAGCCGGAACTGGTGCGCGCAAGGTCGCCGACCTTTACAACTCCTACATGGACGAGGCTGCTATTGAAGCAAGAGGCCTCACTCCGCTGCGTCCCTACCTGGATGCGATTGCAGCCATTCAAAACAAGCGCTCTCTGTCCCATGTTCTGGGCGAGACCCTGCGCGCCGATGTGGATGCGCTGAACGACACCAACTTTCATACCGCGAATCTCTTTGGGCTGTGGGTCGCTCCAGGCTTTCATGAGTCGGAGCACTACGCAGCCTATCTGCTTCAGGGCGGATTGCAGCTTCCTGATCGCGAATATTACCTCGACAAGAGCGCGGAGATGGTCGCCACGAGGGCCCAATATCAGAAGCACATTGCAGCGATGCTGAAGCTGACCGGATTTTCCGATACGGATGCACGCGCGGCCCGCATTGTCGAACTGGAAGATGCCATCGCCCAGAGTCATCGCTCGCTGGCCGACAGTGAAGATACGCAACACGCCGACAATACCTGGACTCAGGCCGATTTTGCCGCCAAGGCGCCGGGATTGGACTGGGCCGAATATTTCAGCGGCGCGGGCCTCACACAGCAAGCCAGCTTCATTGTCTGGCAGCCGGAGGCCTTTGCCGGCGAATCGGCCTTGGTTGCGTCAGCGCCTCTGGAGACATGGAAGGACTGGATGGCCTACCATCTCATCGAGTCCTATGCGGGAGTATTGCCCAAGACGCTGGAGGAGGAGGATTTTGCCTTCTTTGGCAAGACTCTCTCAGGAGCGCCACAGCAGCGGCCCCGCTGGCAGCGCGGCGTGTCTTTGGTGAATGGCTATTTGGGCGATGCCGTGGGTCAGCTGTACGCCGAGCACTACTTCTCGCCCGAGGCCAAAGCGCAGGCGCAGGCGCTGGTGGCCAACCTGGTCGCCGCCTATCGCAAGCGCCTGGCTTCTCTGACCTGGATGGCTCCAGCGACCAAGGCCGAAGCCGATGCCAAGCTTGCAGCACTGTATGTTGGCGTGGGCTATCCGGAGAGCTGGCATGATTACTCGTCGTATGAAGTGAAGGCCGACGATCTCTTCGGCAACGTCTGGCGGGGAAGACTTTCCACGTATCGCCGCGAAGTTGCGCGACTGGGCAAGCCGGTGGACCGCAAGGAATGGGTGATGACGCCGCAGACGGTGAACGCAGTAAATCTGCCGTTATATAACGCGATCAACTTTCCGGCCGCGATTCTGCAACCGCCGTTCTTTGATCCAAAGGCCCCGGCGGCAGCTAATTATGGCGCAATCGGCGCGATCATCGGCCACGAGATCAGCCACACCTTCGACTCGGAAGGCTCGACCTTCGACTCCAAGGGACAGGTGCGCAACTGGTGGACTGCGGAAGATATGCAGCACTTTCAGGCGGCAACCGCCAAGCTGGCCGCGCAGTACGATGCCTACAAGCCGTTTGCCGATCTATCGGTCAACGGCAAGCAGACGCTGGCGGAAGATATAGCCGACGTAGCCGGCGTCTCCGCGGCGTATGACGGCTATCAGGCAGCGCGGGCCCTCAAGGCCGATCCCACGTTGGATGGACTGACTGCCGATCAGCAGTTCTTTATTGCCTTTGGCCAGAACTGGGGATCGAAGTCGCGCGATGCGGCGCTGCGCCAGCAAGTCATGACCGATCCTCATGCGCCCTCGCCCTACCGTGCAGCGACCGTACGCAATGTCGATGCCTGGTATGCGGCATTCGATGTGAAGCCGACTGACAAACTGTATCTGGCGCCGGCGGATCGGGTGCGGATCTGGTAGAAGAGCAGGGGGAACGGGCGCAGGCTCGTTTCCCCACTTGCTCCATCAAGGGAAAAATCCAAGGGAGAGCGGTCTATTCCGAACCTCGTCAGCCCAATCGCTGTGGTTCATCAAACCAAGGAACTGCGTCCTGATTTTCTTTTTGACTTGCATTTCGATTGAGAGCAGACTTGGGAAGAAGGGGCTTTTATGGAGACTATGGCCATCGATCCGAGACAGCAGGCGCACGAGTTGATCGACGGCATGGCTTCTGGCCAGCTTGCGGTCGCTGTCGGTCTCTTGAGGGATATCGTCGATCCAGATGCGCAGCGCCTTGCCAGCATTCCGTATGAGGACGAGCCCATCAGCGAGGAAGAAGAACGCGGTGCCGCCGCTGCTCGTGCTTCGTTCGTTCTTGGAGAAGGCATCCCACACGAAGAAGTACTGCGCGAGTTTGGGCTGACCATGGAAGATTGGGAGCGCATGGGGCGCACTCCGCTCGAATAGCTTTTGTGCCAGACAAATAACCATGCCAAAGAAGATCATTTGGGATGCCCGAGCTATAACCGACCTTCGTGCCATCGACCAAGCGACCGCGCTGCGCATTCTGCGTTCGCTGGCCTTTTATGTATCTACCAATGAGGGCGATATTAAGCGCCTTAAAGACGTGGAACCTCCCGAGCTACGGTTGCGAGTTGGCGACTACCGAATCCGCTTCCACGACTTCAAAGACTCTATTCGTATTCTCACAGTCAAGCATCGCCGGGAAGCGTACCGATAAGCTCATTCTGCTATCGAGTTATAAGTGTCGATTGCATCATATTGGCCGGTTTTCTCTCATATTTAAAGTTACGCCCAGATCTCGCGCATGAGATCTGGGCGTAACTGTGGACACACAGTCTTTACTGCCTTGCCACCTTCCCGGTCACAATCTCCGGGGAGGGAACCGAGGCCAGCGCTTCGGCTTCGCCCTGAGGGAACTTGGGCAGGGGGCTTTCCAGGGCCAGCACCAAGACCTCGTCCATCTGATCGACAAAGTGCATCTTCATGGACTTCTTGATGTTGTCGGGAAGGTCAGCGATATCCTTCTCGTTGGCGCGAGGCAGAATCACTTCAAAGATGCCGGCACGAAGCGCGGCCAGCAGCTTTTCCTTGAGTCCGCCGATGGCCAGCACCTTGCCGCGCAGGGTGATCTCGCCGGTCATGGCGATATCGCGACGCACGGGAATCTTTGCCAGCGCGCTGGCCAGAGCCGTGGCCATGGTGATGCCGGCAGAGGGGCCGTCCTTGGGGATTGCGCCTTCGGGAACGTGCAGGTGCAGGTCCACGTTGCGATAGAACTCGCGGCTGAGGCCCAGAAGCTGCGCCTTGCCGCGAATGTAGCTGAGCGCGGCCTGCGCCGACTCTTGCATGACGTCGCCGAGCTGGCCGGTGATGGTGAGTTTGCCCTTGCCGTCGAGCACTTGGACTTCGGTGGTAAGAATGCTGCCGCCCACTTCGGTCCAGGCCAGACCGGTAACCAGACCGACTTCGCTGCGTTCGTGTACTTCGGAGTCGCGATACCGGGCCACGCCCAGAAACTCGCCAACGTTGGCCGCGGTCAGCTCCACCTTGTGCTTGGGGCCGTGCTTGACCACCTTGCGAGCTACCTTGCGGCAGAGGTTGCCGATCTCGCGTTCCAAACTGCGCACGCCGGCTTCGCGGGTGTAATAGCGAATGACCTCCAGCAGGGCGTCGTCCTTGAAGATGATGTTCTTCTCGCTCAGACCGGTCTGTTCACGTTGCTTTTTGACCAGATACTGGCGGGCGATCTCAAGCTTCTCCTGCTCGGTGTAGCCTTGCAGGCGCAGAATCTCCATGCGGTCTTGCAGCGCCGCGGGAATGGTGTGCATCACGTTGGCCGTGGCTACAAAGAGCACCTGCGAGAGGTCGTAGTCCACGTCGAGATAATGATCCTGGAAGGTGGTGTTCTGTTCCGGATCGAGAACCTCCAAAAGCGCGGAGGCTGGGTCGCCCCTGAAATCTGACGCCATCTTGTCTACTTCATCGAGCAGGAAGACGGGGTTTTTAGTCCCGGCCCGCTTCATGTGCTGAATGATTTGTCCCGGCATCGCGCCAATGTAAGTGCGGCGATGACCGCGTATCTCAGCTTCGTCCCTGACGCCGCCCAGTGAGAGGCGCACAAATTTGCGCCCGGTGGCCTTGGCAATCGACATACCCAGAGAAGTCTTGCCCACGCCCGGAGGTCCGGCAAAGCACAGGATCGAGCCCTTGGGGTTCTTTACCAGTTGCCGTACGGCCAGAAATTCCAGGATGCGCTCTTTGATCTTTTCCAGGCCGTAGTGATCTTCGTTGAGAACCTTCTCGGCAAAGTCGATGGAGCGGGTCTCTTTGGACTTCTTCTTCCACGGCACGGCCAGCAGCCAGTCGATGTAGTTGCGACTGACGGTGGACTCGGCCGACATGGGCGGCATGGCTTCGAGCTTCTTGAGCTCCTGAATGGCCTTGTCCAGCGTCTCCTTGGGCATTCCCGCGGATTCGATCTTCTTGCGCAGTTCGTCGAACTCGCTCTTTTCGCCGCGGCCCAGTTCCTTTTGGATGGCCTTGATCTTTTCGTTGAGGTAATACTCTTTCTGCGCCCGCTCCATCTGCCGCTTCACGCGCGATTGGATGTTGCGGTCCAGGTCCAGCTTCTCGATCTCGATGTCCAACACGTCGGCGATGCGCGCCAGTCGCGCGGCAGGATCAAAGATGGCCAGCAGTTCCTGCTTCTCTTCGATGCCCAGTTGCAGATTGGCGGCGATGGTGTCGGAGAGCTTGGCCGGCTCGTCCATGCGCACGGTGGCGATGATGGTCTCGTAATTAAGCGACTGTTGCAGCTTCACGTATTGCTCAAAGAGCCCGGTGACGCGCTGCATCAATTGCTCGACCGCCGGAGTCATCTCGAAGTGCACCTTGGGCACGCGCACGGTGGCTACAAAGAAGCCGTCCTTGTCGCTCACATCGGAGGATTTGGCGCGTTCCACGCCCTCTACGAGCACCTTGATATTGCCATCGGGCATTTTGACGCTCTGCACGATGTTGCAGATCGACCCGACCAGGTAGATGTCCTTGGGCGTGGGCTCATCGACAGCGGCGTCATGCTGGGTGGCGAGAAAGATCTTGCGGTCGCCGGAGAGCGCTTCTTCCAGTGCGCGTACGCTACTCTCGCGGCCCACCACGAAGGGCGTCATCATGTAGGGGAAAATCACCATGTCCCGAATGGGCATCATGGGCAGCTTGCGGGACTCAGTCTTTGTGCTCATTGGGCCACCATTGTTATTGGATGCACGCCATCTGCTCAGGTTGCGAACAGTCTTACAGCAAAACCAGATTCGATGTGTCCCGAAACCAAATCACTCAAGTCGGCGCGACCAACAGGTCGGGGTCCCCGGTGACAGGTCTTTGTCGCAGGGGTGAAGGGAGCGACGACCCTCCAGAGTGCCCATCAGGAATCAGTAAATCGGGTTTTGCTCTTCGCGGCTCTTGTTGGGATTGTAACGCGCAGCCAAGCACGAAAATCGCAAGAGTGCATGGGGAAGGACTCAGAAAGTCATACCAATGGCGCCAAAATGGTCGAAGTTTGGCGATGTTTCTTGGAGGATTCGCAGGATGTACGGAGACTATTTCTATTCCCGATCCTAAAAGCTCTCAGACGGCATGATCCTGGTAATTCAGGGCAATCTGCTGGAACTCTCCGGCGATGCTCAGCATCACGCCAAGAATCTCCGGATCGAACTGGCGACCGCTTTCCTTGGACATCGTCTCCAGCGCTATCTCATGCGAATCTGCGGCTTTATAAACGCGCCGCGAGATCAGCGCATCATAGACATCGGCAACCGCCATCAGGCGGCCACTGAGCGGGATCGCTATGCCTGCCAGGCCGCGCGGATAGCCTGTCCCATCCCAGTGTTCATGATGGCAGTAGGCAATCTCGGCGGCGCAGGTCAAAAAGTCGTCACCGTCGCCCAGTTCGCGCGCCGAGGCGATGATGGTGTCGCGGCCGATGGCGCAGTGTTGCTTCATGATCTCCCACTCTTCAGGCGTGAGCTTGCCGGGCTTGAGCAGGATGCTGTCTGGAATCGCTACCTTGCCAATATCGTGCAGGGGAGCAGAATTGGCAAAGAGTTGAACCGTGTCGCTGTTGATGAGGCTCTGAAAGTGGGGATGAGCTCGCAGAGTCTCTGCCAGTACACGAACATAGTTCCGGGTGCGTTGAATGTGACTGCCGGTCTCGTGGTGTCGCGCCTCGGTCATGGCGCTGAAGGCGGTGATGGTAGCGGCCTGAGCCGCTAAAAGCTGGCTGTTGCGGTGAACCAGTTCCTGGGTACGCTCAACCACCTGAGCTTCCAGTTGTCGCTTATAGTTATCAACGATCGCGCGATGCCGACGCTCATCGAGGATCAGCACCAGCATGAAGAGGAAGTTGCGAATGTGATCGTTGTAGGGAGCAAAGCGGGCCGCATCCGGAGGATGAAAGAGCAACTCACCGTAGTTGCCGCTAATGGAGGTCAGGGTATAGCGCCAGAGAGAAGCATCGCCCCTATGAATCTCGGTGTGATGCTCCACTACGCCGATCAAATCGATATCCGATAGTCCCTGAACCACAAACGGCAGAATGGATGAATCAGGCAGAGATGCGATGACACTCTGCATCAATAGCAGTTTGCCTAGCACTCCAGCATCAATATCCGGGCCCGTCGTCATATTTGCCTTAGTGGGAGTGGATCTGCTTGAGGTAATCCTCAGGTGGAATGAAGTAGGGGTTGTGCACGACAGCACCGCGAATCACCATCAGGGGATGGACCCTGAGCACCTGCATGATGGTTGCGCCGTCAAATGCGTTGGCATCGTACTGGCAGACGGCGGTCAGCGGACACTCGCGCATGAGCAGGCTGACGCGCGACTCATATTCCATGAGCCGGTTGCCGCCTTTCATATGATGGACCGCGGCGATCATCTCGCCGATGACCCGGGCAGCGGTAAAACCCTGGTCAATCGAATCCTGATAAAACTGCCGCAAAAGCCCCAGCATGTGCTCCGGTTTAAAGCAGCCATCCTGAAAGTAGACTTCGCTGGTTCCGGCCTTGGTCAGAGCCTTGCTCGCGGTGAGTTCGGCAAAATTGAGCCCGCGCTTCTCCAAATGCACGGCCAGGGCCGCATCGTCCAACTTGCTGGTGAAGCAGGCAGCCTTCTCCCCGTTCTTGAGGCCACTTTCCAGAAAACCAAGCAGGGCGTCGAGCCGCTCCTCATCGTCGCTATAAATCTGACAGATGTGCGACCCCGGGGGGAACGACTGATCCGTGAAGCCGAGCGGGCAATGATGGGTTTGTTCTGTCATTTTGCTCTCCGTGCGGCAATGAAACGAGTGGAAACGTAGTTCCTATTCTGCTCTATGAAGAAGGGGGCTGCCGCTTTCCCGGTAAACGAAAGTGCGTCCAATCCTGTTCCGGGAAAAATGAGGAGTACTTCTGTAATTCAGAACAGGAGTGGGTTTACCGGGGTTGCCAACTGCTGAACGGATGCCGATCTCCGGGGAAACAATAAAAAGACCTCGAACAGTCTACTGTTCGAGGTCTTTTTCCTGGTTCTTTTGCGGTACAGGTTATCCGGCCTTTTCCAGCAGGCAGAGCGACAGATCGCGGCGCTCGACCATGTCCTTGGTGATCTCCAGGTCGCGAACCCGCTTGTTGTTGGGCAGGTTATACATCAGATCGAGCATCAGCTCTTCCAGAATCATGCGCAATCCGCGAGCGCCCACCTTGCGGGTGATGGCTTCGCGAGCAACGGAGCCAATGGCCTCCTGGGTAAAGTGCAGACGAACATTCTCAAACTCGAAGAGCCGCTGGTACTGCTTGAGAATGGCGTTCTTGGGCTTGGTAAGAATATCGACCAGAGCTTCTTCGTCCAGCTCGTCGAGAATGCCCATGACGGGCAGACGGCCGACAAACTCGGGAATCAGGCCATACTTGATCAGATCCTGCGGCTCGGTCTTGCGCAGCAACTCGGTGTCGCGGTGCGAACGGGTGGTTGCTTCGCCCTCCACGTCGATCGTTTTGAAGCCCAGAGCCTTCTTGCCTACGCGGCGGCCCACCACACGCTCCAGACCCACAAAGGCTCCTCCGCAGATGAAGAGGATGTTGGTGGTGTCGACAGCGGTGAACTCCTGATGGGGGTGCTTGCGTCCTCCCTGCGGCGGAACGTTGGCCACGGTGCCTTCGAGAATCTTCAACAGCGCCTGCTGCACGCCTTCGCCGCTGACATCGCGGGTGATGGAGGGGTTTTCGTCCTTGCGGCCGATCTTGTCGATCTCGTCGATGTAGATGATGCCCTGCTGCGCCTTGTTTACATCGCCATCCGCTGCCTGGAGCAGCTTGAGGATGATGTTTTCCACGTCCTCGCCCACATAGCCGGCCTCGGTGAGGGTGGTGGCGTCAACGATGGCGAAGGGCACATCGAGCATCTTGGCCAGGGTATGCGCCAACAGCGTCTTGCCCGAGCCGGTGGGTCCGACCAGCAGGATGTTGCTCTTGGTCAGCTCCACTTCGTTATTGCGCACGCGGTTCATCTGGATGCGCTTGTAGTGGTTGTAGACGGCCACGGCCAGCTTCTTCTTGGTCTGGTCCTGTCCGATGACGAAGTCGTCCAAAAATGCCTTCACCTCTTGCGGCTTGGGCAGATGACCGGCGGGCGCGCCCGGTGTGGCGGCGTCGCCGCGGTCGTCCTCGAGAATCGAGTTGCAGACTGCCACGCACTCATCGCAGATGTATGCGCGGGGATAGTCGCTGGGCGACGAGATCAACTTGGCCACGGCATCCTGCGACTTGTGGCAGAACGAGCATCGCAGCGCTTCTTCAGGTCCCGTGCGCGGTTTCATAGGTACGACTCCCTCTGGACAAACGACAATTCAGTATTGCTTTGGCTGGCCTGGGGTGTGACAGGCCGGCGAGTTAGCGAGTCAGCAAATCAGCGAGCTAGCAGGCTGACCTGCTGGCTCGCTGATTTGCTATTTACGTGCGCGGCCGGTCGATGATCTCATCGACAATGCCGTATTCCTTGGCCTGTTGCGAATTCATGATGAAGTCGCGTTCCACATCCCGTTCGATGCGGTCCAGCGGCTGTCCGGTGTGCTTGGCCATCAACGTGTTGGTGATCTCGCGGATGCGCAGGATCTCCCGGGCATGAATGTCAATGTCCGTGGCCTGGCCGCTCAACCCGCCCATCGAGGGCTGGTGAATCAGAATGCGGGAGTTGGGCAGAGCAAAGCGCTTGCCCTTGGTGCCCGCCAGCAGCAGGAAGGCGCCCATGCTGGCCGCCTGGCCGATGCAATAGGTCACCACGTTGTTCTTGATGAACTGCATGGTGTCGTAGATGGCCAGACCGGCGGTGATTGATCCGCCCGGCGAGTTGATGTAGAGCTGGACGTCCTTCTCTGGGTCTTCACCGGAGAGAAAGAGCATCTGCGCCACGATCAGGTTTGCCACCTGGTCGTCGATCGGCGTGCCCAGAAAGATAATGTTGTCGCGCAGCAGACGGCTATAGATGTCGTAGGCGCGTTCGCCCCGGCTCGTCTGCTCAACCACCATGGGAACCAATGCCATGCTTTTCTCGCCTTTTCGTTCGTATCTTTCTGGTTGAGGGTAGCCGGGGAGTTGGCTAATTCAGGCCCAAATCCCCGGCTGCTTCCACTGCTTGCATGCCCTAGGCGGGCAGCCGTTCGTACAACACGGTGGCCGTCTTTTCGCGCCGCATTTGTTCCCGGATTCTAGCGAGCCCGCCGTCTTCCGTCAAACGCGCGCGCAATGCATCGATCGGTTCACGCGACTGCAGGGCCGCAAGTTGCACTTCGCGGTCCAATTCGTCGTCGCTTACCGTGACCTTTTCCTCATCGGCAATACGATCCAACAGGAGGAAGGTCTTCACCTCGGCCACGGCGCTGTCGCGCTGGGCGGAACGCAGGCGGGTAAAGTCCAGCTTGCGCATCTGCTCGGCGCCCATGCCCTGAGCCGCCAGGGCGCGCAGGCCGCGCTCCAGACGTTCGTCAATCTGCTGCTGCACCAGGGTTTCGGGAACCGCGAAGTTGAAGCGCTCGGTCATGGCGGCAAAGAGACAATCCTTGGTCTCCCCTTCGCCACTTTGCTTCTTGCGGTTTACCAGGTACTCGCGGACGCGGTTTTCCAGATCGGCCATGCTCTCGTAAGCGCCCAGCTCCTTGGCAAACTCGTCGTCCAGCACCGGCATGGTGCGCTTCTTGATGGCCTTGACCTCAACCTCGTAGGCCACGGTCTTGCCGGCCAGCTTGGGCTCGGCGTAGTCGGTGGGGTAAACCACCTCCGCCTTCAGCTCCTGGCCAACTGTGGCGCCGCGCAGGATGGTGGTGAAAGCCTCCACCGTCTCCTTACCGCCAATCTCCACCAGCGCGCTCTCGCCAGCCAGCGGAGCAGCCTCGGCATCGTCGGAGACCACGCCGTTGTAGGCGATCTCGGCCCAGTCGCCGTCCACCAGAGGACGTTCTTCTTCAACCGGCTCGACGGTGGCGCGGGACTCGCGCAGATGTGCCAGTTCCTGTTGGAACTCTTCTTCCGTCACATCGACCGGGGTCTTTTCGACGGTTACATCCTTGTAGCCTTCGATGGAGAAGTCGGGAATGAACTCGAAGACTGCTTTGACATGCAGCGGCTCGCCGTCTTCAACGGTCAGTTCCGTCACCTGGGGCTGGCCAACCGGTTTGATGCCCAGTTCCAGAACCGCCTTGTTGAAGCGCTCGGGCAGCAGGCCGTCGATCACTTCCTTGCGGATCTCGTTGACAAAGCGGCGCTTGACCACCGTTTCCGGCACCTTGCCGGGGCGGAAGCCAGGAATGCGCGCGTACTTGCGATAGTTGCCGGTCACGGTGCGATAGGCCTTGGCAACCTCGTCGGCAGGCACATCGAGCACCAGCTCGCGAGTGCAGTCGGGGTTCAGGATGGGACCATGGCTGTGCGCGTGATCGTGGTCGTGGTCGCAATTCTCGTCATGGACGTGTTCGATTGCGGCATCGATCGTTTCGGGAGTGTTTTCCAGGGTTTCGCTAGAGCTCAACGTTTTGCCTTCCAGGCGCGGAGTGCGCCAAATACTGTCCTTCGGGCGATATGGTGCTGCCCGGAAGGTCGATTGCAGCTCCGGTCTGACGATTCAGGCACAGAAAGCGCCGCGGCAGCCGGAGAGTTGCCTCATCTCATGGTAAGAGGGTTTGCAGGAAGGGTCAAACAGGCCAAGCTGTGGACAACCGGGGACGCACCGTTGAAGACACGTACCGGGGTTGAGTCCGGGGGGAGAAGCGGCCAGCAAGACAGCCAGTCAGCGAGTCGGCAGGCAGACTCGCTGACCCGCTGGCTAGCTCGTCTACTGCTCCACCATCTCGGGCTGGCGCACGTAGGGCAAAAAACGGGGATGGGCAGCGCCGCAGTGGGCAAAGTGCTCACGGGCCTCGCTTAAACTGAGGTCGCCATTGACGGTGAGGTGCACCTCAGAGGCGTCCACGTCCTCCTGGCCATCGTCTTCCCACCAGCAGACCGGACAAAGTCCAAGCGAGGCCGGCGCTTCCAGGGTTCTATATCCGCAGCATGGACAGCGAAACTGAGGCATTATGACGCCCTCCCAAAAGGATGGACGAAAAGAGAACGGCAAAGGTTACTAAAAACAGCTAAATGCAGCTACTAGCTGCTAGCTTTTAGCTTCTAGCCTCGGTTTGGATCTTCCAGAGGGGCTGGACAACCAAAACCAACCATTAGCTGAAAGCTAGTGGCTAGCAGCTAGAAGCTGTTCTTAAAGCTGAACTTAAAACCGCACCGCCAGTCCGACGCTGACGCGGTAGTGGGAACTGGAGGCCGGTGTGAGCGTTGGCGAACCGAAGTAGTCGCCCATGATCCTCCACTTGAGGTAAGGAGCCAGGGGCAGATCCAGCCCAACGCCGGCGGCATAGGCCATCGAAGTTCCCGAGATGGAGACGCCGCTGCTATTGGCCGAGTGTTCCAGCCCGCCCAGTGCATGAACAAGAACATTCACCCCGGCAGCGCCAACCGTGACGCGGGGTCCGAAGAGCACCGCAGTCGTGTGCGGAACGGTAGAACTCGCGCCGAAGCCGTACTGGGAGACATCGCCTTCAACGCCCAGCAGAGGCTTGACCTTGACGTTCATGGCTCCGTTCCAGCCGTTCAGGCCGCCCACATTGGGATAAAAGGCATTGGCGCCCAGCCGACTGTAGCCCAAGAAGACGTCAGCCTTGGGATCAAGCGCATGAGCCTGCGGCGCTGCCGCCAGCAGGGCCAAGGAAGCGCAGATGGACAGAAAAACTGGCAATACGCGGCGCGGCAACGGCATGGTGTTAAACCTCTCTGGCTCCATGGTACGCAATGCCGAGGTCAGCATAAAGCGCGAACCCGCCGAGATGTACAAGGAAGATCAACGGCCTCTCAAGCGCCGATAGAAGAGGTTGTTGCCCCAAAAGCAAGAGGGACTTCCAAAGAAGTCCCCCACTGCAATCGAACTGTCAACTGTCCACTGACAACTGTCCTACGGTACAAATACCTTCAGCCGCACATGCCAATCGGCAGTCTTGCCCGGTTCCACGGTGATGAGACCGGTGTCCAGCTTGCCCCATTGTTTGCCCAGAGGATCGTTCATGATGGTCTGGTGCTCGATGGCGATGAAGTTCTTGGTGGGCGGCGCATAGACCTGAATGGCCTTGATGTTGTGCGAAAGGCCTTCAATGGCCACGCCGTACTTGGCCTTGGGGTCGATGACCTTGACCGTCATCACGCCACCGGGCTGCTTCAGGTCGCCGAAGTTATCGTCCATGAAGAGGTCGCCCAGAGCCTTGCCGGTTTCGCCGTTGAAGTCGAACTTGGAACCGGCGACCGGGTCCAGTTTGCCGGTGGGGAATACGTTGTCGTAGTTGTCGACCTCGGCCACATTGCCCGCAGGCAGAACCAGACGGGCCTGAGTGCGGTCGCCCGAGGGGATGTTGAAGTAAGGGTGCCAGGCGAAGGCTACAGGTTCAGCTTCGGTGCCTACATTCTTGGCGGTCATGGAAACATCGATAGCATCGGCGCGCAGGGCGATCTTGATCACCAGATCGGTCTTGGAGAGCCAGTGGCCGCCAAAGTCGCCGCCATGGATGATGCCGGTCACTTCCTGTCCGCCGGGGATTTCCTTGACCGAAACCTCGTCAATAGCACGCTTGAGGATCAGTCCATGCATGGAGTTGACCTCAGCCGTGGGCAGGGAGCCGTGCCAACTGGCGGGCAGATGCAGAGCTTTGCCCTGCCACTCGGTGTCGATGATCTTGCCGTCAGCCGAGAGCTTGCCCCTCATGCGGTTGGGATAGGGAAAGAGAAAGGCTGCGCCGAGGCGGAAGGCCTGGTTGCCATACTGGTCGTCGTCCTGCTCCAGCAGCTTTTTGGAGCCCGCCAGATCGGGCGAGGCCAGCACGTCCACATTGCCCTTGCCGGGGAAGTTGGCGGTGACCTGCTGAATCAGCAGGGCGCGTCCGGGCAGCAGGGTGATCGAGGTGAACTCCGGCTTGGTGGTGCTGGTGGGCGTGCGGGTCAGGGTAATGACTTTCTGGCCGCCGATCTCCACCTTGTCGCCGCCAGCGGGCGCAGCGGATTGGGCGAAACTGGCGGGGGCAAACCAACCCGCCAACGGCAGGGCGAGGGACAACAGGGCAATGGTGCACACTTGAGTTTTCATCTCCATCCATTCCTGAGCAAAGGATCGTGCCGGAAACAGATCTTGGGCGGCCGGTTGCGCCGCTCCAGAAAGCGTATTCCGAGGCGCTGTCATTCTACGTCAGCCAGCCCACTCCCGGCACCAGTTGCCTGCAAAGCTGCGGTAAAAATGCAAAACCCGCTATCATCCGGCAAGAAAATACCGGGAAACGCCGGGAAACAAGCTGCTGACGTGTATCGGATTGTCTGGCCCTTAGCGTTCGAACTGGCGACGACCGTGCAAGGCTTGTGTTGTGCTCATAACAGATGCGATTTCTTCTCAGGGTGTGTAGAATGGTCTTCACTGAGCGGGAGTAGTTCAGTGGCAGAACGTCAGCTTCCCAAGCTGAATGTCGCCGGTTCGATCCCGGTCTCCCGCTCCATAAAATCAACGGTTTACTAGGAGCATCTAAACTCTCTGCTCTATTTCTGCTCCGTTAGTTCCTTAGACCTTCATAACGTATTGAAAACAAGAGACTAATTCACCTCTTTGCCTGCTCCGATTAACGTCATGACAAATCTTCGCATAAAGCTCCAGGGATCAAGCCTTTACTCGCCTTCCGGGCCGAATGAATGCCAGCGCATGATCGAAGCAGTCTCCAAGGGAAGAATCCTTGTCGCACTACCGCCGGTGCAAGAAGTCTCGGGCTCCGATCTCAACTCGAATCTCTCAACCTATCTGGCGGCCAGGCAATGCGACTGTCGGCCAGTCCGCAATATACGTCGAACCGATCAGGTGTACCAAGGTCGTCGTGGCGGTCGATTCCGGGGGGGAACACTACGTTGGTAATGGGCATCTGTCGCTCTTGCATCGGCCCCGGTTCAGCCCTGCGTTGCTGCTAAGAGTCAACCTTCAATCTACTTGGAAGGTTCGCGCTTGCTGAGCGTCACCCAGGCAAGCGATGATCGCTTCGATGACGCGCTTGGTTTCAGCGGGACCTTTAACTGGAATCGAAATCACGCCTGCCTGTTCGGCAGGGTAGTCATTTCCTCCTGGAAACAGGGCGTCTCCAACGTAAATCATCTCTTGTATTGAGATGCCGAGGATGTCGCGGAGCTTCCTGATGCCATATGCCTTGTCAATGCCGGGCTTGGTGACGTCAATGGAAGTCGCACCGCCGAGGCGGACCGAAAACTCGGGAATGAGCGTGTCAAGGATCGACTTGATTCTCTTCCGCTTGGCAAAATCAGCGTCCCACTTCACTTTTTCTTCCAACGGGGCCTCCTGACCCAGCGAAGAGTAAGTGATCTGACTGCCCCTATCCTCGATTGTCTCTCCCCAGGTCTTTTCGACAGCGAAGCCTGCGGCCTGTACGGCCTTGCTCAAAGAACGAACGATCTTCGCTTTCTCATCAGCAGTGAAGTCTTCGGCATAGAGTTTTTTCCACTGCCCCGTGAACTGAAAGAATTGCGTTCCACAGGTAGGAAGGACCGAGAGCTTAGCCAGGAGATCATCCTTGGGAAGATTGGAAAGCACCTGCTTTTCAAACTGCAGCCACGCGCCCCCAGAGATGATTGCCACTTTGGCTACGCCAAGCAGATCATGCAAAAGAGATGCCATCTCAGAGTCAAGGGACGATTTGCTCGCGGCAAGCGTTCCGTCCAGGTCAAAAACAATCAGCTTCTTCATTCATCACCAACTCTCGATGTTTAGAAATGGAATTTAGCTGTGCTTCGCTCGGCCTAAACTGTCTTTGTTCGAGCTGGCCAGCGAGCGCGCCTTACGGCAACCGATGACCATGTGGCACCCATGCCAGGTCGCCGCTCATTACATAAACGGCAAGCGCCGCTGCCATAAGCAGTGCCCCGAACCAGAAACGCCAGTCGCGATGCATCCGCGTCCAATAAGGGCCAGGACCGGGCTCACCTTTGTCACCACTATTTCCTTCACGATTGTGCTTGCTTCCCGTCATCTCTTCTCCATTTTTCGTCCTGTTTTTGTATCAGCTCGGATCAGCTTCAGATATCAGTGTTGCCAAAGAATCTGTTCTGCTTCCAAAGGGACAGAAACATTTGCGTGATAAGGAATGATCCGCGCCGTGTAATCGCTTGAGGTGCGAGTTGCGGGAACCTGAGCCGAATAGGTAAGCATTCCTTGCGAATCCGCACAGGGTTCCGGAGCTTTCATGGATTCAATCGACGATTTACATCCGTCCTTTGAGTTTGCATAGAGTTCGATACATATTTGGCCGGGGTTAAGCGCGCCCAGAAAAACATCGACTTGAAAGAAATGCTGGCCGTCATGAGTCTCTACCCGCACTGCGCCGAATGCCAGCGTATTCCAGCGCCGATCTAACTCTTCTCTCCAATGGAGCTCCGCCAAACCCTGTTTGCTGTCTTCCGTCGCACGTTCCTGGTAATTTGAAGCGGCCGGAAGATAATACTTCTCGGTGTATTCGCGGATGGCACGGGTTGCAGAAAACTCCGGCGTGAGCCGCGCCATGCTCTCGCGGATATGACCCAACCATTTGAACGGGGCATTTGTCTCGTCCCGCTCGTAGAACTCGGGCACCACCTCACGCTCCAATAGGGAATACAAAGCTTCTGCTTCCTGAGCGTCCCATGCTGGATCGTCGCCATGTTCCTTGCCGTCCCCAATGGCCCAGCCAACTTCGGGAGAATAAGCTTCAGCCCACCAGCCATCGAGCTCGGAAAGATTCAGGCCCCCGTTGACGAGAACTTTCATTCCGCTCGTACCGCAGGCTTCCCACGGCCGTCGCGGCGTGTTGATCCACAGATCGACTCCCTGAACCATTTCCTGAGCGAGCAACATGTCGTAGTCGTTCAGAAAAACAACGCGGCCTTGAACCTCGGGACGTTTGATGAAGTCCTTCCATTGCTTGATGAGCGCTTGCCCAGGCATGTCTTGCGGATGAGCCTTGCCGGCGAGGACTAACTGAACTGGGCGCTCGGGATTCGCTAGAAGGCGAATCAGTCTTTCAGGATCGTGCAAGAGAAGATTGGGACGCTTGTATGTGGCAAAGCGGCGCGCGAATCCCATCGTGAGCACATTCTCGTCAAGAATGCCGCTCGCACCCGAAGACCCTCGACCCTCCGCGGCGAGTTGAAGCCCGTACCGTTCGCGCAGACGGCCGATCATCGCCTTTCGTCCAGATGTGCGCAGTTGCCACAATTGCGCGTTCGTGAGTTTGCGTATATCGTCTTCGGCTGGACGATCTCCACGCCAACGTTTTTGGCCGCAAGCAGTCGTCCAGAGCGCATCTGCCGCCGCTGAATCCCACGTCGGCACGTGAATTCCATTCGTAACCGAACCGATTGGAACTTCTTCCTGCGGCCATCGCGGAAAGAGTTGCGCGAAGATTTGCCGACTCACTTGCCCATGCAGTTTGCTCACGCCATTTACCTGACCGCTGGCACGGAGCGCAAGGTAGGCCATGTTGAAGGGCTCTGAAGCGTCTTTTGCATTCTGCCGGCCCAGCGCGAGCAGACCTTCTAGAGGAATGGCGAGTTCATCAAGAGCATAGTGGCTAAGGTACTTGCGGATTAGATCAGGATGGAAGCGGTCAAATCCGGCGCTGACCGCCGTGTGCGTGGTGAAGAGATTTCCGGCTCGCGTAACAGTCAGGGCGACATCGAACGGCTGCTTCGAGTCCTCCATGTAGGATCGGGCACGTTCAAGTGTGGCAAACGCCGCATGGCCCTCGTTGAGGTGACATACCTCGGGTCGCAAGCCTAAGGCTCGCAGCAGGCGCCAGCCACCGATTCCAAGAACGATTTCCTGCTTCAGGCGCATCTCGGCGTCGCCGCCGTAGAGTTCGCTGGTTATGCCGCGGTGAGCCGCCGTGTTTGAAAAGTCGTTGGTATCGAGCAGATACAGCTTTGCCCTGCCAACAGACGCCTCCCAGCAACGGAGCCAGATTCTTCCCTCTGGCAGTTGGATCTGCAGCCGTAACCATTCGCCGTCAGACTGGCGCAGTGGCCGAATAGGCAACTGGCCAGGATCGTTGACTGGATAAAGAGCCTGCTGGCGTCCATCCGAATCGAAATCCTGACGGAAATATCCCTGGCCATAGAGCAAGCCGATCCCAACTACCGGAACTCCCAGATCGCTGGCCGCTTTCAATTGGTCGCCTGCTACGTTTCCGAGGCCACCAGAGTAAATGGGAAGCGCTTCGCTCAACATGAATTCCATGCTGAAGTAGGCGATCGAAGTGAGCGCGGTACCCGGATGCTTGCGCTGGAACCAAGCGTCCGTACTGTACGATGCCCGGTTGTGACTTAGCAAAGAATCGAGACGCTGGCTAAACTCCGGGGTGGCCAGTGCGGCCTTGATCTTCTCTTTGGAAACCGTCCGCAAGATGACCCAGGGATTTTGTGTAACGGCCCAAAGCTCTTTGTCGAGCTCTTCCCATAGATCGTCTGCTGCATGGTTCCAGGACCAGTGCAGATTGAGCGCTAACTCACCCAGTGCATCGAATCCATCGATCTTTGACCAAGCGAAAGGTGCTTTCGGATCATTCACTGTATCTCCCTTTCTAGCAGAGTTCGGTAAGAGGATAGTGCCTTCGCCAACACCCTTCTGGCGAAGGCCCACCTCCACTTCAATTTCGGCAGCTCATGGTTTAGCTGTCTGTGAACATTGCCTTTTGAGGATGTCCCTTGGCCAATGGAGCGGGCTCGGCCGAATCGCTGAAGTCCGCCGTCCACTGCCAGTTCCTGATCTCTGGCATATCCTCAAGGTGTTCGCGAATGTAGTCGTGATGTTCGTTTAGCTTCTTGCCGAATAGCTGAATTGCGCCCGCAGCCTGCACACGAAGCCGGGGGATGTGCTTTAGCGCATCCAGTGCGAGGTGGTACCGGCTCATCTCATTCAGCACCACCATGTCGAACGGTGTGGTGGTTGTTCCCTGGTCCATATAGCCGCGTACATGAAAGCGGCCCTCATTAGCGCGCCCGTGAACTAGAGTGTGAATGAGCCAGCGGTTGTTGTGAAATGCAAAGATGACAGGCGCCTTTTCGGTGAAGAGCGCGTTGAACGACATCTCATCCATCCCGTGAGGATGTTTGTCTGGATACATCAGCGTCATCAGATCAACTACATTGACGACCCGCACCTTGATGCCAGGGACATGTTTCTGCAGGAGCCACGATGTCGCGCAGACCTCAATCGTTGGCACGTCGCCTGCGCAGGCCAGCACAACATCCGGCTCTCCACCCTCGTCATTGGTTGCAAACTTCCACGTCGAGGCGCCGCGTGAGCAATGCTCCAGAGCTTCGTCCATGTTGAGCCACTGCAGTTGCGGCTGCTTTCCGCAAGTGACGATGTTCACGTAGTTGCGGCTTCGCAGGCAATGGTCGAAAACGCTCAAGAGGCAATTGCTGTCCGGCGGGTAATAGACGCGAACGGTGTCGCTTCTGCGTGCCAGCGCGTTGTCCACGAAGCCGGTCGCCTGGTGGCTGAACCCGTTGTGATCGTTCCGCCATGCATGGCTGGTGAGAAGAACATTCAGAGATGCTATTGGCTTGCGCCACGGATAATCGCGGCATTGTTCAAGCCACTTTGCATGCTGCGTAAGCATGGAATCGACCACCTGCGCGAAGGCTTCATAGGAGGACCACATGCCATGCCGTCCTGTAAGCAGGTAGCCTTCCAGCCATCCCTCGCACAGATGCTCGCTCAATACCTCCAACACGCGGCCATCCGGGCCGAGTTCGTCATCGATCGATACAAGCTCCGCCATGGAGCAGCGTTTTGTCGCTTCGAAGATGGAATTCAGACGATTGGAGTTAGTTTCATCAGGACAAAACATGCGAAAATTCGTCAGGTTCATTCTGAAAATGTCGCGGAAGAATTCGCCAAGCTTACGCGGGGCCTCGGCTAGAACCTGACCCGGTCCCGGAATTTCGAGGGCATAATCCGTGAAATCGGGAAGAGCGAGTGTAATCAGCGATCGTCCGCCATTCACATGAGGACTGCCGCCCATGCGCCGGTTGCCGCGAGGAGCGAGGACCGCCAATTCCTCAATGAACGTACCACTTTCGTCGAAGAGCTCCTCGGGCTTATAACTCCTCATCCAAGATTCAAGAACTTTGAGATGCTCGGGATTCTCGCGTACTGTTGCAAGCGGGACCTGATGTGCTCGGAAGGTGCCTTCGATCGGGATTCCATCTACTTCTTTCGGGCAAGTCCAACCCTTTGGCGTGCGCAGAATGATCATGGGCCAGACGGGCTGCTTCTTGAATCCGTTTTTGCGGGCCTCCTGTTGAATTGACCGAATCTCGGAGTAGCAGTCGTCCATTGCCTGAGCCAGAAGTTGATGAACAACCTCGGGATCTTCGCCCTCGACGAAATAGGGCCTGTACCCGCGGCCGGTGTACAGCGCCTTCAGGTCTGCGTCGCTGGTGCGCCCCTGGGCTGTTGGACCCGATATCTTGTAGCCGTTGAGATGCAGAATCGGAAGGACCGCGCCATCCCGCGCGGGGTTAAGAAAGTTGACCGACTTCCAGCTTCCCTCAAGTGGACAGGTCTCGGATTCGCCGTCACCAATGACACAGGCAACAATCAGATCGGGATTGTCGAATGCCGCCCCAAATGCGTGAACCAGCGAGTAGCCGAGTTCGCCGCCCTCATGCATGGAGTTCGGCACGTGAGGTCCGCAATGGCTGGGTACTCCGCCAGGCGTAGAGAATTTGCGGAACATCAGCCGCATGCCGTCTTCATTGGCTGTAATCTCGGGGTGTACTTCGGTGTAAGAGCCTTCAAGATAAGAGCACGCATTTAGCGACGGACCACCGTGCCCCGGACCGGAAACATAGATGATGTCGGCATCATGTACTTTGATCAGGCGATTCAGATGGATGTAAATGAGGTTCTGTCCCGGCGAGGTTCCCCAGTGACCAAGTAACCTCGGTTTGATCTGTTCCGCCTTGAGCGGTTCGCGAAGCAGCGGATTTTCGAACAGGTAGATCTGCCCGATGCATAGATAGTTCGCTGCACGCCAATAGCGATTCATCCTGTCAAGCATTTCAGGCGAAAGTGGTCCTTTGGGGGCCAGCGCACGTACCTCTGTTTTGCCATTTGCCGCAATCGCGGTGGATAAGGAGACGTCGAAGATAAACTTGGAAGACTGCGCAGCCGGGTCAGTGCTTAAAGGAAGTTCGGTGGTAGCCATGTTATTGTTCCTTTTCTACTTCTCCGCGGCAGGTAACAGCGCGGTGGCGGTTTGAAACGTTGATTCATCCGGGATCCGTCTGCGGATGCTCTCTGACGTTATTTAGCCAACTGCTTCTTGATCGCAAGTAGTTCGAGGCGGCGCTTCGCCGTAGTCTTGGGGTACGCCATCTTGAGTCCACCAAGCGCATCAAGAACGATTTGGGAGACGATCAGGCGGGCATTCTCCTTGTCGTCGGCCGGCACAACGTACCAAAGCGCATGATGAGTGCTTGTCGAATGCATGCACTCTTCGTAGGCGCTCATGTAGTGCTTCCAATACTTCCTCTCATGAATGTCGGAGGTGCTGAACTTCCAGTTCTTGTCTGGCTCATCGATGCGCGCCAGAAATCGCTTTCGTTGCTCCTTATGAGACAGATGCAGAAAAATCTTGACGGTCTGTGTGCCGTTGCGATGGAGATGCTTTTCCAAATCGCGGATCGATTCGTACCTTTCGGGCCAGATGTCTTTCTCATCTCGCAGCTCTTCGGGCAATCCCTGGCTTTGCAACAGCTCCGGATGAACCCGAACGACCAGCACGTCTTCGTAATAAGAGCGGTTGAAGATGCCGATTCGGCCCCGCTCGGGAAGCCGGCACGTTGTGCGCCAGAGAAAATCATGTTCGAGCTCTTCGGCACTCGGCTGCTTGAAACTGAACACCTCGCAGCCTTCCGGATTGACTCCGGACATGACATGCCGAATGGCTCCGTCTTTGCCTGCGCCATCCATTCCCTGGAAGATCAACAGCAACGCATGCCGACTGGAGGCGTAGTGAAGATCCTGTAGTGAACTCAGCTTCTCCATGTGCTGCTGCAGAAGGTCTTTATACTGCTCCTTTGACTCGTAAAAAGGATCGACAATCGTCGGCCACTTGCTAAGGTCAACTTTTTTGTCCGGCGGTACTCGAAAGCTTTTCGAATCGATCTTCATCGCGTACTACACCCCGCTAAAGTGTGTTGCAGATTGACACGAAACTCAGCCCAGGAAACAGACTGCACCCATCGTGTGGGGACCAGCACAGATCGATTCTTAAGCCAATCTCTGCTTTTCACATCGAGGTAACCGAGGTGCCAGCTAGCCTCATCCATGACAAAGCCCTCAAGGATTCCAAAGTCGCCGTCTATCGCAAACACGTGATAACCCAGCATGTGTGAGGTGCTGCGCAGATGAAGCACCTCGGCGGTATGGAGAGGATATTCCATTCCAGTCGGTATAGCCGGCATGCCGAACTCGCTGTCAACCCAGCTTGCCAGCGGGCCAAAGTAATCATGCATGGCGATTTCCTGCTGACGTGAGACCGGCATTTCCGCATCTACTAAAGGGCTGTCGCAAACCTGCTCCTTGTTCAGGTGAGCGTGACAGATTCTGTTTGCCCAGTCGGGCCGATCCAGCGCCGTGACTGGAAGAACCACATCATGCCGCTTCAGCCAATTCCCTACGTCCAAAACCAGATAGCGAACTTTCCAGGACTGGTCATCGAAGAGAAAATTCCGGACTCTTCCAATTTTGCCATCGGTTGCTTCCACGGAAGATCCGGTTAAGGCCTTCAGTTCGTGCAGCATATTCGTTCCTCTCAGGTTGCCATGATTACTCGGCCTGGGCCCCATAGTTTTCTTGCAAGCCAAGGTCTTGATTTATCAACCGCGAACCGCCGGTCACTTCGGCCGTTCATACAGCCTTCGCATCTTCCGTCTGATCCTTCCGTATCTCACGCTCCGCTTCAATCCAGTCCTGGTCCTGCTGACTCTCGCCATGGACTCGCTGCTGATAAAGCTCGTAAGCGCGGGCTGCGATCTCGGAGGTGCGATCGACAGGCTTCCGGGAGAGCAGCGCAGGCTTGGCCGGATCGAAGATACGGTAAGCGAGCAGCTTTACCCGGTCATTGACGAGAGCCCAGACCAGAGCGTAAGCCCAAACGAAGCCTGCCCACTTCCAGCCGAGCGGTGCCATAAAGACGCCATAGACTGCGATCAGCGTCGCTATTGTCTGGGTGCCCACAACGGCAATCAATAGAATCCGCGCTGGGCGTATGGACCAGAAGGGACCGCGCGTGCGTGTGAGGAAGATGGTCAGATGCCCGGCGATAGAAAGCTTCAGGTACATCAGTGTCTGGATGTGCAACCGGTCGATGTGAAAAACGCGCTCTCCAAGATAGAAGAGGCCGAATGCGGAGACCACTCCGATGACGCCCAGCACCGTGGAGATGGAAAGCACAAGCCGCATATTCCACGATTCGGGCTTGTCCTTGTAGAGAACGTTGTCGTAGGCGATGGACAGGATGGCTCCATCGTTGAGCAGCGCCAGCATCACGATCATGACTGCGGTGAGGGGATAGAAGTTGAACACCAGAATTGCGAGCGTCATGAAAAACAGCACGCGCAGGGTCTCCGCAATGCGGTAGATGGCGTAGCTGTTCATCCGCTGGAAGATGCGGCGGCTTTCCTTGATGGCGTCGATGATCACCGACAGTCCCGACGTGAGCAGTACGATCGATGCGGCTGCCCGTGCTGCGTCCGTCGCTCCGGAGACGGCGATTCCACAATCGGCCTTCTTGAGCGCGGGAGCGTCGTTAACGCCATCGCCAGTCATGCCCACGATGTGGCCGCGCTTTTGAAGAATGTCGACGATGTGGTATTTGTGCTCGGGAAATACCTGCGCGAATCCGTCGGCCTTTTCGATGGCCTGCTCGGTTTGAGTCGACTCTTGTTTCTTCGTGTCGCCCAGGGCGCTGGCATCCAGTATGTTCGTGCCCAATCCGAGTTGTTTCGAAGTCTCGCGGGCGATGGCGATTTGGTCACCCGTTACCATCTTTACGTCCACGCCCATCTGACGGGCGCTCGCGATCGTTGCCTTCGCCTGCTCACGCGGTGGATCGAACAGCGGCAACATCCCTGCAAACTTCCAATTGCCTTCTTCGTCGGCTCTCGCAACGCCCAACGAGCGAAAGCCGCGTCCGGCGAATTCATTGATGGCGTTCTCGACTGCCGCTTTCACCTCATCTGCATTCGTCGCCAGTTGCAGAATCGCCTGCGGAGCTCCCTTGCTCACAAAGAACTGTTTGCCGTCAGCTCCCTTGACCGTGGCTTCGGTGCGTTTATGCACCGGATCGAAGGGTTGAAAGTGAAGTACCGTGAAGCTCTTCAGCGTCTTGTCGTCCTTCACGCCACCGATCACCGCAAGGTCGATGGTGTCCTTGTCTTCGGCTCGCGAAGCGAGCGCGGCCCAGAGAATGACGTTATCGGGCGCAATGCCATTCAGGGTGAAGGGATCGCCCAAAGTCAATTTGTTTTGGGTGAGCGTCCCTGTCTTGTCCGAGCACAGCACATCCACGCCCGCGAGTTCTTCAATAGCCGACAGTCGGGTGACGATTGCTTCTTTCTTCGCCAGCAGGCGGGCACCCACGGCCATGGTCACCGAGAGCACCGTGGGCATGGCTACCGGGATTGCCGCAACCAGCAGCACGAGGCAGAATTCCAGCGTTGTGAGAATCTTGTCGCCGCGAAAGAGAGCGACGATCATAATCAATACTACGAGAGCTACGGCAAGGACGATAAGATAGTCACCTATCTTGAGCACGGCCTTTTGAAAATGGCTTACCGAATTCGCTTCTTGCACCATCTGAGCGGTCTTGCCGAAGTAGGTGTTCGTTCCGGTGGCGTACACCATCGCATCGATCTCGCCCTGTCGGACGATCGATCCAGAGAACACAGCGGCGCCTGGCTTGGCGGTCACAGGCAATGACTCGCCTGTCAATGCCGATTGATCTACCTCGATCGTATCGCCATCGAGCAAGCGCGCGTCAGCCGGTACAATGTCGCCCAGCCGCAGTCGGACAACATCTCCAGGCACGAGTTCACTTGCTTTGGGATTCTGCCACTTGCCGTCTCGCTTGACTTTGGCCAAAATTGCCAGCCGGGCTTTCAAAGCTGCAATGGCGTTACCAGCCTGGTGCTCTTCCCAGAATCCGACCACAGCGTTCGAACAAAGCAGAAGAAGAATGATGAAGAAATCAAGCCAATGCTGAACCAGCGCCGACAAGATCACCGCGCCTTCAATCATCCACGGAATGGGTCCCCAGAAATAAGAAAGAAACTTTAGAAACTGATTGGTCTTCTTCTCGGTGATCTCGTTGGGTCCGTATTGCGTCAGGCGCTTCTCAGCCTCGGCCTGGCTCAGTCCATCCGGGGTCGACCCCAACTTCTTCTGCAACTCCGGCATCGGAAGGGTCTTGAGATCGTCCTTCGACGCTGGGGTGGAGTCGTGCTTTAATTCTGGCTTCAACTCGGGCTTCTCTGCAATCGCTGTCACGATGGATGCTCTCCTGTTCATGCTCCTTCCAGCCAACGCGCTTCAGGGAAGGCTCGGAAGGCCGTTGAATAGTGGAGATGTGCTGCCGGTCCTGCGCCCGAGCGTGGAACATTGCGAACATATGACGGACGGACAACAGGAGAGATGCTTCGACGAGCGAGTCACTTCGAAAAGATATTGTGATCACTGTCGTACCGCTGTTCAGTTTTCGTCGCTTTCTCCGCGGTTTTGTCCGCCAAGAGTTCAATCCTTTTCTCAGCAGTTGCGTCCGAGATCGTCTCGTCTTCTGGTTTCGTAGCTTTTGAGCTTTCAAATTGTTGCGGCATGGCGATTTTCTCCTGTTGTAACCATGAACCCTCGCTCGTTCAGATTCTGTGCTCTTTTGCTCTCACGGTTGACTACCACCACTCCATGGCGCGGCCTGCCCCAGTCTTAACGCCGCTCTCAGGCTTGGCTGAGCGGAGAAGCAACAGCGGACATTCCACCATCTTGACGACCTTCTCGGCGATTGAGCCGAATACCAGCGGGTGCCAGCCGGAGATGCCGTGTGTCGAGATTACGACCATGTCGATATGCTCGCGCTCAACAACCTCCATGATGTTTCCCGCAATGTCATTACCGACTTCGACGCTGGAGCTTGCTTTGATTCCCCTGACCGCAAGAACAGCTTGGCACTTCGCAAGATGGCGCTCCGCGTAATCCCGAGCCTGCCGGATAAATTCGCCTTCTGGGATCAGGTCGGGAAGACTGGTCGTGGGAAACATGGGGATCACGTTTACGAGATGGAGTTCGGCGTGAAAGTGCTGAGCAAGGTCCGCTGCCATTTCCAAAGCCGCCTGGGATGATGGGCTGAAATCAATGGGCAGAAGGATCTTCGTAGGGATGGATGGGAAGGCACGAACTTCAGGCATGACAATCTCCAGGCCGTCTCAGTGAACCGGCTCAAACCTCATGTTCCTTCCTATACAGGAGTAAAGGCTGTGCTCTTTTGTTCACTCCCAGGGAGGTCAGATTGAGCGGAAGAAACTCGGCGCCGATGGAGTTGCTGGACGCAAAGAACCGGGGCTTCTCTCGGCATCGGTCTAAAGTGACCATCTATTCAACATCCCACTCTGACACTCTCACTGAGGACAAAGCGAAGCCAATTTGAACAGCGCTTCAATCTATCTCACTCAACCGATGCAAATGGAGAAGAAAATGAACGTTACTAATTCCGTAGTCGCAATTTATGACACTCATGAGCAAGCCGAGCACGCCGTAAAGGAACTGCAGCAAGCTGGAGTCGATATGAAGACCCTCTCGATTGCCGCGAGGGACACGCACACCGACGAACATGTAGTCGGCTACTACAACGCTGGCGACCGCATGAAGTACTGGGGCAAGGTAGGAGCGTTCTGGGGTGGTTTCTGGGGATTGCTGTTCGGATCTGCGTTGTTCGCGATCCCTGGCATCGGTCCGATCCTCGTGGCTGGCCCGTTGGTGGCATGGATCGTCGCTGGTCTTGAAGGAGCCGCTGTCGTCGGGGGAGTCAGTGCGGTCGGAGCAGGCCTGGTAAGCATCGGTATTCCCAAGGACAGCGTACTCAAGTACGAAGTGGCCCTCAAAACCGACAAGTTTCTGCTCGTTGTCCATGGCACAGCGGGTGACGTAAACAAGGCCAAGGACATCATTGCTGGAACTGAAAACAGCTCTTACGCAGTTCATGGCGAAACAGTCTACGCCTGAAGATTGGCGAGGTTGCACACCACTCCGCCGGGCTGGACTGAAAGGTGAACCTGCTTCAGCCCAGCCCGGCGTGGCAGAAATGTTGACGCAATTACCAGGAAGCAAAGGCATTTCCGCGCTGGAAGACGCTTCGAGTATTGGTCTTCGTCGAAAATTCAAATAGGTACCGGGATACACCGACTTGTCCCTTTTAGGCACTCTCGATTGACGCTTAATCGCGAACATGCTCATCGGGTAGCCTATCGGTCCCCAAAGTCGCGATGCGGAGCTGATCCTCGCATCTGCCCCAAACCCTCCGAGATGCTTCCCAGTGAGTTGACGATTGCCCGCCGATTGAGAAACCCGTCTGCTCCATTTCTGCTCTATTTGATTTCTGTAGAACAACGCTTTCAAATATCCCCAGAATCTCTATCGCCAGAACGAGATTGGGTGAACGCCATGTTCTTTGTTTTCAATTGATGGCCACATTCCCAAGCTGAATGTCGCCGGTTCGATCCCGGTCTCCCGCTCCATTCCTTTTGGGCCGCTTCGGCCCTACTCCTGCTCCTGAATCTTCAAGACAAAGCTGACAAAGCTCTGTTCGCCGGGCACCAGCATCTGGTGCGGCACTCCTGCGGGAACGTGAGCCAGATCGCCGACGCGCAGCTCCTGGCGCGCGCCACCTTCGACGGAGGCTCCACGGGTTTCGCCGGGGCCGGTGTTCTTTGCGCCCACGACCGTGCCGCCGGTGATCAGAATGGCGCGGCCTTCGAGCACATAAAAGAGGTCGGCGAAGTTCTGATGAACTTCAGCCTCGCCATCGCGCAGGCGCACCGAGAGCATGGCGGCGTGGTGGGGAAAGGTGTTCAGCGTCTCACCGGCCGAGCCACTGCCGTGCTTGGCTATCTGGCGCAGGTAGGCGGCGCGTTCCAGCAGTACCGCGGGCGACCAATGATCGACGCCGCTGGCTGATTGCGTGGGTGCGGCAATTTCCTTCTCCACCGGCAGTAGTTGACTCAAGATTCCTTTGGATAGATCGTCCATCTTTGTTCTCCTCAATTCTCTGCAACAGCATTCAGATGCAGTGTAAAACCTGGAGCCAGGAGCAAATTCCGGCTATTGAGACGCGTTTTCAGCCTTGCTTGCGGAAATGCCTCCCATTGGGAAACATTGTAGCTAGAAGCAGCAGGTTAGCCCACTTTGTGGGATAGCGAGTTAGCAGTTAGCGGGGGTTCATTTGCGGCCCGCAGTTTATGGCTGCCACAGGGCGATTGTCGCTTCAGATTGCTGAGGAAGGCAGCCCAGCCTTTAGCCGCGCTCTCTCGAAGATCTCCAGAAACATGGGCCGGGTCAGCTTGCCGGTGTTGGTGTTTTGCAGCGATGGGTGATAGCTGGCCAGCAGGGTCACGCCGCCGTCAAGCTGGTATTCAGCGCCATGGGCAAAGCTCATGCCGGTGCGGCGGGTGAGGCGGCCAGTGCGCAGCAGGGAAGCGATGAAGCCGTCGAAGGCGATCTTTCCCAGGCAGATCACTACGCGCAACTCAGGCAGCAAGGTCAACTCCTCGTCCAGCCAGGGTGCGCAGTTGCGCTGTTCTTCCAATGTGGGCTTGTTGCCGGGAGGAGCGCAGCGCACCACGGCGCTGATCCACAGATCTTTCAGAAGCAAGCCATCGTGACGGGAAAGCGCCTTTGGCGCGGAGGCGAAGCCCGCTTCGTAGAGCGTGGGAAAGAGGAAATCTCCCGAGCCATCGCCGGTAAAAGGCCTTCCGGTGCGGTTGGAGCCGTGTGCGCCAGGGGCCAATCCAAGCACCAGCACGCGGGCCTGCTCATCACCAAAGGAGGGAACCGGACGGCCCCAGTACTCCTCGTTGGCGTAGGCACGGCGGCGGGTGCGGGCAACCTCGGCGCAATACTCGCGCAGGCGCGGGCAACGTTCGCAGGCGACTGTGCGGGCGTTCAGGTCTTGCAGTGGCGAAAGCAGCAGGGCAGTCATGGCGCGATTCTATTGCAAAACCAGAGTTACTGTATCCTGATGGGCGCTGTGGCCAGGGCAAACGCATCAAGAAAAGGCGAAGGCCGTTGGCAGGGATGAGCAATCCAAACTGGCGGAGTCGATCAAGGGCTTTTGCAGGTGTTCCCGCGCTCATCAGGCCGACGAGAGGCCCATTTGTATGTTGAAAGCGTGGATATTGCCATGGCTTTCAGGAGGGTCATTGTTCCCTGAGAGAGGGGTATCCTCAATGAAGGAGTTTTAGCCGCTCTACCGTTTATTTTCAGTTAGATAAATATTTTATAGGGGGGAGGGGGCAGGCATCCTGGAAGAAAAAATCGGTTGTGCTCACTCCGCCCACGTGCTGGGAACACCCCTGATTGCATTGTGCGCTAAGGAGGGAAAATGATCGGCAATTTGCGCGGCCACCTGCGGTGGTGCCAAACGCCGCTTGCGCGGCAATGACCGGAACAGGGCTGCCGCACCGGAGGTGCCTGCAGGTGTAAAATTGGGGCAAAGTGATGCCATTGAACCCTCCAGCAGTTGCTGCCAAGGATCTGCCCGGTGGGCAGAAGAAGGCGTTGCAAGTTGCGAGTGAAGCGCTGGTTCAGGTCAGTGGGCTGGAAAAGACCTACCAGACAGCGCGCGGCCCTTTGACGCTCTTTCGCGATCTTGATCTCCAGATCCAAACCGGCGAGATGGTGGCCATTGTTGGCCAGTCGGGCGCGGGAAAAAGCACACTTTTGCACATTCTGGGAGCTCTTGATACTCCCACTGCGGGCGGCGTATACTGCGCCTCAACTCATGTAGCACAGCTCAGCCAAAAGCAGGCAGCGGCCTTTCGCAACCGCGAGATTGGTTACGTCTGGCAATTTCACTACCTGCTACCAGAGTTCTCGGCGCGGGAAAATGTGGCCATGCCATTGCTGGCACGGGGCGTGCGCAAGGCCGAGGCATTGGCGGTGGCGACGGACTGGCTCCGTGAGGTGGGTTTGGAGGACCGCGGCGAACACCGCCCCGGCGAACTCTCCGGCGGCGAACAGCAGCGCGTGGCGCTGGCTCGCGCACTGGTCAACCGTCCCCGGCTGTTGCTGGCCGACGAGCCTACCGGCGATCTGGACGAGTCCACCGCCGGACGCATCTTTGAACTGATCGAGCGTTTGCACCAGAGCCATGGGCTGACTTCGGTTCTGGTGACCCACAATATGGAACTGGCGGCACGCTGTACGCGGGTTTTGCGTCTCGAAGGCGGACGGCTGGTGGCGCAGGCGGTTTCCGCCAACTAGCGGTAAAAATGTGGTAATTTTCCCCATTTGGTGCGGTAAAAAGCTGCATTTCGGGCACATATTCGACAGAAAAAGTTGCAAATTGGGAGTCCATTGCAGGGCATGCAACTTTGGTCATGTTGTGGCCGGGCAATTTGGTAGAGGATAAGGAATCGGTATTCCTTATCGTGAATCTGATAGGATGAACGCCATTCCCGACGTGAAGTTGAGGGAGAGCGTTTTTGCAGGTATTGGCCTGGGTTGGATGAGTGTGCTGTTCCTGGCAGGCATTTGCGGGCCGGATGGAAGCAGCCAAAGGCGAAGACGCCCGAGGCAGGAAGCTTGCCACCATCCTTAAAAAGCTGTTAGCGGGTTTCGGCCCACGGCGGCAGTGGAAAGAAGGGCGCGCGGGTTGCCCGGTGGTCTACCGAGGCAATTCGGCGAGAGCCCGAAAGGGAGAGCATTATGTTCGAACGCTATACGGAGAAGGCGCGGCGCGTGATCTTCTTTGCCCGGTATGAGGCTAGCCAGTTCGGCTCGCCCTATATTGAGACCGAGCACCTGTTGCTAGGCTTGTTGCGCGAGGACAAGGCACTGACTAATCGCTTCCTGCGCTCGCACGCCTCGGTCGAATCGATCCGCAAGCAGATCGAGGCTCACACCACCATTCGCGAAAAAGTCTCAACCAGCGTGGACCTGCCCCTCTCCAACGAGTGCAAGCGGGTATTGGCCTATGCTGCCGAAGAGGCGGAGCGGCTGGGACACAAGCACATCGGCACCGAGCACTTGCTGCTCGGGCTGCTGCGCGAAGAAAAATGCTTTGCCGCCGAGATCTTGCAGGAGCGCGGCCTGAAGCTGGCGCAGATTCGCGAAGAGCTCTCCAGGGTCACCCAGGAGAAGGCTCCCGTGGTTCCGCAGCAGCAACAGCCGCAGCAGCGCCAGCGTGAAAGCAGCCTGCTGGCGGAGTTCAGCCGCGACCTGACGCAATCCGCCATGGACGGCGCACTCGACCCGCTGGTGGGCCGTGACGGCGAGCTGGAACGCGTGATTCAGATCCTCTGCCGCCGCACCAAGAACAATCCGGTGCTGATCGGCGAGCCCGGCGTGGGCAAGACGGCCATCGCCGAGGGACTGGCGCAGCGCATCGCCGATGGCGAAGTGCCCAGCTTCCTTGCCGAAAAGCGCATCCTGTCGCTCGACCTTTCTCTGATCGTGGCCGGCACCAAGTACCGCGGCCAGTTCGAGGAGCGGCTCAAGACCATCATGAAAGAGCTGATGGAGAATCAGAACTCCATCGTCTTCATCGACGAGCTGCACACCCTGGTCGGCGCCGGTTCGGCCGAGGGCTCGCTCGACGCCGCCAACATCCTCAAGCCGGCGCTGAGCCGGGGCGAGATTCAGTGCATCGGCGCAACCACTCCGGCCGAGTTCCGCAAGTCCATCGAGAAGGACCGCTCACTGGAACGCCGCTTCCAGGCCGTCAAGGTGCCGCCGCCTAACGAGGCCGACGCCATCAAGATCCTGATGGGCATCAAGGAGCGCTACGAGAAGTTCCACGCGGTCAGCTACACCGACGAGTGCATCGAATTTGCCGTGTCGCACTCCAACCGTTACATTCCCGACCGCTTTTTGCCCGACAAGGCCATCGATTTGATCGACGAGGCGGGCGCGCGGGTGAAGCTGCGCCAGACCTCGCTGCCCGAGGAGATTACCGAAGTCCAGAAGCGCATCAAGTTCATTGTGCACCGCATGGACTCGGCGATCGCCAACCACGAGTTCGAGAAGGCTCGCTTCTACTCCGATGAGGAGCGCAAGGAGCGTGACACCCTGCGTGCCCTGCGCGACAAGTACCACCTCGACGACGCTACCAGCGGCATCGTCACCCGCGAGGACATCGAGGACGTGGTCAGCCGCTGGACCGGCGTTCCCATCACCAGCATCAAGGAAGAAGAGACGCAGAAGCTGCTGCGCGTGGAAGAAGAGCTGCACAAGCGCGTCATCTCGCAAGAGAAGGCGATCTCGGCACTGGCGCGCGCCATTCGCCGCTCTCGCGCCGGCCTCAAGTCACCACACCGGCCCATTGGCAGCTTCCTCTTCCTCGGACCCACGGGCGTGGGCAAGACAGAGATGGCGCGTACTCTGGCGCAGTTCCTCTTTGGCTCGGACAAGGCGCTGATCCGCTTCGATATGTCGGAGTACATGGAGAAGCATAGCGTCAGCAAGCTGATCGGATCGCCTCCGGGCTATGTGGGCTACGAGGAGGGCGGTCAGTTGACCGAGCGCGTCAAGCGCACTCCCTACTCGGTGGTCCTGCTCGACGAGGTGGAGAAGGCGCATCCGGATGTCTTCAACATTCTCTTGCAGGTCTTTGAAGATGGCCAGTTGACCGACGGACTGGGCAATACCGTCGACTTCAAGAACACCATCCTCATCATGACCAGCAACATCGGCGCGCGTCACCTGATGAAGAAGCAGGGACTGGGCTTTGCCAGCGAACGCGAGGATCTGGTCACCGAGAAGATCGAGGAACTGGTCAAGCAGGAAGTGAAGAAGACCTTCAATCCTGAGTTCCTGAACCGTCTGGACGAGGTGATTCTCTTCCAGTCGCTCAGCGACGCCGACCTGATTCAGATTGTGGAACTGCTGGTGCAGCAGCTCAACTCCAACCTGGCGCAGAAGGCCATCACCATCTCGGTGGCCGACGAAGCTAAAAAGTGGATTCTGGACAAGACGCTCAGCGACCGCAGCTACGGCGCTCGTCCACTACGCCGCGCCTTGCAGCGCTACATCGAGGATCCTCTGTCGGAGGCGCTGATCGGCGGCTACATCCAGGCGCGACCAGCCTTTTTGGAGGTCTACCTGGACAACAACCAGCTCTACTACCGCCCCCTGGTGGTGGACGAGACCGAAGAGAAGGCCGCGGGCATTCTGCTCTACGCCAACTGAGGTGCGGGTCACTAGCGCAAATGCAGAAACCCCCGGCAGTAGTGCCGGGGGTTTGTGCGTTGGGGAGGGATTCAAACAGTGACAGATCAATCCTGATTTGTCGTTCAGAGGCCACATGTGGGATATCCGAATTCCTGCTTAACCAAGCTTCCCGAAGTGTTACCCTTGTGGAGCGATGCTTGATCAAAACTCTGTGGCATGTAAATGCCGAGACCACAAACGCGCTGCTTTGGATCGCCCGCTCCTATTCTTACCACTTATCCTCATCATGATTGTCAGCTTCGGTTTCCTTCTTGGCATAGCCAATTATCATTATGGTATCCAGTTGGGCTCACTTATTCCGTATACAGCTTTTGTTGTCCTTGGCATATTCAGTGCCCAGCGCGGCCAACAGCCCTACTTTTTCAGTTGTTCTATCGTGCTTCAAATCATGCCTCAGTTAGCTCGGCGACATGGTGGTTTTCTGCTCGCGATTGTTGTCATCGAGACTATTGCTTTGCAATTGACTCGACACATGCCAGTTTCTTGGCTTATCAATAGCGGGAGAGGTGGCTCGCCCTTCTATTTAACTCTGATCGGCCTCTGCATGTGTTTTGCATTGGTTCAGATTATAAGCAGCCGCTCCCTGCTGGACCAAGCACACCAAGTTAAGCAGACACTCACTTAGTCCGGTCATGGGTTTATTACTAACACTTCGGCGATTTTTATGAAAATCAACGCTTGCGCCGCCCACAAAACCGTCATCCTGAGCGAAGCGTAGCGGAGTCGAAGGACCTGCGTTTTGTCATCGCTCGATTGATTTTTTAGAGAGCAAAGCGAAGGGTTTTTATTTCTCTCACACAAACAAAACGCAGGTCCTTCGACTGCGTTTGGCACAAAAAGCGTGCCAAACTTCGCTCAGGATGACGGAGCGTTGAGGTCACGAACCTTTGATGTGACATGAAGAAAACATCCGCCTCCCCCCGGCCTGCACGGGTGGAGGGGGTGTGCAGGCGGGGGGTACGCAGTCTTCGGGAAGCACGGGGGTTTATATTCTTCCCGATGGCTTGTCTGCGGGAAAATCCCACGAAAGTGGCTCGCCCCCGAGGGGAGCGAGCCAGCTTTCTAACCAAGATAGTACACCCGTTTTCTACCAGGCGAGCAGTTCGTCACCGGAAGTGGACGATAAAAAAGTAACCGGTGAGGCAGGTGACTTGGGGCCTTCGCCGAAGCACTCGATGGTCTCCGGACCGGCAGCGCGGGCCGCGGCCAGCGCCTCTTCCGCCTCGCGCAAGACCACCACCGGCGAACGTCCGTGGCTGGTGGAGATGCCAAAGCAGGCCGAGAGTCGGATCGACTCGCCCACCACGTGGAAGGGCGTGCAGAAGACATCCATGCGCAACCGTTCGGCCAGCATGACGGCATTGACGTTGCTGCAACCGGGCAGGGCCATCAGGAACTCGTCCTTGCCCACGCGGCCCAGCAGATCGTAACTGCGCAGCAGGCGCATGGAGCGCTCCACAACCTGGCAGAGCAGCTCGTCGCAGGCGTCGGAGCCCAGCCGCGAGTTCCAGTGGCCGAAGTCGTCGATGTCAAACAGGATCATGCACAGCGAACTCTTCATGCGCTGCACCCGGTCGGTCTCCCGGAAGAGCATCGACATGATGGTCTCGCGGTTGAAGATGCCGGTCAGGTGATCCATCTGGGCGTTGATCGCCGCTGCCTCGCGCAGCAGTTCGAGCTCCCGCATGCGGTGGTGCGAACGCAGCACCAAGTCCAGGCGCAGACGCCAGTAGGGCGATCCGGCCGAGTGGGGGATGAGATCGTCGATCACGCCTTCGGAGAGGCGATTGACCCACTCCTGCGAGATGACGTCGGAGATGAGGACGATGGGAAAACGCCGGCCTCCCGCCTCCGCACGAACCGACGCCAGCAACTGGCCCATCTCCATGCCCGGCAGATTCACGTCGAGCAGGGCAAGATTGGGCGGATTCGGCGCGGTCATTGCCGTCAACGCGGCTTCGGCGGAGAGGACAACCTCGACACGCGCGCCCGATGCGGCAAGTACCGGTTCGATTTCTTCCAGCAGAGCGGGTTCAGGCGAAGCAAGTAAGAACGTTGGTGGATTATTGGCGAGCATCCTGATGACCTCAGTTAAAGAATTCATCGGCCCGGATTGGATTTTATTTAGAGAGCCGAGGCCCATTCTGAGTGGTTTTTAATGGTCTTTTGGGGTATATGGGGTACCCAAAGTACCGGAACAGTGAGCGACCATTGGTGCAAGCAGTAATCAGAACCAGAAGAAACCAGCAAAATTACATCTGGATCAGTAGAGAATTGGTGGAAAAGGAGGGTGGAACTCCTTGGTCTTACAATTTGTACCCATTTTCCACAGAGGAAATCATTTTAGACAGAATTAGAAAAAACTATAGATCCATCCCATCATGTGGTCGGGAGTACGGTGTTTTCTTGAGATTGCTTAATAAAAACAAAATGTCATCCTGTGCACAGCGAAGGATGACATTTTGTAACTCGAACAAAAAGCAGATCTTTCGAATACGTTTGGCACAGAAAACGTGCCAAACGTCGCTCAGGATGACAGTGTGTTTAGGGTGCGGTTATCCGACGAAAGGGCATTAGTCGATGAACTCGACCTTGGGCGCGATGGGAATGATGCCGCGCTCGTGGCCCATCTCCAACAGCTTGATGATGGCCGCACGTCCGTCCTTGCCGTAGTCCAGGGTGCGCTCGTTGACGTACATGCTGACGAAGCGGCTGGCCAGGGTGCTGTCGAGGTCGCGGGCAAACTGCATGGCGTATTCCAGGGCCTGTTCGCGATGGTCGAGTCCGTGCTGAATGCTGTCGTGAACGGCCTTGGTGACGGTCTTCATCGTCGCGGCGCCCAGTGAGCGCTTGATGGCGTTGCCGCCCAGGGGCAGAACCAGGCCGGTGGTCTCGCGCCACCAGATGCCCAGATCCAGCACCTTGTTCAGGCCGCTGGAGGCGTAGGTGAGCTGGCCTTCGTGGATGATCAGACCGGCATCAAACTTGCCCGCCTGAATCGCGGGAATGATCTGGTCGAAGGGCACCACCTCGGTCTGCAACTCGGGGTTGAAGATCTTCAGCGCCAGATAGGCCGTGGTCATGGTTCCCGGAACGGCGATCTTGATGCGGCGCAGGTCTTCCAGGGCAATCTTCTTGCTGGAGACGATCATCGGGCCGTAGCCCTCGCCGACGCTGCCGCCGCAGCCCATCAGCGCATACTTCTCCTGCAGATAGGGATAGGCGTGAAAGCTGATGGCGGTCACATCGAAAAAGGTCTCATCCAGAGCGCGGCGATTGAGCGTCTCGATGTCGCACAGGGTGTGATTGAAGCGAAATCCGGGGACGCGCACCTTGTTGGTGGCCAGGCCGTAAAACATGAAGGCGTCATCGGAGTCCGGGCTGTGGGCGATGGAGATGTCGATCAGGCCATTCGCGTTGGCTGCTGCGGGGTTCTGGGTGCTCACTGGGAGGGGGATCCTTTCAACAAAACGGTACCTATGTTTCGATGCTGCATCCGGTTCAGGCGGCTCATCGAGGCCGCAAAGGCATGTCCAGAAAAGCTTTAAACCTCTGGACTTACGTCAAATTCTTCGTTTGTGCTCTCATTCGGGGCCAGCTCCAGATCCAGGCCGCCACCGGCTCTGATCTTTGTGCTCCGCAGTCGGCTGTGATGCAGCCAAATATGGCACGCCACGCCTACCGCTGCCGCCAGCAGCGCTCCTACCGAGACGAGAAATGCAATCAGTAACCAGCGCATGAGGGCAATCTTGGGGGGATTTTCTCCGCGCGCCCTGAGCCGCATGGAGAGAACCGCCGAATGGCCAGAATACCAGACGGGGTGGCCCCATGCCTCTTATTTGGGCGGCGGACCCACTGCGCTCAGTAGCCAATTGAGGTAAGACGCCGAACAGGACTCGACCCCCAGCACCAGGAACTCCGGGGTCTGATAGTTGTGCAGTTGGTGCAAACGAGCTTCCAGCGCGGCCAGTTGCTGGCTGCCGGTTTTGATCAGCAATAGAGTCTCAGTGGCGCTTTCCACCTCGCCCTGCCAGCGATAGATGGACTGCACGGCCGGAAGCAGTGTGACGCAGGCGGCCAGCCGTTCTTCGACCAGAGTGCGGCCCAACTGCGCAGCCTCCTCGGCGGTGGCTACGGTGGTCAGAACCAGATGGACAGGCAGGCAGTTCTCGGTCATGGGCCCTTCCTGGCCCAGTTTACGACGGATTCAGTTGCCGGTGATTCTTTTTCCAGCTTCGCGCCCCGGGCCGGGAACCAGGAGATGGCCGATTGCGTAAGGAGCAAGGAGTGGCCGGCAGTATTCGCCGGCTTGAGTTGAGGAGGATTCATGCGAAAGATCATCGGTGCGGCCGGTTTATCCGCAGTCATTCTGGTTGCGCTTGGTTGTGGTTTTGCCCAAACCCCTGCGGCAACGAAAAGCGCATCGAACACCATGGTGCTCACCTTCAAGGATGGACACAAGCAGAGTTTCAATCTTGCCAGCATTGCGCGGATCGAATTTCCCGCGGTTCCCGACGAGATCGGCGCGGGCAATGCCGGTCAGCCCTTGCGCGGCCACTTCCTGGGCAAATGGGAGGTTGGGGACGGCTATGGAAAGACTTTCATCATTACCCTGGAGGCCAGCGGCGACGCGCAACGTACGCTGGGCAATGTTCATGGCAAATGGGTCTATGTGGATGGAGAAGCGCACATCACCTGGGACGACGGCGCAGAGGACGCGATCTGCAAAGTTGGTGCTAAAAATCTCAAGTTTGCCTTCAAGGCGGGAAAGTCCTTCTCCGATACGCCCGACAACGTTACCAGCGCGCGCAACCTGACCCCGCGTCCCATTTAAACGATTGTTGATCGTGATTGCGCCTTTCTTCTCATTGACGGCGGGGGCGGGCGGGGTGAGGATAGAGTCAGGGAGATAGCGCCCCTATTCCCCGAGAGGAGCTTTCTTTATGTCCCAGGAACCCCGATCCGAGAGCCTCATTTCCCCAGAGCCGATTCCGGCCGGCGCTCATGACTTTTCCAAGCGGATGTTCGGCTTGTTGGACGGCCAGCCGAAGGATGAAGCCACCGTTGCCAAGGCGATGGAAGGCATGGACGCCATGGTCGACATCATCGCGGCGGGCCTGTACAACCTGGCCTCCATGCTGGTGGGCGAAGGTGAAGAAGGCGTTGAACTGGTGGAGACAGCCATCGCCACCGCCGAGGTTGCGGTGTGCCACGACCCCATGCTGGGACGCAAGAATAGCCGTCGGGCGCTCTGTCGCGCGGCTATCCAGTCCATTGAGAAGCTGCAGCCCGGCAGTCTGGCTGCTCCAGAAGGGCTGCCCCCGGCGGCTACCTGTCTGGAAGACGACGAACTGGACGGCGTCGGCATCAGCCGCGAAGATTTGGACAGCATGATCGCCGGTCCTGACCGCGACCGGGTGCGGACCTGGCTGGAAGGCCTGCCCACCGCCGTGCGCACCATCTTTGTGCTGCGCGCCGTAGCCGGCATGACTGGCGCGGAGACCGCCGAACTGCTCGCCGAGAACGCTGCGTCTGCTGGATGGACCACGGAATCGGTGCGCGATTTCTTCCGCCAGGGACTCTGCTCACTGGCCTCGCAACTGCTCCACGCCGCGCGCTAGTTTATTCGCTGTTCCGCTCTCCTGCTACGAGCGGAAGACGGCATTGCTGACTTACTCACCGAAACGCCTGTTTTGGTTAACTGTGATTAAGGTCACATGGTTAGCCCCTCTAACTTGCTAAGTTGTGTTTAACGCAGGTTTTGAGGGGCTGAATGCGATTATCCGGCCTGCCAGCTTGCCCCATTGCTCCATCCCGGCAACATCCCGGAGTTTGCCTGCTAGCTTTCTCGGTTACACAGGATTTACGAACCCTGCTGAGGCCTCCGCGCATCCAAAGCTAAGCGAAGAAAATCAAAAAACCTTCCGCTGTGAGTTGAATACCATTGATGCCATCAAAAATTGCTAGCAAGAACACGATCCGCCACAGCGCCGGTTTTTTTCTGGCCACGCTGCTGACGGTGACGCCGGCAAGTTTGTTCGCGCAGAGCGCTTCGTCCTTTCAGGGCAGCGTAGCCGCGGGCGAAGTTGCGGCGCAACCCCTTTCACTCTCCCTGGATGAAGCCATGCAGCGGGGACTCAAGAACAATCTGGGCGCGATCCTGAGCCGCAGTCAGGCCGATGTTTCACGCGGCCAGCGGCTGAGCCAGTTGCAGTCGCTCTTGCCTGAGGTCGACGCCAACATCAAGGAATCCGTGATGCAGGCCGATCTGCCCGCGCAGGGACTGCGCATCAAGGGATTTCCGACCATTATCGGCCCCTTCGGCGTCACCGATCTGCGCGCATCGCTGAGCTGGTCGCTGGTGGATGTGGCCTCGCTGCGCAATTATCTGGCGGCGCGGCACAATTTTGCTGCCTCCGAGCTCTCGGCTCAGGATGCGGAAGAGCTGGTCGTGCTGACGGTGGGCAATGCCTATCTGCTGGCGCTGGCCGACGAAACCCGCGTCAGCAGCGTCGAGGCTCAGGTGGCCACGGCCAAGGTTTCGCTGGATCAGGCGGTTGCCAATCACCAGGCCGGCACCGCGCCGTTGCTGGATGAACTGCGCGCCCGGGTGGACTATCAGTCGCTGCAACAGCAGTTGATTGTGGCCCAGAACGCGTTGGAAAAGGACAAGCTGGCCCTGGCCCGCACCATCGGCCTGCCGCTGGCGCAAAGCTTCACTCTGGCCGACAAGGCTCCATTTGCGGCGTTTGACCAGATCACCGTGGAAGACGCCATTCATCAGGCCCACGCCAACCGCAAGGATCTGGCCGCTTTGGCCGAACAGACCAAGGGCGCCGAAGAGCAGCGCAAGGCGGCTACCGCCGACCGGCTGCCTACCCTCAACTTCAATGGCGATTACGGCGATATCGGCGTCAATGTGGGCACATCGCATGGCACCGGCAACGCTACGGGAACGCTGAGCGTGCCGCTCTTCAAGGAATACGGTTTGCGCGGCGAGGCTCAACAGGCTCAGGCGCAGCTCGATACCAACAAGGCGCAACTGAGCGACCGCGCTGCCCAGGTGGATGCGGACGTTCGCGACGCTCTGCTGGACATTGCCGCGGCTGAAAAGCAGGTCGAGGTGTCCCGCTCCAGTGTGGATCTGGCCAATGAAGCCCTCAGTGAAGCGCAGCAACGCTATGCCAACGGTGTCAGCGACAACCTGGCTGTCAGTCAGGCCGAGCAGTCCGTGGCCCAGGCCAACGATCAATACGTGACCAGTCTCTATCGCCACAATGTGGCCAAGCTGAGCCTGGCGCGCGCCCTGGGAGCAGGGCGGAACTACAAGAACTATCTGGGAGGAAAGTAAACGTGGCGGATGCAACCCCCAATCTACCCGAACTGGACGAGAGCACTGAGGTTGTACAGCCGCAGTCGCGCCGCAAGGGCATCATCATTGTGGTGCTGATCGTGCTGGCGCTGGCCGCTGTGGGCCTTTACTGGCGCTCGACCTTCACCGAAGACACCGACGATGCCCAGGTCAACGGACACCTGATTCAGGTCAGCTCACGCATCGGCGGCCAGGTGGCCAAGGTCTATGTGGACGAGAACCAGGTGGTCAAGGCCGGCGATCTGATCGCCGAACTGGACCCCCGTGACTACCAGGTGGCTGTGGAGAACGCCGAAGCCGCGCTGGCCAGCGCGCAGGCTAATGCCGCCGCTGCCAACGTCAATGTTCCCCTGACCACGGTCAATGCCGGCAGCAACCTGCACTCCGCCGACGCCGATGTCTCGGGAAGCCGCGCCTCGGTCGAGCAGGCCGAGAAGCAGCTTGAGGCCGCGCATGCTCGCGTCGCCCAGTCCCAGGCCAACAGCACCAAGGCTCAGGCCGATCTGGAGCGCTACAAGCCGCTGGTCGCCAAGGACGTGATCAGCAAGCAGCAGTTTGACGCTGCCGTAGCCGCTGCCGACGCCGCCAAGGCCGATCTGGCCGCATCGCTGGCCAGCGAACAGGGCGCCAAGGACGGCGTTCGCGTCGCTCATGAGCGCGAGTCCCAGGCCAAGGCCATGCTCAGCTACGCTCAGACCGGACCGCAGCAGGTAGCGGTGCAGTCCGCCCGCGCCAAGCAGGCCATCGCTCAGGTGCAGCAGGCGCAGGCCCAGTTGGATCAGGCCAAGCTCAACCTCAGCTATACCAAGATCGTCGCTCCCACCGCCGGCATCATCACCCGCAAGAGCGTCGAGATCAACCAGAACGTCGCGCCGGGACAGAACCTGCTGACGCTGGTCTCGCTCGAAGGCCTGTGGATCACCGCCAACTTCAAGGAGACCCAGCTCAAGCACATGGTCGCCGGGCAGACAGCGGAGATTGAAGTCGACTCGACGGGCAAGACATATCACGGCAAGGTGACGCAGATCGGCGGCGCGACCGGGTCCGTGCTCTCCCTCTTCCCGCCAGAAAACGCCACCGGCAACTACGTCAAGGTCGTCCAGCGCGTTCCGGTGCGCATCGACTTCGACAACCTCAACGGCGAAGACCCCAACCATGCGCTGCGGCCGGGATTGTCGGTTGAGCCGACGGTCAGAGTGAAGTAGGACAGCTTCTAGCTGCTAGCTTCTAGCCTTCAGCCCTCGGCGATTTGCCGGGGGCTGAGTTGTTTGTGGAAGTGCCCAGTGCTTTTTCCTGCCAACATCAGGGTGCCCCCGGTCCCTCGCATTTGGGGACCGGGGATACCCTGATGTTGGTGAATTTGCTGAGATCGGTACCAACCGCTTGGAAAGTTAGTCACTTTGAAGTGCAAATCACCTTCACTGAACGGGTGCTCTCGCAGGCAGTCATTGATGCAAATGAGCCACCCTGATAGTCAATTCTCAACTCTGTGTCGCTTACCCATCGAATACCAGCTGGCTCAACTAAGCCCCAATCACCTGAAAAAACCTGTTTCTGTCTGAAGCCTTTTGCCCAATACAACGTGACAATCGACTCTCCTCCGGTAGCGCCTTCATCAAAATTTTTTATACGGATAGCGTTCTTTCCAGAGGGTGAGTAGATTGGGCTCGAATCTTTCTCGTAACCAGAAAACGACACTAAGAGCAAAAGGAGCAAAAAGAGAATTCCTAATCCTGATAATGGAAGGCATAAGATCTTGACTCCCCACCGTGCGAACCGCAAAGAGAGTCTTTTGGCCTTCACGAATCCGATAACACCTACAGCAATTGCGACCAGAGCCAATAAAAATTCACACGCAACCCACCAATTGATGAACATCATATCTGTATGCCTCTCAAACTACAGCTATCCCATCCATTTGTCTCAGTCTAATCGTTGCTGGGGGTTCAATCATTTGCGAGATATCCCAGATAATCAGCTGGCGAAACTACTTTTACTCCATTGCGTATTGGCTCCGGAAAGTGCTTGAGATTGCCTGTCACCAGCCAAGCCCCGGCTGCGTGCGCAAGGGCGATAAATGGAGTGTCTTTCGGGTCGGGGCAATCATAGGGCCATGATTCGGGGTCGGGAAGGCTCATGCTCTCTTCGATCAAGTACTCCAACCATAGAGGCGGAAATTCGTAACGATGGAACTTGGCGCGCCGGACAACTTCGCGGTATTCTGCCGCAACTCGGGGACTGGTCACCAAATGAATCATGCCGCTCGACACCAGCGCCGCAACGATCTTTGCCGGTGGTCCATCGGGATTGATGCCGGCTGAGACGATGACGTTGGTATCGAGAACAATTAAACGCATTCCAACTCATCCTCGGGGGAGCTGCGAATGCGGTTGATCTCTGCTTCAATCTCTTCGTCGCTGGCCTTGCTGGCTCCAGACGCTTCAGCCAGACGCCATCCCTCGCGCAGGCTGGCCAGCGCCATCGCCCGCCGAAGTTCGCGATCTTCTTTCACCACATCGCCAAAGACCGGAACCAGAAAGAATGCTGGGCCATTCTGACCAACCAGAAGAGTGGTTTCTCCCGCCGGGACATCCTTCAACGCCTTGGCCCCGCGCGTTCTGAACTCCCGCAGTGAAACTTGACGCATGGCGCACCTCTGAGGCTCAGTGTAGCCACAGTGGCTTCGGTGGTCAATGAAGACTTTTAGACCCAATGCTCTATCAACCTGGACTTGGAGTGGCTGGTAGCGTGGTGCAGCGACTCAGGCGCTTATTCAATTTCAGACTCACAACATATGGGGGCTGAAAGCTATAAGCTAGTAGCCAGGGGCTGCTCCTCATGAAAGAGATTCTCAACGCGTCGCAGGAAGATTACCTGAAAGCCATTTTGGAGGCCGAAGCCGAGGGCCACCAGGTGATTCCGGCTTTGCTCGCCCATTGGGTGGGGGTCTCCGCTCCGGCGGTGACCATGGCGCTCAAGCGGCTCAAACGCGACGGCTTTGTCGAGGCCGGCGACGGTGTGGTCCGGCTCACCGAAGATGGCCGCGCCGTGGCCTATCGCACCGCCCTGCGTCATCACCTCATCGAGCGCATGCTGAACGAGATCTTCGGCATGGAGTGGCACCAGATCCACGAAGAGGCGGAACGGCTGGAGCACGCTGTCTCTCCCGCCTTCGAGGCCAAGCTCAAGGAAAAGCTGGGAGAAGAGGGATTTTGCCCGCACGGCAACTCGGTTCTGCCCGCCAGCCCCGCCCGTCACAAGGAAAATGGAGAGACCCCGCTGGCCGAGGCCGCGGAAAACATCTGCTACTCCGTTGTCAGCCTTCAGGAACGCGATCCCAAGCTGTTGCTCTTCCTGCACAATGCCGGCATCGGCCCGGGGAAGACGTTGCGCGTGGTGCGCCACAATTACGATCAAACGGTTTCGATTGAGATGGATGGGGTCAGTTCCATGTTGGGACGGCTGGCCGCAGAAGCGGTCTGGTTGCGTCCCTGCGGTGAATAAATTATTAAATTAAGAAAAAAGGTTAACCGTGGTTAAGTAGTTGTGGCATACTTTGGTGTATGAGCACAACGACCCTATCCCCGCTATCACTCCTCCCTGAATTCGGGGGAGCCGTGTATGAGCCGTCACTGCCCGAGGTTCATGCGCAGGTCCGCATCACTCGGTCAACCGGCTTCTGGAAGCGGCTGGCGGGCTTTTTGGGACCGGGCTTCCTCATCTCGGTCGGCTACATGGACCCCGGCAACTGGGCCACCGACATTGCCGGCGGTTCGCGCTTCGGCTATACGCTGCTTTCGGTGATCATGATCTCCAACCTGATCGCCATGCTGTTGCAGAGCCTGTCGCTCAAGCTGGGTGTGGCCACCGAGCGCGATCTGGCCCAGCTCTGCCAGGAGCACTTTGGCCGCACCGCCAGCGTGATGCTCTGGATCGGCGCGGAGATCGCCATCGCCGCCTGCGATCTGGCCGAGGTGATCGGCTCGGCGATTGCGCTGAACCTGCTCTTCCACATTCCGCTCTTCTACGGCGCGCTGATTACCGGCGCGGATGTGTTGCTGCTGCTGGCGCTGCAGCGCTTTGGGATGCGCAAGATCGAGTCGCTGGTGATCGTGCTGATTGCGACGATCATGCTGCTCTTCGGCGTGCAGATCTTCATGTCGCGGCCGGATTACGGCGCGGCGGCCTTCAATCTGATTGTTCCCTCGACTTCGATTCTCAGCAACCATTTGATGCTGTTCATCGCCATCGGCATGTTGGGCGCGACGGTGATGCCGCACAATCTCTATCTGCACTCCTCGCTGGTGCAGACTCGCAACTACGCGCGGACCAAAGACGGCAAGCGCGAAGCGGTGAAGATGGCCAACATCGATTCGGCGGCGGCGCTGACGCTGGCGCTCTTTGTGAATGCGGCGATTCTGGTGGTGGCGGCGGCGGTCTTCAATCGCAGCGGACACTTCGAGGTCGAGGCCATTCAGGACGCTTACAAGCTGCTCAGCCCGCTGGTGGGCGCGGCCGGAGCAAGCACGCTCTTTGCCGTGGCTCTGTTGGCCAGCGGCCAGAACTCCTCCATCACTGGAACCATGGCCGGACAGGTGGTGATGGAAGGCTTCGTCCACATGAAGATTCAGCCCTGGCTGCGCCGCTTGATCACCCGCTCGCTGGCCATTGTTCCGACGCTCTTTGTGATTGCCTTCTTCGGCGAGCAAGGCACGGAAAAGCTGCTCATCATCAGCCAGGTGATTCTGTCGTTGCAGCTGAGCTTTGCGGTGATTCCGCTGGTCCTGTTTACTGGCCGCCGCAAGCTGATGGGCGAGCTGGTCAACAGCCGCGGTCTGCAAGCTGCCTCGTGGAGCGTGGCTGCATTGATTGCGGGGTTGAATGGGTGGTTTTTGGTGATGATGTTTTAGGGGCTACGAGGGACTAAGGGACTAGGGACTGAGGGAACAGGGAATAGGTGAGCATTCTTTTGTGCCTTAGTTCGAACAAACCTCATGAAAGCCGCACTGATAGTGCTGCTTCCCGATTTCAACTTCCGATCTGCCAGCACCACGTCAAGTCCCTTAGTCCCTAGTCCCTTAGTCCCTTAGCCCCTAGTCCCTCAGTCCCTAGTCCCTAAGTCCCTGTCTTTCTGTCGTACCATCAATCCATGCACGTTCTTACCGCAGCCGAGATGCAGCTATGCGACCGCCTGACCACGGAGCGGTTTGGAATTCCTTCGCTGGAGCTGATGCGCACGGCGGCAGCGGCGGTGGCGGACTTCGCTCTGGTACGCTTTCCGGCGGCGAAACGGGTCACAGTGCTCTGCGGACGGGGCAACAATGGCGGCGACGGCATGGTGGCGGCGCGGTTGCTGACCGTGGCGGGGTTGCAGGTGACTACGCTGCTGCTGGGCGATCCGGCGGGGCTCAAGGGTGACGCCAAGACCGCCTGGCAGGTTCTGAACAGCTCCGATCACGGCACAATCCATATTGTGCGGACGGCGGAAGAGCTGGCCAGCCATAACGATCTGCTGCAAACCGATCTGCTCATCGATGCGGTGCTGGGAACCGGCTTCAAGCCACCGATGAAGGATCTGGCGCTGGCGGCGGCGGAGTGGGTCAAGGCCAGTTCAGCGCCGATTCTGGCAGTGGATCTGCCCTCCGGCTGGGAGGCGGATTCCATCGAAGCAGTCCCGGCTGGGCCGGTTTTTGCCGCCGATGCGGTCATCACCTTTACTGCTCCCAAGCCTGCACACCTCTTTGGACAGTTGACGCGCTATGCCGTGCAGCCGGTCGTCGTTGCTCCCATCGGTTCGCCGGAGGAGGCGATTGCGGCGTCGCGAACACCCGGTTCGCCGATGCTGCGCTGGGCAGGAGAGGCGCTGCAAATGGTGCAAAAGCCGCGCAAGGCGATCTCCAACAAGGGCAGTTATGGCCATGTACTGGTGGTGGGCGGAACATTTGGCACGGCGGGCGGAAAGTCCGGCGCTCCGGCAATGGCTGCTTTGGGGGCTTTGCGGGCCGGCGCGGGTCTGGTGACGGCAGCAGTGCCGTTCCCGGCGCTGGCGCTGGTGGCCGCGGTGACTCCGGAGCTGATGACCTGGCCGCTGATGGCTAGCCCTGCGGGCTGTATCTCCGCGGAAAATCTGGGTGTGGAACGGATGGCGCAGTTGACCGCGCACAAGACGGTGCTGGTCATCGGTCCCGGTCTGGGCCAGGCGCCGGAGACGGCCCGCTTCACAACCGCCCTGCTGGCGGCGACCAAGGTTCCTGCGGTGATCGACGCCGACGCCCTCAATATTCTGGCCGCCAAGCCGGTGCACCTGGCCAAAAACGGAGACATCGTCAAGCTGGGTCGCACAGTGGTGCTGACGCCGCATCCGGGAGAGATGGCGCGTCTGGTGGGAAGCTCGGTAGCCGATGTTCAGGCCAATCGCCTGGAGGTGGCGCGGAACTTCGCCCTTCGCGCCGGTGTGACGGTGGTGCTGAAGGGAGCGCGTACCGTGATCGCCCACCCGGACGGAAGCGTGGCCGTCAATACCAGCGGTAATCCCGGCATGGCCAAGGGGGGCAGCGGCGACCTGTTGGCGGGACTGATCGGGGGCCTGTTGGCGCAGCATCCCGATGATCCGCACCGAGCCGTCGAAGCCGCCGTCTATCTGCATGGACTGGCCGCCGACCTGGCCGTTCAACGATTTGACGAGCACACCCTGCTGGCTACCGACACGCTGGCTGAATTTTCTCGGGCTTTTCGCTTTCCCATGCGTGGTCCCAGCGGGTATGTTTGGTTGCAGGGATTGCCGGCAACGGTTCCCCAAGAGGCCACCGAATGAGTTCCACTGCACTCTCCGCCGCCGAGCGGACGCACGAGTTCACCACCCAGAGTGGCGCAGAGACCATCGAAGTTGGCCGCCAGTTGGCTGCCTTGCTGCGAGCGCCGCAACTGCTGCTGCTTCGCGGCGATCTGGGCGCGGGCAAGACCACACTGGTCAAGGGTATCGCGCAGGCGCTGGACGCCGCCGACGCCGACGAGGTCACCAGCCCCACCTTTACCCTGCTGCATGAGTACGACGGCTCCTGGGAGGGCAAGCTGGTCAAGCTCTTCCATCTGGATGTCTACCGGCTCGAAGGGGAACGTCAGTTGGAGACGCTGGGACTGGACGAGCTACTTACCCCTGATGCACTGGTGTTAGTGGAGTGGGGCGAGAAGTTCAAGAGCATTCTGAAGAAATCTACCGGAGAGATCGCCATCGTCTCGCTGGGCGGCGACGCACGGCGCATTACTGTGACGCTGAAGGGGTAAAGCTAATGCGTTCAGAGAACGCATGCTTGTTCCCTGCTTGACAAAATGACTCCCGAATACTTGCCGAGTTTTCCGGGACCATCGCCAGAAGAGTTATTGTATAACTAGGACCATCGGACCCGGCGATGAAGGATGATGCTTGCCCAAGTTACAAAATGTTTGTATATTCATAAAAGTCCCCAAAGTTATACCCTACCGTAACAACCTCAACGAATCCACGTGGAGGAGGTCCTCTAACATCTGCCAACTCAGGCAGAGAAAGAAGCATCATGCGCAAACTTATCGTTTTCTTGTTCGTCTGTATTCTCAGCTCAGTGACATTGCAAGCCCAGCAGCAAAACAAGCAGCAGAATCAATGGGAAGTCTTCGGCGGCTATACCTATGCCAGAGCCTATTTCGCGAATCATGCGAATACGGTTTCGCCGCTCAGTCTGAATGGCGGACAGGTCGCCGTAACCTATTTCGCCTCCAAATACATCGGCCTCACGGCGGACTTTTCCTCCTTCGTCGACCATGTTGCCGTCAATAAGACGCAAGACTTGTCTGGTGCGGAATTCCGCAACGAGAGCTTCCTCTTTGGCCCCACCGCGCGCATCGGATTCCCTGGTGTAAAGTCGCAGCGCGTCAGCCTCTTCGCGCATCAGTTGTTCGGTGTTTCTCGTTTTTCGATTACGCCGGACTTTGGCGATTACTGCGACGAAACACAGAAGCAGTGCAAGGCAACTCCGTTTACCATGAACTCGGGCGGCGGCGTGGATGTGAAGGTTAGCACGCACGTCACCGTGCGGCCCTTCCAGATGGATTATTGGAGCCAGAAGCTATCCATGGACGAGCTGTCGAAAGCAAACGAGGGCGGCGAGAACATCAGCACCGATGGCTTTCGCTATTCCACAGGCGTTGTTTATAACTTCTAAGTTATAACTTCAAGGTTGACGCGCCGCGGGGGTTGGGTTCGATCTCCGCAGCGCGCAGCCTGTTTGACGGATTTCCGGCAAGCCAGCCTTCGTCTACACAGGTTAGAATGTTGCGCATGGAAAGCGTCCAATATTCTCTGCCCCAGAATAAGATTCCTCAAGCCTGGTACAACATAGCCGCCGATCTGCCGCAAGCGCCGGCTCCGGCTCTGCATCCCGGCACGCATCAGCCGCTCGGTCCCGCTGACCTGGCGCCGCTGTTTCCCATGAGCCTGATCCAGCAAGAGGTCAGCACCGAGCGGGAGATCGAGATCCCCGGCCCGGTTCGCCAGGCCTACGCGCAGTGGCGCACGACGCCGCTCTTTCGCGCCCGCCGTCTGGAAGCCGCGCTGGACACGCCAGCCAAGATCTTTTACAAGTACGAAGGCGTCAGCCCGGCCGGCTCGCACAAGCTGAATACCGCCGTGCCTCAGGCCTACTACAACAAGCTGGAAGGCACAACGCATCTGGTCACCGAGACCGGAGCGGGTCAGTGGGGTTCATCGCTGGCCATGGCCTGCCAGATGTTTGGGCTGGAGTGCAAGGTCTACATGGTTCGGGTGAGCTATAACCAGAAGCCCTATCGCCGCGCGCTGATGGAGGCCTTTGGAGCCTCGGTCACCGCCAGCCCCAGCATGGAGACGGAATCCGGCCGGGCGATCCTGGCCAAGCATCCCGACTCCAATGGAGCGCTGGGCATCGCCATCAGCGAAGCAGTGGAGATGGCCGCCAAGGATCCGCACACCAAGTACGCTCTGGGCAGCGTGCTCAACCACGTGCTGCTGCATCAGACGGTGATCGGACTGGAAGCCATTGAGCAGATGGCGCTGGCCGAGGCCGAGCCCGATGTGATCATCGCCTGCGCCGGTGGTGGATCAAACTTTGCCGGGCTGACCATGCCCTATGTGGGCCGCAAGATCAAGGGCCAGTGTTCTGCACGCATCGTAGCCGTTGAACCCGCCGCCTGCCCGACACTGACCAAGGGGCCGTTCCGCTACGACTTTGGCGACACCGCGCATCTGACCCCGCTGGTCAAGATGCACACGCTGGGCAGCACCTTCATGCCTCCGGGCATTCATGCCGGTGGATTGCGCTATCACGGCATGGGGCCGCTGGTCTCGCATGTGCTGGATCTGGGTCTGATCGAAGCGGCTACCGTGCAGCAGTTGGACGCCTTTGCCGCCGGCATTCAGTTTGCCCGCGCCGAAGGCATTGTTCCTGCTCCAGAGGCCAACCACGCCGTGGCTCACGCCATTCGCGAGGCATTGCAGGCCAAGGAAGAGGGCAAGGAGAAGACCATTCTCTTCAACCTGAGCGGACATGGGCACTTCGACATGCAGTCCTACATCGACTATCAGGCGGGCAAGCTGGAGAACTACGACTATCCGGCGGAAGAGATCGCCATGGCGCTGGCTGGATTGCCGTCGATGGGGTAGTGAGAACAAGCTCGGGAGTTCGTTTTACCAATAAAATTGTCATCCTGAGCGAAGCGAAGGACCTGCTTTTTGTTCGAGTTAGAAAAATGCAGATCCTTCGCTTCGCTCAGGATGACAATCTTCTTTTTTGAGACTGCACATTCATTAGAGATATGCTATCGATCCTCTTCCTGCCCATCCTGCTCCAGAAACTCCTGAAAGACATCGTTGGAGAGCAAGCGCCCTTGCGGGGTGAGGCGTACGGTTGCGCCGTCATGGAGGATCAGCCCGGTTCCGGAGATTCGCTTTACCGTCGCCAAAGCACGCGCTACCCGCTGCGGACCGAACTCCTGCTCGATGGCGGCCAGATCGACGCCTGCATTCAGGCGCAGGCCCAGAAACCATGCCTCCTCATGCTGCCGGTCGGGCGAAAGCCAGGCGGTCTCGGCCGGTTCGGTTCCGGCCAGATAGGCGGCCAGATCGTCGCTGGTGGTGGAGCGAAGGACGTATTTTTCTGCCATCTGTTCTGCCAAAGAAGCTGCTGAGTCTGCCACGGTGGCCGACAGCATCGACGAAGCATCCAGACCCAGTCCCAGATAGGGTTGACGACGCCAGTAGCGCAGGTTGTGCAGCGACTCCTGGCCGCCACGGGCAAAGTTGGAGATCTCGTACTGCTTCAGACCGGAGGCTTCCAGCCGCTCGATGCCGTGGCTGTACATGCGGGCGATGGTGTCGTCGTCGGGAACCTCGGCAGCGTGGTAGCGCGCGCCTCCGGCAAGCATCTCGCGGCCCAACCGGGAGTCCTCGTCTACCTCCAGCATGTAGAGGCTGGCGTGGGGCAGTTCCAGGGCCGTCAACAGGTCCAGAGATTCCTCCCAGGAGGCTTCGGTCTGTCCGGCGAGTCCGGCGATCAGGTCCACGCTGAGGTTGGTGACGCCGGCGGCGCGCAGCCGGGTGATGGTTTCCAGAGCCGTGGCGCGGGTGTGCAGGCGGCCGCTCAGCTTCAATTCGCTGTCGATGAAGGACTGTACGCCCAGGCTGGCGCGGTTCATGCCTGCCTGGAGCAGCGCCTGTAACGTTTCCTCAGAGATCTGCGCCGGAGCGCATTCGATGGTGATTTCCGCGGCGTTGATGAAGTCAAATTTTTGGCGCAGGGCAGAGAAGAGGCGGTCCACCAGTTCAGGGGCCAGCAGGCTGGGAGTGCCTCCTCCCAGGTAGACGGAGTCGACCGAGCGGGGAAGTTCCACGCCCATCTTTTTGACCCATTGGCTGGTGGCCTCAAGGTCGGCTATCACCCGTTCCACATAGCGTACATGGTCGCTGGCCGGAAAGACCCCGGAGGCGAAGTTGCAGTAGGTGCACTTGGAGCGGCAGAAGGGGATCGAGATGTACAGACCTAGCGTGTTGCAGCGCGATGCAGACATTGTTTCCATTCTTTCACGATTCACGACCTGAAAACTGATCCCTGTTCCCTGATCCCTGTTCCCTGCATTTCCATGCCATCATGGAAGCAAGGAGAATCCCCGTGAAAGCCTGGCCGGTCCTGGGTATTGCATTGATGCAGGTCTTCCTGCTGGGAGCGCACTGGTTTCTCTTCCGCACCTGGATGGCGTTTTGGGGGCCGATGACCCTCGCAGCTACCATGGAGCTGAGAGTCGCCCTGATTCTTCTGGGATTTAGCTTCATTGCCGCCGCTCTGTGCGGCTTCTACTTCTCCAATGGCCCGGTCCGGCTGCTGTACTGGGTGGCCGCGGTGTGGCTGGGGATGCTGAATTTTCTCTTCTGGGCCGCCTGTCTGTGCCGGATCGTGGATCTGGCCTTGCGCCTGACGCCGCTGGTGGTGCATCTTCCCTGGTTGCGTCCGCGCCTGGTGGTGACGCTGGGGTTGGCGGCGGTGCTGGTCAGTCTCTACGGGATGATCAACGCGCGCTGGGTCCGTTTGCGCCGCCAGACGGTGCATCTGGACCGTTTGCCGGAGTCCTGGCGGGGCCGCTCCGCGCTGCTGTTGAGCGATCTGCATCTGGGCAACATGAACGGCATCGCTTTCAGCCGCCGCATCGCCGCGCTGGCCGAGCGGTTGCAGCCGGATGTCATCCTCATTCCCGGCGACCTCTTTGACGGGGCCAAGGCCGACCCAGACCATCTCTTGCAGCCGTTGCGGCAGCTCGATCCGCCCTACGGCATCTTCTTTTCCAGCGGGAATCACGACGAGTTTGGCGGCGAAGAGCACTACACTGCGGCGCTCAAGCGGGCCGGGATTCATGTGCTTCATAATGAACGGGCGATCGTGGATGGCTTGCAGATTGTGGGCGTTGGCTATGCCGACACCACCCACCCCCTGCGCATGAGAATGTTTCTGGAGAGCCTGAAACTCAGCGACGGCGCAGCCAGCATCCTGCTCAACCATGTTCCCAACCGCCTGCCCATCGTGGAGGGCGCAGGGGTCAGCTTGCAACTGAGCGGCCACACCCACGGCGGTCAACTCTTCCCCTTCACTTGGATCACCCGCCGCGCTTTTGGTCGGTTCACCTATGGATTGCAACGCTTTGGCGCCTTGCAGGTGTATACCTCGACCGGTTGCGGCGCATGGGGACCACCGATGCGTGTCGGCTCCCATGCCGAAGCGGTGATGATCGAGTTGCGGTAGAAAGACCATGTGCGCGAATCCGCGTGCCAGCCGGTGGTAGTAACGGGTGGTGGGATTTGATCGTGGTTTTCATGCTCGGGCACGCAACAAATGTGTATGATGGTCGTGGCTTGCTTACCGATCAATGGAAGTACACAGGTTTGTCTTTTTCGACCAGCGGAAGCCTGCACGGTGGCATGACCGATTGTTTGTCGACCGATAAGCAGCCGACAGACCGGTGCAATCGGCATTCGTTACTGCGCAGGGAATCTGCTATTCACTTAAAAACAGCTTGTGTGGGAAGGAATACCCTGCGCCATGACTGCATTGCTTCGCTCTCTACTTAATACCTACTCTTTCAAGCGACTAAACGAGCTGTTCGCGGTGGTGCTTCTTGCCCTGCTGAGCACCATGGCCTCGGCTCAGACGGTGACCACCACCATTAGCGGCACGGTTTACGATCCCCGAACCACAACAAGCTCTTTGCCGCTGCCCAACGTGTTGGTCTACATCACCACGGGGACGGTAGATCCGCTGACCGCCGGGGTGCAGTGTCTGACCAGCATGACCACGCCTGCCGGCGCCATCAGCTACACCAATACCGCTGTGGACGGAACCTTCACCCTGAGTAATGTACCGGTGAACACCAGCTACACGCTGGTGATTCAGGCGGGCAAGTGGCGGCGGCAGTTTAGCGAGACGGTGTTGGACACGGCGATTACCGGGTTGACCTTGCATATGCCCTCCACTCATTTGCAGGGCGACATTCCGCTAATTGCCATCGCCACCGGTTCGGTTGATGCGCTGGAGTGTGTGCTGCTGAACATGGGTATTGCGCAATCCGAGTTTGTCGACGACAACGATACCACTGGCGGTCGCATTCACCTTTACAAAGGCAGTTCTTCGCCTGGAGTGCAGATTTCATCCACGACTCCCACTGAAACCACGCTGATGGGTACTGCCACCGATGCAACGCTGTTGAACAGCTACGATGTGGTGATGTTCCCTTGTCAGGGAAACCCGAGCAATCAAGCGACAACGGTTGCCGCTACCAATCTGCTGGGGTATGCCAATGCCGGCGGTCGTGTCTTCGCCACCCATTACAGTTATGCGTGGCTGAATCCCAACTCTCCTTATGATTCACAATTTCCGCCGGTTGCAAACTGGGTGCTAGATACGGTGCCCAGCGACGGACCTGCCACCATCAACACTGGATTCACCGATGGAGCGACGCTGGCTCAGTGGCTTCTGAATGCCGGAGCATCCACCAGCTTTGGACAGGTAGCGCTCTCCACGGTCAAGAACGACATCAGCGGCGTGATTCCACCGACGCAGTCCTGGGCGAAGCTCAACTCCGATGGCGACATCATGCAGATGACCTTCAATACCCCGGTTGGGGCGGCAGCTGCCAATCAATGCGGGCGCGTTCTGTTCAATGAATATCATGTGGTGAATGGTTCGAGCCCCGGTGCGACCTTCCCTATCGAGTGCCCCGCTTCGACGGTGATGACCCCGCAGGAAGAGATGCTGGAGTACGCGCTCTTCGACCTCTCCAGCTTCGTCACGCCGGTGATTGTGCCCACGCTTGGCATTGTCTTCAACCCCAGTCCCCTGGTCGTCAATCAGGGCGATGCCGCCGATCAGGTCACGATACAGGTAACCAACACCAGCACCACCACGGCTATCGACAGCACGCCGATGATGACCATTACCCTGCCTACCGGCCTTACACCGACCTCGCTGACGGATGTAGCGGGCAACTGGAGCTGCACGCTGAGCACTCTGACCTGCATACGAACGGCTGGCATCCCCGCGGGAGATGTTGATTCAGTGGTGCTGACCGTTAGCGTTCCGGTCTATACCTCTGGTGTGGGCACCTCGGGAACCATTACAGCGACGATCTCCAGCCCCAATTTTTCCAACAATGTGCCGGGTACGGATACGGTGATCTTTCAGCAACAGCCACCGATTGTCTGGGCAACGCCAGCGCCGATCATCTATGGAACTCCGTTGAGCGGCATCCAACTGGACGCCACTTCGCAACTGGCCGGCTCTTTCAGCTACACGCCTGTCGCGGGAACGGTGCTGGCAGTGGGGACGCAGACGCTGAAAACTACTTTTACCCCAGCGGATACCACCCACTACGCCACGGCGACAGCTTCTGTCTCACTGACGGTGCTGCCTGCTACGCCAAGTGCGACGCTGACCAGTTCGGCCAACCCGATCTTTGCGACCGGAACGGTTACGTTCACCGACACCCTCTCGGTCTCTGGCGCGCCGACCGCGCCCACCGGCACAGTGACCTTTTACGATGGAACAACCTCGATTGGGTCCGGCACAGTGGCGGCGGGAGTGGCTACCTTTACCACCACAACGCTGGCTGCAGGAGCGCACTCCATCACCGCTGTTTATTCAGGCGACAGCAGCTACAGCGCGGTAACCAGCAGCATTTTCGTTCAGACCATTCAGGACTTTACCATTACTTATACCGGCGGATCGACAGGCGCGGTCACGGTACCGGCTGGTGGTCAGGCGCTCTTTCCCATGATGATCACTCCGCTGGATGGATCAACGCTGCCGGGCGAGGTGAGCCTGACGTTGAGCGGCCTGGAGTCTCAGGCTACGGCCAGCTTTACGCCGGTGACGGTGGCTTCCGGCTCCACGGCGACGATGGTCATGCTGACGGTCAGCTTGCCCAGCCAGTCGATGGCGAAGCCGCCGCAGAGCCCGTTTCATGCGCTTCCGGTGGCGTTGGGGCTGATCCTTCTGCCTCTGGCCGGCCTCAGGCGCAAGACACTGCGCCGCTGGCAGAAGATGATGGTGCTGGCGTTGGCGGGTGGCATCCTGAGCCTGGGGCTGAGTGGATGTGGGGCGAATGTAGCTCCAAAGAGCTATACCTACACCGTTACCGCAACTTCAGGCTTGTTGTCGCACACACTGACAGTGAAGATGACCGTGCAATAGGTCCTGTGCGGACAGCGGTCGGTTAAAAAGAGACTTCAAGGATTCCACCAGGTCATGCCGTCCGGTTCCCGGCCCGCGTCGATCTGCCCGGTCTTCTCCAGGCTGCGCAGATCGACAACGGCGACGAAGTGATCGCGAGGACAGGCAATGAAGGCCCGTGCGCCATCCGGCTGAATGGCGATGCCCGATGCGCCGCGCTCTTCGATGGGGATTCTCTTCACCAGCTTGCGGCTGGCGGCATCGAAGACCGCGAGGTCCTTGCCGGTGTGCATGGTGACCAGCACCAGACGGCCATCCGGGGTGAACTTCAGGCGATTCGCGCCCGTGACCCCAGCTGCGAGTGTTTCTTTTACCTTTTCTGTGCTCAGATCGAGGATGGAGATCGTCCCATCCTGATTTCCCACCCAGGCCTCGCTTTCGTCGGGTGAGACGGCGAATCCCTCCGCGCCCATGCCGACGGGGATCAGCGTGTGCTGCCAGCCGGGAGCGGTGTAGGCGGCAGGCGGTGCTGGCGCTCCGGGAACCATCACCGGCTTCACTGCCACGCGGTCGAAGAGGCTCATGGTGCCCGATCCAGCGTTGGAAGCGACCATCTTTGCTCCGTCTCGCGACACCCAGACCAGATGTGTCTTGTTCTGCCCGGTGCCCAGCGCGGTGAGAACCCGGCCTGTGGCAGGATCGAGCGTGCCCAGCGCCTTGGAACCCTCGGCAGTGAACCAGATTGTCTGATCGTGCAGGAAGAGGCCATGCGCGCCGCGCAGCGGAGTCAGGTCGATGGCGGCAAGCGCCTTGCGTTGGACCAGATCGACCACGGCCAGCGTGTGCAGTGTGGCTTCACCGTAGTTACTGACGTAAGCGGTGCGGTTGTCCGGGCCGACGACCACCTCGTGCGGATCTTCGCCGATAGGCACTGTCGCCACTAGCTGCAAAGAATCGCCATCGACGATAGCCAGCGCGTGCGACTGCTTGGTGACCACCAGCAGCGCTCCGTGCGCGGGCGTTTGGGCTGGCAGCGTTGCGGCAGAGAGCAGGAGCAGGGCCAGCCAGGGGTTGCAGATCTTTCTCATGGACGATCTCCGGTACGCGGCCAAAAGAGCCTGTCGATAGTTTTACGCGATGAAGCTTGAGTCCTGCTGAAGCACGTATGAATAGCTCGTCAGATGGATGGTTCAGCAAACGCAAGAAACCCCACTTTCTCCGCAAATCATTTGCGATGAAAGTGGGGTTTTTCGATTCAACCCGGATTATCCTTCTCGGACAACTGACAACTGACAACTGACAACTGACAACTGACAACTGACAACTGACAACTGACAACTGACAACTGACAACTGTTAGCTGTTAGCTGTCGGCTTGATCAGTATCCCATGATGTTGTAACCGCAATCGACGTACATGACCTCGCCGGTGATGGCGCTGGAGAGGTCGCTGGCCAGGAACAGGGCCGCGCCGCCGACTTCCAGTTGATCGACGTTGCGATGCAGCGGGGCGCGTTCTGCGTGACCGCGCATCATGTCGCCGAGGTCGCCGACGCCGCGGGCGGCCAGAGTCTTGATGGGGCCGGCGCTGATGGCATTGACGCGGATGTTGCGTGCGCCGAGGTTGGCGGCCAGGTAGCGGGTCGCCGACTCCAGGCCCGCCTTGGCGATGGCCATGACGTTGTAGTTGGGAACGACCTTTTCGGCGGCGTAGAAGCTGAGGCTCATGATGCTGCCGCCCTCGGTCATCAGCGGAGCAGCGCCGCGGCTGACGGCGATCAGCGAATAGACGCTGACATCCATGGCCACGCGGAAGCCGTCGCGGCTGGTATTGAGAAAGTCGCCCTTGAGGTCGGCGGCGGGCGCATAGGCCACGGCGTGGACCACGGTGTGGACCTTGCCGTACTTCTCCTTGATCGCGGCAAAGACCGCTTCGATCTCGGCGTCGTTGGAGACGTCGCACTGAAAGCCGGAGGCGCCAGGTAATTCGGCGATCAGCCCCTCGGCTTCGAGCTTCATGCGCTCGTTTTGGTAGCAGATGGCCAGAGTGGCGCCAGCCTCGGAAAGTTTTTGGGCGATACCCCAGGCGATAGAACGCTTGTTGGCCAGCCCGAAGACTACGGCCGTTTTACCTGCCAGATTGATCATGCTTCCTTTCATCCTCCAGGGTCCACGGATAGACAGTGCCAGGGAAGGCTGGACCCATACACTTTTAGAATATCAGCCGTGGCGGTGAATCTTCATCCCCCCAGATCTACAAGCTCGACGGGGCCGACTTCGCGGTTCAAAAAACGGGATCCCAGGCGCTCAAACTTCTCCACCGAATCGGTCGCAAAACACCTGACCTGGACCTGCGCGGTCGGCGGGAGGCGCTGCGCGCCTTCATCTTCGCCTTCCTGCCTCATCAACTCGCGTTGGTTAGAAGGGGTGTCTGCTTCAGTTGCCGGATGGCCAAAGAGCCGGGCAACGGCCTCGGCGGTGGCTTCGGCAGAGTCGATCACCTTCATCCCGGCGGGAACGGCGGCCTCCAGCAGCGGGCGGAGCAGCGGGTAGTGGGTGCAGCCCAGCACCAGGGTGTCCGGCTTCATGCCCATGGCCGTGGCCTCGTCCAGCAATTCCGCCAAGTAGATGCGGATTACCTCGGCGGTGACGGGATGATTGGTCCAGCCCTCTTCGACCAGGGGGACAAGCAGCGGGCAGGCCTTTTCCAGGGCGCGCAGGCCCAGAGCCTGACAGGCGGCGGCGTAGGCATGGCTCTGCACGGTGGCGTCGGTCGCAATCACCAGAACATCGCCGCTGCGGGAAGCGCGGTGTGCGGCGGCGGCTCCCGGCTCGATCACGCCCAGCACCGGAACCGGCACGGCGGCCTGAATGGCGTCCAGAGCCAGTGCACTGGCGGTGTTGCAGGCGATTACCAGAAACTGCGCCCCCTGCTTGTGGACCAGGAACTGGGCGCTCTCGGCGGCGTAGCGGGCGATGGTGCGGCGGGATTTGGAGCCGTAGGGCAGCCGCGCCGTGTCGCCGATGAAAGCATAGTGGGCAAGAGGCAGGCGGTCGAGCAGCGCGCGCAGCACTGTCAGTCCGCCAAATCCGGAATCAAAAACGCCGATTGTGGGGGTCATCTTCCTTCTAGGTAGGTTGGATTCTGAGCGGCTTTGAGAGAGGCAAAACAAAGAGCTTTAAAGACGCTCGCCGCGTACAGGTTGTCTGTGCCAGCGTCCGCCAGGATACTGGCGACGCTATCGCGTAGGAAACGATAGGCGGCAAGCATCTTGTGCAAGGGCGGAGCATCCTGGCCGACGAAGGCGTTGCGAAGCTCGCTTAAAAGGCCTTCAGGAGTGCCGAAGTGAATGTTGGGGTCTGTACCGTCGAGATCGCTCATCGACTTTTGCAGGCGGCGAGGCGTGGATTCCCATAGAAACCAGGAATGGCGCTTGGGGTGCATTTTTGCCCAGGTGATCGTCAGGCCCAACTCCAGGGGCATGTTGAATCGCGGAGTCGCGGGCGGCACGGCGTTGAGTTCGACGCGGGAGAGATCGTGAATGGAGTAACGGCAACTCTGGATAAGGGCCAAAATTCTGTCCAGTCTTCGTTCCCCGCCATAGATGCCTGTCGTCATCAGTGGTTCAAGGCCAAGCTGATAGAGTCCCACAACGTAGGCCAGATAGAGATCCTGAAAATCGATGTCATAGGGGATATTCAGGAAGACCGCATTGGGCTTAACGGGCGGCACTTTCCGAGTCTACTCCAGTTTGAATCGAATCGACTACATCGGATTGCCCGGCGTTCCAGCGCGCACGTGTCTCGTCCATGATGGCCAGCAGTTTCAATTGCCGGGCCTTGGGAATTCGCAGCCGTTTGACCATTTCGTCATACGATGGGCGTTTATCCGGGAGTTGAACAGAGAGCGCCATAACTGCTTCCATCATACCCCTGGCTCAGGAGAAATAAAACCGGATTCTGGCAGTGCTCAGGGCTGCGAAGCCACTGCATCCGAGGTCAGATAGGTGCGGGAGAGGTCGGCGTGGCCGGCCAGTGTGGCGCGGCTCTGGCCGTCCACCAAAAAGCGGACCTGGGTGACGCGGGGCAGGTTGGCGTGCAGGGTTCCGCAGAGCGAAAGGACGGTCAGCGTCTCTGTCTCCAGTCCCGAGGGGTGGTTGTTGGCGAAGCTGCCGGTCAGGTTCACCACGGCCAATAGCGGGGTGGTGGGTTCGGGAGCGGCCTGTGCGTCCGCCGGAACCGGTGTGTCGCCATTGGTCAGGGGAACGGCTACAGTGTTTGTTGCTGTCGCGGGCTTTTCGCTGGTTTTGCCGGGCTGGGCGGTCGCTGGTATGGGCAGCAGGAAGACTTGCAGGATGGCGCTGGCGCCACCGGGAACAGGATGAGTGGCTCCGGGAGCGGCGTAGATATCGAGCAGTTTGCCCAGTACGGCGCGGGCTCGCGCGCCTGGGTCCTGAGGCAGGGGCAGGGAATGAACCTGATTGAGCATGGAGCCGTCGTTGTCGTTGGCCACCAACAGGGTAGCTTCTTCAGCAGCGGCCACAGCGGGGGCCTGGGTCGGCGCGGAGTCCTGGCCGTCGAGCACGCGCTGGTGGGCGCGCTCGCGCAGTTGCCACAGCACCACCCCCATGGCGATGGAGGCGATCAGCAGCAGCACAAAGAGCACGGTCTGGTGGCGGGGAATGTTCATGGCTGGTGGGCCTCCGAACGCCACACCAACAGAGCGGCGGCGATGGCCTCGGCCACACGGGTCTGGTAGCCAGGATCGTCCACGGCGGACTTGATGGTCGCGCTCTCCGGGATGCGCTCAGGGGAGATCTCGATGGCCACGGCGGGGCAAGCCATGCTGTCCAGGGTGGGCAGGGCAGTCCGGCCCAGGGTGACGGCGACGCTGGCGTGTTGCAGGGCCGAGTTCAGATCGCCGGTCAGGGCCAGGCTGCGTGTCACCCAGACCGCCTGCGCGGTCTTCCAGGGATAGAGATGAGCAGTTGGCGCTGGCGAGAGCGAAGAGGCAAAGAGATGCACGCCCGATCCGCTCTCGGCAGCGTGTAAGCTCAAACAGGCCAGAGCCTGGGCGTGGTTGGCGACTTCGATGCGGTGATTGTCGTCGACCGTGGCATCGCTGTCGCGGGTGGTGACTACGTTGATGCCGCGAGCGGCCAGCAGAGAGCGCAGCTTGGTGGTGAACGCCAGGGTAAGGGATTTTTCAAGCTGACCGTTCTTGAAATGTCCGCCCGTGTCGTCGCCGCCGTGCGCCGCGTCCAGAACCACGGTGAAGCGGGACTGAGGCGCTTGCGGGGCGGGCGGAGCCTGCGCGACGGCTATTGAGCCTGTGACTGCCAGCGTCGCCAAAACAAGGGCAGTAAAACAACCCAGTACTCTCCGGGGTCTGTTCTTGAGCCGACTTTCAAACGTTGCCCGCAAAAGGCTTACCTCGGGAGATTGGATGCGCATTTAATTTTTGATGCATAGAGATTATAGAGACCACATCCGATGTTTCAGGATAGCTGCGTGCATCGCATCCGGGGCCAGATCCAGTTCGCCGGGCCAGGCGACCGCGCCGTATTCAAGGGTGACCTGCGCAAAGAGAGAGGGGTCGGCAAGCGCGGCAAAGACTCCAGCCTGTGCCGAATGAACCAAGCCGGACATGTCTACTGTTCCAGTGAGACCGTCGGCAAATGCTACCCGCAACTGAAACTCTGGAAGGGCTTCAACTTCCGTCACGCGCCAAGCAGACCGTGGTGCGACTGCCCCAGTCAAGGCAGAGGGGGAATGTTCGTTGGCAATTGATTCTGTGCGCATAAATCCCAATCCCTCCTCAATTCATTGCGGTATTGCTGTGCCCATTCCAGTACGAGAGCCAAAGCGCGGCCAGGTAAATCTCCTCGAATGACCGCAAAGGTTTCTATGTCAATCAAGGCTTCATATTCAGCATAGAGCGCATGAAAATGAGGCGGAACATGATCGCCAAAGTACATCTGAATCAAGATACCGTAAAATCTGCTGATCGTCGGCATCGGTCTTCTCGGATGAACGATGAAATCATTCCGCCCCAGTTGTTCTCTACGTGCCTAGTCCAGCGCGTAGATCGTCAGACCGCTGAGCAGCTTGGGGAAGAAGTCGGTGGACTTCTGCGGCATCACATCGCCGGCAAAGGCCACTTCCCGCAGTTGCTCCATCGAGACGGGGTTGGTGAGGAAGGTGACGTTGGCCTCGCCTGTGCGCGCCTGCTCGACGGCCTTCTCGGCGCTGCGCAGGTAGCGCAGGTTGGTCTGCTCGCGCACCTTTTCTTCGTCCAGGCCCAGCAGCTTGTCGAGCACGATGGAGTGCAGGTGGCTGAGGTCCAGATTGCGCTGCCGTTCCGGCATCTCGGCCAGCGCGGCGTTGATCACGTCGGTCTTGGAGCGGAGCAGGTAGTCTCCGTCCTTGGTGACGGCGACGAAGGCTACGCCCTGCTGGGCGGTCAAGGTGGCCATCAGGCTGTCGGCATCGGCCGCGGGCAGCTTTTCAACGGTGAAATACTGCTCGGCCGCGGCAGCAAAGGCCGTGGGATCGAAGCTGCTCAGGCTGTGCACCACGCGATGCGTGGGCAGAACCACCAGACCGTCGGAGTCCATGTTGACGAAACTCATCATCACCACGGCTTCCGGATAATCGGGCTGGGGTACCTGCGTCGCGCCGGACTCGGCCTTGGCCACACCGGGAGCCGGAGCGTGCTCCTTGGAGTAGTTCAACGCCGTCTCATAGCGGTGATGGCCGTCGGCGATGATCAGCTTCTTGTCGTCCATCGCCGAAACCAGCAAGCGGACGGTGGCCGGGTCGCTGACCCGCCAGATACGGTGCAAGACGTTGTACTCGTCGGTAACCTCGGCGTCGGCCGGACCGGCGTTGTCGTAAAGAATGCTGTCCACGCTGCCCGCGGGGTCGGAATAGAGCATGAAGATCTGGCCAAAATGCGCGTGCGTGGCCTTGAGCAGGTTCAAACGGTCGCCCTTGGGCTTGCTCAGGGTCTGCTCATGGCGGAAGACCACCTTCTCGGCGTAGTCGTGAACCTTGCCCAGGGCGATGAAGCCGCGGCGTTCCTTGACGATATCGGTGCCGGGAACGGTGAAGCGCTGCGAGTAGGCAAAGATGCAGGGATCCTTCTCCTGCACCAGAACGCCTTGTTCGCGCCACGCCTTCAGATCGCTGGCGGCGCGGGTGTAGACGTTTTGCCCGTCCGGTGCGTCGAACAGTTCAGGCTTGCCCAGAATGACGCGCACCAGGTTATAGGGGCTGCGATCGTAATAGGCCTGCTGCATGGCAGGAGAGATCTTGTCGTAAGGCTGAGTAACGACGTCATCCAAACGGACGACGGAGGGATTGTAGCGCCAGGCGCGAAAAGGATAGATGCGGGCCATACGGAAGGCTCCCCGTTCAAGAGTGGGATGGGCGCTGGGCGGTCCTGTACTTAAAGAGCGGGACCCATCGGCGCCTGACATCGATTGTATCCCAGCAGCCGTTGCAGGGAATGACTTCCGTATCCCAGAACGATACGAGAATTGCGGCCAAAACTGCACGGCAATGGCCGTCAAACCGTGCTACTATCGCCTTCGTTCCATGAGCGTGTCTTGAGGATGGACCATGGGAATGCGTCCAGCGACAGATCGAATTCTTATCCGTAGCCGCCAGGCGGGGCAATTGCTCAGCGGGCTTTGCCTCTGTGGGCTGCTGAGTCTGGTGCCCGCAGGGGCGCAAGACAACTCACTGGACAAGGTGCATGTGACTCCAACAACCCCGGCAGCACCTGCCCAGGGTGCTCCGAAGGGCGCCGAGGCCCCTGCCGCCACCGGCCCGGAGTCTCTGAAAATCCGTCCCGGGGCACTGCTCCGCATGAATGTGGACCTGGTGCTGGTGCCGGTGACCGTCACTGACCCCATGAACCGGTTAGTCACCGGGCTGGAGCAGGAAGACTTTCAGGTCTTTGAAAACAATGGGAAACAGGAGATTCGCAGCTTTGCCAGCGAGGACGCGCCGGTCTCCATCGGCATCATTCTGGACCTCTCCGGGTCGATGACCTCCAAACTGGCGCGGGCGCGGGAGTCGATCATTCAGTTCATCAAGACCGCCAACCCTCAGGATGAGTTTTTCGTGATCACCTTCAACGACCGGCCGGAACTGATCGAGGACTTCACCAACTCCGTCGACGACATCGCGGCGCGGCTGGCCATGGTGCACAGCGGCAAGCGCACCGCGCTGCTCGACGCCATCTACTACGGCATTGCCAAAATGCGGGATGCGCGCCACCTGCGCCGGGCGCTGCTGGTGGTCTCCGATGGCGGCGACAACCGCTCCCGTTATACCGAGGGCGAGGTCCGCTCCCAGGTGCGCGAGGCCGATGTCGAGATGTACTCCATCGGCATCTTCGATCCTTACGCCTCCACGCCCGAGGAGCGTTCCGGGCCGATCCTGCTCAACGATCTCAGCGAGGAGAGCGGCGGACGGCTCTTTCGCGTTGACGATATTGCCGAGATGGGCGACATCGCCGAGAAGATCTCCACCGAGTTGCGCAACCAGTATGTGATCGGCTACCGGCCCAAAGATCTGACCAGGGACGGCAAGTGGCGTAAAGTGAAGGTGAAGATCATTCCACCCCAGGGACTGCCTCCACTGACGGTCCATGCTCGCACCGGTTACTATGCGCCTTTGCAATAACGCGATACTTCTTCTTTTGCTGGCCGGAGCGATGCACGCGCTCGGGGCGCAGCAGACGGTTGCGCCGGTTAGCGGAGTTAGCCAAGCTGTTGCACCCCTAACTCCGCCAACTCCGCTAGCTTCGCAAACTCCGCTAACCACGCCAACTCCGCAAACCCCGCTCGCCCCACCAACGGTCGACCGCGACCCGGTGCGCTCGCCGGAGGGCGATCTGCCTCCTGCCGCCGTTCCAGCCCCTTTGCGCAAGCAGGGCGAGGGCTATGTGCTGCACACCGACGTGGAAGAGGTGGTGCTCAATACCACCGTGCTGGATGGCAGCCGGCTGGTTCCCAACCTGAAAAAGGAGAACTTCCAGGTCTTCGAGGATGGCGTCAAGCAAAACCTGATCAGCTTTCAGCACACCGATGTGCCGGTCTCCATTGCTCTAGTGGTCGACAACTCCGGCTCCATGTTGAAGAAGCGTCCGGCGGTGAACAAGAGCGCTCTGGACCTGATTCAGGCCTCGAATCCGCAGGATGAGGCCTTTGTAGTGAATTTCTCCGACGAGGCCTTCATCGATCAGGAGTTCACCTCGGATGTGAACAGGCTGCGTGATGGCCTGAGCCACATCGAGTCCCGCGGCGGGACTGCTCTCTATGACGCCGTGGTGGCCTCGGCCGACAAACTGGCTGCGGATGCCAAACACCCCAAGCAGGTGCTGATCCTCATTACCGATGGCGAAGACAATGCCTCGGGGCTCAATCTGGAACAGACCATTCGCCGGGTGCAGCAGCTTTCCGGGCCGGTGATCTACTCGGTGGGACTTCTCTTTGGCGACGAGATGACCCGTTCCGAGGTGCGCCATGCCCGTCGCGCGCTGGAGATGCTCTCCAGCGAGACCGGCGGCATGGCCTTTTTCCCAAAATCCATCGAAAACATCGACCAGATCGCCGCCGAGGTGGCGCAGGACGTTCGCAATCAGTACATGCTGGGCTACCACTCCACCAAGCCGACGACCGAGCCGGGATTCCGCCGCGTGCAAGTGGTGGCGCAGAAAGACGGCGGCGGAAAGCTCTCCGCCCGCACCCGCACAGGGTACTTTCCGCTGGTGAGAGTGGTGAAGAATACGGGTGTGGTGCAGCAGAAGTAGGCGCTGTTTTCTGGAAACAACCAGGACTATTGAACTTTACAGGTTTTTCACTGCTCCAAAAGTCCTTCATCCCAAGGGGCATTGATGGGTTGGGAAAAGGCGATTCGCACGCATTTCCCTCCGGCACGGTAAGCTAGAAGCAGGAGCGAAACGCCGAACATGTCCCCTTACAAGTACTCGACGCTTGCCGTTCACGCCGGGCAGCACCCGGACCCGCTGACCGGCGCCGTGAATGTGCCCCTTTACCTCTCTTCGACCTTTGAGCTGACCGGCATTGGAACCGACCGTGGCTGGGATTACTCCCGCGCCGGCAACCCCACCCGCGACCGGCTGGAAGAGGCGCTTGCCGCCCTGGAAGGCGGCCACAGCGGCCATGCCTTCGCCAGCGGCATGGCGGCCATCGCCGCGCTGGTCTCCATGCTGCGCATGGGCGACCACCTTATCTGTTCGCACAATGTCTATGCCGGGACCGTTCGCCTCTTCGACCGGATCATCAGCGGTTACGGCATCGAGATCGAGTATGTCGATACCTCCGATCTGGCCAAGGTCGAGGCGGCGATCCGCCCCAACACCAAGTTGATCCACATCGAAACCCCCAGCAATCCGCTGATGGTGCTCAGCGATATCGCCGCCATCAGCCAGATCGCCCATGCCCATGGCGTGGAGGTCAGCGTGGACAATACCTTCATGTCGCCCTGCCTGCAGAGGCCGCTGGAACTGGGTGCGGACATCGTCATGCACTCGACGACCAAGTACCTCAACGGCCACTCCGACGGTATCGGTGGTGCGCTGATCGGCTCCACGCCGGAGCACAAGGAGCGCTTTCTGCTCGTCCAGAAGGCGGCTGGATCGATCTTGTCGGCCTTCGAATGCTTCCTGGTTCTGCGAGGCATCAAGACCATGCCGCTGCGTATCCGCCAGCACGAAGAGAACGGGATGGCCGTGGCCGAGTTCCTCTCCACCCACCCCAAGGTCAGCAAGCTGGCTTACCCGGGCCTGAAGAGCCATCCGCAGTACGATCTGGCCGTGAAGCAGCAGAAGGGCTTCGGCTCCATGCTCAGCTTCGAGGTCACTGACCGCGAAGCTGCGGGACGCTTTTTGGCCGCGATGAAGATCTTCATCAATGCGGAGTCGCTGGGCGGCGTTGAATCGCTGGCCTCGCACTCGGCCACCACTACCCACGCCTCGGTTACCGTCGAGCAACGGGAGTCCATGGGTATCACCGAGGGCCGCATCCGCCTCTCCATCGGCATCGAGGACAAGGAAGACCTGATCGCCGATCTGGAGCAGGCGCTGGCGGCGGTGTAAAAAGCTGAAACGTCGAGCCCAGGCGGGATTATCATCTTCGCGTGGGCTCGTACCAATTCGATGGAGTTACATTCCGCGTATACCCGGAAGATCATGATCCTCCGCACTGTCATGGCCGATATCAAGGAGTGACAGCCATTCTCGAATTGGGTTCGGATGGACGAGTGCGATTGGCGAACCGGAAGGACGTTCTGCTACCTGGGGATGCAAAGCGCAACCATGTGCGCCATATTCTGTATGTAGCCCAGGTGCATTTGGAAGATCTGATGGAACTGTGGAAGGAGGCTCATGCCTGAACCTGCACAGATAATCACGACCGAAGCGGAGATCGATGCGGCACTTGAGCAGGCGCGCAAGTATGAAATATACGCTCGCCGTGTGGTGAAGGCCGAATATAGAAAGGCGACGGACAGGATGCGCCTGGTTTTCGATGACGGAGTCATTCATTCGATTCCGCGCCCCCTGCTTCAAGGCCTTGGCGATGCCAATGAAAAGGAACTCAAAAAAATTCAGATTCTAGGGGATGGGACAGGACTTCTCTGGCCGCTTCTCGATGTGGCGCACTATATTCCCAAAATGCTTGAGGGTGTCTACGGAACGGAAAAGTGGATGAAGTTGCTTGATCAGCAGCGCAAGAATCTCAAACTGGTCGATGTTGCGGGTCATCAGAAACGTGAGTAATCCAGACGGAATGTTGAAGGGTACAGGAGAGGAGGGAGATTGATGAGCTCGGAACTCGATCATCGTCATAGAGATTTGGATGGCCGTATCGAAGAAAAAAAAGGGAATACACTTGTCGGTTCCCTTCGCAAGATCTATGGCGCGGATTTTCTCAGCGATTGGCGGAGTGACGCCAAACTCGCTACCGTCCGCCAGGAAAGCGATATGTCTCTGACTGAAATGGTGCGCCAGCATCAGCGCGGGAAGAAATGACTTTTCTATTTAGATTGGTTGGCTTGGGATAAAGCGGGCTATCGATAAACCTCGCGACGGTGTCCGATGGAGACCGCCAGAATAACCAGTTTGTCGTCCAGAATCTCGCAGATTACTCGGTAGTTGCCGACGCGGTAGCGCCAATAATCTCCCAGTTTAGAGCCGCTAAGCGCTTTGCCGAGTAGGCGAGGATTGCTGCTCGCAGCGACTCGATTGGTCAGAAAGGAAGCGATACGGCTGCTCTCGGAGGGATCGAGTTTGGCGAGTTGCTTCTTGGCTGTATCACTGAATTTGATTTGCCAAGCCAAGCTCACGCTCTACCTCTTCTAGCGTCCAGGTTCGCTCCAAACCCTCGCGAATGCGCAGGCTTGCGGCCTCGGCAGCCTGAAGATCCTCGAAATCTTCCAAATGATTTTCGACGGCTTCGATAAAAATCTCACGCTCACTGCGGCCGGTTCGTGCCGCAAGCGACCGCAGACGCTCGGCTACGTCATCCGGGAGACTGAAGGAGAGAGCGGCCATAAGAGAAAACCTCCTGCGAGATCAGTATCGCACTGTTCCAATTACGGCGCGCATACTTTTCATGGCTGGTCGAGGGAGGAAATCCGCAGCAAAACGTGCCGTGCAAAACTGGCCCTCCGGTTCGCCTCTGTGTCATGCTGAACTTTATGCAAGCGGATGAAAAAGCTCCCGCGCAAGCGGGCAGAGTGTATCTTGGCGTCGATACTTGCGGGGTGACCGGTACGGTCGCTCTGGCGCGCTGGAACAGTGGCAGCTTTCAACTGCTCGGCCAGGTCGAGATGGATGGGCGTAGCTGCTCCTCCCTGTTGGTAGCCTCAATCGGCGAGTTGCTGACCCAGGCGGGCCTGACCTTGGCTGGGTTGGACGGCATGGTCGCCGTCCACGGTCCGGGCAGCTTTACCGGCGTTCGTATTGGTCTGAGCGCGGTCAAGGGCGTAGCCGAGGCTACCCAACTTCCCGTGGTCGCGGTCTCGCGACTGGAAGTGATGACCGCCAGCGCCGGCGTGAGGGCTGCGGCGATTGACGCGCATCGTCATGAAATCTTTTTGCGTGTGATGGAAACTGCGCCGGAAACAAGTGAAAAACTGGCCGGAGCCGAAGAGCTGGCGGCGATTGCCGCTCCCGCGCGGGTTGCAATCTGCGACGACGCGGCCGCGGCGCTCTTGGGCGAATCCTGGCCGTCTGCCGAACTGGTGCGAGTGCCGCAGCCGAGCGCTGCCGACGCCATTCGTCTCTGCGCGCCGCGTTTGAATGCGGGCGAGCGCGTGGATGTGGCCCAACTCGATGGCTACTACCTGCGCCGCTCCGATGCCGAGATCTTTGGCGAGCCGACGGCCCCACCGCGCCATGGTGTGGCTCATGGCTGAGACGCGCGTCTGGGTTCGTCCCATGACGGCCGAGGATGTGGAGCGGGTGTTGGCGATTGCCGATCGCCTGCCCCAGGCCCCGCACTGGCCCGTGTCTGCCTATCAGACGGCTCTGGACCCCGCCGCCGCCCTACACAGGGTGGCGCTGGTGGCGGAATGCGAGGATCTCGTCGTCGCCTTTGCCGTGGCCAGCGTGATGGCCCCACAGGCCGAGCTGGAGTCGATTGCCGTAGCCGCATCGGCGCAGCGCCGGGGCCTGGCGCGGGCGCTGTTGGCCGCAACGGAGGAAGAGCTACGGCGACGCGGCGTCACCGAGGTACTGCTGGAGGTGCGCGCCTCCAACCAGCCGGCGCTGGAGTTGTATGGCGGCTACGGCTTCGAACCAACCGCCGTCCGTGCGCGCTATTACATTGACCCGGTTGAGGATGCGGTTTTAATGCGGCACGCACTTTAGAAAAGCGCCGCCCCGCGCAGCCGTGCTGGACGACCACCTCTGCCGTGACCACGGTTACGCCTGCCTGATTTAGCACCACTATTCCACAGAGATCGTAATTTTTGCATTTTTCCCGCTTGATCTTTGTCCTCATTGGGCGATATATGTAATGGGTCTGTAACAACGGAGGTGCTTGATGGACGAAGTACAAGTTTCAGCGCTGAGTGCAGAGCTCGACCGCCTTCACGACGAACATCACCGCTACGCTCAGCAGTTGGAAGAATTGCTTCAAAAACCCTACCTCTCCGAAGATGAGCAGATTGAGGAGATTCGCCTGAAAAAACTCAAACTGCATGCCAAGGATCTGATTTACTCCCTGGAAAGCCGCATACCGGTAGCTGTCTAGAGCAGTCAGGAAGTTCATCTCCATTTGCGGATTGCGGGTCGCCGTCAATTCCCATTGCGGTGACCCGTGAAGACGCAAGCGTGGCTTTAAGGATCACAACCAGCCATTCGCCGTATAATCGTTGGGACTATGGTTCGCGACGGTTATCTCTACGGTGTGGTCTTTCTGGCGGTGGCTGCGGCTCTCGGGCTGCTCACCGGCGGCTGGTGGTTGAGTCTTGTGCCCGTGCTTCTGGCGGCATTTTTCCTCTGGTTTTTCCGCGATCCCCAGCGGTCGATCCCGGCTGGCCCTGGGCTGATTGTCTCGCCCGGCGATGGCAAGGTGACGGAAACAACCAGTATCTCTACGCCCGACGGTCCGCGTCAGCGGATCAGCATATTTCTTAGCGTCTTCAATGTCCACGTGAACCGCGCCCCCATCGGCGGCGTGCTCAGCCGTGTGCAGTACCAGAAGGGGCTTTATCTCAACGCCATGAACCCGGCCTCGGCGGATCGCAACGAGCAAAATTGCGTTACCGTGCGCGGCGAGGGGATCGAGGTGGTCTTCAAGCAGATCGCCGGCCTGCTGGCGCGGCGCATCGTCTTCAACCTCGCCGAGGGGGATACGGTGGAGCGCGGACAGCGCGTCGGCCTGATCAAGTTCGGATCACGCGTGGATGTGATTCTGCCCGTCGAAGCCACAATACGGGTCAAGGTGGGCGACAAGGTACAGGGCGGCGCGACGGTATTGGCGGCCATGCCCACGGGAGCGGGTCAGTGAGCCAACACACCAGCGAATCCCAGGCCCTGGCCAAGGCCAGGAATCAGGCCCGGCTGCGCCGCGGCATGTATCTGTTGCCCTCGCTCTTTACTGTGGGCAACATCGCCGCCGGCTTCTTTTCCATCACCGAGACCATTCGTGCGGTCTATGACGGCGCAACGCCCCACCTGGATTGGGCGGCGATTGCCATCCTCATTGCCATTCCGCTGGACTCGCTGGATGGGCGTATCGCTCGCATGACCAACACCTGCAGTGAGTTTGGCAAGGAACTGGATTCGCTGGCCGACGCCATCACCTTTGGCGTCGCTCCAAGCCTGCTGGCCCTGATCTGGGGCTTTCACTTCCTGCCCCTTACCATGGACCCGGTGCAGCGCCAGTATCTGGTTGAGGCGGGATCGTTTATCTGCTTCCTTTTCCTGATCGGCGGGGTATCGCGCCTGGCCCGCTTCAACATCAGCCACGACGCTCAGCCGCGCAATCCCGGCCGGCCTGATCGCAAGTACTTTGTCGGTATGCCGATTCCAGCTGCCGCCGGCCTGCTGGCCGCTACCATTCACCTCTGCTACGGCATTCCGGTGATGCAATGGTGGATGGCGCTTCCCTGGATGGTTCTGGTGGGTCTGAGCGGCTTTTTGATGGTCAGTACCTGGCGCTTCTGGTCCGGCAAGGAGATCAATCTCTCCCGCCGTCATCCCTTCCAGTTGCTGGTGCTGGTGTTGATTCTGCTCTTTGTTGTCTACCAGTTTTCGCGGGTCTCGCTCTTTGCGCTGGCGTTGACTTATATGTTCTCCGGCATCTGGGCGCGGGCGGCTTATTCCTGGTCGCGCCGCCGTCGCAACAAGCCGGTTGAAGAAGCGGCCGAGCAATCGGCGATTGCCCTGGCACTGGCGGAGAAGATGCGTCAGGATCGCTCCCACTAAAAGCTGTTGAATTCGCTGAGGATTTACCTGTGTACAAGATCGCAATTGCCGGAGCTTCTACGCTGCTGGGCAAAGAATTGAAAGACGCGCTGTCCGATTCCCCTCTGGCGGCGTCCCACTTTACGCTCTTCGATGAGGAAGAGGCGCAGGGGCAACTGGATCAGGTGGGCGACGAGGTCACCTTCGTTCAGACCATTGCGGCCGACTCCTTTGAGCACGTGGACTTTACCTTCTTCTGCGGCTCCGAGGAGATGACCCGCAAGCACTGGCGCGCCGCCTTGCGCGCCGGCTCAACGGTGCTGGATCTCTCCGGCGCTCTCGATCAGGAGGCGGGTGTACTTGTGCGCTCGCCCTGGCTGGGTTCGCAGGCTGTAACCCCGGACCTCTTCACCCCCGCCGTGGTCCCCGCCCATCCGGCGGCAATTGCGCTGGCTTTGCTGATGGAGCGGCTGGAACTGGCCGCAAAGGTTCGTTCCGCCACGGCGACCGTGCTCTTGCCGGCCAGCGAATTTGGTCGCGCCGCCATGGACGAACTGCATCAGCAGACGGTGACGCTGCTCAGCTTCCAGAATCTGCCCCGCGAGGTCTACGACGCGCAGGTCGCCTATAACCTGCTTAGCAGTCTGGGCGAGAGCGCCACCATCAGCTTGCGGGCCGTGGAGGCACGCATTCGCCGCCACTACGCGGCGCTCTTGCTGGGCATTCATGCGCCACTATCGCTGCAGGGGATTCATGCGCCGGTCTTCCATGGCCACGCCTTTTCCATCGCTCTGGAACTGGAGAAGCCAGTAGAGATTGCGCAGCTGGAAGAGACGATGAGCGGCGAGCATCTGGATCTGGTGCTGGAAGATACGGATTCGCCCTCGAATCTGGCTGCGACTGGACAGAACGACGTACTGGTCCGCATTCGCACGGAAAAGGATTCTGCGGGCAAGGTTTCGCGTTTGTGGGTCTGGGCTGCTTCTGACAATCTGCGCCTTTACGCCCAGAATGCCGTGGACTGCGCGCTCGACCTGCGCCGCCTGCGGCCTGCGGGAACAGTGCAGTAGGGACCGAGAAAAGCAAGACCAGAAAAAGGGGCAAGGTGAAGTTACTTCACCTTGCCCCTTTTTGTTTCAGGATTTACCTCCTTTTGAAGGAGGGCGTTGCTCAGCTCCTCTTTTCCACCACGGTGAGGCGCTCGCTCAAGGGAGAAACCTGCCGGTAGACTTCAAGCTGATTGTTCGCTTTGAGCACGGCGAACTCCGAACGCATCTCGGCGCGGAATGCGTCCAAGGTTTTCATGAGCGCTTCATGCTGGATCTCGATTTGCTTACTTGTGGCGTCCTGCCTGACCTGGATCGCTTTCAGGTCTGGAGCCACCAGATCCTGGATCACCTGTCGCAAGCCTGTAATGATGTCAGCCATGGGTGCATCTTAGTCCAAATCGTCTTGGATTTACAAAATAAATCGACCTGAAACTACCGTCCCCCGCAGCGCAGCCAAGCCTGTTCGACGTAGTTGTCGGTCATGCCGGCGATGTAGTCGGCGACTGTGCGGGCCAGGCCCTGGGTGGCGATCTCGGCCTGATGGTCGGCGGGGAGTTGGCCAGGCTCCGCAATCAATGCGGCAAAGAGTTCGCTGACCACCTGTGCGGCGTGGCGATGCGGTTCCAACTGGGCCGGAGCGTTGTAGAGGTTGTTGTAGAGGAATTTCTTGGTCTCGGCGCGGGCGGCTTCCATCTCCGCGCCCAGTGCGGCCAGACGGCGCGGTGCGCGGCGAATCTCTTCCAGACTGGTCGCTCCAAGCACGGCAACCCGTGCTCCGGTCTCTTCCATCAGACTGGTGGCAAAAGCGTCGACCATGCGCTTGATGGCCTCATTGGCGGTGATCTTGCCGGATGCGGCGGGATAAGCGGCTAGCACCTCATCGTGGAAGCCACGAAAGAGGGGAACGCCGGCACGAACCTGCTCCAGTGGGAGGATGTCTGCGCCCAGACCGTCGTCCAGGTCCGAGGTCAGGTAGGCGATCTCGTCGGTCAGGTCGATGAGTTGCGCCTCCAGGGGAGGGAACTGGTCGAGAAAGTACTCGGCCAACTCCGGGTGTTGGGCGGCGGAGTAGTCGTGGGAGTGCTTGACGATGCCTTCGCGCACCCCCAGCGTCAGGTTGAGGCCGCGAAAGCTGGCGTAGCGCGCTTCAAACCAGGTGACGATACGCAGCGCATGCAGATTGTGATCGAAGCTGAGTCCATGTTGCTGAAGGGCGTGATGCAGGGCCTTTTCGCCGGCGTGGCCGAAGGGCGGGTGACCGATGTCGTGAACCAGCGCCAGCGTTTCGGCCAGTTCGGCATTCAGGCCCATGGCCGCTGCCAGGGTGCGCGAGATCTGCGCTACTTCCAGAGTATGGGTCAGGCGGCTGCGGAAGTGGTCGCTGAGCGCGTCGCCGGGCAGGCGGGTAAAGACCTGGGTCTTGCCGGCCAGACGGCGAAAGGCGCGGGTGTGCAGCACGCGCGAGCCGTCGCGGGCAAAGGGGGTGCGGTAGGGGTGGGGCGGTTCGGGGAAGATGCGAGCGGCCAGAGCGCTCTCCACATCGCCGCGGGCGGCGATAGCGGTGGGCAGTGCGCGGGGGTGTTGGACGTTCGTACTCATCGATGCTCCACCTGGCGCGACGCGCCAACTGCTTCTTACACACTGGTTTAAATCGAAATTGGGAAAACTACAACGAAAGTTAGGTACTCTGTTCCCTATATCACATTCTGCACCCTCAAGCAGTGCTATAACAAAATCGGTTGGATAGGGAGGCAAGCATGAAAGCGATGAAAAATGGTGCTTTGTTCCTGCTGTCGCTGTCGGTTCTCTTTACCTTTGGGTGCCAGCGGCACTCCAATAAAGAGGTCTATTACATGATCGCTGCCAATCAGTCGCTGTCCTACTGGCAGACGGCTGCGGCGGGCTTCAACAAGGCTGCGGAGCAGTTCAAAGTGACGGCCAAAGTGGAGGGACCGGCCCTCTATGATCCGCAGGGTGAACTGGCAGCGCTCCATCAGGCTATCGCCGCCAAACCGGCCGGCATCCTGATCTCGGTGGCCGACGAGTCTGTCTTGCAGCCGGAGATCAACGCTGCAATCGCAGCCGGCATTCCGGTGATCACCATCGACTCGGATGCTCCCGGCAGCCGCCGTCTCTACTTTATCGGAACCAACAACCTGGAGGCTGGACGTATTGGCGGTCAGCGGGTGATCGAGAAGCTGGGCGGCAAGGGTAATGTGGTCTTCTTTACCATGCCCGGTCAGCCCAATCTGGAGGAACGGCTGAAGGGCTTCAAGGAAGTCTTCGCTACCCGCCCCGACATTCACATCACGGCAGTGGTTGACATCAAGGGTGACGCGCGCAACGCCTTCGACTGGACGCAGGAGTCCATGGCGCTGAGCGGCGACAAGAAGATCGACGCCTTTGTCTGCCTGGAGTCGTCCGCGGGGTCGGTGGTGGCCGATGCTCTGAAGCGTTCCAAGGCGACGGACCGGCTGCTGTTGGCCTGGGATGTGAACCAGGACACGCTGGATGACATCAAGGCTGGAGTGATCGACTCGACCGTCGCCCAAAAGCCTTTCACTATGGGTTGGGTAGGTCTGAAGGCTCTCGATGAGGTCTTCCATGCGCCGCCCAAGAGCCTGGGCAAAGACTACAGCGCGGATTCCTTCGCTCCCTACCCGGTTTTTGTCGATACCGGAACCTCGCTGGTGGACAAGAACAATGTCGATCTCTACATAGCGGGAGCAGCAGAAGAGAAGTAGGTTTTTTCTTGAACCGAAAGATCTTTGGCAGAGACAGGATGGCGGTCCTTTCCATTGGGAAGGACCGCCATTTTTGCAGTTTTGCCAAGAGCCTATTCCGGCTTGGCCGGGCCGGTGGCGCTCTCCTGTTTGGCCAGCTTGATGCGGGCGGTGTCCAGCTTGCGTTGCACTTTGGCCACGTCTCCGGGCTCGATATCAGCGGGAGCGGTTTTAGCGAATTGGGCCAGCGAGATCTCCCACTGCGCTGCGGCCAGCCGGATGCGGCCGGTCTTCTCGTACAGATCGCCCAGATGGTCGTGAACCGTGGGGTCGGAGTGGTCACGCTCGATGGCGTGCAACAGGTTTTCCTCGGCCAACTCATACTGCCCCAGCTTGAAGTAGGCCCAGCCCAGCGAGTCGAGATAGGCCCCGTCCATCGGCTCCAGTTCGACAGCCTTGCGGATCATCTTAACCGCCTCGGCAGTGCGGGTGCCCTTGTCAGCCAGCATGTAACCCAGGTAGTTGAGGGTGGCGGCGTTGGCGGGATCCAGCTCGAGCACCTGGCGAAAGAGCTGTTCGGCGGCTTTGTAGTCCTTCTGCCGTTCGGCCAGTTCGCCTTTGAGGAAGAGCAGATTGATGCGGTCTTCCTTCTTGGTGGTGAGGGCATCGGCTTTGGCTACGGCTTCGTCGGCGTCCTTCCAGCGGCGCAGGCGGACGCAGGTCTGGGCTACGTTCATCCAGGCCGTGCGCTTGTCGGTGGAGCTCTCAACCAGGCCGCGAGCTACTGCAAGAGCGTCGTCGCTTTTGCCCTGATCGACCAGTTCGTCGGCCAGAATCATCTTCAGGTCGTCGTCCTTGGGAAAGGCTGCGATCGCTTTGTGGGCCACTTCGACGGCGCGGTCGTACATCTTGGCATCGCTGTAGACGCCGATCTGGCCGCGATAGCCGTTGACGGTCGAGTCTCCGCCCATGTCGATCACTTTTTGATAAGCGGCAATGGACTGATCCACTTTGCTTTGCTCGCGATAGACTCCGCCCAGACGCTCCAGGAAGATGCCGCGGTTGTTCTTTTCCTCGGCGGTATAAGCGCCGTTGGCGTGCGAGGTCTGGTCCACCATCTTCTCGAAGGTCGTAGCGGCCTCGTCGTAGCGTCCCAGCACGTCGAGCAGCAGGCCCTCGTTATAGCCGGCTTCCAGAGCATAGCCCTCGGTGGAACTGGTCTGCTTGGCGATGGCCTTGCGCACCGCGGTCAACGCCTCTTCATACTTGCCCTGACGGCGCAGAATCTCACCGATGTGCAGAAAGGTGCTGCCGTCTTCGGGATCGGCCTCGGCCAGTTCCTTGTACTGCTTGAGAGCTTCATCGAGCTGATTGTCGGTGAGCAGGGCCTGAGCCAGTGCTCCCAAAGAGTGGGGATCGCCGGGGTCCAGGTCGACTGCCCGGTGATAGGCGGCGATGGCTTCCTTGGGCTGCTTCAACTGCTCGTAGGAAGCGGCCAGGGCAATCTCCATCTTGGGCGAGCGATCCGCCTCGGGAACAGCCTCGATGGCCTTGATGGCGTGGGCCACATCGCCACTCTCGGCGTAAAGGCGAGCCAGATTCAGCACCACTTCCTCGGAGTCGGGTTCGACGCTCTGGGCAATCTTGAACTGCTCTTCGGCCTTCTTGGCGTCGTGCTTCACGGTGTAGAGCTGGCCGAGCACCATGCGGTCCTCGACGTTTTTAGGCTCCAGCGCGATCAGCTTTTCGTACTCGGCGATGGCCAGATCCAGCACATTGGCCGAGGAGGCAGTCTGCGCCTCGCTGAGCTGGCGCAGGTAGATGTGCCCCAGCAGCTTGTGCGCCTCGGTGTTGTTGGCGTCGGACTTGAGCAGTTCGCGGGCGGTCGACTCCGCTTCGTGGGTGCGGCCGGTGCGGAAGTAAAGGTCGGCCAGGGCGCTGTTGAGCAGCGGCGAAGTCGGATCGGAGTTCAGCGCCGCCTTGTACTCCTCGATGGCGCGGGTCACGTAGTCTGGCCGTCCCTGCGTCGAGGCCGCTTCTTCATAGATGCCGGCCATGGCGGCGTGAAAGTAAGCCTGGGAACGGTCGGGCGTGGGTGCAGTGGGCTGAACCGGAGCAACCAGCACCGGGCTGGCCTTGGCGGCAGGAGCGCTGGGCGCATTTTTCGCCGGCTCGTTGGATGTGGCGGCATTTTGAGCGCAAACCGGCTGGGCCGACAAGATCAAAACCGACGCGGCTACGGAGAGCCAGAGGGGCGATAAAGAGGTCTTTTGCGTCATCATCCAAGTTTTCTCCGCCTTTTGACCCAACGGAAAGCAACCCGCGGGGCCCAAAAAGCAGCACAGGCAGCCGGTAGGAGCAGCTCTGCCTCTATGTACAGACGATTCTAAATGGCAATCGTCGCAAGGAACAGGGGAGAGACAGTTGTCAGTGATCAGTTGTCAGTGATCAGTGGTGGCTGGGACACAGAATCAGCTTTTGGTGGGCGCAGAGCTGTGAACTACTGTCCTTTCGCTACCAACTGACCACTGACCACTGACAACTGACAACTGACCACTGACCACTGACCACTGACCACTGACCACTGACAACTGATCACTGACCACTGTTTTTCGCTATCCACCCCTGTTGCCGCAACGTAGTGAGCTGACGGTGCAGGACTTCGGTCTGGTGTTCGAGGCGCTCCAGCAGGTGCTCGCCGGGGTGGTCGAGGGCGGCGCGCGGTGCATCACGCAGCGAAGCCTCCGGCCAGGGCGCGGGCGAGAACTGCGTGTAGGGCGTGGCCGGGCCGTTAAGCCGCGCGGGGTCGGGAGCGCCGGTCTGCTCCTCCAGCCAACTCAGGCGGCGGTCGAGCAGTTCCAGACGCCCCTGCACCGTGGCGGATTGCTTCCAGGGCCAATCCTCATCGAGGGTGGCCAGTGCCGTGACGCTCTGCGCGAAGCGGCGCAGATAAGTGACAAAAGCGGCGACAAACTGCGCGAAGGGGCGGCGGCGTGGCCAGGTCTCGGCCAGCAGCCGGTCGAGTGACTCTTCGGTGTCGTTGTGGGCCAGTCCGGCGGCGCGGCGGGCGTCGGCCAACAGCCGGTAGGAGCGGGAGTTGCTGGGCATTCTCGCTCGCCAGGCTCCGGCTAGTTGTGCCAGATAGCGGCGGTCGGCGCGGATGCTGGCGCGCAGAATCTCGGCGGCGCGGTCACGCTCGTAGGCTGGAAAGAGGAAATGCGTCGCCAGCAGAGCGATGATTGCGCCCGCGATGGTGTTGACAGTGCGCACCACGGCCAGCTTCCAGTCGCCGGAGTAGGGTAGCCAGGCCAGTACAAAGGTGGGCGTCAGAAAAAAGCTGAAAGCCGAGTAGCTGACCGGCAAGCAGGCCAGAGCCAGCAAAGCGAGCGGAAAGAGCGCCGCGGCGATGGAAAGTTGGGAGTGCAGGGTGGCGGCCAGCACCGCGGCCAGAATGCCGCCGCCGATGGTGCCGCCGATGCGCTCCAGCCCCCGGCGCATGGAACCCGAGACGTGCGGTTGCAGCACGATCAGCGAGGTCAGCAGCAGCCAGTAGCCGTGGTCGATATGCAGCAGATGGATCAGCGTGACATCCAACCCGCAGACCAGCGCCACCCGCGCCGCGTGGCGCAGCAACAGCGACTTGCGGGTGAAGTTGGCGCGCAGTTGGTCCAGGCTGCGGTTCAGGTTCCAGCCCTGGCGCATCATGTGCAGACGCTCGTAGACGTAGGCGAAGTGGTTGGAAGAGAGTGAAAACCGTTGCCGCTCCGCACCGCGCGACCGGTTCGAGACCCGCGCCTGACCCAAACGCAGCAGGGCAGCGCTCTCGATGGCGGAGTCCAGTTCGCTTGCTGCTTCAGTCACTTGCAACAGCAGAAAGCGATTGGTGGCGTCGGAGTCGCAGGAGCAGTCGGAGAGCTTGGCGGGCAGTTGCTGCAACTCCAGGCGCTTGGCCTGGGCGCTGGCGGCGGAGTAGCCACGACGGCGCAGCAGCAGCGAGGCGATCCACTGCTCGGCTTGCTGCAACTCGACCAGTCCATCGAGACTGCGGGCCTGACAGGCGGAGCCGGCGCGGGCTTGCGACTCCAGATGCTCGGCCAGCGCCACGGTGCGGGCGATGAGCAGGTCGGCGTGCTCCAAAAGAACGACCAGATGGTGTCCCTGCGGGGTGTCGGCCTGACGGCGGGCACGGATTGCCGCCACTGCCTGCCAGCCCAGTTCGACGGCCTGACGTACGCGGAATTGGTGGTGCCGGGCCAGCCGGTACCAAAGCGCGGGACGTTGCTGTTCACGGCCCGCCAGCTCCGAGACTGATCCCAGAAACGAAGCCAGATCCTCATAGCAGCGGCTGACCGCCGCGCGCGCCGGCCGGTAGGCATCCAGTGGCCAGAGGAAGAGCGAGAGCAGCGCCGCCCAGGCGCCGCCTGCCAAGAGCAGCAGGGCCCAGCCCAGGGCTTCCCTGGCGTGGGTCGAGGGCGCGCCCAGACCGCAGATGTAGAGCACCTGCACCAGCACGCCAACCGAGGAAAAGGGCTGGCCAAGGACCGCCAGATAGCTCCACAAAAAGCAGAAGAGGATGGTGACCGGAATCGCCCACAACAGGTGGCCGCCGATCATGGAGCCCAGAAAGAGCCCCGCCGCTCCGCCCAGTGAGAGTGTCAGCAGACTGCTCAGCCGGGAGCGATAGGGGCCGCCGCTATCGGCGATGATGGCCTCGAAGCCGCCCAGTCCTGCCCAGCCCAGGTTGGGAATGCCGGCCAGATCGCCCAGCACCAAAGGCGCAGTCAGGGCCACCGCGGCGCGCAGCCCGCGGAACCAATCCATCTGGCGAAAAATTGAGAAAATCGGAGCGTTCAGTCGAGGCTCGGCGCGGTTCGGCATACGTCCATTACATCATTAGCGGAGAGGCAGGCATAACTGCCCTCTATTCGTAGACTTCTCTGCGGTGCGCAATGCGCATCACCTGAACGACTTTGGTCTCGTCGTCAATAGCGTAAATGGCACGAGAATCGCCCACGCGAATACGCCACAGGTCTTTGCCGCCGCGCAGCTTTTTCGACCCAGTTGGACGGGGATTAGATGCAAGTGATTCGATCTTGGTAAAGATGCGAGTTAAGACAATATCGGGAAGCCCGAGAAGTTCCTTCTCGGCGCTGGATTTCAGCGCAACCCAGTATTCAGACACGCAACTTGCCGCTCAGGGCGAGCTTGGCTTTTACCTGATCCAATGAAAGACTCTCTTCATTACGGCGTGACTCGGAGACCAGAGCGTCCTCGAACTCTTCCCAGAGCTCCGCGTGCTGGCGCAGATCGATCTGGACCGCAATCTGGCGTCCATCCTCATCGGTCACATAGTCAATGCCGGTCATGGCAAGCTCCACGGTGCTGCTGATTCAGACGCTACTCCGGCGCTGGAATGGCGTCAAGAGGAATGGAACTTCCGGCTGGACATCGGGCAGTAGGGGAAATGGAATGAACGGCGAGGCAAAGTTGAGATACGATAAGGGCCATGAGAGCGATTGCGGAGGAGGTCAAAATGACGACAGTCCAGATTACGTTGCCCGATCAACTGGCGCAGGATGCAGAACGCGCAGGATTGTTGTCCTCCGTCACGCTGGAGAAGATGCTTCGCGAACAATTGAAGGCGAAATCCGTGGATGAGTTGTTTGCGGCGATGGACCGGATGGCCGAAGTGGAAGAGCCGGATTACATGTCTCCCGAGGAGATCGCAGAAGAGATCAAGATAATGCGGGCGGAGAAGCGAGCGTTGGCCAACAAGTAGCAGGACGGTTGCACCATGCGAATGGTCCTCGACACGAACGTTGTTGTTTCGGCACTGCTATGGCAAGGCTCTCCTCACTCTCTGGTCAAGATTGGAAACAGAGCCGCAAACAAATTCTTCACCAGCGACCCGCTTCTTGAAGAGCTGAAGGAGATTCTCTGCCAAGCTAAATTTGCCAGCAAGATACGCGTTACCAGGCTTTCAATAGAAGAACTTATTGGTCTTTATCTTGAATTTTCTATTTTTGTGATCCCAGAGGATGTTCCCCGCATTGCGCCCGATCCCGATGACGATGTGGTGATAGGAACAGCCCTGGCCGCCAAAGCGGATTTCATCGTGACAGGAGACAAGGCGCTGCTCACGGTTGGCGAGTATGGAGGCGTGCGCATTGTTTCCGTCCATGAGGCTTTGCGGGCGGCAGCTCTAGATCTGCCGCCCGCATAAAGAGCTGAATTTCCGAGTTTTAGTGCTTGAAGTGCCGCATTCCCGTAAAGACCATGGCGACGCCGAGCCGGTCGGCGGCGGCGATGACTTCCGGGTCCTTCACGGAGCCGCCGGGTTGGATGATTGCCGTGGCACCTGCGGCTACGACCGTCTCCAGGCCGTCGGGGAAGGGAAAGAAGGCGTCGGAAGCGGCGACGCAGCCAGCCAGCGGCAGCACGGCCTTCTGCGCGCCGAACTTGGCGGCGTCGACGCGGCTCATCTGGCCAGCGCCCACGCCGATGGTCTGGCCGTCCTTGGCGTAGACGATGGCGTTGGACTTCACGTGCTTGCAGATGCGCCAGGAGAAGAGCAGGCTCTTCATCTCCTCGGCCGAAGGTGCGCGCTGGGTGACGATCTTCACCTCGGACTCGTTGACGCTGCCGGTATCAGCATCCTGCAAGAGCAGGCCTCCCGAAACGTGCTTGACCACCGGGCGGGGTTGCGCGGAGCGAACTTCCACCAGGCGCAGGTTCTTTTTGGCGGCGAAGCGCTCGCGGGCGTCGGCGGTGAAACTGGGCGCGGCGATGGCCTCGACAAAGAGCTTGGCGATCTCTTCGGCGGCGGTTGCGTCCACCTCGCGGTTGATGCCGATGACGCCGCCAAAGGCGGAGAGGGGATCGGCGGAAAGCGCCTTCTGGTAGGCCTCCAGAACGGTTGCGCCGTTGGCAGCGCCGCAGGGATTGGTGTGCTTGACGATGATCACGGCAGGCTCATCGAACTCCTGCGCCATCTCCCAACAGGCGTCGAGGTCCACCAGATTGTTGTAGCTCAGTTCCTTGCCCTGCAACTGCGTGGCCCCGGCGATGCCCAGTCCAGAACCGTCCGCGTAGAGCGCGGCACGTTGGTGAGGATTCTCGCCATAGCGCAGTGACTGAGCCAGTGGGAAGTTCAGGCGCAGCGAAGCAGGGAAGCTGGCCGCTTGAGGGACGATGGGGCTCTCTGGGGCGGGGGCTTCGGTGATCTTTTCCAGGGTGTTGGCGATAGCGGTATCGTAGGCCGCGGTGGTGGCGAAGGCCTGCTTGGCCAGCCGCCAGCGGGTCGAGCGGGTCAAGCCGCCGTCATTGGACTTCAGCTCTTCGGTCAGTGCGGCGTAGTCGGCCACGCTGGTGACGATGGCCACGTCCTCGAAGTTTTTGGCCGCCGAACGCACCATCGAAGGGCCGCCGATGTCGATGTTTTCAATCAAATGACCAAAGGCAACCCCGGCCTGCGCAGCAGTCTTCTCGAAGGCGTAGAGGTTGACGACCACCATGTCGATGGGCTGGATGCCGTGCGCGGCGACGGCGGCCTCGTGCTGGGCATTGCCGCGAATGTAGAGCAGTCCACCGTGAACCAGCGGGTGCAGCGTCTTGACCCGGCCGTCGAGCATCTCGGGAAAGCCGGTCAGGTCGCTGATGTCGCGCACGCTCAATCCGGCCTCGCGCAGGGTGCGGGCGGTGCCGCCGGTCGAGATCAGTTCGACGCCCAGGCTGGACAGGGTCAGGGCAAACTCCACCAGACCGGTTTTGTCGGTCACGCTCAGCAGAGCGCGCCGAATCGGCTTTACCGCGTTGGTATTGGGGCTCACAGTCGTACTCCTTACAGGGTGTTGGTTTGCCCATCCGCCTGCTTCGAGCATTTGCGAAGATGCTTTGCTCCAGAAAGATAAGGGCCACCCTCCAGACTACATCGAAACAGGGTTGCAAAGCCGGGAGTTGGGCCTTTGCGCAGGGCAATCGCATTTGGATCTTTACCTGATTGCGTCCTTTTGTTTGGGCTTTGCCTGGAGGGAGCAGGGGCATTTATGCCCCTGATATTGAGAGCTAAAGTGTCCGCCTTCAGGCGCGGGCATTGATTTGTGCTGCTCAGAGAGGCCCGCGGCTGAAGCCGTTTCCTGCGTAATTGGATTTCAGGGGCATAAATGCCCCTGCTCCCTCCCAAGACATCCAGAATACTTATCTGGTTAAGAAAACCATCGCAAGGCAATATCAAATGCGATTGCCCTGGGCCTTTGCGGCCCATGTTGAGCGGCAAGAGTGGGACGGACGGGCGATTCAGCTCAGAAATCGAGAGAAAAATCGGTTAAAGTTGAAGGATGGGAAGTACCCCCCCCTTACCTGAAGTACTAGCGCCTTCCGGCGTCGACGCGCCGCCACACGTGACGCAGCGCAAGCCGCGCCCCTCCTGGGCCGTGGCTCCGGCCACCTATCTGCTGATTGCGATCAACTGCCTGGTCTTTCTGGCCATGTTGCAGCACCACGTCAGTGCCTGGACACCGGGTTCGGACCAGTTGATGCACTGGGGCGCCAATCATGCCGGGGCTGTGCTGCTCGGCGGCGAGTGGTGGCGGATCGTTACCGCCATGTTCGTCCATGTGGGCTTTATTCATCTGGCCACCAATATGTGGTGTCTGTGGAATCTGGGACTGCTGGCAGAGCCGCTGGTGGGTTCGGCGGGACTGGTCGCGGTCTACATCCTGACCGGCGCGGCGGGCAATCTGCTCTCCACGTTTTGGAATTACACCCATCCGTTTCACGAGGCCAATGGCGCACTCTCCTTTGCTGCCGGAGCGGGAGCGTCAGGCGCGGTCTTTGGCATCGCCGGCGTCTTGATCATCCTGCTCAAGTCGCAGCGCCTCCCGGTTCCACCGGTGGAGTTGAAGAAGCTGCGTCGCTCGGTGATCTACTTTGCCGCGATCAATCTGGTAATCGGCTTCTCCATCAGCTTTGGAGCCAGCCACATGGGAACTGGGCTGCGCATCGACAACAGCGCCCACCTGGGAGGCTTTCTCTGCGGCCTGATCTTCGCTCTGCCCATGGTGCCGCGCTTCGGATCGCCCCGGCCACTCTTTCTCACCAGGCTGCGCATGGCGACTGTGATGGTGGTGGGCCTGCTGGTGCTCTTCGGCTTCTATCTGGCACAATTGCCGGGATAAAACTATCCAGTTCATTTTTCAACAAGACCAAGAGAAGAACGCAGTTCAGGCATACGGTTCTCAAACCAGGGAGCCGGTGGAGGAAGAGTGGAATTCAGGTTATTGGCGACGGAGGCCGGAAATCATCTGGCCCGTGGAGTGTGCGGCCATTTGGGCAAGCCGCTGACAGAAGTCGATCACCGGCACTGCGCCGATGGCGAATATGTGCCGCAGATCATGGAGAACATCCGCGACACGCATACCGTGCTGATCTGCCCCACCTCTCCACCCACCGACCGCAACCTGATGGACGCCATGATTCTGGGTGACGCCATTGTGCGCGCCGCTCCCGCCCGCTTCACCATGGTCTTTCCCTACTGGGGATACAATCGCCAGGACCGCAAGGACAAGCCGCGGGTACCGCTGACGGCCAAGCTGGCCGCGGACATGATCACCATGCTCTGTCCCACCAACGTGCTGCTCTTCGATGTGCACTCAGAGGCCACGCTGGGCTACTTTCCCCGCGCCGTCAAGGTGGACCACCTCTACAGTTCGGCAATCAGCGTCAAGCGGCTGCGCGAGCTGGTGGACGATCCCTTTGTCGTGGCCGGTCCGGACAAGGGCGCAGGCCCCCGCAGCGCGTATTATGCGCGCCTGCTGGGCAAGGACAAGTACGTGCTCTTCGAGAAGCGGCGCGGACCGGACGGCAAGGTCGATCCGGCTCTGTCGCGGGTGATTGGCGATGTGGAAGGCCGCGACGTGATTCTGGTCGACGATCTGATCGACTCCGGCGGCACGGTCAACGTGGCGGCGGCCACCGCCAAATTTCACGGGGCGCGCAATGTGTATCTTTTTGCCACCCACGGAGTCTTCTCCGGCAACGCCATGGCAGCGATGGACGCCGGTCATCTCTCCAAAATCGTGGTGACGGACAGCATCTATCACGACCCCGCCACGCTGAGCCCCAAGGTCGAGGTGCTGTCGATCTCCGGCTTTTTGGCTGACGCCGTGGTGCGCATTCACGAAGGACGGTCGCTGAGCGCGTTGATTCCGTAATGCGGTTTTCAGTTGTCAGTAGTCAGTGATGGTTGTTTTATCGCACTGACTGCAAGACAACTGACAACTGATCACTGAAAACTGTTCCCTGTTCCCTGATCCCTGTTCCCTACCGTTCACTTCACCGCCGTAGCGGCAAACTTCTTCACCATCGCCAGCAGCAGCTTGCGGTCGCTCTCGTTGAGGTTCGAGGAGTAGCGGCGAATCTGGGAGAGGAAGCGCAGTTCCTCGTCGCTCAGCTTCTGGGTGTTGAACTGCCGGTTCAGCGTGTCCTCGTTGAAGAACTGGGCGATGGGCATATCGAGGGCTTCGGCGATCTTGGCCAGGGTGTCCAGCGAGGGCACGGTGTGACCGTTCTCGACGCGCGAGAGATAGCAGCGCAGCAGACCTGTCTTTTTCTCGATGTCGCCTTGGGAGAGTCCTTTTTGTAAGCGGTGTGCGCGGATGGTAGTGCCGATCTTCAGCATGGAAAACGTCCTGTCCAGGGGCTGCCACTGTTTACTTGATTGGTAGCAGTGCCATAGTTAATGCCTCAAGAGTTAACATGCTCGCCACTTGATTGCAAGAGGAATCGCATTTTGTCCCGAATTGCGGTGAATTCAATGGCTTAGAGTGAAATAAACGGCCAGGATGGCCACCGTGGGACGGCAACGGTAAACTTTCCCCCCTCTCCGTGCGTCAGTCAGAGTGCGAGACTAGTTGCGTACGAGACTGGATTCCAAAAATATAGGCAGGGGAGCGTCGATGCGGCGGAAAGCCAGAGTCTGGGTTGTTGCGGTGGTCCTGTTGGGAGTCGGGAGCGGGATGGGTGCAGCGCAGTTCGTGCAGTCAACCGCGGCCCAGGGTGCAGCAACCTTGCCGGCTCCTGCTGCGCCCATCAACGGAGGACTGTTGCATGGCGTGGTCAAGAGCGGCAACACGCTCCTTCCCGGCGTTACGGTGACGGCTCAAAACACGTTGACCGGCAAGCGCTACTCCACCACCACCGACATTACCGGCGCATGGACGCTGACCCTGGCGCAAAACGGCCGTTACGTAATCCGCACCCAGTTCGCGGCCTTTGCCGCCGGAGCCCAGGAGGCTCTGCTCAACGCCGCCAGCCATGAGCAGACGGTGAACTTCGATCTGCTGCTGGCCTCCCGAGCGGCGGCGCTGCAGGCCAGTCAGACAGCGAGTCAGCAGGGCAGCGGGACTGCGAGTCAGCAAATGGCCCAGGCGATTCAGCAATTGACAGGAAATGGCGCGCAGAGCCTCAACCTGCAGAACGCTGTGGATTCCGGCGCGGAGGCGCAGAGCGGCGCATCGGTTGCCGGCGCGGCTTTGCCCTCGGTGGCCACCAACTCGGACTTCAGCAGCGATTCGGTGGCTATTAGTGGGCAATCCGGCTCGGTGAGCCCATTGGCCGGCATGGATATGGACCGACTGCGCGACGCCATGGAGACCATGCGCGCCCAGAACGGCGGCAACTTCGGCGGCGGTGGTCTCTTTGGCGGCGGTGGAGGCTTTGGCGGGGGTGGTTTCGGTGGGGGTGGTTTTGGTGGACCGGGCGGCGGCTTTGGCGGCGGTGGGCGAGGCAACTTCCGCGGCTTCAATCCCGGACAGCCCCACGGCGCGGTCTTCTGGTTTGGCAGCAACTCGGCGCTCAATGCCGAGCCTTACTCGCTCAATGGCCAGTCGCAGGAGCAGCCCGCCAATGGTTCCAACCGCTTCGGCATCACCTTCATGAGCGCTCCCTATCTGCCGGGAGTGACCAAGCCCAGCAGCAAGGATTCGGTCTTCCTGACCCTGAGCGGATCGCGCAGTTCCTCGCCGACCGATCAGTACGCGATTGTGCCGACTGATAATGAACGTGCCAGTGCAGTGAACGGCACTGTAGCGTCCAACCTGTTGCCGTTCTTTCCCGAGTCCAACCTGGCTACAACGAGCGACGGCTATAACTATCATCTGCTTACAACTTCACAATCCAACTCCACGCAGGCCGGAGTGCGCTACATGCGCAGTCTGGGCAAGAATGCAACGCTGTTGGGCAGTGGTCGCGGTGGCCAACGGCGCTCGCAGAACCAGGGACTGCGCCAGAGCATCAACCTGAATTACAACTGGTCGGACTCGGCTTCAGATAATGTGAATCTGGTTCCGCAATTGGGCGGTAAAAGCTCGTCGCACTCCAACTCTCTACAGGCCGGCTATACCGTCGGCTATCACAAGCTGACCAACATCTTCAATGCCAACTGGAACCGCTCCGACAGCCAGACCACCAACTACTACACCCATGGTGCTGATATTGCCACCCAGGTGGGGATTCTGGGACCGTCGGGTACGGCGTTGAACAGCAACCCGATTGACTACGGTCTGCCGTCGATCCAGATTACCGGCTTTACCGGCCTGAACCAGACCCAGCCCAGCTTTTCACTCTCGCAAACCATCTCGATGAGCGAGACTCTGAGCTGGATTTACAAGAAGCACAACCTGCGCTTTGGCGGCGACTATCGCCGCGTGCATCATGACTTTCTGGGTGGCTCCAACGCCACCGGAAGCTTCACTTTCAGCGGCAAGTTTACCGGCTCCGCGTTTGCCGACTTCCTGGCCGGTTACCCGCAAGAGACGACCATTGACGTGACCGCCGCGAAAACCTATCTGCGCGACAACGTCTTCGATCTCTACGCCCAGGACGATTGGCGGGCCACTTCCCGGCTCACGCTCAACTACGGTCTGCGCTACGAGTTCTTTGCACCTTATACCGAGAAGAACGGCCATCTGGCCATGGTGGACACAAATCCCGTTCCCAACTCCACCAACCTGTCTGCCTTTGAAACCCTGGACGAAGTGCAAACCGGCACCCCTGGCACTTATAACGGCGCGCTGCCGAATTCGCTGGTGCATCCCTTCCGCGTTGCCGTCGCTCCGCGCTTCGGGCTGGCCTTTCGCGCTCCCAAACAGACGGTGCTGCGCGCCGGATACGGCATGAACTTCACCGTGGGCCAGTACGGCAGTTTCGCCAACACCATGGCCAGACAGCCGATGGTGAATTCCAGCTTCGTCGACGAACAGACCAACGAAGCAACAACAGCGGGGGCGCTCACCCTGGCCAACGGATTCGGCGCGGCGGACACACTGGGCAGCTATGCCCTTGATCCTCACTATCGCCTGCCCTATGTGCAGGCCTGGAATCTGGACGTGCAGAAGACGCTGCCCTGGGGCATCGTGATGAACGTGGGCTACAACGGATCGAAGGGGCAGAATCTCGACATTCGCAGCGCCCCGCGTACCTCATCCAGTAGTCCTTATACCGACCCCAACAATCAGGTCTTCACCTACGAGCAGACCGGCGCTTTTTCCCGCTTCAGCGCGGGCACGCTGCGGGTGAACAAACGGCTTACGCAGGGCTTCTCGGTGGGAGCGAACTATCAGTACTCGCACAGCATCGACGATGCCAGCTCGGTGGGCGGCAACTCCACCGTCGTTGCTCAGAATTGGCAGAATCTGCTCGGCGAAGAAAGCAACTCCAGCTTCGATCAGCGCCACAAGGTTAGCGGCAATTATCTCTACGAACTGCCCTTCGGCAAGGACAAGCTCTGGGTGACGAGCGGCATGGGCGCGCACATTCTGGAGGGCTTTTCCATCTCCGGCAGCTACACCTTCGCGACCGGAACGCCGTTGACACCCAACTATCAGTCCGCCATCTCCGACGTGGCCAATGGCACCGAGGGCACGCTACGCCCGGACCGCGTCTACAACCAGTCGATTACCGCGGGCGGCGGTTCCGCGGCGCACTGGTTCAACACCGCGGCCTTCACCACGCCGGCGGGTACATTTGGCACCGCCTCGCGCTACTCGATCATGGGGCCGGGAACGGTCTCCAATAACATGTCGCTCTCCAAGACGGTGAGCATGGGCGACACCCGCAGCCTGGAGATGCGCGCCACTGCCAACAACGTCTTCAACACCGTGCAGTATGCCGGAGTGGGCACCAGCCTGGATACTCCAACCTTCGGCAAAGTCACCTCGGCGGGCGGGATGCGCTCGTTTCAGTTCACGGCGCGGTACAGGTTTTGAGTAAGCGGGGTTAGCGGGGTTTGCGGGGTTAGCTGCGCTGCGCGCGGGTTAGTGGGGTTCGTTGAATCAGTTGATCTGCAACGGGGTTCGGTAGCTCATGGAAGGCTATGGGCTTTCGAGTTGCTGAAAGTTCTGCTTTGTAACAGGGCACGACTTCGGTCGTGCCGCCGATGGCGCAATATTCCTGGGCTTTAGCCCCTGATGGAACGATGGTGTCCCACCTTAACCGACGCGCAAAAGGCGCGCATCGGCGAAGGTGGGGCACCCAGATGTGGAGAGGGAATTCAATGACGGGTTGGGCGCACAAAAACGGAGCGGCTGTAACAGCATTTGCATTGCTCATGACCAACAGCACTCTGGGCGTCGCTCAGACCGCCCCCCAACGTTCGCCGACCGCGCAGGTCCCGTCCGCGCAGGATTCCGCGCAGGGCCAAGGTAATGTGACGGCTACTCCTCAAGGGGGTTTCACGCTTAAGGTCAACAGCGATCTGGTGCTGACCAACGTGGTCGCCCGCGACAGCAAGACCGGCGAGTTTGTGCACGGACTCAAGCAGAGCGACTTCACCGTTTACGAGAACGGCAAACAGCAACAGATCGCCACCTTTGACTATCAGAGCGTGGAGATGGCCACGCCACTCAACGAAGCCACGGTGAGTGGGCTGGCCGCGGGCAGCAGCACCAGCAAGGCCGTGGTCGTCGCCAAGCCGGAGGAACTGCGCAATCATCGCCTGATCGTGATGTTCTTCGATTTGACCTCGATGCAGCCCGAGGATCTGGACCGCAGTGTAGATGCGGCTCGCGACTTTCTGACCAAGAAGATGCAGGCCGCCGATCTGGTGGCCCTGGTTTCGCTGGGCGATACACTCAAGGTCGATCAGGACTTCACCGCCGACAAGATGGCTCTGGCTCGCGAGGTGGGCGCGTACAACGGTACCGAGGGGCAGGGATTCGCCGCGGGAGCAACCTCCAACTCCAATCAGGTCGAAGACACCACCGGCTATACTCCCGACGAGAGCGAGTACAACGACCTCAACACCGATCGCGAACTCTTTGCCCTGCGCGCCATCTCCAAGTCGCTGGAAAAGATTAGCGAGAAAAAATCCCTGCTTTACTTTTCCGGCGGCATCTCTCGTGACGGCATCGAGAATCAGGCCTCGCTGCGCGCGGCGATCAACGCGGCGGTGCGCGCCAATCTGGCTATCTACAGCGTGGACACGCGGGGCTTGCAGGCGATATCGCCGCTTGGCGACGCCTCCACCGGCAGCTTGCGCGGCACCGGAGCCTTCAGCGGCGCGGCGCTGACCAACAACATGAACGCCAACTTCGCCTCGCAGGAGGTGATGGGCACGCTCAGCTCGGACACCGGCGGCAAGGCGTTCTTTGACTCCAACGACTTTGCTCCGGCCTTTGCCCAGGTGCAGCGCGACAGCTCCGATTATTACGCGATCGGCTTTCACAGCACGAACCTGCTGCGCGACGGCCGCTATCGCAAGCTGACCATCAAGGTCAACCGCCCCGGCATCAAGCTGGAGTTCCGCCCCGGCTACTACGCTCCGGCGGACTTCAAGCACTCCGGCCACGAGGATCGCGAGCGCGAACTCGATGAGCAACTGGCCAGCGATCTGCCCGCCACCGATATGGCCGTCTACATGGACGCCATGTACTTCCGCCTCGACGAGAACCGCTACTTCGTGCCGGTCTCGTTGATCGTGCCCGGATCGCAGATTCCCTTCATCAAGGGCGGCGACAAGGACAAGGCGACCCTCGACATCATCGGTTCGGTCATCGACGAGGTGAAGCGCCCTATCGGCCAGGCCCGCGAGACCGTCAAGCTCAATCTGGACTCGGCGCTGGGCGCGCGGCAAAAGAACATCCAATACACCACCAGCTTCAACCTGCCGCCGGGCAAGTATCGCCTGAAGTTTGTCGTCCGCGAGAACCAGACCGGCCAGATGGGCTCTTTTGAAGCCGAGATCGTGCTGCCGGAGATGAAGAAAGCGCCGGGGCTCAAACTCAGCTCCATCGTGCTCTCCTCGGCACGCCAGCCCAGCAAGAAGTACACCCCACTGGTGCGCGACGGCCAGGAGTACGTGCCCAACATCAGCCACGTCTTCCGCCAGGATCAGCATCTCCTGCTGCTCTATGAGATCTACAACCCGGCGCATGAAAAGTCCGACGCCCCCAAGGCCAACAAGTCCGCGATTCGCCTGCTGAGCAGCCTGGAACTGATTCAGGGTTCCACCAAGGTCTACGAGACGCCGCTGGTCGAGGCCAAAACCATCAACGTCGAAGGCCGCGACGCCGTGGCCATCGAGCTCGACGTGCCGCTGGCTGGATTGAAGCCAGGCCAGTATCTCTGCCAGTTGAATGTGGTCGACGATGCCGCGGGCTCCTTTGCCTTCCCGCGCTTCGCGATTCTGGTCAAGGAGCCGACAACAGCCGCGCCCGCCACCGAGCATGTTGGGGAGCAGCCGGCGACGGTCGCGCCGGCGCCAGTTGGAGCCGCGCAATAGAATTCCGAGGCCATCCTGGCGAGGTTTTTCTCACAAGGGTGGGAAGCTCCGTGGATTATTCTTATTGATTTTCGCCGTAGATAGTGCAATAGTTGCACTAGGTTGCCGGGATGGGTTCTTATGCCTGTTTTGCAACGCTTCGGGTCAGTCAGCATTCGCATGTATGCCGATGACCACCGTCCGCCGCACTTTCACATCGTTGCGCCGGAGTTTCAGGTGCTGGTGCGCATATCGGATCTGTCGGTGATCGCTGGCGAGGTCCGAACCTCTCAAATTGCAGAGGCCATGGCGTGGGCGCAACTGCATCGAGAGGCTTTGGCTCTTCGTTGGGCTGAATTGAATGAACGGGGGTGAGAATAATGCCCAGGAAATATCTTCCACGCATCGCATCGGTCGCCGCAGGAAAAACGCCGCTTACCCTGCTGATCCAATGGGAAAATGGCAGCGAGAGCTGCGTTGACGTCTCCGGCTTGATCGCTGCGTTCCGTATCTACGAACCGTTGCGCCACTCGATGGAATTGTTCCGCACTGTTCGGGTAGGCGATTTAGGAACCGACGTTTGCTGGACGGCCGAGATCGACATGGCCGCCGATACGCTTTGGCGACTGGCGCAAGAGCAATCCGGCCAGACCATGTCAGCCGATGCTTTCAGAAACTGGCGTGAACGCAAGGCCCTGACGCTCGATACCGCCGCAGTCGCACTCGGGCTTAGCCGCCGCATGGTTGCCTACTACGAGCAAGGGGAAAAGCCCATCCCGCGCGTGGTTGCGCTGGCAACCCTCGCGCTGGACTCGTTATCTCCAGAATGAGGAAGCCAGCCGAAGGCGTCTCGCCCCACCGCTGGTGGTCCGCCGCACCGCAGGTGCTGGTTGGTAGAATTTGGATATGACACTCTCCGCACAGGATCGCGCCCGGCGCATCAAAGTGATTCTTTTCGACGTTGATGGAGTTCTGACCGACGGAACCATCTGGATCTATCCCATGCCTGTCGTCCTTCCCGACGGCAGCATCACCTCGAAGATGGTTGAGGCCAAGGGCTACAGCGCCCACGACGGCGCGGCCATGACTCTGGCCCGTCTGGGCGGCATGAAGTTGGGCGTGATCACCAAGCGCATCAGCGAAACGGTGGCCCTGCGCACCCGCGACCTGAAGCTGGAGTTCGTCTACCAGGGTGAGGCCTTCAAGATGCGCCCCGTCCGCGAGATCATGGAAAAGGAAGGCATCACCCTCGACGAGATCGCCTATGTGGGCGACGACGTGGTCGATCTTCCCGTCATGCGTCATTGCGGTCTGGCCATTGCCGTGGCCAACGCCCGCCAGCAGGTCAAGGACGAGGCCCACTACATCACCGCCAACAAGGGTGGCGAAGGCGCTGGACGCGATGCCATCGAGTTCATCCTCGAAGCCAAGGGGCTCTTGAGGCAGTGCATCGAGGCCTCCATCGACGAGGGCAATCCGCTTCCTGCCACCATGGACATCGGCAAGGGCGGGGATCTGAAATAGAGCAGCTTCTAGCTACTAGCTGCTAGCTTCTAGCTAAGGTTTTTGTCACGGGGTGTTGGACTTTCTTCAAATAAGCTGGAAGCCAGGAGCTAGCAGCTAGTAGCTAGAAGCTTCCCAAGAGACAGGAAACACGATGGATTCTCTCGCAAAACGCGCGGTTGTCTTGTTGAGCGGCGGGCTGGACTCAGCGACAGTGCTGGCCATCGCCAAAAGCCAGGGTTATGAGCTCTATGCTCTCTCCTTCTCCTACGGCCAGCGGCATATTGGTGAACTGGAGGCGTCGCGGCGTGTTGCCGAAGCAGTCGGCGTGGCTGCGCATCGCATCGCCAACATCGACCTGCGCATCTTCGGCGGCTCGGCGCTGACGGCGGATATCGCCGTCCCCAAGGGCCGCGATGCGGACGCGATGAGCCATGGCATTCCTATCACCTACGTGCCTGCGCGCAACACCATCTTTCTCTCCTTCGCGCTGGCCTGGGCCGAGGTGCTGGGCTCCTCCGATATTTTTATCGGAGTCAACGCGCTCGATTACTCCGGCTATCCCGACTGTCGTCCCGAGTTCATCGCCGCCTATGAGACCATGGCCAATCTGGCCACCAGGGCCGGCGTCGAAGGCCGTCAGGCGTTGCGGGTGCATACTCCGTTGATCGACCTGAGCAAGGCGCAGATCATCGCCCGCGGTCTGGAGCTGGGCGTGGACTACAAGCTGACCAGCAGTTGCTATGATCCATCGCCGAGCGGCGATCCATGCGGCGGTTGCGACTCCTGCCTGCTGCGCCAAAAGGGCTTCCGCGAGAACGGGCTAGTGGATCCGTTGGATTACGGCGAGTAGTTGTCAGTTTTCAGTGGTCAGTTATCAGTTTCAGTTCAAGTGCCGCCGGAGCTGACGTCGTTTATAAGAGCTTTGTCCAGCCTAACCGCAACAGAGAACGTCCATCACTGACCACTGACCACTGACCACTGACCACTGACAACTGATGACTGAGGTCCTCATGAGCTACGCCGTCAAAGAGATCTTTTACACCTTGCAGGGTGAGGGCGCGCAGGCGGGCCGAGCGGCGGTCTTTTGCCGCTTTGCGGGTTGCAATCTCTGGTCGGGCCGCGGGGAAGACCGCGCTGCCGCTGTCTGCAAGTTCTGCGATACCGACTTTGTTGGCGTGGATGGCTCTGGTGGCGGCAAGTTCGAGAGCGCCGCGGCGCTGGCAGAGGCTGTCAGCGCCCAGTGGCCGCAAGAGGCTACTCTGGGCCAGCGCTACGTGGTCTGCACCGGCGGCGAACCGCTGCTGCAACTGGATCGCCCCCTGATTGAGGCGTTGCACCGGCAGGGCTTTGCCATCGCTGTCGAGACCAACGGCACCATCACCGCGCCGGACGGGCTGGACTGGGTTTGCGTCAGCCCCAAGGCGGGCGCGGAACTGAAACAGCGTTCCGGCGACGAACTGAAGCTGGTTTTCCCCCAGTCCGGCTTCGATCCGGAGGATTTTTCTCTGCTCGCCTTCCGGCACTTCTTCCTGCAACCGATGGACGGGCTGGAGCGCCTGGCCAATACCACGAAAACTGTGCAGTACTGTCTGGCTCATCCGCAGTGGCGTCTGAGCCTGCAAACTCACAAGATTGTGGGAATTCCGTAGATGCAGCGGAGTCAGCGGGCGCTTCGCGCCGGTCAGCCGCGCTGCGCGCTGGTTAGCGGAGTTGGCGCGACGGTGTTGCGCGGGGCATGTGATTGCAGCGGGATTTAGAATGGAACGTGATGGAGATTTACAAGGAATTTTCGATCGAGGCTGCCCACTGGCTGCCCAACGTCCCCGCCGGGCATAAGTGCGGGCGTCTGCACGGACACAGCTTTCGGCTGCAACTCTGGGTGAGCGGCCCGCTCGATCCCCAGTTGGGCTGGGTGATGGACTTTGCCGACGTCAAGTCTGCCTTCAAGGCCATCGAAGACCGTATCGACCACCGCTGCCTCAACGAAGTCCCCGGCCTGGAAAACCCCACCAGTGAAAATCTGGCCCGTTGGCTCTGGCAGGAGCTGCGCTCTTCTCTCCCACTTTTGAGCAAAGTCGTTGTTCAGGAAACCTGCACCAGCGGCTGTGTCTATAGCGGCGATGCGGAAGATAAGTCGTAGCTAACATGCTCCGTGGCGAATGGTTAGCCCAAGCCACGCAATGATCGATAAGTTACCACTGCACCACCCGCCGTTTTCTCTCTTCCGCCTCGCCCAGCCAGCCGCGCCGCAACTTATTCTCCGGGACATTGGAGAGATAGGGCTTGATATCCAGAATCGGGGTGCCGTCGAGCATGTCTACGCCGCGCACGCGCAGCGAAGATCCATCGCGGCTTAGTAACTCAACTACTGTAAGTCCGATAGGATTGGGGCGGCGCGGCGAGCGGGTGGTGAAAAGCCCGTGGGGTCGGTCGTCCGAGGGCGGGATGACCATCAGATCGAAGCCCTCGGCGCGGTCAATCGCCCAGAGTACGATCAGGTGCGAGTAACCTTCAATGTCGGTAAGTCCAGCCTGCAGCGCGGGCAGAATGTTCAAAACGCCCTCTTCCGGGTGCTGTGCGCCCAGTCCTTTAGGGATGGAATCAGCGTCTTGAAACGGGCTGGCGACATAGCCAATTGGCTGCATGGTCAACATACGAACCTCCGCACTCATGGTACATCGGGGGAGGGAAGATGCAACCTGTATTCGTTCTTGTGTGCCGCTTATGGATTGATTCTTTGTTGGTTTTACCGCTAACCAGGAACGGTTTGGGATACAAGCCTGAAAAAACTATTATTCAATTGACAGAAAAGAAGATGTGGCGTTCTTCGGAACAGCGATTTCTACCCGTGAACCAAGAGGCTGCGTCCCGTAGTACTCACAATCAACAACAACGGTAATCGGAGGTAATCTATCTAAAGTATTAGTAGGAATAAAGCCTATCTGGCTTCAAGCTGGATCAGGAAATAAATCATGGAAATGCCGTACGTTAGTAACGAAATATCTTGTAGCTTTTTTGTACTTCTGCGATAGTAGTGCTGTTCGACTGGAGGGATCTTCGTACGGGCGAAAGTTTACCTATATAAAACAGCACCTGTGAAGCGTGGCATCTTTCTCCCCGTATCGACACAAGTGGAATTGTTTGAGCTTCTTCCAGTCCTCAGGACGTTTTGGAGAGGATCTCATGTGTCAGTTTTTAGAGTTGCCTTGGTCAAAAGTAGCGGCCCAATTCATCCCTTGGACAGCCCCCGAAAAGAGTACTTCTCCAGCCTTTGCCGGATTGCGCCGTTACGCGGTCACTGCATTGCGTTGGGGCGTGGTTTTGGCAGTAGCGCTGGCGGTCGCAAGCGGAGTGCAGGCTGTTGCGCAAACTGCCCAGTTTGGTAGCGCACAGTTGACCCTGCCGGTAAGCGGCCTGCAAATGCCGGGTGGCGTTGCCGTGGATGCGCAGGGCAATGTCTACGTCGCCGACTTTGCCGTCACGCCGCAAATCGATAAAGAAACTTATAGCGCTGGCGGATATACCCAATCGACCATCGCCGTCACTGGCCTGGTGAGCCCTCGTGGCATCGCTCTGGATAGCACGGGAAACCTGTATGTCGCGGATCTCGCCGGTCAGCAAGTGCTCAAGGTGGCTTATAACGGTGTTAGCTATGGCGCGACCAGCGTGGTGGTTGCCTCAACGTATGGATTATCCCCGGCGGGTGTGGCTGTTGATTCCCTAGGAAACGTCTATTTCACCAGTTGGGGCGACCCCAATGTGCGCGAGACGCCGGTGAACGGTGGTTCTGGTTATGGAACCCCGGCAATTCTTGCGCAGTTTGCTGCCATGTCGCAGCCCTATGCAATTACGTTTGACGCCGCCGGCAATCTCTTCGTTGCCGACTACGGCAGCAATGATGTGCAGGTGCTCTCTCAGACGGGCGGTATCTGGAATCTCGCCACAACAACGGTAGCTACAGTTGGCCTGAGCAACACTACCGGCATCGCGGTCGATGCCAATGAGAATGTCTTTCTGCTCTCCGCGGTGAGCAGCGGCCAGTTGGTGATGCTGCCCAGCACCGGAACGCTGACCTGGGGTGCGCAACTGGCTGTGGCCACCACAACCAGTTCCAGCACGCAGAACCTCGCGGTCGATGCCGGGGGCAATCTCTATCTTGCCGACCTCGGCAACAGCCGGGTCTCGATTGTCTCGTGGATGGGCGCTAACTTCGGCAAGGTCGCCGTGGGTGCGAGCAGCGCGATGATCTCTCTGAACTTTGCCATCAACACCCCCGGCAAGTTGGGCAACATTCAAGTGCTGACCCAGGGCGTCACCGGACTGGATTTTGTGAACCAGGGTACAGGCAGTTGCGTGACCGGTGTTGCGTTCAGCGCCGGGTCGATCTGCACCGTCAACGTTCTCTTTGTGCCGGAGTATGCCGGACTGCGCAGCGGCGCGGTGGAACTCATCGATACTACGGGACATATTCTGGCTACCGGATTTCTGCAAGGGGTGGGGAACGCTCCGCAACTGGCCTTCAATGGCGCGACTTTCACAACGGTGGCCGGCAGCACAACAGCGGCATCGCCGTGGGGGCTGGCCGTGGATGCGGCGGGCAATTTGTATGAAACAGCACCTTCAGGCGTCTTCAAGATCGCTGCTGGCGGCGCGTTGACCACGGTGACCACCAGTCTGACCAATCCGTCCGGTGTTGCCGTGGATGGCGCGGGGAACCTGTATCTCGCCGATTTCAGCGCGGGTATCGCTTACGAAATAAATACCCTGGGTGTGAAGACGCAGATTGCCACGGGCTTGAGCTTTCCCACCGGCGTGGCCGTGAACGGCGCTGGCGTAGTGTATGTCGCTTCTTCGGGAGATGGGCGGATTATCATGCTGACACCTTTGCCGACGGGCGTCTACACCCAATCCACCCTCGCTACTGTACCCGGTGCGCAAGGGCTTGCCGTGGATGGCAGCGGAAATCTCTATGCAGGTGTCTACTCCAGCGGCAACAGTGTGATCAAGATCTCACCGGCGGGCCTACAGACGACGGTGGGAACGGTTACGACGGGCGGCGCGTGGGGCGTTGCGGTTGATGCTTCCGGCACAGTCTATGCTGCCGATTATGTGACCGGGGTGATCGATCAGTTCAGCCCCTCGGGATCCAGTTATACAGTGAGCACGCTAGCCAGCGGCCTGACCAACCCCAGCGGGTTGGCGATGGACGCCAAGGGCAATCTCTACGTGGACCAGAGCGCGGTCTCTGGATCGATTCTGGTCGAGGACCGTCTCGACGCCCCCACGCTGAACTTTGCGGCAACCGCGCCTCTGGCGACCAATGGCCCGCAGACGGTTACGGTGGCCAATATCGGCAACCAGACCTTGAGCTTCCCGGTTCCGGGCAGCGGCAACAATCCTTATCTGGCGGCCAACTTCAGCTTGCTCAACACCGGCACCTGTCCGATCGTCCCCTCCAGTGCGGTATCGGCGGGCACGCTGGCTTCCGGCTACTCCTGCACACTGCTGATCGACTTTGCTCCGGCTGCCGTGGGAGTCTGGAATGGTTCGCTGACGCTGACCGACAATTCCTTGAACAAGACCTATGCAGTGCAGACCCTCCCTCTCAATGGATCGGGCACGGGCACAGTGAGCACTACCACGGTGGTGGTCTCCTCGCTGAATCCGTCAACCCACGGAGAGTCGGTCACTCTGACTGCAACCGTGACCGCGGGCAGTGGATCGGTATTGCCAACCGGCACGGTGCAGTTCATGGTGGGCGCTGCGCCCTTCGGCCCTGCGCAAACGCTGGCGGGCGGAGTCGCTGCATATACCAGCACCGCCCTGCCAGCCGGTGCTGACAGCATCACGGCGGTCTACACGCCGCCTGCCTGCGACCCTACCACCACCGCCTGCATGGGCGCCAGCACCTCCGCTGCTCTGGCGCAGACGGTAGAAGCCGGCAACTACAACGGAGCGGTGCAGGCCTTCTACAACAGCACCAGCTGGACCTATGATGCCTCGACCAACGTGTCGATCTGTGTCACGCCGGCCACCAGCGTAGCGGCTACCGGCACCGTATTGCTCTATGACGGCTCGTCGCTGGTAGCGACACTGGGCCTTCAGGGCAATAGCTGCATGAACCAGTGGTACATCACGCCGATTCTGAATGCCGGCTCGCACGTGATGACGGTGCAGTATCTGGGCGATGGCAACAACCCCTCCGGCACCTCCGCTCCCACGGTTCTGACCGTAGCCGAAGCGCCGGTCAGCATGCAGGTCTCCTGCTGGTCGACGCAGAACTACCTGTATAACTCGAACTACGATTGCAATGTCTCGGTTAGTTCCAGCACCACGATTCAGCCCACCGGTTCCGTCGACTACATCTTCGACACCAGCCCGGTGGCTTTTGCGGCGCTGAGCAACGACGATACCTCGATCACGCTGGTTACACCGGCGGTGGGTCCACACACGCTGAACATCTACTATCCGCAAACCGGCAACTATGCAGCGTCGGGAGCGCAGACCGAGACCTTCACCATCACTGGCGCGCCGACCTACATGACGCTGAATCTCTCCAGCTACTACCTGGATGCGTCCACTCCGCTGACCCTGACCGCACAGGTGACCAGCAACGCCGGGCTGGGCACGCCGGTCGGTAATATCACTTTCTACGACAACGGTGCGCCACTGGCCACGGTGGCGGTGGACGGCAACGGCAAGGCGAGCTTTATTGCGACCGGGCTCACGGTAGGCAGCAACGCCTTCACGGCTACCTTTACCAGCGCCTACTACCTGACCTCGACGGCCGGTCCTCAGACCGCCAATGTGACGCAGGCCGCGCAGACCATCACCTTCACCGGCCTGCCCGCCTCAGTGACTTATGCTGCGGGCCTCAATTACACGCTCGGCGCTACGGCCAGTTCCACCTTGCCGGTGAGCTACACCGTCACTGGACCGGCTTACATCAGTACGGGTGTCCTGTACATCACTGGTGCAGGCACGGTGGCGGTGACCGCCAGCCAGGCGGGCAACGCAAACTATCTGGCGGCGACTCCGGTCACGGTGACCATCGTTGTCAATCCGATTGCGGTGACCATGGTGGTCTCTGGCTGCACTGCGTCTCCCTTCGTTTATGGCGCGAATTACAGCTGCACGGTAACCCTCAGCCCGACGGCCGCGACTGGCTCAATCAACTATGTCGTCGATGGCACGTCGTTCACTGCACCGCTCACCACGGGCGTTGCCAGTTTCAGCGTACCGCTGCCCGCGGCGGCCAACCATCAGGTGGTGGTCTCTTATCCAGGGCAGGGCAATTATGGTGCAGCCGCCGCACAGACCGAGTCTTTCACAGTGACTCCGGCGATGGTCTCGGTTGTGCTGTCCACCACCACGGTCACTCCGACCGCCGAAGCCGGCCTGACATTGCTGGCGACTACTTCAGCAATTGGAGCTACTCCAGCCGGTTGGATCGCCTTCTATAACGGCGGAACTCTGCTGGCTACCGTACCCGTCAATGGCTCGGGAACGGCCAGTTACACCATCCCCTATGCGGCTGGCGGCAGCCAGAGCTTTACCGCGCTCTATGCGGGCAGCTCGAACTTTGTCTCCGCAACCTCCAACACGCTCTCGCTTGCGGTGGCTTTGGCCGCCCAAAGCATCAACTTTGCGCCGCCGGCTTCGCCGGTAACATACGGCGTTTCACCGATCACTCTGTACGCAACCGCAACCTCGGGCGACGCTGTGACCTTCACCGCAACCGGCCCGGGATTTATCAGCGGCAATCTGCTGACGGTGACTGGCATGGGCAGCATCGTCGTTACGGCCAATCAGGCAGGTGATTCCAACTATGCTGCTGCGCCGCCGGTTTCCTACACCATCGTGGTCAATCCGATTGCGGTGACCATGTCGCCCTCCTGCTGGAACTCCTCGTTTGCTTTCGGAGCAAACTACACCTGCTCTGTCAGCCTCAGCTCTAATGCTGGATCGCCAACCGGATCGATCAGCTATAGCGTGGATGGCGGCGGGGTGCAGACGGCAACTCTGGGCGGCGGCACGGCACAGTTTGTTGTGACCCAGCCGGCGGCGGGCAGTCACAGTGTCGCCATCTCCTATCCTGGGGCGGGGAATTACGCTGCGGCTGCCACGCAGACCGAGTCCTTTACGGTAACCTCTGCACCGGTGAATGTAGCGCTGACTCCCTCTAACTGGAGTCCCGTGGCGCAGGCGAGTTTTGTTCTTACCGCAACCGTGACAGCCTCTGGTGCGGGCACACCGACGCCGAGCGGCACGGTGGCCTTCTACGATGGAGCCACGTTGCTGCAATCGCTGCCGCTGGCCGGGAACGGCGTGGCCATCCTGACACTCGCGAACGGCCTGTCGGGGGGCAGCCATACGATCTGGGCGTACTTCACCGGCGGCAGTGCGAATTACGCCGCCAACTCGACCTCGATCACTTTAACCGTGGGCCAGGCCAGTCAGTTCATCACCTTCACCGGATTACCGGCAAGCGCAACGTTTGGCGCTGCGGGACCGTACACCCTCGGCGCTACGGCCACTTCCGGCTTGACGGTGAGCTATGGGGTTACCGGACCAGCCACGCTGAATGGAACGACTCTGACCATTACCGGTGCGGGCATGGTGGTGGTGACCGCCAATCAGGCCGGCAACGCCAACTACTCCGCTGCAACCCCTGTCTCGCAGAGCATCACTGTGAATCAGGCGGTCCCGATCATTACCTGGAACCCGCCAGCCTCCGTCGTTGTAGGCGCAACGCTGGATGGAACCGAATTGAACGCCACGGCCTCGGTACCGGGCTTCTTCATCTACACGCCGGGCGCCGGCTCGGTGCTGAATGCTGTGGGCGTGCAACAGATTCAGGCGGTCTTCACGCCCAACGATACGGTTGATTACTCCATCGTGACCGAGGTGGTTTCGATCACCGTGGAGCCGGTTACCGTGATCTCGGGAGGCACCTACACTCTGTCTGCCAATCCAGCATCGCTGACGGTAACAGCCGGCAGTTCGGGAACCAGCACCTTCACCATGACGCCTTCCGGAGGCTATACCGGCACGGTTACGCTCTCCTGCGGCGATCTGCCTACGGGCGTGACCTGCTCCTTTGCTCCGTCTTCGCTGACGGGCGATGGGCTCAATACGCCGGTTTCGTCGTTGCTGACGGTCACAGTGGCAGCGCAGCACGCCATGAATGAGGGCAGTTCAAGCATGACGCTAGCGGGCTTCTTCTTCCTGCCGGGTCTGTTGCTGGGCGGTCTGTTGGCGTGGCAGCGCAAGCGGCTGCCGATGTGGAGCAAGCAGTTGATGGCTCTGGCGATTTTGGCTCTGATGACGGGCGGCGCCAGCGGTTGCAGTGGAGCAAGTTTCCTCGGCGCTGCGCCGAGCACCCAGGCAGTCAAGGTGGTGGCCGTCTCTACGGTCTCGGCTACCAACACCGCTACGACTACCAACACTGGCACCTTTACGTTGACCATCGTGCGGTAGGTGGAAAAAGACAGGGAACAGGGAGTAGGGAACAGGGAACAGCTCATGGCGTGCATTCATTAAGGTGATGAACGCCTGATCCCTGTTCCCTGATCCCTGTTCCCTATTCTTTCGTCTCCACCAGCACTTCCACCCCCGAGGCCGCGTCCTTCTGATGGAAGATGGTCTCGGTGGCCTTCTGGAACTGTTCCGGCCTAGCGTTGGGAATGTCGGTGAAGGTCTGCGGATTGCGGTCGGTCAGCGGGAACCAGGAACTCTGTACCTGGACCATGATGCGGTGTCCGCGGCGGAAGGTGTGGAAGAGGTCGGGCATGGAGTAGTCGATCTCTGTCTGCTGCCCCGGCGTAAGCGCTTCCGGCTTCTCCCAGCTCTTGCGGAACTTGGCGCGGAAGGGTTCGCCGCGCAACAGTTGCTGATAGCCGCCCATGTGTATTGGAGGCGCGTCCAGCAACCGCTTGTTGCCATGGGAGGTATCCGGCGCATCGGGATAGTCGTCGGGGTAAACATCGATCAGCTTGACCACGAAGTCCGAATCGGTTCCAGTGCTGGCGATCTTGAGCTTGGGTGAGATGGGACCGGCGATGGTTACATCCTCTTCCAGCGGCTCGGTCTGATAGGTCACAACGTCGGGACGAGAACTGGCAAAGCGCTGGTCGTCGACCATGTAGCGCTGTGGGATGGTGTCGGTGGTGTAGCCGACGAAGGGAACCGGGTGGGCGGGGTCGCTCAGGTACTCGTCAGCACTCTTCGCTTCGGTGGGCGGATCGAAGCTCAGCTTGCCATCCGCATGGAAGTAGAGAGTTTTGGCCGCGGCGTTCTTGGGAGGCCAGGCCTCCAGGTTGCGCCAGACGTTGGTGCCGGTCTCGAAGAGCACTTCGTGCGGCATTTCCTTTCCCTTGCCTTTGAGAGAGTGCTCGAAGAAGGGAAACTGCACGTTGGCCTGAAAGTATTCGCTGGTGTTGGCGTTGAAGGGAACGTCGCCCAGGTGGCTGCCGTCGTTGCGCATCCATCCGCCGTGAACCCAGGGGCCCTCCACCAGCGTTACGGGCGTATCGGGGTTGAACTGGCGGATGGCGTTGGCGGTGCGGAAGGGGCCGCTCAAATCCTCGGCATCGAACCAGCCGCCCACCACCAGCACCGCACAATGCACGTTCTTCATGTGCCGGGAAAGGTCGCGCTGCTGCCAGTAGCTGTCATAGGTGTTGTGCTTCATCTGGTCGGTGAAGAGCCAGTTTGCGGCGATCTTGTCGAGATTGGCCAGATTGCCGGCTTGCAGGTAGTAGTTGTAGCTGTCCGGCGTGCCAAAGTCGAACTCGGCCTCTGCCTTGGGCGTCTGCGGCTTGTCCTGGGGATGGAAAAACGGCGCGTAGAAGCCGAAGTTGGCCGAGAGCATGAATGCGCCGCCATGGTAGGCGTCGTCGGCGCCCAGAAACAGATCCGTCATCGGCGCCTGCGGGCTGGCCGCAACCAGCGCGGGATGGGAGTCGATGATCGACGCCGAGGTGTAGAAGCCGGGGTAGGAGATGCCCCAGATGCCCACCTTGCCGTTGTTGTTGGCCACATGCTTGAGCAGAAACTCGATGGTGTCGTACATGTCGGAAGAGTCGTCCACATCTTGTGGGGACTTCTTCACGTCAATATGAGGGCGCATCTCAACGAACTCGCCTTCGCTCATCCAGCGCCCGCGCACATCCTGATTGACGAAGATGTAGCCGCTCCTGTCGAACTCCATGGAAGGGCCAAGGTGGGTGGGATACTGGTCTTCACCGTAGGGCTCAACGCTGTACGGAGTGCGATTGAAGAGGAAGGGATATGGTCCAGCTGCGGAGTCCTTGGGGACATAGACGGCGGTGAAGAGCCGCTTGCCGTCGCGCATGGGAATGCGGAACTCGTACTTGGTGTAGTGGGCGCGGACGTAGTCCTCAGGGGCTGCCGCCGGGGCCGGCTGCTGGGCATGGACCGCGGTCAGAGCACAAAACAGGAGGACAAGGGCAGGGAAGCGGTGAAGTTTCAACATCGGTAGCTGGGATCTCCTAAGAAAACAGAGTACTCCAGCGGGCCGTGGGGATGCCGTCAAGATGGCTGGAGAATGCTCAGCTGGCCCGTTCGCGGGCTTCGATGCGGGTAACTCGTTCCCGCAATTCAAAGACGTCGCCAAGCTGGGCAATGGCCTGCATAACTTGGCCATGCCGCTCGGCAGCCAGATTTTCAGCGGCATTGAAACGCGCGTCCACCCTCTTCTCGAACGCAATCATGCCCTTTTCGACCGCGTCAACCCTGGCGGAGAGTTCGCGCAACTCCGGCGCCAGGAAATCCTGCATCAACTGCCGCCTATCTTCGATGACGCCCATTTCGGCCTCTTGCCCAAAAGTATAACGCGGGATAGGATTTCCCCAGCGACAGATTTTCCTCATGGCTCCTTTACGCTGAGCCTGATAAACCTTAGAACACAGGGCACGGACGGCGGGGCGAAGAGGCCCATGCGGGACAGGACGCGGGGGCGTCGGTTTCGGGTGGTGGTTTCCGCGCCGTCCGGGCGTTGAATCCGCGGCAAAGAAAGACCCGGCGGCCTATGGATGCTGAAGTTCTGCTGGACTCGCTCTTCGGGGATTATCCCCTCGATCAAGCCTACGACGAGATGCGCCAGTCAGATGGCGATGTGCGCCCTCACTATCGCGCCCTTGCTGAGACCCTGGCCAGTTTGCCCTACGAGGAACTGCAACGCCGCAAGCAATCTGCCGATCTTTCCTTTTTGACTCAAGGCATCACTTTCACCGTCTATGGACGCGATGAAGGCACCGAACGCATCTTTCCCTACGATCTGCTGCCCCGCATCATCACCGCCCCGGAGTGGGACCGCATCGAGCGCGGACTGACCCAGCGCATTACGGCGCTCAACATGTTCCTGCGCGACGTTTACTCCGACGCCAAGATTCTCAACGACAAGATCATCCCCCGCGACCTGGTTTATAGCTGCAAGCACTATCGCCGCCAGATGCGCGGCCTGCAGGTGCCGCGTAATGTTTATATTGCCGTGGTCGGCTCCGATCTGCTGCGTCTGAATACCGGCGAGTTCGTGGTGCTTGAAGACAACCTGCGCGTTCCTTCCGGTGTCAGCTACATGCTGACCAACCGCCGCATCATGAAGCGGACATTTCCCGAGCTCTTTCACAGCTACGGTATCCGTCCCATTGATCATTACCCGCAGCTGCTGCTCTCCACGCTGCGTTCGCTGGCGCCCGAGGGCCGACCCGACCCCAACATCGTGCTGCTCACGCCGGGCGTCTTCAACTCCGCCTACTTCGAGCACACCTTTCTGGCCCGCCAGATGGGCATCGACCTGGTGGAGGGCCGCGATCTGGTCACCCACGACAACATCGTCTACATGCGCACCACCGACGGCCTCAGGCGTGTGGACGTGATCTATCGCCGCGTGGACGATGACTTCAGCGATCCGCTGATCTTCCGGTCAGACTCCTCGCTGGGCTGTGCGGGAATCTTCAACGCTTATCGCGCCGGCAACGTCACGGTGACCAACGCCTTCGGCTCCGGACTGGCTGACGACAAGGCGATCTATGCCTATGTGCCGCGCATGATTCGCTACTACCTGGACGAAGATCCGATCCTGCCCAATGTGGAAACCTATCTGCTCGGTGAAGAGAAGGAGCGCCAGCATGTTCTGGCCAATCTCGACAAGCTGGTGGTCAAGGCGGTGGGCGAGAGCGGCGGTTATGGCATGTTGATCGGCCCGCACTCCACGGCCAAGCAGCGCGAGGAGTTTGCCTTGCAGATTCAGGCCAATCCCCGTAATTACATCGCCCAGCCCACGCTGGACTTCTCGCGCGCTCCCTGTCTGGTGGGCAACTCTTTGGAGCCGCGCCATGTGGACCTGCGGCCCTACATCCTCTTTGGCGACAAGGTGAACATTGTGCCCGGCGGATTGACCCGCGTAGCTCTGGAAAAGGGCTCGCTGGTGGTCAACTCTTCCCAGGGCGGCGGTAGCAAGGATACCTGGGTGCTGGAGTAGGAGAACAGCTTCTAGCTGCCAGCTTTCAGCTACTAGCTATGGTTTTAGTCGTTTGTGATTTGGATCATCGAACAGGCGTTGGAGCTAGCAGCTAGAAGCTAGAACTGGAGAACGAATGCTATCGCGCGTAGCCGACAGTCTTTATTGGATGAGCCGTTATCTGGAGCGGGCCGAGAACACCGTGCGTCAGCTCGATGTGACCCTGGGTCTGATGCTCGACACCGGTGGGTCGAGCGAGGAGATGCGCTGGCAGCGCCTGGTGACATCACTGGGCAAGCCGGAAGATCTGGAATGGAACGGCAACGCGGAAGCGATGGCCCGCAAGCTGGTCTTTGATACCGTCAACCATGCCGCTGTCACCTTTTGCGTGAACGGAGCGCGCGAAAATGCTCGCCAGGTGCGTGAAGAAATCTCCAGCGAACAGTGGCAGCGCCTCAACCGCCTCTATCACCGGATTCACTCGCCGGAAGCGCAGACCGAGTTCAGCACCAGCGTCAACGATGCGCTCTCCTCAATCATCGACGGGCTTCATCTCTTCAAAGGGGTGAGTGACTCCACCATGATTCACGGACAGGGCTGGCAGTTCATTCGCCTGGGTCGCTATCTGGAGCGGGCCTATGCTACCGCGACCATGCTTGAAGCGCATCAGGCTGAGATCTTCCATCCCCAGGAGCGCGAGCATGTTGGCTATCAGTACATTGAACTGGTGGGGCTGCTGCGCTGCAATACATCGTTTGAGGCCTATTGCCAGGTTTACACCGCCGATGTTTCGCCGGGTCGTGTGCTGGAGTTTCTGCTGCTCAACAATGACTTTCCCCATGCCATTCGCTACTGCGTTGAGGGTATTCGCGATGCCATTGAATCCATTCAGCGCACTGGTGGTCGCCGCGTCCCCGACGAACTGACCGCGGGGATTGGCAAATTGCACGCCATGCTGGAATTTACCACCATCGGCGAAATTCTGCGCGGCGACACGGCGGGCTTCCTGCACTCCATTCGCGAGCAGTCGCTGCGTATTCACGAACTGATCTATCGCTACTACGTGCACTATTCCATTCAATCGGCGCTGGCCAGCTAGCATCCAGCTTCCCTGTTTGTCGCATAGTAGGCGTCAAACTCCGTCTTGAGATAGCAGATAGGCCCGCTTCGCGGGAAAGCGAGTTGGCAAGCAAGCGTGACTCGATGTGGTTTCTGAAAATGCTGAACGGAGATCGACCATGAACTTTTATTCCATACGGCACCTGACGCGTTTTCGCTACTCGCAGCCCATCAGCGAGAGCATCATGGAGACGCGCATGCATCCCCGCTCCGACTCCCATCAGCACTGCCTGAACTACTCGCTGTCGGTGAGCCCGCGCTGCCGTGTCTTTACCTATCGCGATCACCTGGGTAACAACGTGCAGCACTTCGACATTCCCGGCGAACACAATCAGTTGGTCATCGTCGCTGAGTCGGTAGTGGAGCAGCAGGTGCTGCCCGAAGTGCCCGCGTTTCTCTCACCCGATGCCTGGGGCGCGCTCGATGCCATGATCGATGAAGGCGACTATTGGGAGATGCTGCTGCCCAGCGCCTTTGCCTACGAGACGCCGGCCCTCACCATGATGGCCAAGCAACTCGATGTGGTTCGTCGCGACGATCCCCTCATGCTGGTGCAGGAACTCAATCAGAAGCTCTATGAGTACTTTGCCTACGAGCCCCGCTCCACGCGCGTTGATTCGCCTATCGACGAGGCCATCATCAGCGGCAAGGGCGTCTGTCAGGACTTTGCCCATACCATGATCGCCTTGCTGCGTCAGGTGCGCATCCCGGCTCGGTATGTCTCCGGCTATCTCTACCGTGGCCGCGAAGACCATGACCGCTCCACGCCCGATGCCACCCACGCCTGGGTCGATGTTCTGATACCGCATCTGGGCTGGGTGGGCTTTGATCCGACCAACAACCTGATCGCCCATCATCGCCACATCCGTACCGCTGTGGGACGCGATTATGCGGATGTGCCGCCAACTCACGGCGTCTTCCGCGGCAAGACGGAGAGCGAACTCTACGTCGCCGTTCACGTCGAGGCCAGCGAACAACCGCCAGCGCTCGACCGTAAACTTCCCATCCCCGAAGACTGGAGTGTGCTGGTGGAGCGTGCTCAACAGGCTCCCGATCCACCCCCGCTGCCCTTCATTGATTTGCAGCAGATGCAGCAGCAGCAACAGTGAGATAGGGATCAGGGATTAGGGAACAGGGATCAGGGAACAGGGGTTGCGGAGGCCGAAGGCGCTGGAGATTCAGTCGGCCAGAGCTTCCAGCGTGGGCAATAGCATGATGCGCGTTGACAGTGCATTCAGCGCGATGCGGTGAATCATCTGATCGACGGTCGTGCAGCACTCGGGCAGAATCGTTAGCTTATACTTCTCAGCGGATTTGGAGAGGGCGGTGTGAGTAACGCAATTCTGGGTCATCATGCCGCAGAGCAACAGTTCCTCCACGCCCAACGCGTGCAGGGTCTCTTCCAGCAGGGTGTGGTGAAAGCTGTCGGCAAAGCATTTTACGATAATCGGCGCATCGGGGGCGGCGGCGCGTACACGGGGATGAATCTCGACCCCCTGTGTGCCGGCATTGAAGAAGGGCGCTATGCCCCGGCTGGCGTCGGCGATGTGCTGCACCAGAACTATTACAATCCCCATAGCCCTGGCCCGCTGGATAGCCAGTTCGATATTGGTCAGAGTGGCTTCGGTATTCCAAAGAGGATACTTTCCGCACGGGAAGTAGTCGTTTTGCGGGTCAATGACGATCAATGCGCTAGAACGGGAAGTCATCAAGCGGCTCTCCTACCGCCCAATTCTACTTCTTGCCGGGGAGCATTGCCTTGAGTTTGTCCAAGAGGCTCGGTTTGGCCGCGGGCGGCGCAGGCTTGGGAGCTGGTGTGGGTGGTTTGACCGCAGCCGCAGCCGCCGGCGTCTGAGCCGGGGGTGGCGTGGGCGCAGGTGTTGCGGCCGGGGTCGCCGGTTTAGCTCCATTGGGCGCAGGCGCAGCGCTCCCCGTGGTTTTGGAGTTCATCATGTCCTTGGGCAGCGGCGTCGATCCATTCACAATCCTGCCCGCCTCAAAGGTAGGCACGCTCTCTTTATCGTTCTTGACCAGAATCGAGATTCTGCGGTTTGAAGGATCAAGAGGATTCTCCTTCACGCGCAGAAACTGGTCGGCATAGCCGCGTACCTGAGTCACCTGATCGCCGCGCACGCCATCCTGCTGCATCAATCGTCGCGCCGAGTTGGCTCTGTCGGCCGATAACTCCCAGTTGCCGTAGCTGGCGCCATTGGAGTACGGAGTGGAGTCGGTGTGTCCCTCAATCAGCAGATGATTGGGCAGAGTCTTGAGCTCCGTGGCCAGCAATACCAGCAGTTCCTGACCGCTGGCGCTCAGTTGCGCACTGCCGCTCTCGAAGAAGGTTCCGGCCTTGTCTTCGATCAGCTCGATACGCAGACCCTCTGGAGTAATGGTGATCTCGATCTGCTTGGAGAGCTTCTCCAGATCTTTGCGCGCCTTGATCTCCTGTTCCAGCTTTTCTTTCAGCTTTTGCAGATCGTCGGTGCTGAAGGGTTGGACCGTATCTCCGCTGCCGGTCATCGTGGTGCCCAGCAGATTAGCGGTACCCTTGGGATCGTTGAAATAGCCTGCTACAGCCTTCTTGACCTTGGTGCTGGAACCCATCAGCCAGAGCACAATGAACAACGCCATCATGGCGGTGACAAAGTCGGCATAGGCCACCTTCCACGCACCGCCGTGATGGCCGCCGCTGTGACCGCTTACCTTCTTGATGACAATGATGGGCTGACCCTTGGCCATGACTCCGCTTTCTCTTGCTCACTATGCTGCGTTTATACCGCGGTGGCCTCGGAGCCGCCGCCCTTGCACCGTTTCTCCATCTCGTCGAAGCTGGGACGCACATGCGCGGGAATCGCGCGCCGCCCCATCTCGATTGCGATCATGGGCGCTGACCCTTTGAGAAACGAGAGCATCAGGACCCGCAGCACGCGGAGATACTCGTTATGTGCGTCGGAGATTTTGGCCATATTGGAGCTCAGCGGTCCAACCATGCCATAGCAGAACAGAATGCCCAGAAAGGTTCCCACCAGTGCCGCCGCGACGTGCGCGCCGATCTCTTCCGGCGGTCCGCCCAGCGAGCCCATGGTGATGACCACACCCAACACGGCGGCAACAATGCCCAGGCCGGGCAGCGCATCGGCTACCGTGGTGAGCGCGGAGATCGGTACAGACGCCTCGTGATGGTGAACCTCAATATCCAGATCCATCATCTGGTCCATGTCGAAGGGCTCCACGCCGCCGGTAATGGCCATGCGCAGCGTGTCGCAAACAAAGTCGCGAGCGTGGTGGTCGTTGAGAAACTCGGGATAATTCTTGAAGATGCCGCTCTCCTTGGGCTTCTCCACATCCATCTCCACGCTCAACAAACCCTCTTTGCGCACCTTGTTCAGAAACTGGTACATCATCTTGAGAGTATTGAGGTAGCGTTCCTTGCCGAATGGCGATCCCTTCATAATGCCTGACAAGCCGGCAGCGATGGCCTTGATGATGTGCATGGGATTGGCGATCAACAGCGTCCCGATGGCCGCACCACCCAAAATGAGCAACTCCGCTGGCTGAATCAGGACAGCGATGTGTCCCTTTTCCATCAGGAAGCCGCCGATGACTGCACCAAAGACTACGATAATGCCTATGATGGCAAACATTCATGCCTCCCCGTTGCGGGCGTAATATGGTTGCCCCCCGCATGGATGCTGGACAACATAGCGGCTTGTGCCCGCCCCAACAACTGTGCCAGTGATTCTGCCGGATCGGCCTGAGCAGCTCCGATGCTCACAGTCAGCGAAATCCGGTCACCCCACCAGCGGAAATCCGCGGTTCTGGCCAATCCGGCCAAAGCTTGCGCGTGTGCGGCAAGCGCCTCTGGCGTGCGTTCATGCGATATCACCAAAAATTCATCCTCGCCCCAACGGCCCATCTCTTCGGCTGGCCGCAGTCCGTGTACCAAAGCCCGTGCTATCTTCTCCAACATCGCGTCGCAGGCTCCTGCGCCGTGGGTCTTGCGCAGACCATGGGATTGGTCCACGGTGATCCACAATACCCCGAAGGCCATGCCGCCATGCTGGAAGTCCTCGAAGACTCCCATCAGGCGCTCTTCCATATCGGTCTGGCTAGCCTGCACGCTCTGGTTGTCTGAGTCCTTGCCGTGGGGCAGGGCATCCATATTGTCCGCGGGATGAAAGAGCAGCGCGGTGCCGATGCGCGTGCCCATCCCGTTGCGCAAGATCAGAATCCGCGCGATCACCGACAAGTTGTGCCCCAGCTTGTGGCGGGTCTTTACCAGGGAGCCGCGGCCCATCCGCGTTCCCTCACCCAGCAATTCCTTGCCTGGCTCGCTGACAAAGTGCTGTAACGACTCCAGCGCCTCCGGCAGGGGACGGCCCACCAACTCCACTGCCGGGTAGCCGGTCATGGCCTCTGCCGCCGGGTTCCACACCACCACCAGGCCTTCTTCGCCGAGCAGGGCTACGCCCTCGGGAAGATTGTCCAGTGTGGCTTCCAGCAGTTCTGTCCGGTCACTCATCCCAAACCCTCAACTCCTACATCGGCACTGCGCCGGTCAACTTCACCATCGTACTGTGCATAAATGAGTTGTTCGGGCCAGTTGACTCCCGGAGCGGGCACAGATGTCCCAATTGCTGGTAGAAAACAGCCGTTTGTACCAGTCAGGGAATCAGTTGCTTTGGGCAAGTCGATGAAAATAATAGAGTGTGTCTTCAACACTTCAGAAAATGTGCAGTGACGATCTCTCGTTTCGATCATCCGCGCTGCGGCAAATACACCACAAAGCTCGTCCGGCCCGGTTGGGATTCGACCTCAATCGCGCCTCCCAGCTTCCGCGTGATGATGCGATGCACAATCTCCAGACCCAGCCCGGTTCCCGCGCCCTGCGGTTTGGAGGTGTAAAACGCGTCGAAGATGTGCGGCAGATTCTCAGCGGCGATACCTGTGCCGGCATCCGTAATGCTCACCGCAATGCAACGGGTGTCTGCTGAGTCACCCTGCGCCGGGTCTCCTTCAATTCGGGTGGAGATCTCGATCACCCCGCCCTCCGGCGAGGCGTCGATGGCGTTGTCGAGCAGGTTGGTCCACACCTGGCTGAGCGCCGGACCGCAGGCCCTGAGCGTGGATGGCGTGGCGGAAAAGCACTTGTTCACCTTAATCTGCTTCAGATGCAGCTTGTGCCCCAGCAGCGTGAGGGTGCTTTGCAGGCTGGCGTGCACGTCGATCTCCTGCGATGCGGTCCGTTCGTCGTGAACAAACTCCTTGACCGACTGAGCCAGATCGGCAATGCGCGCGATGCTCTCTTCGACAGCTGAGACCAGCGAGGCGCTGGTGACCAGTGCCTCCAGCCAGTTGAGCGTATCGGAGAAGCCGGTGGACTGGAAGGCCATTTGCGCGCATTCCAGTTCACTGGGCTCGAAGCCGATGGCCACCAGAGCCGGAGCGATGGCATAAGCGTTTTCCACTCCCGATGCGGCCAGCCACACGGCCATTGTTTCTTCGGCGTCGGATTGTTCCACGGAACTCATCGCCAGCGCAGGAGAGCGCAGCAGCGCCCGCTCCAGCAGACGCCTCATGCAGTCCAATTGCGGCTGGGTACGGGGCTGGCTGCTGAAACGCAGGCTGAGTTGTTGCAGCCGCAGCATGTTTTCACGCAGTTGCGAACTGGCTCGTTTGGCCGCCGTGCCGGGATTGTGCAACTCGTGCATCAGTCCCGCGGTCAGCTTGCCCAGAGCCGCCATCTTCGCTTGTTGCAGATCCTCAGCGTCCGTCCGCCAAGGGACCGACTCACTCTGCGCCGATGGTTTGAACTGGCTCATGGTCTTCCTGTGTCCTTGGAGGAGCGGAGTTAGGGTGGTTAGCGGGGAGAGCGGAGCTAGTGCGGTTAGCGGAGTTAGTTTTGCCGATCAAGCCACGCTAACTCCGCCAACCCCGCTAACATCCCGCTTGCCCCGCTAAAATCCCGCTTGCCCCGCTAAAATCCCGCTTGCCCCGCTAAAATCCCGCTTGCCCCGCTAAAATCCCGCTTGCCCCGCTAAAATCCCGCCAGATACTGATGCACAAACTGGACTGCTATCGATCCCTCGCCCACTGCCGATGCCACTCGTTTCACCGAACCGTGGCGTACATCGCCGGCTACAAAGACGCCGGGGACGCTGGTTTCCAACAGATATGGATCCCGGTTTTCCTTCCATTCCCCCTGCCAGCGGCTTTGACTGCGTAGATCCGTTCCCGCCAACAGATAGCCGTGCTCGTCGCGCAGAATCTGCTCGGGCAGCCAGTCGGTGCGCGGTGCTGCACCGATGAAGACGAAAAGCGAGGTGGTTGCCACGCTGTACTCGCCTTCCGGTCCGCGCAGTCGCAAACCAATCAGATGTTCTCCCTCTGGTCGTTGCTCCCCCAGAGCTTCGATCACCTCGGTTCCAGAGCGCAACTCAATATTGGATGTGCGTTCGATCTCATCGATTAAATATTTCGACATGGTGGCTGCCAGACCAGCTCCGCGGATCAACATGACCACCTTGCAGGCGAATTTGGCAAAGTGCACCGCCGCCTGGCCCGCGGAGTTGGCTCCGCCCACCACATAGACCTCTTCGTCCTGGCAGGAGGCAGCCTCAACCAGCGCCGCTCCATAATAGATGCCCCGCCCGGTCAGCGTCGCCGCTCCGGGAATCTCCAGCTTGCGGTATTGCACCCCGGGAGTCAGCAAGACAACATGCGTGGCCGCCTCGCGGCCATCGGCCAACTGGACAAAGCGGTACTGGCCTTCAATGCGCAGCCCGACCGCGCGTTGGGTCAGGAACTCAGCGCCCAGCCGTGTGGCCTGCAATCGCGCCCGCCTGCCCAACTCCGCTCCGGTGATCCCCGAGGGAAATCCCAGATAGTTCTCGATCATGGAGGTCGAGCCCGCCTGACCGCCCGGTGCTACCGGCTCAATGACCAGTGTGCGCAGTCCTTCGCTGGCGCCATAGACCCCGGCTGCCAGTCCTGCCGGGCCAGCGCCCACCACCACCAGATCATAAAACTCTTGTGTTGCCTGGGTGCTCAGACCAACCTGCGCAGCCAGTGCGTCCAGTTCGGGGTTGGCCAACCAGCTGCCATCCGTAAACAGGACAATCGGCAGCAGCGCGGCTTCCCGTTCCGGGATCTTCCGCTCCGCGATCAGCCTCCGCGCCTCTTCGTTCCCCTCCACCTCCAGCCAGCGATAGGGAACGTGGTTGCGGGAGAGGAAGTTGCGCACAGAGTGATCCTTTGCCGACCAGCGCCGCCCGATCACGCGCAGACCCTCAAAAGCGGGCCGGTAACCTGCCTTCCAATCCTCCAGCAGGTCACTTAACACCGGGTAAAGCTTCTCTTCCGGCGGATCCCAGGGCTTGTTGAGGTAGTAATGAATGCGCGCGGTATTAATGGCTCGCACCGCCGCATCAGTGTCGGCATAGGCGGTCAAAAGGACGCGCCGCGCTTCAGGAAAGAACTCCTGCGCCCGTTCCAGGAACTCCACGCCGTTGATTCCCGGCATGCGCTGGTCGCTGAGCAGCAGAGCGACAGCCTCCTGGCGGGTCTTCAACTGCGCCAGCGTATCTAGTGCCGCCTGACCATTGACGGCGCGCATGATGCGGTACTCGTTTCCATAGTGCCGGCGCAGATCCTGGACAATCGCCTCCAGAACCCCCGGATCATCATCCACCGCTAGCAGAATCGGTCTCGCCATATCTCCTTCAGTCTACGACCATTCCCAATCTGCTGCAGGAGTGGGATTTATCCAGCACATTTCTTTCTGAAAGGCAAAATCTGTCTTTACTCTCATTCTTGGGAAAACTACTATGGTGCGAAGACTTCTCCTCACGTTCTATCACCAAGGGCACGTAAATGGGAGCTCCGTGCCTCAAAATAGTACACTTGCGAGAGATTGCGCGGTTCTGCCGATAGAGTCTGGAAGAACAGACGACACCGCCTGAGTGCCTTCTCCATCTCTTTATCGGGGAAGGTGGCAAGTCGGTTCTCAATTTGGCTGTTTGAAGTGATGCACCATATGGGGCGAAAAACATGAACAAGATCATCCTGGCCGACTCTCAGGCAATCTTCCGCGCTGGTACGGCCAAAGTACTGGCGATGGACGAAGACCTGCGCATTATCGCCCAATGCACTGACCTGGACCGCATGCTGCATGCCATCACCACCTTTCCCGGTGCTGTGGTGTTGTTTGCCTCCTCGTTGCGTCCCGACCTGCCTCGTCTGCGCGCCATGCTGGAGTCGGTCGGCAGCCGCGGCGTGGTGATCGCCGAAAACAATGAAGCCGCCAGCACCTATCTGCAACAGGGATTCCGTGGCGTGGTCTTTCGCAGCGTCACTGGCCCGTCTCTGGTTGAATGCATTCGCCGCGTCGCCGCGGGCGATGTGTGGACGCCTCCCCAACTCATGCAGGCCGAGTCTCTGGACGACGACATGGTCGGCACCCGGGTTCGCGACCGCCTAACTCCCAAGGAGATGCGCATCGTTGCCCTGATCGTGCAGGGCTGCAAGAACCGCGAGATCGCTTCCCGCCTCAAGACCACAGAACAAGTCATCAAGAACTATCTGCGCTCCATCTACGACAAGACCGGCGTAGGCGATCGTCTGGAACTGGCGCTCTTCACCATCCACCACCGCGTGCTGGCGCAGGCCGCCGCCGAGGTGGGCAGCAAACTGGAAGCTGAAGAGCAGTCCTCGTCGGCGGTGGCTTGAGTGTAGTTGGGTCTGTCGGTAGGTTGACCTTGTAGCCGCTGGTCTCTCCGGCCAGGAAATCCTCGACGTCATTCAGGCCATTCATCAGGTCGTTGAAGCACTTCGACATGGTTTACCTCCTGTGCGGGTAGCTGCTGATTGCGCGTCATCAGACTTCCATCTTTTCGATCGATCCCAAAATGCTCTGCCGTCAGGATACCTTCGAACTTAAATCCCGCGCCTTTTTTCTAGAGCAAAACCAGAGTCCCTATATCCTGACGAGCACTCTGGAAGGTCGTCGCTTCCTGATGGTCGCGCCGACTTGAATGCGTGGTTTCGGGATACATCGACTCTGGTTTTGCTGTAGGCGCGGGTCCATGCAGTACAGCAGTTGAGGGAAGCAAGGATCTTCAGCCGCGCAAGCGGCGATTAGCCCCACCGCAGGTGGCGGGTGGTTAGCAGCGGCACTTGATCCAGGTCATGGTGTGGCGCTCGTAGGGGACGTATTCGGGCTCCCAGACGTAGTCCAGCAGTTGCTGTTTGAGGTTGGAGAGATCCGCGATCCCGGCAACGCCATCGGCCGCGGCCTGCCGGGCCACGGCTTCGCCCACGACCAGCCCAACCTTGCGCGAATCGCCGATAGGCGGCAAAAGCGGTGCGTTCTTGTCCAGGCGGGTCGGTGAGAGCGAGGCCAGCGTTTTAGCCGCGGTCATGATCATGTTGTCGGTGACCCGCCGCGCCTGAGAGACCAGAATGCCCAGAGCCAGGCCGGGGAAGATGTAGGAGTTGTTGATCTGCGAGATGCGGATCATTTGTCCATTGACCTCGACCGGCGGGAAGGGGCTGCCGGTGCCGATCAGGGCGCGGCCCTCGGTCCAGCGCATCAGGTCGGCGGGCACGGCCTCGGCCTTCGAGGTGGGGTTGGAGAGCGGGAAGATCACTGGCCGCGGCGTGTGTTTGGCCATCTCGCGAACAATCTCTTCGCTAAAGGCGCCAGCCTGCGCCGAAACTCCGGCCAGCACCGTGATCTTCGCGTTGCGCACCACGTCCAGAAGCGAGATGGGGCCGTCGCCGGAGAGCTTCCAATCCGCCACGTCGCTCTTCTTGCGGGCCAGAGGAATCTGATCGTCGCGCATGCCTTCGCAATCTTCCACCAGCAACCCATGGCGATTGAAGGCGTAGATCCGTTGCCGCGCTTCGGCCTTGGTGAGGCCTTCTTCCTGCATGGCGGTGAGCATCAGGTCGATGATTCCCACACCTGCCGAGCCCGAACCGAACATGGCGATGCGCTGGTCCTTCAGCGGAATCCCAGTAGCGTGGACGGCGGCGAGCAGCGTTGCCGTGGTGACGGCGGCGGTGCCTTGAATGTCGTCATTGAAGGTGCAGAGCCGGTCGCGATAGCGCTCCAGCAGGCGAGCCGCGTTGACTCCGGCAAAGTCCTCCCACTGCAAGAGGATGTGGGGCCAGCGCTTCTGCACGGCGGTGACAAAGGTCTCGATGAAGGCGTCGTACTCCGCGCCACGCACGCGGGGGTGCTGCCAGCCAACATAGATGGGATCATTGAGCAGCGCCTGGTTGTCGGTGCCCACGTCGAGCAGGATCGGCAGGCAGTGCTCGGGAGGAATACCGCCCAGAGCGGTGTACAGCGCCATCTTGCCGATGGGAATGCCCATGCCGCCCGCGCCCTGATCGCCCAGACCCAGAATGCGCTCGCCATCGCTGACCACGATGCAGCGCACCTCGTCGTAGGCCGGGTCGGCCAGAATCCGCTCGATGCGGTCGCGGTTCTCATAGCTCAAAAACAGTCCGCGGGGACGACGCCAGATCTCGGAGAAGCGCTGGCAGCCCTCGCCCACCGCCGGGGTGTAGACCACCGGCAGCATCTCTTCCACATGGTGGGCGATCAGCGAGTAGAAGAGCGTTTCGGTGGTGTCTTGCAGGTCACGCATGAAGGCATATTTGGCAAAGGGCGTGGGCTGCGTGTCAAAGGCCCGCTTGCGCCGTTCGCGCTGGTCTTCCAGCGTGCCCACATGAGGAGGAAGCAGTCCATGCAGGTGCAGCGCGTCGCGCTCCTCCTGGGTAAAGGCGGTGCCCTTGTTGAGCCGGGGATTCAGCAGCAGATCGATGCCGTTCAGGCTGGTGCGGACTACGTTGTATTTGTTCTGCGCCTCAGTCAGGGGCTGGATGTCATTGGGGGAGTAAGCGTCCACGCAATATTCTCCTAAAAACTCGGGGGGATGATGGCAATAGTAAAGAGCCGTTGCTCCGATGCTACCCTGCGCGAGTGCGGAGCGGTTGTTTTCTGCGTCACAGATGCGCGGGAAACAGGAAGCAAGAAGAAAAAACCAACTTTGGGGCCTGAAATCACGGCCAGGAGAGGGAGGAATGGTGTACTCTTGGTACGAATCAGAAAGCGTTTTCTCGGAGGGCTTCCTTTCATGACTATCGTTGCCGGCGTCGACTTCGGCACTCTCAGCGTTCGCGTTACCCTGGTGGACAGCACGAAGGGGCCAATCGGCACCGCCTCCGCCTCTTATCCGCTCCACCGTCGCCGTGAAGATCCCAACTTTGCCACCCAGTCGCATAGCGACCAGATGGAAGCGTTGGCCACGGCTACTCGCGCCGTGCTGCAAAGCACCGGTATCGACGGCCAAAGCGTTGCCGCCATTGCTCTGGACACCACTGGCTCCAGCGTGATTCCGGTCGGCGAAGGGCTGGAACCGCTGGACGACTACTACCTCTGGTGCGATCATCGCGCCTTTGCCGAAGCCGAGTTGATCACCGCCAAGGCCCATGAGCTGAAGCTGGAAGCCATCGACTGGTGTGGCGGCACATATTCCCACGAGTGGGGCTTCGCCAAGTTGTTGCATTGGCTGCGCAATAATCCGGGAAAACGTTCCCTGCTGGTCACCGCCCTGGAGCACTGCGACATGGTCGCCGCCACTCTGGCCGGCATCAAGGACGCCAAGGATGTGAAGCGCTCCATCTGCGCCATGGGCCACAAGTGGATGTGGAACCCCAAGTGGGACGGCCTGCCCTCTGAAGAGTTTTTGGTTGCCGTGGACCCGCTCTTTGCCGGCATCCGCGCCAAGCTGGGCGGCGAATACCTGACCAGCGACAAGCTCGCCGGTCACCTCTCTGCCCGCTGGGCCGAAGAACTGGGCCTGAAGGCGGGCATTCCCATTCCCGTCGGTGCATTTGACGCCCACTGGGACGCTCTGGGCTCCAATATCCGCGAAGGCGATGTGGTCAACGTCGTCGGCACCTCAACCTGCATCATCGCCATGGCGCGCAAGGCGGAGCTGGTTCCGGGCGTCTGCGGAGTGGTTCCGGGCAGCGTGCACCCGGAGTTCACCGGCATCGAAGCCGGCCTCTCCGCGACCGGCGACATCTTCGACGCCATCGCCAAGCGCGCGCAGTCCAGCGTGCCCGAGCTGTCGGAAGGGCTGGAGCACTTCAAGCCCGGACAGAGCGGCCTGCTGCGTCTGAGCTGGGATAATGGCGACCGCACCGTGCTGGTCAATCCCGAACTGGGCGGCGTCACCCTGGGATGGAATCTGGTGCAGACCGCGCAGGATGAGCTCTTCGCGGCCATCGAAGGCACCGCCTTCCACACCCGCATCATCCTGGAGCGCATGGCCGAGCATGGCGTGCGTGTGGATCGCGTCATCAACGCCGGTGGCATTCCTCAAAAGAACGAGGTGCTGAACCAGGTCTACGCCAACGTGCTCAACAAGCCGGTTCTGGTGCCGGCGGGGATTCCGACCAGCCTGGGTTCGGGCATCATCGCCCTGGTTGCTGCCGGAGTCTACAAGAGCATCGAAGAGGCGCAGGCCGCGGTTTGCCTTCCGCTGCGCACGGTTGAGCCGCAGCCCGAAGCGGTGGCCGTCTACGAAGAGCTTTATCAGCTCTATCGCGATGTCTACTTTGCACTGGGCAAGCGCGATGCCGATCCAACGGCTCTGGGACGGGTATTGCCCGAGTTGCGCCGCATCGCAGCTTTGGCGCGCACCGCATAACTGTTTTTTTAAAGATGCCAAATAGCGGGCAAAGAAGGAAAAGGGGACAGGCTGAGGCCTGTTCCCTTTTTCCTGCCGTGCGCGGAATTGAATTGTTATGGAAGCAAACAAAAGTAACATAAAGTAATCGTTATGCGAAGACAGAACTGAGCGATAAAATCTACAGATCATTTGAAATAAAGCCGATTGTGCCCGAAACGGTGGAAGCTTGGATTACGGAACCTACTACTTTACGAATATTGCCACAGTGACGGTCTTCACCGTTTGCATGAGCCTGCTCGCCTGGTATAACCGTCGGGTCAAGGGAATGAGCTGGTTTGCGGGCGGGATCATTGCGGGGTTGTTGAAGCTGATTTTTCAGGGCTTGGAAGGAAAACTTCCCCCGGTATGCAGCGGTATGTTGGGTAATGAGCTTTACTTGATTTCCTTCCTGATGCAGTTCATGGGCCTGCACTGGTTTGTGCTGCGTAAACCCGTTCGTCTGCGTTGGCCTTTGATTCTGGTTGGGATATTGTTGGCGATCTATACCGTAATGTATCTGGAAAAGGTTCCTTATGGCGGAAACCTCGTCAACATTCCGTTTGTGATGGTTTGCGGTGCGTCGGCATGGATGTTGTTTCAGCATGGGCATCGGCCGTTTGTTGTGGTCTCGCGAGTCACCGCGATTGTCTTGTGTGTCGAGATGTGCGTTGCGGGGTTCCGTGCGGTTCTGACCAATCAGCACTATATGCGGCCATGGGAGACGGTGAGTGCCCGATCCGATCTGTATTGGATGTATTCGTTAGCACTGATGTCCTTTCTCGCCACCTTTATGGTGATGTGCGATCTGTGGTTTCTGGTGACGGAACTGAATTGGGAACTCGTCCAGCAGGCACGAACGGATTCCCTTACCGGAGCACTGAATCGCCGTGCCATGGAAGAAATGCACTGGATCGGAGCGGCGCTTGATAAGCCCTACGACCACTCGCTCTGCATGATGATGATCGACATCGATCATTTCAAGCAATTGAACGATACACGGGGACATGCCGCGGGGGACTGCGCGTTGCAGGCATTCACCCGTCAGGTAAAAACGATGCTGCGCAGCCAGGATCTGCTGGTGCGTACGGGTGGGGACGAATTCACTATTTTGTTGCCAGACACTCCTTTTGCCGACGGTCTCAAAGCTGCGGAACGAGTGAGGCAGGCCATTGATACTCTCGAAATACCTTTTGAAACAGGGGTGATCCGGCTGACCGTCAGCGTAGGAATTGCGCAATTCGACCTGAAAAAAGGCGGCTGGGAGGGGATGGTGCGGCGCTCCGATGCGGCACTGTACGAGGCCAAACAGCTTGGACGAAACCGGGTGGCCTCCTGCATGCCCGAGTCCTCATAGATCCAGGTATCTCTGGTTATATGCCTAACTCAACGGTCTTCGATGATCTCATCGAATTGATCGGTATCTCGCTCTAACTTTATTCCTTTGTAAACAAAACTCTCTCGCCACTTACAACCCGCTTGCGCAAGCTGATGCATGGGTTTACCGTGGACTCATTCTTGTAGAGGTCAGGAGCACCGTGTCCTTTTCCGCCTTGCGCCGTTTTCGTTTTTTCATTTTCTCGTTTTCGCTGACTTTTTTGCTCGCAGCCAGTGTGTCAGCGCAGCAGGTTTCTGCTCCGGGTTTCAACGCAGCTCCGTGGCTTGCGCCCCACTTCTCGGTCGACCCCAGGGCGCTCTACGAAGCGGCTTCGGCGGTTACGGCTCCAGAGGACGCCAACATCACCGTGCTGACCGACGATCAGAGCTACAGCTTCGACGAGTCCGGGCGAATGGTCTATGTGGGGCACTTCATCTACAAGGTGCTGACCCAGAAGGGCGCCGAGGGATGGGACTCGCTCTCGGTCAGCTGGGAGCCGTGGCACGAACTGCGGCCCGAGATCCGGGTGCGGGTGATTGCCGGGGATTATTCAGTGCACACCCTTGATCCCGCGACCATTACCGAAGCTCCCGCCCGTGGCGGCGACTACAAGAGTTACAGCGACGGCAAGCGGCTGCACGCGCCCTTTCCCGCGATTGCGCCCGGCGTTGTGGTGGAAGAGGAGTTTATCGAGCGCGAGAATGTGCCTTTCTTTGCTCCCGGCCGCGCTGGCCTGATCACCTTTGGAATGGAAGCGGTTCCAGTAGCGCACAACCGCGCCATCTTTACCGCGCCCGCTTCGTTGCCCCTGCGCACCGCGACGCTGCTGCTGCCCGGTGTGAAACCCATGCGCAGCGAATCCAATGGTCAGGTCACGCTTACCTACGATATCGGCCCGCTGGCGGGCATCGAGGACCACGAGCCCAATCTGGCTCCTGACCAGGCGCTCTACCCCGAGGTGCAGTTCTCTACCGGCGCATCCTGGCAGGTCATGGCGGCGGAGTACTCCAGGATCGTCGACAGTCACGCCTACCCGGCCAGCGTGCAGAGCATCGTGGACCCGCTGATCGCCGGCAAGACCACCGTCGCCGAAAAGGAAGACGCGCTGCTCGACTATCTGGACCGCGAGGTGCGCTACACCGGCATCGAGTTTGGCGAAGCGGCGATTGTGCCTCACGATCCCGCCGAGACTCTCAAGCAGAAGTACGGCGACTGCAAGGACAAGGCCACGCTGCTGGTCACCATGCTGCGCGCCGCCGGGATTCCTTCGTATGTGGCGCTGCTCAACGCCGGCTCGCGCATGAATGTTCCCGCCGACCTGCCCGGCATGGGCCTCTTCGACCACGCCATCGTCTATGTGCCCGGCGAACCGGCCCACGGCAAGACCCCGGCTGTTGCGCCCCTGTGGATCGACGCCACCGACCGCTATGCGCGTCTGGGCGAGTTGCCCGGCGGCGACCAGGGCCGCCTGGCGCTGATTGCCAGCTCCGAAACCACGGCGCTGGTCAAGACCCCGGAGTCCACCTCCAAAGACAATGTGCTGCTGGAACTGCGCGAGATCAAGCTGGGCGAGAACGGCCCGGCGGCAGTGACCGAGAAAACCCAGCCCAAGGGCGTCTTCGAGTCCCACTACCGCGGCTACTATGCCGACCAGCCCGACCAGGAGACCAAGGACAACCTCACCGGCTACGTCAAGGCCCAGTATTTGGCCGACAAGCTCAGCTTTGTTGACCGCACCGATCCCGCCGACCTCTCCAAGCAGTTCGAGCTGACCCTGGCCTGCGAAAAGGCCAAGCGCGGCTATACCGATCTGGACAGCGCGGTTGCGGCGATTCGTCTGGAAGGCCTCTTTGCTCGCCTGCCCGACGAACTGAAGCGCAAGGACGACGCCGACGCCGAGAAGAAAAAGGACAAGCCCAAAAAGCCGCGCACCATGGATTGGGAGCTGAGCGAGCCGTTTACCGCCGAGTGGATCTACCGCATCGTTCCTCCGGCTGGCTTCATTCCCAAGGAACTGCCCAAGGACGCCTCCATCCCCATCGGCCCGGCCCTGCTCACCGAAAAGTTCACCACCGAAAAGGACGGCGTGGTGATTGCTCATCTCACCTTCGACTCCATCAAGCAGCGCTACACCGTGGCCGAAGCCACCGAACTGCGCAACAAGGTGGCGGAGCTGCTGGGCGGATCGGCAATCATGGTCAACTTTGAACCCCAGGGCGAAGCGCTGCTCCACGACGGCAAGGTCAAGGAAGCTCTGGCCGCCTATCGCAGCCTGATCGCGCTGCACCCCAACGAGGCAGTGCATCACCTGCAGGTGGCCAAGGTGCTGCTCGGCGCCGGCATGGGTGAAGCGGCGCGGGCCGAGGCGCGGCTGGCGGTCAAGCTCGACCCCACTTCGGCGCTCGCCGAAAAGACGCTGGCCGATATTCTCAAGCACGATCTGGTCGGCCGTTCGATGCGCGCCGGCAGCGACTGGGCGGGTGCTGCTGAAGCACTGCGTGCAGCCGCCAAGCTTGATCCTGACGACCACACCGCGCAGGGCGATCTGGCCATCCTGTTGGAGTACGACCCGGTCGGTCGCCGCTACGGCAGCCAGTCGCACATGAAGGAGTCCATCGCCGAATACCAGAAGCTGGGTCAGGACAAGCTCAACGATCTGGAGATCGGCAACAATCTCTCCTACGCCCTCTTCTATGGCAGTCAGCCGGAAGAGGCGATCAAGGCGGCGCTGACCCTCAATCCCCAGCCCAACGCTCTGATCGCCGCCAGCGAAGCGATCTTGCACGGCAGCAAGGCCGGACTCGCCGAAGCCAACAAGCGCGCCACCAGCGACGCCGCCTTCAAGGACATGGCGCACACCGCCGGCGAGATGCTGATGAACCTGCGCCAGTATCCGCTGGCCGCGGACTTCCTCGAAGCCGGTGCAGCGGGCGACAACGCCGCGCAGGTCATGGGGCTGGCTTCCATGCTGCGTCAGGCTCAGCACCATGAGGATCTGAAATTCGCCAACACCCCCACCGATCTGGTGAAGCGCGCCTTCCTGCTCACCATGGACCCCGATCTGACCGAGGCCAAACTGGAGTCCATCGCCAGCCGCAACGCTATTGTGGTGATGAAGCGCGAAGACCCCGAAGAGCAGAAAAAAAGTCTGGAAACCGGGAAAAACCTGAACAGCCAGATGGCGCGCGAGGATAGCTCGCTGGACGTGACCATCGACATCTTTCTGCAAGCCATCGATCCCAAGGGCGAGGGCAGCGACGAGACCGGCTACCGCGAGAAGATTCAGGTTCCCGGCGGCAACACGCTGACCTTTTTCATCGTCAAGGAAGACGGTCAGTACAAACTGCTCGACACCGACGATAAGCCCAACGCCATCGCATTGGAGATGCTCGACCGCATCCAGAAAGGCGACCTGAAAGGCGCTAAAACGCTGCTCGACTGGCTGCGCGAAGATTCGCACCTGGCTGGCGGCGACGATCCCTTCGGCGGGCCGACCTTCCCCCGTTTCTGGACCAAAGGACAGGCAGCCGACGCTCGCAAGATGAAGCTGGCCGCAGCGGCGCTGCTGGTGGGCACCAAGCCGACTGTCGAGCAGGGCGTGGCGATTCTGGAAGATGCGCTCAAGAGCGCTTCCGGAGAGCGGGAAAAGACCAACATTCAACTGGCGCTGGTCTTGGGCTATTCGGTGCAGAATAATTTTTCTGGACTTCTTGCCGCCTCTTCAGCACTTTTGAAAGAGGAGCCGGAGTCGCGCCTGGCCTTCGTCGACAACGTGCAGGCACTGACGGGATTGGGCCGCTTCGATCAGGCGCTGGCCCTCTGCGACGAGCGCCTCAAATTGCTCGATGCCGACACCGACGCGCTGAGCATGAAGATGGAAGTCGAGTCCAACCGCGGCCACTACAAAGCCGCGCAGGATTGGGCGCGCAAGCTGGTCGATCAGGGCAAGGAGAATGCGAACCTGCTCAACAGCATCGCCTGGTTCGCGCTGTTCACGCCCAAGGTCGACGAGAACGATATAGCGACCTCCATCAAGTCCACCGAACTGTCCAAGGACAATGCGCACATCCTGCACACCCTGGCCTGTCTCTACGCCGTCACCGGCAAGACCAAGGAAGCGCGCGACCTGCTGTTGCGCAGCATGGACGACCTCAACCTCGACGAACCCGACGACGACTACTGGTACGCCTTTGGCCTGATCGCCGAGCAGTTTGGCGAGCGCGATATAGCCATTGCCGACTATCGCAAGCTGCAACTGCCCAAGGAGCCGCTGGAGATTCCCACCTCCAGCTACACCCTGGCGCAAACCCGGTTAAAGGCGCTGGGAGCCGCAGGGAAGTGATTCTTTTGTTGGTGATTACCGCACGATAAAACCGTCATCCTGAGCACAGCGAAGGATCTGCTTTTTCTAACTCGAACAAAAAGCAGGTCCTTCGACTGCGTTTGTTGCCAACCACCCCAGCGGGCAAAAATCGCCCGCCGGGGACCCCGGCCACGCGCCAAACTTCGCTCAGATGACAGTATGATTAGATAGCATTTTTTCTGATCTATGATCTCTGATAGTCCCTCAGTCCCTCAGTCCCTCAGTCCCTTAGTCCCTCAGTCCCTAGTCCCTCAGTCCCTGTCTCTCAATCAAACACCACCGTCTTATTCCCATAGCAGAGAATGCGCCGATCGATGTGCCAGCGCACGGCGCGGGAGAGGACGATGCGTTCCAGGTCGCGGCCGCGGGCAACCAGGTCTTCCACCTGATCGCGGTGGGAGATGCGGGCCACGTCCTGCTCGATGATGGGGCCGTCGTCCAGAACCTCAGTGACATAGTGGCTGGTTGCGCCGATCAGCTTGACGCCGCGGGCGTGGGCCGCGTGGTAGGGCTTGGCCCCGGTAAAGGCGGGCAAAAACGAGTGGTGGACGTTGATGATCCGCGCCGGGTAATGTTGCACAAAGCCGGGCGAGAGGATCTGCATATACCGGGCCAACACCACCAGATCGACATCGTAGCGCTCGATCAACTCGATCTGCCGGGCCTCGGCTTCGGCCTTGGTGGCGGAGGTGACCGGAACGTGCTCAAAGGGAATCTGGTAAAAGGCCGCCAGACCCTCCACCGCCCGGTGATTGGAGAGGATCACGGGAATCTCGCAATGCAACTCCCCGGTGCGCCAGCGGTGCAGCAGATCGGCCATGCAGTGCAGGTACTGCGAACAGAAGAGCGCCACCCGTGACTGTTTGGCCGTCGAAGTCAGTTGCCAGCGCATCCCCAGCTCTTCCGCCAGCGGCGCAAAAGCCGCCCGGAATGCGTCCAGGTCAAATTCCTTTTGCTCGGAGACCGGGCTGGTATTTTCATTCGAAGAAAGGCTGCCGCCCGCAGGGCTCGCTGGAATTTCCACAGAAAGGCTGCCGTCGTTCATGCTGCCTGTCTTCTTGAATGCAGGTCTGCCGTCTGCAAGACCGTTGAGGGACCACTCCACGCGCATGAAGAAGAGTCCCAGATCATGGTCCTGGTGCTGGTCGGCGTGAAGGATGTTTGCGCCCAACTCATAGAGCAGTGTGGAGACGCGAGCCACCAGACCCTTGCGGTCCGGGCAATCGATAAGCAATACGGCGGAGTCGTTCATGCTCCTTTCAGCTTAAACCACCTCTGGCCATCGAACTCAAAGGGTATTGCTGCGTTGCAGTGCGCCCAAAAGAATGCGCATGTGCGTTTGCGGTCCATTCGCTGCCGGGGCGGGTAGAAGTGCCAGGGCTTCGTTTGCCGTCTTCTGGCAGGCATCGATCTGGCCATTGGCGTGATAGGCCTGGGCCAGAGTGAGCAGCAGCGAAGGCATTCGGTGATGGCTCAGTTCTACGGCTCGTTTGGCATAACCCACGGCCTCTCTCGGCTGGCGCAAGGAGGACGGCTGGGCCAGCAGAAGGTTACGTGCTGCCATGTCCAGAATCGCAGGCGTGACTTGCTCCTCTGCCGCCAGCCGATGCAGCGTATCCAGGCCCTTGTGCACCTCGGCCAGGCAACTTGCTGTCTTCTGGCGGATGCATCGCAAGGAGCCCAGGTGGACCTGCACATCCGCCAGGATGGGCAGAGAGTCCGACTGATCGGGATTCAGGCGCAGCAACTGTTCAACTACATTGCCTTCCTGCTCCAGTGTCTTTTCTTCGCGGGCGAGGTAGTGGTTCCGGTCGGCTGCAGTGGCGCCCAGCGATGGGTCAGCGGCAGTCTCATCCACTTCAGCCTGCTGCGCGAGGGCCGACTGCAGGTCAGAGAGCGCGCGCAGATCCTGCGGATCGGCTTGAGCCAGATGAGTTGCCGATTGCACCACGCCCGCTGCCAGCGCATCCGCTTCGCCGTAACGGCCAAGTTGCACCAGAGCATGGGACTGGTCGAGCGCCGCCAGAATGCGCAAGCGTACGATGCGCAGACTCTGCTGCTCCTCGGTGGAGAGCGCGCTGACCTGCGCCTCGCTTTGGCGCAGGTCGGCGATGGCCCGGGCCGGATCGTTCTCCATCTCGGTTTCGGCTATCTTCAACTGGATGATCGCCACGCCGCGTCGGGCGCGAGCCAGTTGCGGATCCATTTGCAAGGCCTGCTCGTAGAGCGAAATGCAGTGGCGCAGGGCGGTCAGCGCGCCGTCCATATCATTGAGACTCGCGCTGCCCACCTGACTAAGCTGATCGCCCAGCGTTTCGTAGGCAGTGGCCGACTCGGCGATCTGGAGCGCCGTGACCCCCGGCGTGACGGCCAATCGGTCGGTTGTCGAGGTGGCCTCACGGATGGCGGCCATTGTCTCCTGGCTGCGCAGCGTGGAAGAAAGAATCTGCGCCTTCGCAAACAGGGCGCGGTCAAGATAGATCAGAGATTCGCAGTCCTTTGCGTTGCGATCTGTCAGTTGATGGCCCAAACCGATGGCCTTCTCGATGCTGACCAGCGCGCCCTGCACATCTCCCAGATTCTGGTAGTAGGTGTTGCCCTGCAGATTGGCCAGCCGGGTGTAGGCGTCCATCAGATCGAGCTGGGTTTGACGATCATTCTGCGTGTCTTGCGCCATGCGGTCAAGGTGGCCCAGAACCCGGGTTACCAGCAGCTTCTGCACGCCGGTGGTGCCTGGTAACTGCTTGATGGCGTCGTCCAGTTCCGAGAGAAAGCTATTGCTCAGTTCGCGCAACTGTTCCGAGCGGGCGACAGCGCGACGGCGTTGCTGGTCGGCGATGCGGGCCTGCCATGCGACTCCCGCAACACTGGCGGTGAGCGAGCAAACGACAACTGCTGTTGCGGCCACCCCCCACTGGTGCCGGCGGATGAACTTGCCGGTCCGGTAGGCGAAGGAGTTGCGTTGCGCCGTTACCGGATGTCCATCGCGCCAGGCGCGCAGATCGTCGGCAAAGCGTTCCACCGAGGCATAGCGCTCAGCTGCATCCTTGCGCAGCGCCTTGAGTAAAATCGCCTCCAGGTCGGCATCGATGCGCTGCCGGTTCGCGGCCTGCGCCTGGGGACGAAGCGGCTCCTGATGGCAGATCACGCGCAGCATCTCGCCTGTAGTCAGGTCGCGCAGTTGATAGGGCGGGGCATCGGTCAGCAATAGATAGAGCAGGACGCCGAGCGAATAGGTGTCCGTTGCGGTGGTGATCGGCTGCCCCAACACCTGCTCCGGGCTGGCGTACTGGGGGGTGAAGCTGAGGAAGCCCGCGCGGGTCAGATCGCTTTCGGCTTTGGCGACGGTGGGCGCCACTAGTTTGGCGGTACCAAAGTCCAGCAGCTTGGGCATTCCGTCGGATGTGACCAGAATGTTGTCGGGCTTCAGATCGCGATGCACAATCAGGTTCTGGTGGGCGAACTGCACGGCGGAACAGACCTGCAGAAAGAGTTCGACGCGTTGCCTCTGGTTCAGTTGCTGTTCGCTGCAGTAGCGGTCGATGGGCGCGCCGTCTACATATTCCATCACCAGATAGGGGTCGCCGGTGTCGGTAACTCCGCCATCCAGCAGGCGCGCGATGTGGGGATGCTGCAGCGCGGCCAGAATCTGCCGCTCCTGGCGAAAGCGTTCACGGAAGATCTCGGTGGCAAAGGGCAGACCGATGCACTTGATCGCAACCTGATGCTCAAAATGGCCGTCGGCGCGGTGCGCCAGATAGACCGAACCCATTCCGCCGCAACCCAGCAACCGGTCGATGCGGTAGGGGCCCACCATGCGGCTTTCAAAAACCGTCTCCGCCGCATCCGCCGAGCGGCAGTTTGCCATCTGTTGCTCTTCCGCAGCACAGGAAGCGAGCAGCGAATAGACTTCGCTGGCCAGTTGGCTATCGCCTCCACAGCGGGTCTCGATCAGGGTGTTGCGTTCGGCAATCGGAATCGCCAGTGCCTCCACAACCAGTCTTTCGATCAGGAAGAACTGCTCCGAGTCTTGATTCATGGATGGACTTACTCTCCAGTGATCGAAATGGTCCGGCAGGGTGAAAAAACTTCTATCCAGCCCGCTGCTCGACGGGGCAGATGCGCTGATAAAGCCAGCCTTTGATGAACCTCAGCTCCCGGTCAATCGTGGCCTTGGAGAGCTGCATGATTTCAGCGGTCTCTTCCGCCGTACAGCCCAGGAAGAAACGTAACTCGACCAGCTTCACCTTGTCGGCATCGATTTCGGCCAGCTCTTCCAGCGCGCGGTTGAGGTCGAGCATCTCCGGGCTGCCGATGCGCACCCAAAGCAGGTCTTCGCTGAGCGGAACGCGGTTGTCGTGGCAGCCCCGGAACTTGCGCTGATTCTCTCGGGCAAAATCGATCAGAATCATGCGCATGATGCGGGCGCAGAAGATGTAGAAGTGACGCCGCCCATCCCAATCCGCTTTTCTTTGATGAAGAAGGCGAAGATAAAGCTCATGGACCAGCATGGTGGCCTGCGCGACGTCGCCGCGGGTTTCGCGAAACAGATAACCCGCGGCAATCTTGCGCAACTGGGGATATACCAGCGGAACCAGTTCCTCGAAGGCCGTGGCCTCTCCGGCTTGCCACTTGCCCAGCAGAATCGTGATCTCCCCTCGGGCCGACTTCATTAAAGTCCCCTCTTGAAAAGGCTTTTAGCTAGGATGAAGTTAGAGTAGCACCATGTGGGACACTGATTGTCAATATCCGGTTACAGACGCAACAGGATTAGCCTTATAGCATCTTCCGAAACACTGTAGACAGGAGCCACGCTCTCAAGAGTAGAAATTAGTAGAAAAAACTCGGTGAGTCACTTTTTCGTTCCCTGTCGCTATATAGGCAGAAAGTTCAAGCCTGGGCCGCGCGCAGTGGATTGACTTGCGATCAAGCGTATCGACTCAGAGTTCATCGAGGTGATTCATGGCCGCAATTTTGATATTGATCCTGTTTCTACTCTGCATGTTCATGGGAAGTATCTTCCGGTTCGCTCGTATGCTCTTCCAACGCTTGCTGGTTACCGTCGGAGCCGATGAGGAGGTCTCTGTTCATACCATCAAGTCTGTGGCAATCCTGGCTGGATGTCTCTTTTTTCTGGGAGTAGCAGCAACCGTATTTCAACTTACCCTTCGCTCCATCTGATTTTCAATCCAGGAATCCAGGTAAGAAGCGCGCGCTTGGGCCGCAAGCGGCAGGCGGAGGGCTCTGTGCGCCTCAATAGCGCTTCCAGAACGGTTGTATCTGGGAGTCCCTCAAGTCACCGAGGCTGCCTGGAGTCTTCAGACCGCTGCTTCACACATCCAATCAACCGCCGCGTAGAGGAGAGTGCTTCCGTGCAATTGATTGCTTTCTTCAACACCCTGTCGACTCCCGATATTATGGTGGTGGCCTCTGATCATCGCAATCTTTCCGGCATCGCGAATTCGCCCGTCCACCAGAGCCTGGAACAGACCGAAGGACTGGTGACCGGATTGATCTTCCTTTGTCTGCTGATCCTGAACATCGTCATGATGTATGTGGCGCGGGATGCGCGGGCCAGAGGCATGTCCTATCCGGTGTTGTGGATGCTGCTGGTCCTTGCCACCGGCCCTTTTGGCGTGGTCATCTACCTGCTCGCCCGCCGCGATGGCGACCTGGAGCTCTGTCCCCACTGCGTCAACGACCGCATGGAGACACTGGATCATTGCCCAGCCTGCGGATCGCCCAGCGGAATGTTCTGCGCCAAGCGTCTCTGCGCCTGAACCTGCGCTTCGTCCCTCCTCTGGGACTACGCGGTTGAATCCAACCTCCGGCATTTTGATGACAGCGTCGCGCCTCGATAAGAAGAAAAATCATGATGATCAAGCGATCTGTCATCGCTGAGCGCAGCGAAGGACCTCAGATTCTTGGATTCTGATTTCATAGGCCGCAAAATGCACGATAAGATGGGCCTTTCTCCTCCAGTCATATCACGTGTATTCTGATATGCATACCATTGCCGCACGAAGTTCAACAGCACCTACGCTCTAGAGAACGCGAAGCAATGCTATTAGGATAGGGCGAAAGAGATTCTGTGCGACAACTAGCAGCGTGAACTAGAAATGATGAGGCCAACTCACTCATTAACACCTGATTACTCCACTGATGTCACCAAGGCGCCTCACGTAAATTACACCCCTGCGGGTCTGGATTGTGATGCATTATCGTGGTGGGGTGGTTTGACGTTTCAAAAATATTTTGTATTTCCTCGCCTGATAGCACTTCACCGTCATGCCCTTGGACATTCCATAGCCCCTTCGAGGCAAGAACGCTGTTGGGATGCCAATTGCCTAGCCAGCCAGAGGATGCAGCGCAATCCTCGCATTTGGAAAGCGTGCCGATTATCTTTTTCTCATAACGAATCCTGTCCGCTTTCAGGTCTATTCCGATAACGGAGAATGAAAAATTTTCCGTCATATAGCGGGTGACTTCGTCTTCGATAGCGTCCTGAACTTCGCGTTCGATCAGAGCCGCGTATTTGGCGCGATCCGCTTTCTTGGTCAGGTCATATTCCCAACGATCAACATAAAAATGATTGTCACGCCTTAAAAGGCAGCGACCGATATGTTTGCGAAAAATGCTGCGGTCTTTATTTTTCGCGTAGAAATGTTCCGCAAGACGCTTTGGAAGATTTTTGTCGCCAGTATGGGTCCCGATGCGAACGATGCGTTCCCCGCCATGCGCTAGTTCGCCTTTTTCAAAAAGAAAATAAACTCCGTTTGAAGGCACTTCGGTCACGCCGAAGCCAGTTTTCAGTCGGGGAAGTTTTCGTACCGCGTGATGAAGGCATTCGCAAACATCAGACATGATTTTGCTCCGCAAGCCATTTGAGCTGCCTTCCAAAGGACATACCTTCCATCGGGACAAAGTAATTCCGGATATGCGGCAAAAGCAATTCCCGGTAACGGAGACCGGCCAGAAAAACGATATGATCTCTATCCAGATCGATCTGTTCCCTCAAACCGGCCAAGACGCCTTGCGCCCATGCGGTGCGCTCCGATAAAAGCATTTTGTTCAAGGTCTGTTCATAAGGCTCGATGACCGTTTTCAGATCGAGAAGGCCGTACTTGGCGGAAAGAATATAAATACTGCGCGGCTTGAGACTATTTGCATATGCCAGCATTTTTCCGAAAAGCGGGCTTATGTACATTTCACCGGCGGCGCAAGGCGAAGTCCGCTTGAGTTTCACACACGAGATGAGAACGACTTGGGATGCTAACGGCATCAAGTGAACTCCGAAGGAAAGTCTGGCAAGGAGCATCACTGGGCCTGCGACAGGGTCAATCCTCTTGCCTTTTTCATAGCAAGAATATAGCAAAATCAGGTGGGGCGCTTCATAAAGCGGATCACAAGTTACAAAGTGTCAGGAATGTGATGTTTAATAGTTAACTGTTGCCAACATCCCAATGCTCTCATCCAGTGTGCTTTACGAAATGGCAGCCGGATTGATCCCGATAAACGCCCTTTGCACCAGAATGCAATTCGCTTTACGCCAAATCTCGTTTACACAGTGGCGGGCACCCTTTCCTTACCAGGGAGCGTGATCACTCATGGATAGCCGGATCAATGGTGCATTCCACACCCTTCTTGCAGATCATTCCCGGCTGTTGCTTCACAATCGGAAGGTAGCCGTACTGAAGGAGGGCGTGTCTCACAGCAGCTGTTTGCCAAAAGGCAAATCGCAGGCGGACCCCCTCCCCCCTATAAAAAATCCATATAACTGAAAATAAAAGAGAATAGGTCAAAAACTCCATCGTTGAGGAGATCCCTGCTCGTTCCCGATTGCGCCAGAATCAAGGCCCATTGATTTGGCCCAACGTCAATCATTCCAAATTCGGCAGTTTGATTGCCTGACCAAGCCGTGACAGAAATGACAAGTGTTTCATGAATAAGCAATTGTCATCCTTGCGAAGCGAAGGACCTCAGGTTCCTCAACTCACCTTTTGGGTTACAGGGAAATGCAGATCCTTCGCTTCGCTCAGCGATGACAGGTTGTTGGTATGAAACTGCTTGTCGGCTCGACAAGGGCCGATACCAGAAACAATCTGCCGGATCTATGATCATTCATGTCCCAAGAAAAAACGCCGGAACCCAGAAGCATTTTCGGAAAATGCCTTCGAGCTCCGGCGCTGCGCGTGCAACGCAAAACTATTTTTCTACCACTCACAAGGCCCAAGAACGCGATTCACCCGCATCGAATGCGCCGAAGGCGCGTCTGCCGCACCGCAGGTGCCGCCGAAGGCGCGTCCGCCGCACCACAGGTGCCGCCGAAGGCCCGGCGGGCGCACCGCAGGTGCTAGGCGGCGGTTTCGCCGCGCATGCCCATGGGGGAGTTCAACTGTTGGCGCAGGCTGCCGGCCAGATCGGCGACGACGCGCAGCTTCTCGGCCATCGGCGAGGAGAGTTCGGAGCCGTTCAGGGCCAGTTGCGAGTGCAGCAGCAGGCCGGCGACGGTGGTCTTCAGTTCGCTCTCGATGGCGGCGGCGGCGGCGCGACGGGCCAGGGCCTGCTCCCGCTCGCGGCGGTGCAGGGCAGCGCGAATATCGCGCACCAGGCGGGCTGCTCCGGAGAGGGCAAAGTTGATCTGCAAGGGAATCGCCAGACCGGAGCACTCCCAGATCGCTTCCGCCGCGGCGGGATCGCACTCGGCCAGGGTGTCGTCTACCACGATGGCGCTGTACTCGCGGCGGCGCAGTGCGGCCAGCGCGGCCTTGCGGCCCTCGGCAATCTCCACTTCCATGCCCAACTGCGCTCCCACGACCGTCGCGCAATTCCGTGCGCCTTCAACTCCAGTAACAATCAAAATGCTCATCGCCAGCTCCTTGGTGCCGTCCTCTTGGTGGGAAGGCTGCTTGCCCGGATTGGGCGGACCTATGGCCCGCATCCGGTAATTTTTCTTTGAATGTTCAGAAAAAAGCGAGAAGAATACTACTCGTCGTGCAGAGGATCGGCGATGCCGTATTCCTTCAGCTTGCGATAGAGTGTCGTCTTGCCGATGCCCAGCAGTTTGGCTGCCTGCAGCTTGTCGCCATTGAGGGTGCGAATGGCGCCCAGAATCGCCTGCTTCTCCAGATCGGCCAGGGTCAACACCTCGGGAGCGTTGCCCTCTTCGATTGGCTCGCCTACGGCGACCACCGCCCGGCGCGCTTCCAGCCCTTGTTGCTGCAACTGTGTGGGCAGGTCGCCCAGATGCAGAATCGGTCCGGAAGAGAGAGCGCAGGCGCGCTCCACCGAGTTTTCCAGCTCGCGCACATTGCCCGGCCAGTCGTGGCGCATCATGGTGCGCAACGCCTCGTCGCTCAGCGTAAACTTGGTGCCGTGCTCGCGGCTGATGCGGTCCAGAAAGTGCGCCGCCAGCAGGGGAATATCCTCACGCCGGTCGCGCAGCGAGGGCAGGCGCAGATTGACTACATTAAGACGATAAAAAAGATCCTTGCGGAAGGTGCCCTTTTCCACCATCACCGCCAGATCGCGGTTGGTGGCGGCCACGATGCGGGCCTTGATGGGAATGCGGTGCGTGCCGCCGACGGGGCGAACTTCCTTTTCCTGAAGCGCGCGCAGCAGCTTGGCCTGCAAGTCCAGCGTGAGTTCGCCGATCTCGTCCAGAAAGACCGTGCCGCCCTCGGCCGAAACCAGCAATCCGTCCTTGGAGCGGTTGGCTCCAGTGAACGCGCCCTTGACGTAGCCAAAGAGCTCACTCTCGATCAGGGTCGGCACCAGCGAGCCGCAATCGACCGGGAGGAAGGGCTTTTGCGAGTTGGGGCCGTAGGCGTGGATGGTCCGCGCCACCAGTTCCTTGCCCGTGCCGCTCTCGCCCAGCACCAGAACCGGGTGCGTGCTCTGGGCGACCTTGGACAGAATGCGATAGAGCTTCTCCATCTCGCCGGAGCGGCCGATCATCGCGCCCAGTCCCTGGCTCAAGCGCAGCCGCTCGCGCAACTGGCGGGTGGCAGTGTCGGTCAGCAGAGTGGCGGAGGCGCGGTCCAGCACCGTGGAGAGTTCGTCCATGGCGAAGGGCTTGGTCATGTAGTCGGATGCGCCGCAGCGCATGGCCTCAACCGCGGCGTTGACCGAGTTGGAGGCGGTCATGGCGATCACCGAGGTCTGCGGATAGAGCAGCTTGACCTCGCTGACCAGTTCCAGACCCTGATTGCCGCCCGGCGGCAGATTCACCAGCAGGATGTCGGCGGCGCGACCGCGCAGCAGGCTGCGGGCATGAACCAGATCGCCGGTGGTCTCGACCGCGTAGCCGAGACTGGTGGCGATCTCGGCGCAGGCCGAGCGAATAGCGGAGTCGGAGTCTACCACCAGCAAATGCAGGCGTACGACCGGCTCGGCGGGTTGGGGGATGTAGTCCATGGCTCTTGATTGGAAAGCTGTTTCGAGCATTGTAATTGCCTCACGGGTGATTCGGTAAATGGGGGGTGTGCGCCGTCGTTGTTTCGCGGGTATTCCGGCTCACAATACCCGAATGGGAAGTTCGATCTCTAACCGCGCTCCTGCCTGAGGAAGATTGGAGGCTAGAACCTGCCCGCCTGCCGCCTCAATCATGGAACGTGTGATCGACAGACCCAGCCCGCGATGTGCCGCCGGCCAGGAACCACCTGGGGCCGCGCCTTGAGAGCGCGTGCTAAAACCCGACTCGAAGACGCGTTCCAGCGTCTGGTCGGGGATTCCAGGGCCGTTATCTTCCACGGCCAGTACCAGCAGCGGCATCTCTGCGCCGTCTGCCATGCGTTCCTGAAGAGTGATTGCGATGCGTCCACCGGCCGGCATGGCTTCGGCGGCGTTTTTCACCAGATTCACCAGTACCCGGGTCAGATCCTCGCCGGTCAGCTTGACCGGCTGTGCGCCACTTGCTGCATCAACGGTGAGCACGATCGACGGACCGGCCAGGGCCGCCAGCAGATTGCGGTTGGCCATGACTTCAGCGGCCAGATTGGTGATCGGCTCGGCCGGAGCTATCTCCCAGCGTTGCGATGTGTTGCGGCCAGATTTGGGAGTGCTCGCATCGAGAGCCTTGGCGCCCACGGGAGCTATACCCGTGTCCAGCGCCGCCAGCTTCTCCACCAGCCGCCGGCTGGATGTGGCGACCAGCCGCAGTTCGCTTCCATAATGTTGGTAGGCGGGGGTGAGCACGCCCGGCTCCTGGAGCAGATCGCAATAGAGACCCAGCGCCGTGACCATGTTGCGGGCGTCATGCGCCACTTCGGCCAGGCTCTCGCCCGGACCGCGCAGGCTGGCCAACGTATCGACAACCACCTCGACCCGCTTGAGCTCCGCTCCGCCCCGTCCCGCTGCTTGCTCTGTCTGCCGCATGGTTTGTTTCCTCTCTGTCCCGTATTGCATCACTCTGTTTCGTGCCAGTCCAGTTTTACTCCGATGTACCGTGGACATTCCGCTTTTGCATCGGTTGGAGTTTCTGGGAGTCCCAATTTTGTCTTCTTCGAATCAGTTCCCGTTCCGGTTCTGGCAGTGGAAATACTGTCCTCTTCTGTTACACGCGGCGTGCCAAACTAGGACAGGAAGCCTATCTCACTGAGTCCATTGAGTCGGTCGTCGGAACTTCCGTTTGTGCAGGGAGCGAGGTCGGGGTATGTGTCCCGAAACAGAACAAGGTGCGCTTCGGGAACTCGGATAAGACCTTTGTATTCAGTGATGAACAGGGTTTCCCTTTTTGGACCCAAGGGATTAGGGAATTCCCGATACAGAACAAATGGCGGCTCCCTCCGTACCCACGTCCCGCTTCTCGTACAATTCCTCTATGAGCGCCTCGGAAAATCTCAGTTATTTTCGCCCCGGCGGCAGAACCCTTGCCCAACTTCGCCCGCTTTCCCTCATTCCCGACTTTGTACAGACCGCGGAGGGTTCCGTTCTGGTCTCTTTCGGCAACACTCGCGTCCTGACCAACGCCACCATTGAGCAGGGCGTACCCGGCTGGCTGCGCAACTCAGGGCGCGGCTGGGTGACGGCGGAGTACTCGATGCTGCCCCGCGCCACCGTCTCCCGCACCCCGCGCGAGAGCGAGAAGGGTAAGATCGGCGGCCGCACCCACGAGATTCAGCGCCTCATCGGCCGCAGCCTGCGCTCGGTGGTCGACATGCAACTGCTCGGCGAACGCACGGTGATTCTGGACTGCGATGTGATTCAGGCCGATGGCGGCACGCGCACGGCTGCCATTACCGGCGCGGCCGTGGCCCTGGCTCTGGCGCTCAATGCGCTGGTTTCGGCTGGAACGCTGAAGAAATCGCCCCTCAAGCAACTGGTGGCGGCGACCTCGGTGGGCATCGTCGGCGGAGCGCAGCTTCTGGACCTTTGTTACGAAGAGGATTCCCAGGCCGAAGTAGACATGAATGTAGTGATGACCGAAGATGGCGGGTTGATCGAGACTCAGGCCACGGCGGAGAAGGGTTCGTACTCCCGCGCTCAGCTCAACGGGCTGATCGATCTGGCTGAATTGGGCCTGAAAGAGATCTTTGCCGCGCAGCGGGCGGTGCTGGGGCAGTAATTAGTGCAACGAAGCCCGTCGGAGTGGAAAACTCCGGCGGGCTTGGCTGCTGCGATCAGGACTTTGCGCGAGATGGCTTTATGTTGTGCATGAAGTATGCAATAAATGTTTATTTTCACGCAGTATACGTGAAATAAGCGCAAAACAAATGAACTTCGCGCACATCCTGCACGAGAAAAATCCTACAATCGGCGTGGATCAATACCGCCCTTCGCGGTACTCGAGGGCCGTCGATGCGCAGCTATCTCTATCTCGTTGTTTTGCTGCTGTCCGGGCTTCGTTGCCTTGCCGCCGAGCCCGCCGACAAGCCCATGACGATCTATGTGGTGCGAACCGGCGAGCAGTTGCAGGGGCCGCATGTTCTCACCTATCGTCTCTTCGAGTTCATTCAGCAGCGGGGCCGGTGGATTCTTCCTGATTTGGGCTACTACGATGTGGGCCGCTTCGATCAGCAGCTCTGGTATGCGGGCGCCGGGGCCGAACTCCGCCACTTCCGCCATGCGGTGTGGACCGAGGAAGTCTATGCCGTGCAGCAGGCCGGTTCCACGGCGCACAACCAGCACTCGCTTTTTCTGTGGTCGCAAATTGACGCCAAGCTCAAGCCGCGTCTCACCATGCAGGCGATAGCCTATCCTACGGTTCCGCTCAACCGTGCTCAGCACTGGGGCTTTGATATAGACCGTGCCAAGATGGAGTATGCTGTCCGTCCGCATCTGCTGGCGGGGGTTGGCTATAGCGCCTCGGTAGGCGCAAATTGCCCATGGCAGAACAGGCCTTTTGTGACCTCGACGGTGATCAACCGCGCCGGGTCCTGGGAGTTCTGGCTGGAACGGATGCCGGGTGGCGCGCAGGTGCAGATGCGCTATCAGATTGTGCGTTCAGGTTCCTGATCGGTGTTTACCCCAGCGCCACCGACAACAGGAGCGTCATTCCCAGACCGGTAATCGACAGAATCGTCTCCAGCACCGTCCACGAGGTCAGCGTCTCTTTCAGGTCGGTCTTAAAGAAAGAAGAGATCATCCAGAAGCCGGGATCGTTTACGTGGGAGAGGATGATGGAGCCGGTGCCGGTAGCCAGTACCAGCAACTCGGGTCGGACGCCCATCTGAGCGGTCATGGGGGCCAGAACCCCGGCGGCCACGGCCATGGCCACTGTTGAAGAGCCCATGGCGACGCGCACGACAGCCGCCAGTAGCCAGGCCAGCAACAACGGCGGCATATGCACGCCCAGAGCCAGGCTCACCGTAGCCTGTGCCGCGCCGGAGTCGCGCAGTACACCGCTCAATCCCCCTGCAGCGGCTAGAATGACCAGCACGCCGGCGATGGGTTCGAAGGCTTCTCCGGCTAGTTTGCGCAAGCCTTCCGGGCTTTTGCCTCCGGGAATGCGGCCACCCAGAGTGAGCAGGGCGACCAGTACGGCGATTAGCAGAGCCACATCGGGAGCGCCGATGAAGTGCAGCAGGTGGTTCAATCCACTGCCCGGAGCGGCCAGCAGATCCGCAAAACTGCCCAGGCAGATCAGGGCCACGGGCAGCAGAATCGCCGTGGCGGCGCGCACGGCACAGGCGGGCTTTTCGTTCTGGAGAGCTGAGGGGGATTGCCGGTCTGTTGCGGGAGCAAAGAGAGCGGGTTCCGTTTCAGCCTGCTCTGAAGCTGATTTTGCGGACTTTAATGACCAGCGGCGCAATAAAAACCAGCTCAGACCCGGCCCAGCCAATGCGGCGGCGGGCAATCCGGCCATCAGGCCCCAAACCATGGTGCGTCCCAGATCGGCATGAAACTGTGTGGCGGCCAGCATCGCCGCCGGATGGGGCGGAAAGACGGCATGAACGATGGAGAGCCCAGCCAAAACCGGCAGTCCCACCAGAATGGGCGGCTTGCCGCTGCGCCGCGCCGCCTCGGCGACGATGGGCAGCAGCAGCACCAGACCCACCTCGAAGAAGACTGGCATTCCCACCAGCAAACCTGTCGCCAGCAACGCCCAGGGAAGGCCTCGCGGGCCGCAGCCTTCGACCAAAAGGCTGCCCAACGCAGTTGCGCCGCCGCTGACGGCTAACAGACGGCCCAGAATCGCACCCAGCGCCAGCACCATGGCGATGTGCCCCATCAGGTTGCCGACTCCCGTAGTAAAGGAGAGCGGAAGCTGCGCGAGCGGCATTCCCGAAGCCGCTCCCAGCGCAAATGCGCCCACCGTAAGCGCCAGCGCCGGATGCAGACGCAGCCTGGCGATCAGCAGCAGGAGCAGGAGAACGGTTCCGGCCGCGCAGGCTACCAGATAGGAGGAATGGGCTAAGGGCACGGGGAAATTATCCCATAGCAAGGTCGCTACTCCGGTCCGACAGATAGGGCAAATGCGCGTTGAGCTACCCACCACCACTGCCGCAGCGTCTAATCAGAGAGAGGTCTAATCCGATGCGAAACGTTTTCCCCTTACCATCCATCGCGTTTCTTGCCTTGGCTCTGACCCTTGGCGGGCTAAAGGCATTGGGCCAGGACAGCCAGCCAGCCGAGAGTTCCGAACCTTCCACTCAGCAACCGTCGCAGCCTCAGGCGCAACAACCCGTCCAGCATGAATCGAAGGCGCAAGCCAAGGCCAGAGCTAAAAGCGAGGCAAAGAGCAAGAAACACAGCGCCGGGGGCGATGTTGGCAGCGGTGCTGGCGATATCGGCAAAGGAGCTGCCAAGGGCGTCGGCGCGGCAGCTGAGGGCGTGGGAAAAGGCGCGGGTGATCTGGTCACTCTGCATCCTATCGACGCCGCCGGGAATGTGGGTAAAGGCGCGGTGGTCGCGGGCAAGGATGTGGGTATGGGCGCGGCCAAAGGAACTGGCAAAATCGCCAAGGGCACAGGGCGGGGTATTGGCAAGCTCTTTCACCATCACCATGAGCAGGCTGTGACTCCGACTGCATCTGCGCCGCAATAACTAGGGTTGTCCGCCGCAAAAGAGGCTTGATGGAAGTCGTTCCCTTTCAAAGCGCAAATCTCTTGTGTCTGAAATCTTCATGCAACTGCGCGGGGCGTGTGTTGATGAGCACACTTTTCGCTTGCGCATCTCTGCTACGATAAGGACGATTGCAGTTCCTGCCGCCGGGCTGATATTTCGCCCATCCGGGTTCGAGCGCACGTGCGGCCGGAGCCATCCCAGAAGGAGAAACTTCTATGCCTCTCGTATCCACACGGCAGCTCCTCGACGAAGCCGCCAAGGGCGGTTATGGCGTCGGCGCGTTCAACGTCAACGATATGGAACAGATTCAGGCCATCATGGAAGCCGCGATGGAAACCAATTCGCCGGTTATCCTGCAGGCCAGCCGCGGCGCTCGCTCGTTTGCCCAGGACAACTACCTCTTTCATTTGATCCTGGCTGCTGCCGAACTGTATCCCGAGATTCCGATTGCCATGCACCAGGATCACGGCAACAGCTTTGAGACCTGCAAGAGCGCCATCGAACTGGGCTTCACCTCGGTGATGATGGACGGCTCGCTCAAGGCCGACGGCAAGACTCCGGCCACCTTTGAAGAGAATGTGGCGATCACCAAGCAGGTTGTGGACTTTGCGCACGAGCGCGGCGTCTCGGTCGAGGGTGAGATCGGCGTTCTGGGCGGCGTGGAAGACGGTCACGGAGCCGGCGGCGACGGTCTGGATCACGTCACCGATCCCGATCAGGCAGTTGAGTTTGCCGAGTTGACCGGCGTTGATTCGCTGGCCATTGCCATCGGAACCAGCCACGGCGCATACAAGTTCACCAAGAAGCCGGATGGTTCGGTGCTCAAGATGGACCTGTTGATCGCCATTCACAATCGCCTGCCCAAGACCCACCTGGTGATGCATGGTTCCAGTTCGGTTCCCAAGGACCTGCAGGACGTCATCAACCAGTACGGCGGCAAGCTCAAGGAAACCTGGGGAGTGCCGGTCGAAGAGATCCAGCTCGGCATCCGCAACGGCGTTCGCAAGATCAATGTGGACACCGACAACCGCCTGGCCATCACTGGCGCGATCCGCAAGGTACTGTGGGAAAGCCCGGAGAAGTTCGATCCCCGCGACTACATGAAGCCGGCCCGCGAGGCCATGCAGAAGGTGGTTGCACAGCGCATGGTGCAGTTCGGCCAGGCCGGACACGCTGGCGACTACAAGGCCATCTCCATCGCCGACATGGCCAAGGGCTACGCCGACGGTTCGCTCAGCACCAAGCCGCTGGTCGCCGCACGGTAGTTCTTCTGGTCGTTGTCAGTTTTCAGTTTTCAGTGATCAGTTGTCAGTTGTCAGTCACGGGCCGCTCCGCAAGGGGGGGCCCGTGGTGCGTTGGGGCTAAACTGCATTCCATTTCAAATATTCCTTAAAGAAGGACTCTTAGAGCCTATCCGCAAATAGTGACAATCTTGATTCGTTCTATCAAATCAGCTTCGTCAACGGAATACGTGTCGGCGATGCTTGATTTGTATGGCACAAATCAAGTCATGGACTGTCTCTGACGCA